>Ga0111539_10006332_pt1 | contig 15260 bp, 10 predicted proteins | sample RhiMethybrSRZTD1_FD_79667 | JGI IMG/M metagenome (GOLD analysis project Ga0111539, IMG submission 79667) | Populus rhizosphere microbial communities from Tennessee, USA - Rhizosphere MetaG P. TD hybrid SRZTD1 (version 2) (version 2) | ecosystem: Host-associated > Plants > Roots > Rhizosphere >... | reverse complement strand
TGCGACACGTTGGCGACGAAATCGCGCCGGATCTGGTCGGCGCGCCGAAGGTCGGTGATGTCGTGCAGCACCAGCACCGCGCCGCCGCCCGGCGCCGGTACCGGTGCCGCGCGCGCGACGAACATGCGCCCGGGATCGCGCGTCAGCGCCACTTCATGGCTGCCGACCGCGTCCCCTCGCAACGCCGCCGTGATCTGCGCAGCAATGTCGGGATGGCGGATCACTTCCAGATAGAGCCGCCCTGTCGAAGACGACTCGACGCGCAGCATCGCCTGCGCGGCGCGGTTGACCAGCTGCAGACGGCCCTGACCGTCGACGACCAGCACGCCCTCGACCATGCCCGAGAGGATCGCTTCCATCCTCGCGCGATCACGCGACAGCTCCCCGAGCCGTCGTCCGAGTTCGTGCACGGAGTCGTCCATGACCCGCGCGACCAGCCCGAGCTCGTCGGCGCCGTAGTCGTAGGCCGAACGAGTGAGGTCGCCGCTCGAATAGCGCTGCGCGACGCCGGCGATGGCCTGCACGCGCCGGGCGAGCGGGGCCGAGAAGAACCACGAGACGAACAAGGCGAGCGGGACCGACGCCGCAAGCGCAACCAGCGCCGTGTTGCGGATCACTGCGACCTGCGAATCGACGTCGCTCAACGGCAGCGCCACGCGAACGTATCGCACGACAGGATGCGAGGTGCGCGTCGCGACGTACAGCATGTCGGTGCCAACGGTGGTGCTGTAGCGGCGGCTGACGCCGATGTCCCTCCGGCCGGCGTCGACGATCTCGGGGCGACCGGCATGGTTCTCGAGCGTCGCGAGCTCCTGCTCGGTCTGTGTCGAGTCGCCGACGACGCGGCCGTCCGCGGCGACGAGCGTGATCCGGCTGGCGATCTGCTGACCGAGCCGATCCGCTTCGCGATCGAGCGCGCTGACGTCGCGCTCGGTGTTCTCCGACAACAGCGTCGCGATCAGTCGCGCCTCATCGGTCAGATGCCGTTCGATCGACGCCTGCTGACGCTCGCTCACCCGCCAGGCCAGGAGCACGGCGAGCACGATCAGCGAGACCGCGGCGGCCGCGAACGATCCGATGAAGACCTGAGTACGGAAGCTGGTTCGCATCGAACCCTATAATTCTTCCACCAGCTTGTATCCGAACTGTTTCACGGTGACGAGGCCGTCGACGAGGCCGGGGATCTTTTCGCGCAGCCGCCTGATGTGCACGTCGACGGTCCGCGTCCCACCGGTGTACTTGTAGCCCCAGACGTCGCCGAGCAGAAGGTCGCGCGAGAGCACGCGTCCGCGGTGCTCGAGCAGGTACTGCAGCAGCATGAACTCCTTGGCGGTCAGCTTCACGTCGCGGCCCTGGTCGAGAACCGTGTGTCGGGCGAGGTCCATCACCAGTGTGCCGAAGCTCAACGTCGAGCGCCCCGGTTCGCTCCGCTTCGACCGTCGCAGCAATGCCCGCACGCGCGCCACCAGCTCGTTTGGACTGAACGGCTTGGAGATGTAATCGTCGGCCCCGATGTCGAGCCCGATGATCCGGTCGGTCTCTTCGGCACGCGCCGTGACCATGATGATTGGCAACGCTGCGGTCTTCTCCTCGGCGCGAAGCGCGCGGCACACTTCGAGCCCACTCAGCCCCGGCAGCATGACGTCGAGGATGACGACGTCGGTCGGATGACGGCGGATGTGCGCGAGCGCCTCGTCACCCGAGGGAGCGACGTGGGCGGTCCAGCCAGCCTTCTGCAGGTAATGGGCGATGAGATCGGCGATGTCCCGGTCGTCTTCGGCGACGACGATGCGGGTGGCCGAATCAGAGCTCATGTCTCCCAGGCATTCTATCGTTGGGGAGAACGAGCGGGAAAAATCCAGGAATCAGGAAGCAGGAAGCAGGATTCAGTTGTGGGCCAGGCCCTTGGAACCAGGCCTGAGGCGCATGAAGCGCGTTATCTGGAGCCGACGATGAGGCGGATTAGTCCGTACGATATCGCGCCGATCAGTCCCGACGCGGGAATCGTCAGCAGCCATGCCCAGAGGATCTGGCCGGCAACGCCCCAGCGCACGGCGGACAGGCGTTTGGTCGATCCGACGCCGACGATCGCGCCGGTAATCGTGTGCGTTGTGCTGATGCCCGTGCCCATCGCGGTCGCCGTATAGATCGCGAGCGCCGCGCCGGTCTCGGCAGCGAACCCGCCGATCGGCTGCAGCCTGGTGATCTTCGACCCCATCGTGTGGATGATGCGCCACCCGCCGGAGAGCGTGCCCAGGCCGATCGCCGTGTAGGCGCACAGTTCCACCCAGAACGGGATCGGCAGTTTGCCCGCGGCGTCGCGCGCCAGGAACCCGCCGGTGAACAACGCGCCGGCGATGATCCCCATCGTCTTCTGCGCATCGTTGGCGCCGTGCATCAGGCTGAATGCCGCGGCCGAGAGCAGCTGCATGCGGCGAAAGAAGGAGTCCACCCGTCGTGGGGTGCTGCCTTGAAACACCCAGTGGCTCGCCGTCATCAGCGTCAGTCCAACGATGAGCCCAATCATCGGCGCGACCACAATGAAGATCAGCGTCTTGGTCCAGCCGGACACAATGATCGCGACCATGCCGGCCTTGGCGATCGCCGCCCCGGCGTAGCCGCCGAACAGTGCGTGCGACGAGCTGGTCGGTAGGCCGTAATACCAGGTAATCAGGTTCCACGCGATTGCGCCGGTCAGCCCGGCGAAGATAACCGAGAAGGTGACGACGGTCAGGTCGACCATTCCCGAGCCGACGGTTTGTGCGACGCCTGTTCCGAAGAGGAACGCGGCGGCGAAGTTGAAGAACGCCGCCCAGATGACGGCCTTGCCGGGCGACAGCACTCGCGTCGAGACGACCGTCGCGATGGAATTGGCTGCGTCGTGGAAGCCGTTGATGTAGTCGAAGACGAGCGCGACGGCGATGAGCGCCAGGATGGCGAGAAGCGTCTGGTCCATGATGAGCGGGCGCTGCGGGGTGTTGCCGCTAGCCGTGCTTGACCACGACGCCTTCGAGCAGGTTGCCGACGTCCTCGCAGCGGTCGGTGGCCGCCTCGAGGAAGTCGAGGATCTCCTTCCACTTGATGACGCTGATCGGATCGCGCTCCTCGTCGAACAGCGCGACGATGGCGTCCTGGTGCACGCGATCGGCCTCGCGCTCGAGCTGGTTGACGCGAGCCGCAAGCTCCAACACTCCCCGACGCTCCTCGAGCGCCTGGAGCGCCTCGGTGATGCGATCGGTCGAGTCGCAGATGATGTCGGCCAGACGCTTTGCGCCCGGGCGGACGTGCGTGATCTTGTAGAGCCGCGACACCGCGGCTGCCGCGTCGATCGCGTCCATCACGTCGTCGAGCGAGATTGCCAGCGCGTGGATGTCTTCGCGATCGAGCGGCGTGACGAAGGTGCGGTTCAGCCGGTCGATGATCGTCCGCGTCCGGCCGTCGCAGGCATGCTCGATGTCCTTGATGGTGTCCGCTTTACCGAGATCGGGTGGGTCCTCGCTCATCATCTGCTTGAGCGCGCGGGCGCCGGTCCGGATCTCCTCGGAGAGGCCAACGAAATCCTGGAAGAATCGTCCTTCGCGGGGGATCAGACTGAAACGTGCCATGACACCTCGACAATCGAGGGATCGTAGCAGATTTAACCGATCCGTTACATCGACGTTACACGAAGCACGAACCAAGAACGGTTCAGAGTTCATAGTTCAGGGTTCACCGTTCGGGAGTTCACAGTTCGGAGTTCGAAGTTCAAAGTTCACGCGCGTTCCGCGCGTCGAACCCTGAACCCTGAACCCAGAACCTATGAACCGCGGAACCTTGAACTATGAACCCTGAACCTTGAACTACAGGTTCACTTCTTGCCAACCCAGGTGAAGTTGACCCCCGCGCCGCCGGGCGCAGCAGCCGGTGACAGCGCGAAGCGTGCGTTGCCATGGCCAAGCGTCACGGTGCGACCGGACATGATGCCGATTGCGGCGCCAAACGCCACGTCGCTCAGGTAGTGACGCTGCGTTTCGATGCGTGACGCGGCGACGTAGCTGGCGACGGCATACGCGGGGATGCCGGCCTTCCAACCGAAATGACGCTGCAGCACCGCGGCGGTCGCGAAGCTGGTGGCCGAATGGCCGGATGGGAAGGAGTAGGAGGTCCCATCCGGCCGCGTTCGGCCTGCTGAGAACTTGATCGCCTGGGTCAGCGTTTGCGACATGATCTGCGCGCTGATCAGATCGGCACCGACGGCAGTGACCTTCGAACTGCCGGTCGCACGGCCGAGCGAATAGGTCGTGAAAGCCCCTGCCATCTGCACCCAGGCCGCGCCAATGTAAGCACCTGAATTGAAGAATCCCTTGCTGGGAGACCCAAGGAAACCGTGAGAGATCCGCGCGTCCGCCGGACGGCCGACCATGGACGCGGCGCCGCCGAGCGACAGGATCACGGCCGAATCGAGCGAGGGCAAGCGCTTGAAATCGTCGAACGTCTTCGAGAAGACCTGGCCGAGGCTCGGTTTGAATGCAGGCTCGGACGCGGTCTGAATCGCCGGATCGGGGATGCGGTCGTCGTCGACACTGTCGCTAACCCGTTGGGCAACTGACTCTTGAGCGTTGGTCTGCGCCGAGGCCACACAAGGGCACATCGCGAGCACGCAGACCACGGATGCTGTGCTGAAGACAAAGGTATGACGACGCGTCGCCATCTGTGTGACTCCGGTTGGAAGAACGTCTGCGTCTTTAGTGCGAGATCAGTCTGTGACGTTACGGCCTGTTTACTTGGACGCCAGCCGCGACCGTTCGGTCGAGACCGACGATCTGCCAGCGATTGTCGGCCTTCCGGAACGTGAAGGAGACGGGGGCGTTCCACGCGGGGTAGTCGGCATGGGCGGTTTTGACCGCAATCCGAACGAAACTGGCATTGCTGAGCAATCCGGACGGGGCCGCGGCTCGCGGTTGTTGCACCGTCATCTCTTGGCCCTGCCCGGACGGCGTGCCGGTAGCGTTGTCGAACGCTGACCACGTGACCACGTAGGACGAAGGCGCGGAGGCCACACCGGCGGTGACCGCGGCATTCTCGAAGGTCAGCGTGCCGTCGGCCTCGAGTCGCGGGTCGACCAGCGGGTTCACGCCGGTGAGCCACGTTCGCACGACCTTGTCACGGCGCTTGATAAGCGTGGTCGCGATGTGCTCGGCGGCACCGGGCTCCGAGTACTGCGCCTTGCCGACGATCGCCCGGATGGCTTCATTCGAGAACTTCGACACCAGCCTGGCAGCCCAGAACGCATCGTCCGGGCGCATGTTGTCGAACGCGGGGTTGGGATACTCAGGACGCCACTCGACCGGGTCGAAGAAGTCGCCTTCGAACCGGCCAACCGACTTTGCGCCCTCCCAGTAATCGACCAGAATCCAGGGCCGCACATACCCGCCGAACGTCGCCAGTGTCTTCAATGCCGGCTTCCACTCGAGGATGTATTCGTTGCCCGCCCGCTGCGCTTGCGGCATCGTGCTGCCGCTGCCCATGATCGATCCGAAGTCGAATATGTAGTGCCGGATGTATTGGCGGCCGGGTTCGCCTTCCAGCATGTCGAGGCTGTTGATGCCCCGCGAGTCGTCATGGTTGACCCACGCCGCGAAGACACGACTACCGCGTAGCTCGCGACGGTGCTCGTGCGGGTGGATATCGTTGGGATCGTCGGGGCGCGTGCCGTAGTACTTGAAATAGCCGAGCGGCTTTCCATCCGCGAAGCGGCTGAGCGTTGCTCGATATTTCCCGTTGGGAAGACGCGCCCCACGGGAGAGGATGGCGTCGACGTCGTCGCGACTCATCTGACGCTTCCGCCCCCGCATGTCGACCGTCGTCGCCTTCGGGTCGATCGTGATCCTCGCTGGGTCGACATCGACAGCCCACCCCTGAACGATGTGGTAGCCGACTGCGTGATAGATGGCGGCGCCGATGACCTCGGCGCCGCTCGGCATCTCGGGATTACTGGGCGGATCGAGCTTGACCTGATACAACCGTCCCGTCGGATCGACGATGCGGTATCCGGGCGTGATGCCGGTGCTCTTGCCTTGGACGACGGGCCAGTCCTCGAACGACGGCGTGGGTCCGGTGTTCGGGCCGCGAACGATCTCGTCGATCGACATGTCACGGCGACCGATGCGGTTGGTGAACCACATCGAGTCGGGTACCTCGTCGATGGTGTTGACGTTCAGGGCGCGGATGTCGCGACGCTCGCCTGGCTTGATGAACGTGTGCTCGGTGAAGTCGTAGGCGTTGCTGCCCTCGATCTCTACCGCCTTGCCCGCATCGAACGCCTTGTCGTCGTCAGCCTGGATGGGATCGTCGGGGAAATAGGCGGGCGACGCGCTCCGCCCGGTCGCCGCCAGCGTGATGAGTGCGAACACGCACCAGAGAGTCTTGCTGTGCCTGTAGGTGAACCTGTAATTCAAAATGCAAAATTCAAAATGCAAAAAGGGGGATGGCATCCAGCCAACGGCCTTTTGCATTTTGCATTTTGCATCTTGCATTACACGTCTCCGTTTAGAACACATTATGGAATCTCAAGATGAAGTGCTTCCCGTCACGGCTCCCGAACGCCCCTTCGATGCGAAGGAAGGTGCCATTGATCGTTCCGAATCGGAACCCGATGCCGTAATTGTGTTCGAGGTCCTCGAAATTGATGTCTTCGGCGCGCGAGGCCACCTTGCCCGCGTCGTAGAAGATCGCCCCGTCGACCGCCGTGAAGATTTCCCACCGGTACTCGCCCTGCAGCAGCAGCGCGTGCTTGTCGCGGAAACGGAAGATGCGGAAGCCGCGGAGATCGTCGGGGCCGCCGAGCGTCCGCTGCAGATAGAACGGCACTTCGGCCCCGGCATCGGCATCAGAGAACGAGACGAGACCGTGCAGCGCCAGCACGCGCCGATCGTGCACGAACGGTACGTACTGTTGCAGGTCCAGCTCGACGCGATTGAAGGCGAACTGATCCATGTCGAGGTCTTCGAACCGCTCGACATTGACCGCGTATCGACCCCCGCGTCGCGGGTTGCCTCGCGGTGTGCGGGTGTTGAACTCCACGCCCCCCTCGTACCTCAGAAAGTCGGGCTGCACGAGTGCGCCCGGCATCTGGTCGGGCGTGAAGATACTGAAGACCCGGCCAGGCTCGGTTTGCGCATTGATCTTCGGGTCGAGGTACTCGAGCGCCGCGTTGAACACGAGGCGGCGCGGCCTGAAGGCTGCCGACGCGCCAATCACCGTGTTGGTGAGCCCGTACTCGACGAAATTCTGGCGCACGGAGTCGGGACCAAGGCCGAAGAAGTCCTCGTCGGGAAAGTCGTATCGCTGTGCGTGGACGTCGAGGAAGACGCGCCCCGCGGCCAGCTGCGGGAACTGCAACCGCGCGTCGATGGCCCAGTATTGGGTGAACGAGGCCGCGGCGAACGTGGAGAACGTGGCCTGTCCGCCGAATAATCCGGCATGCCGATAGCCTGGTCCCAGCGAAAAGCCGCTGCCCGTCGTGATGTGTCCGATCTTCGGGTAGAGACCTTCAGCCGGGTTGAGGATGCGCTCGAACAGCCGTCCGCTCTCGAGGTCCTTCAGCGCCTTTTCGAGACCGCCTTGTTTGGGCGGCGTCAGCGCGCGTGATTTCTCTTCACGCTCGCGCCGCTTCTCCTCGGCCCGCGTCTGCGGTTCCTGAGCTTCGGCGACGGAACTGAACAACGCCAGCGTCAGCGCCGGCAACCACACGATGAAAAACGAACGTCTCATGCAGCGGCGGGCTCGGACTTTTCCGTCAGGCGGCGGTTCTCACGTGAGAGGCTCCAGGCCAGGAACAGCCAGATGGCGACGAGCGCGAGATTCACGAACGCGAACCCGCGCGCGGACAGTGCCAGCCAGCGAACGACGATCAGCACGACGACGCTCGAGAGCAGGTCGCCGGCGCGCCAGAAGAAGGTTTCGACCGCCTGCAGCGCCTTGTATTTCGCCTCTCGCGACGTCGGCAGAAACAGCGCGCGCCGCACGGTGTTCTGCAGCGAGTAGTCGGTCGCGTTCTCGGTGATCTTCGCGATCCGAATGAGTGACAACACGGGGGCGAACGCGAACAGCCCGTAGCTGGTGAACGACACCAGCGGCATGACGAACAGCGCGCCACCAATGCCGAGGTACTTGAAGATACGCGACACCAGGAAGAACTGAATGCCCATCGACAGCACGTTCTGCCAGAAGTCCGTGCCCGCCATGAAGCCGCCGATGATCTCACGTTCGGTCCGTCCATCGGCTCCCGCCGCCATAACGGCGCGAGCCATCTGCGCCAGCGTCTCGTTCAGGATGTAGTTGCCGTTGGTGTTGACGATGTTGATGGTGAGCGTGAGCAAACCGATCAACAGCAGATAACGCTGCCCAAGTACAAGCTTGAAACCACCTGACGTGCCAAGCGTCTTCTCGGTCGCCGCAGGCGCCGACGTCGAGACCGCTCTGGGCCGCCGCTGATCGCGTTTGTGGATGATGTTGTTCAAGGCCAGCGCAGCGAGCAGCTGCGCGACGCCGAGCAGCATCATCACCGGCAGACCCCACACGCCGATGAGGGAGGAAGCGATCAGCGCTCCGATGATTGCACCGACCGACCCTCCGAAGCCGACGATGGCGAAGAGCCGTTTCCCTTGCTCCGGCGTGTAGAGATCGTTTGCGAACGACCAGAACTGCGCGATGATCATCAAGCTGAACACGCCGATCCACACGAAGAACGCCACGGCAACGGTCGCGGGGAACACACCGGAACGAGTCGCGAAGAAGAACCCGATTAACGTCACCACGAAGAACATCGTGACCGAGTTGATCAGGCGGATCCGGTTGGTGCGGCTTGCGATCGAGCTGTAGAGCGGTACGATGAACAAGAAGGCGATGGCCAGAATCGAGCCGATATACGACTGAATCTCCGGACCCGCCATCACCACGCCACCCGGCAAGGCGATCTGCACGGGCAGGAGCAGCGCAGAACGCAGCGACCGTATCGTGTAGTACGTGGACAGCAGCAGAAAGCCGTTGAGCGAGAGCAGGAGGGCGGTCAGCCCCTCGCCGGCGTGGACGTCGCCCGCCAGACTGAGGAACCGATCGACGACTGATTTTTCTTTTTCCGGCGCCTCGGAACCCGGCCGGCCGCCCGCTTCAAATGTGCTTGCCACGTCCGCGATGCTACACCGAGACGGCCCCCGCCGTCGGCGTTCGAGATGCAGTCACCGCCAGCGGACCCGTTAATTCTGGCAAATGGGCTTTCCACCACTGTTCGGCCTGTTCCGCCGTCCATTCGTCGCGGCCGCCACTACACCGGCAGGCCATCCGGAACAGCTCGCCGGCATCCTGGGGCCGGAGCCGCGGATCCTTCTGCAGACACGCCATCACCAGATCATCGAGCTCGCGCGGCACCGGCAGCTCGGTGCGCTGCGACGGCGGGGTCGGCTGCGTCTGCACGTGCTGGATCAGCATCTTCATGGACGTGTCGGCCTGGAACACCAGCTCCCCGGTCAAGAGAAAATACGCGACGCAGCCGAGCGCGTACACATCAGCTCGCCGGTCGACCTCCCCGTTGCCGACGATCGCTTCCGGCGCCATATACGCAGGCGTGCCGGTAGTGGTCTGATCGATCGTCGTCAGGGAATCGCCGTCGCGCACGCGATCCTTGATCTTGACGAGGCCGAAGTCGAGCACTTTGGCAAAGTCGTACTCGAGGCCCATGCGGCAGACATAGATGTTGGCCGGCTTGACGTCGCGATGGACCAGACCACGCGCATGCGCGTCGGCCAGCGAGTGGCAGACCTGCCGGAGCAGGTACACCGCTCGATGTGGCGGCAACGGGCCGAACTCGCGCACCAGCGACTCGAGATCGCGCCCGACCAGCAGCTCCATGACGTAGTAGAACGTCCCCTCGTCCGTGATGCCGAAGTCGAAGACTTGAATCGTGTGCGGCGAGCTGAGCGCCGCAGTCGCTTGTGCCTCGCGCTCGAAACGGCGCAGGACGACGTGCGCATCCTCGGGCGTCTTGGCGCCGAGCACTTCGGGGCGTACCAGCTTGATCGCCGCGTCCCGCGCCAGCAGACGATGCTCGGCCCGCCACACCTCGCCCATCCCGCCCTCACCGAGCTGCTCGAGGAGGTGGTAGCTGCCAAGCTGCTGCGCTTCATGGAGCTTCCGGCCGAGGCGCTGCTGCACGCGGGCAGGGACGATCGAGATGAACGCGCAGGCGTATGTCGGCCAGCAGATGATGAAGAGGTACATCGGGTGCAGCTGGCGGCCCCCAGTCAAGCCGACGACGGTATGGGCGATCGGATCGAACGAGGCGGCCACGAGCCCTGCGATCAACATCTTCCTCGGCGTCGTCGGGGCGATCATCGAGTAGATCAGAATGTCCAGCGAGATCCATGAGATCCGCAGGAAGTCGTCGACCACGGGTGGATACGCCCAGGCGTTGAAGACCGCGATGCCGATGGCGTGGAACAGCATCATCCCGAGGCCGATGTTGTTCTTGTGTTCGGCCTCGGCGTCCGGCCGCCGCATGTAGATCCACATGACGGCGGAGCCGATCGACCCGAAGATCTGAATGGTGATCGCCCGCCAGTTCCGCTGCCCGCCGGTCAGCAAGGCCGGCACGACGAACGCCTCGAGCATCAGCGCGAACGTCCAGAGGACGACGCCGACCGTGCTGAACACGGCGACCCGGCGCGCCTGCTCCGAGACCATCTCGGTGGGCAGGCGAATGGTCGAGCGGCCGCTGTCGGTTGTGCGTGACAGCGGCGTCGTCGCCGCCGGTGCGATGATCTTGTGCTTACCCATCAAAGAACCTTGGAGGCCTCAGGGCCCAGGGCCCAGGGCTCAGAATTTCAGACTCAGACTCTGGCTTCAGACTCAGGCCGATCTCAACTGGGGCCTGAGGCCTGGGCCCTGGGGCCTTCGTTACATCCCAGTATCAACCCTGCGCCGCAATTCCTCCAGGTTGAGCATGATCGACTCGTTCGAGCGCAGCAGATCGGCCAGTATCTCCTCACGCGGGCGCGCGTCGTGCGGCGTCGGTGTCTCCGTGCCGATGAAGGGCGAGAGTCGCTGGTAAATATCCTGCGGCAGCACGCCCTCGAGATACTCCAGCGCCGTGCCGCGCAGCTTCGGATCGTTGGTGTGCAGTCCGCGGTAGGCGATCTGGAGCGGAGCGGTCGGCAGCACGAGCGTCAGCAGCGTGAACATGTGCGCCAGGCTCTGGCCGGCGCGATCCTTGAGGAACTCGTCGACGAACGAGCGATCTTCCTGATCGACGCTGTCGAGCAGGCGATGGCTCTGCCACACCGGACGGCTCACCGCGAGCTCGCGGCGGACGACGTCGAAGACGCGCTCGCGGTCGATGCGGATGCGCGGATTCTTCTCGACGATCGACGCCAGCGAACGGCCGCATTGGAACCGGACCTCGAAGCGCAGATCCTCGAGGCCGAGCAGCAGGCCGTCGACGGCGCGCTGCGAGACGCACACCGAGAAGGCCCGCGCCAGCCGGCGGCGGACCGCGAACGGCTGGTTGGGATCGAGCAGCGCATCCACGAGCTCACCGACGCGCTCTTCCGCCACCTTTCGCAGCGCGCGCACGGCGTCTTCAGCGACCGGATCCCAGGCGAGCAACGGAATGACATGTGGAATCAGCGGCCCCGGCAGCCCTTCGTCCTGACGCAGCACCTGCAAGATCTTCTCGCGATTCCGCGACTTGAGCGCGAGGATCTCCTGCACCTCCGGGTCGGAGACCGGCGGCCCCAGCGTCGTCGTCGCGGTCGTGCGGTCGAGCATGACGCTCGGCATTGCCAGCGTCTTCATCATGACCGTCCGCGTCGTGATGTCCTCGACATCGCCGAGGTCGAGCTCGACGGCTCGATTCAGCAGACTGCGTTCGAGCGTGTGGATGTAGCCGGCGCTCAACCGACGCGCGACCCACACGGCGACGATCGAGCAGCTGATCGCCGTGAGCATGATCGCGTAGTACTGGCGCGCGGCCGGGAGCAGGATCAGCAGACGAATCAACCCGCCGCCGACGGCGTCGCCGAGCCGATCGAAGCCGACATCGATGATCGACTTCGCCGCGCGTTTCTCATCGGCGGGAATGGGCGTGTAGAAGATCTCGTAACCGGTGCGGAACAGCGAGCTGCGGAACACCGATTCGCCTGCGCGTGCGACGAGCACGCCTTCGAGACCGGTGAAGATCAGCGCGCCCAGTCCGCCGACGCCGAGCGCCAACGCCGGCGTGCTCGCCGTGATGGCGAGGCCCAGTTTCTCCAACGACAGCGCGCTCGAGGTCGTTTGAACGACGAACGCCAGCAGACTGACACCGGCGTAGTAGATGGCGAAGAACCGCAACAGCTCGTCGCCCCGTCCGAGCGTCTCGACGGCGCGCACCTTGAAGAGGTAGTCGGCCAGCGTCGCGGCGATCGTGCCGAGCAACACGAGGGCGGCGAGATTGCGCAGATACGGTGTCGAGGCGAGCACGTGCAGCCCCGAATTCGGTGAGGTGGCGACGAGCTCGGGCGACGCATCAATTGCTGCGGTGTGAGTGTCACTCCACGCCGCGGGCGCGCCACGACGCACCCCCGGATCGCCCAGCTGCGGCAACGTCGCGAGCCGGCGCGTCTGCACCGCGCCTATCAGGTTGAGCCCCGCCAGGATCGGCAGCATCAGCTCGACGCCGTACAGGGCCGCCACCCGTTCGGCGACGAGCGCGGCCGCCAGACCGCTCAGCGTCCCGACGGCAGCGATGCGAGCAAAGTGCTGGCGCGCGGTATGGGGATCGAATCGCTCGGTCGCGATCAGCCAGAAGCTCGAGCCGAGCATCGGTCCGAGTCCGGAGATCTGCAGGTAGACGACCTGAGCCGCGAGCGTGGGCATCGCGTACGTCAGGGCCCACGAGGCCAGCAGCAGCGCCGCGCTGGTGGCAAAGGCGATGGGAACGAACGTGGCGGGCGATACGGCTCTCAATCCCCGCGAACTGACCATCACGAGCAGGATCGACGTTACGGCCGTAGCCACCACCATCCCCGGCAGCGTTGTGACGTCGAGATTGGCGAGATACAGCGCGTCTCGCGTCGCCTTGCCGGCGATGAACTGGGCGCTCACCGCGCCCGAGCACACCATCGCCGTCATCAGGGCAGGGTCGGGGCGAGCAGGGGAAGACGAGGCCATTCCTATTGGGATTGGGGCAATGTGCGTGCCGGGGCTACTCAGCCACCTTCGTCCAAGGCGGCAGCGGGCCGCGAAGCGCGCACCGCCGCCCATCGTATCACCCCGTCCTTAATGAAAAGGGACGCGGCCACGGCGGTTTCGTTCCACTCCTGATGCTTCAGGTCGGCGGTCTTCTGTGAACACGGCATGTTTCGATTCGGACACCTGGCGCGACGCGGACAACCCACGTGTTGTCCGTTTGCTACCGGTGATCCCGCATCGGCCCCAGTCGGGACGGGTCGAACGCCAGCCATTTCCTAGAAGAGTCGCGAAATTCCAGTCGCGATATGCTGTCGACCATTCAGGGGCCTCGAATGGCAGGCTCCGACGCGGTCAATGGCGAGCGAGCGGCACGGAACGAGCATATTGGACAGGCGCGGCGCACCGGTCGCTCGCAGTGAGGACGCAATGGGTATTCGCCACCTGCCGTCGTTGGTATTCGTCGCCCTGTTCGCCCTCGGGCCGGGTGATCTCGCACTCGCCCAGGCGCGAGCCGCGGCGGGGGCCGCAGCGCTGGCCGATCTCGATGGGTCGATCGAGGCTCTCGTCCGCACAGTTGATCCGTCGGTCGTCCAAGTCTTCACCACCGGCCTGGCGCCGAGCCAAGGAGTCGTCGCGCGCCAGTCCGAGCTGGTGACGACCCAGCGTGCCTCCGGCTCGGGCGTCATCGTCGACGCTTCCGGATACGTTGTCACCAACGCGCACGTGATCGCGGGCGCGTCGCGGATCCGCGTCGAGGTGCCGATTCTGCCTGCCGGTCAATCGCTGCTCGCCAGGCGCAGCCGGGTCGTCAACGCAACCGTGGTCGGCGTCGATGACGAAACCGATCTGGCCGTGCTGAAGATCGAGGCGACGGGTCTGCGCCCGCTGCCGTTCGGCGATTCCGATGTGCTACGGGCGGGACAAATGGTGCTGGCGTTCGGCAGCCCGCTGGGCCTGCAGAACTCGGTGTCGCTCGGTATCGTCAGCGCGATCGCGCGGCAGCTCGAGCCCGACTCGCCAATGGTCTACGTGCAGACCGACGCGTCGATCAATCCCGGCAACAGCGGCGGTCCACTCGTCGACACGCAGGGACGTCTCGTCGGTCTGAACACGTTGATTGCGGCGACAACCGGTGCCAATGCCGGTCTCGGCTTCGCGGCGCCGAGCAACATCGTGCGGACGGTGTTCGATCAAATCAAGCAAAACGGTCGCGTGCGCCGCGGCGAGATTGGCGTGCGCGCGCAGACGATCACGCCGGTGCTCGCGGCCGGTCTCGGCCTCGGCCGCGATCAGGGCGCGATGCTGGCCGACATCAGGCCCGGCAGCGCCGCCGATCGCGCCGGGCTGATTATCGGCGACATCGTCCTCATGCTCGACGGCAAGCCGATCGAAAACGGACGCCAGTTCCACGTCAACCTGTATCGGAAGACCATCGGCGAGGTCGTCAAGCTCGACGTCCTCCGCAGCGGCAAGCCTGTCAGCGTCACCGTGGCGGTGACCGAACGCGTCGATCCGCTGTCGGCTGCCGCAGCCGTGGCCGATCCGCGCGAGAACGTCGTCCCGCGTCTGGGCGTTCTCGCGGTCACCGTGGACAAGACCCTCGCCAGCATGCTCGGAGCGCTGCGCGCGCCCGCAGGGGTGCTGGTCGTGTCGGCCACCGCAGGCGCGTTCGACGCCGACGGCGACGGCCTCGCGCCCGGCGACGTCATTCACGCGGTCAACAATCATTGGATCGGCGACCTCGCGGCGTTGAAGTCGGCCGTGGGCGCAGTGAAGGTCGGCGACTCGATCGTGTTACAGGTGGAACGGCAAGGGGTGTTGCGTTACGTGGCCTTCATGGTGGAATGATCGGAATTCGAAGCAGTCCTTAGTACTTGGTTCTTGGTCCCTGGTCCGTCCGTGGTCCTTGGTCCGTCCTTGGTCCATCGTCCTTGGTCCGTGCAAGTGAAAGATGCTGGCGCGCAGACCGGACCAAGGACCTAGGACTAAGGGACGGACCAAGGACCCAGGACGGACCAAGAACAAAGCACCAAGGACAAAGGACCGCGCGCTAG
>Ga0111539_10006329_pt1 | contig 15262 bp, 15 predicted proteins | sample RhiMethybrSRZTD1_FD_79667 | JGI IMG/M metagenome (GOLD analysis project Ga0111539, IMG submission 79667) | Populus rhizosphere microbial communities from Tennessee, USA - Rhizosphere MetaG P. TD hybrid SRZTD1 (version 2) (version 2) | ecosystem: Host-associated > Plants > Roots > Rhizosphere >... | reverse complement strand
TCGTCTTTGCTCTATTGAGTTACGCGTTCGCGATCACGGGCACCTTCCGCGCACTCGCCATCGTCCCCAGCGTCTCTGTGCTTCTGATCTACTTTGCCGTAAGCCTTTCGGTGCTTGGGCTCAGACGCCACAACGTGCAAGTGTCGCACCAAGTGTTCCGTGTTCCTGGCGGTCCACTCGTGCCGCTGCTCAGCTGCGCGGTCGTCCTATGGTTGCTCTCACATGCAGCCAGGGCTGAAGTTCTGGGGTTAAGCTTGCTCCTGCTGGTGGCGTCTGCGGTGTATGGTGCGCGGCTCGTCTGGCGGAAGCCCACTTAGGTCTTGAGGAGATGTGAGAAGTTAGGAAGGGCAACTACCCTGTGCCTTGCGTGTGCTGGCTTGCGTGCGCTGGGTAGTGTCCTAATTTCATACGAAAGCGCTCACGTATCGGCATTCCGATGTCAAAAGTTCGTCTAAACCCCATACATGGTTAGTAATCCCACCTTCCATAGCTGGTGTACATCGCAACGTCTGATGTACTTGGCAAAAATTGTAGTGTGCAAAGTGAAGACTGATAGCCGCTTTCAGGTTCTCCAGCTTCCTTGAGAACGCATTGGTGAGCCGAGTAAAGCGACGCATCTGAGTGGATTTAGTGGATACAGCCTATGTAAGCGGTCAGGAATTTGAGGTGGCATTGTGAATCGACTATTGCTTGGTTTGATGTTGAGCATAATTTTTGCTTTACCATTTATAATTGCTCCGCTAGAGACAGAGGCATCACCGCCAGTAACCCAAGATAAGAAAGAAGACCAACCCAAGAAAGACGAGAAGCCCACCAGCGATAAACCTCCCAACCCCAGTACAGGAGCCGTTCTCGTAGAGGTCAAAACCCCGATAGAGATTAAAACACCCGTACACGTAGAAGACAGCACTCAGCGGAAGTCTAAAAGTTTTCATGATGTACTCAGCGACCCAGAGCGGGCTCCCGATTGGATTCTCGTAATCGTTGGAATCGGGGCGACTGCTGGTGCTATTTGGAACGCTATTTTGTTGCGGAAGCAGATTGCGTTGGCTACGAGTCCGCGACTTTACGTGTCTGGAGTCAGAGCTTCTAATTTTGGAACTGACAAAAGCAACCCTACCTTTTTCGTAACAATTCGAAATGACAGCCAAGCGACCGCCCATAATGTCCGCGTGAGTATCCGGTTCGAATCGATCCTGACAAACATCGCGTATATCAAAGACCCCCAAATAGTCACTATCGCTGCCAACGCTATCCAGGAGTACTACATCTGCTGGGCTGGGGCGACTCTCTCTGACGTGACTTTTAAGACCGTTACCTCCGCTGAGACTCCGCTGCGAATAACCGGGTACTTCCAAGAAGAAAATAAAGACCCCGTAACATATTGTTACAAATACAACGCTTGGACAGGGTATAAACCACCGGATGTTCCTGAGTTTATTCCGTGCGAATTTGACATGAGCCGCACAGTCGCTACTGGAATATCCGGCGTTACTGCTACAGCGACCGTTGGAGGCTTGGAGAAAGAGAGTTAGAAGAATGACTAGAAGTCGCGGGACTCTGTAGGGATTGTCAGGAAACTGACTCTGTGGTTCTGCTTCTATACGTGAGCGCTTTCGAATTAGGACACTACCGTGCGCTGCTCGCGTTGACCCCGCAAAAAGCGTTGTGTTAACTTACCACTCGTTGGCGTTGACTCATGCATCAGCGCAGTCTAAGGCTTTCCGTCGCAATGGCCGAACCCTCTGCTTACCGCGTTACACTTCTGGAGAACATTGATCAACTGCGCCAGTGTCTTGAGATTCAGCGCCTCGCATGGGGTTTTTCTGAGGCAGATATTCTTCCCATACGCAGTCTGATCATTTGCTCCAAGATTGGCGGGCAGGTATTTGGCGCCGTCGATGACGGCGGCCAGGTACTCGGCTTCCTCAATGCCTTTCCGGGATACCGCGATGGAAAGGTGTACCTGCACTCGAACATGATGGGAGTACGCCCGGAGTACCAGAACCACGGAATTGGGCGCCAGTTAAAACTGGCGCAACGGGAAGAAGCTTTGTCGCGCGGCATCGACCTGGTGGAGTGGACGTTCGATCCGCTGGAAGTCCGCAATGCCCGATTCAACCTCGAACTGCTTGGCGCCATCTGCCGTACGTATTTGGTGAACTTTTATGGCGTTTCGAGCAGCCGACTGCATGGCGGGTTGCCAACCGATCGTCTCGTGGCTGAGTGGCATCTCAATACTGCTCGCGTGAAGTCCAGGCTCGGATTGACTCCGTCGCCGCCAACCCATTCAGATGGTATGGTATCGCTGGAGATACCCCTCAGCATCGAGCATCTGAAATCAGCCGAACCTGAGGCTGCCGGCAGGATTCAGTCGGGCGTTCGCGAGCGGATGATGGAACTATTCGAGCGTAGTTTTTTTGCGTCACGATTGACCATCGATGCGCCGAACCACAAAGCCACCTACCTTTTCGAATCCTTCGAACAGTCGAACCCAGTCACATGATCCTCTCCGGCCGCTGGGTCGCCCCGGTTAGTTCGCCGCCTTTAGACCACGGCGCTATTGCGATTGAGGGCTCGCGGATTTTGGAAGTGGGCTCTTTGGAAAACGTGTGCAGGAATCATCCCGGACATCCCCTGAAGACCTTTCCTGACGCGGCGCTGCTGCCTGGATTGGTGAATGTGCACAGCCACCTGGAACTCACAGTGCTGCGCGGCTATCTTGAGGGGTTGGACTTTTGGCGCTGGATTCGTACTTTGACGCGAACAAAGTATGAAGTTCTGAACGAAGACGACATCCTGACATCAGCGCTGCTTGGGGCCATCGAAGCTGTTCGGGCCGGCGTTACGACCGTGGCCGACCCGATGGACATCGGCGTCAGTCTTGACGCCGTGCTTGCGACGGGACTGCGAGGAGTTCTCTATCAAGAGGTGTTCTCACCCAAGCCTGAAGAAGCGGAGCAGGCCCTGGAGTCACTGAAAAGAAAGATGGTTCTGCTCGAATCGCGGCTGGCTCGCTGGCCGCAGGAGGCACGCCTTCAGGCAAGCGCGCTCGATGGCACCGGAGACGTTGCTCGCCGCCGCGAGCGTGTCACGCTCGGCCTCTCTCCACACGCGCTGTTCACCGTGAGCGCCCCGCTGTTCCAAAAAGCAGTGCGTTTTGCGCAGGAAAGAAACTACCCCGTCTGCATTCACGCGGCTGAATCCGAGGCGGAAACAGAGCTGGTCAGAAACGGTTCCGGGCCGATGATGGAGTCGTATCGGCGGCGTGGCATTGGCTGGAATCCTCCCCGAACAAGTCCGATTGCTTATTTGCGCGACCTCGGCATTCTGAACCCGGGAACATTGCTTGTGCATTGCATTCGCCTGGAATCCTCGGACTACGAGACCCTGAGCAAACAAGGTGTGGGTGTCGCACACTGTCCCAAGTCCAATGCCCGGCTGCGCCATGGCTGGATGAACCTCAAGGCCCTGCTGGAGCATCGCATTCCGACCGGACTTGGCACAGACAGCGTCGCCAGCAACAATTCCATGGATCTCTTCGAAGAAATGCGATTTGCCTCCGCGAACCCTTGCTGGATGAATGCCGAAACCGATGGGCTATCTTCCGGAGACGTGCTTGAGATGGCAACACTGGGCGGTGCGGAGGCGCTCGGCCTGTCAAAGAGTATTGGTTCGCTGGAGCCCGAAAAGGAGGCAGATGTCATTGCTGTCGATCTCTCCCAGCCTCACAATCTGCCGGTGTTTTCACCCATCGATGCGTTGGTGCTCTCGGCGCGCGCTTCCGATGTTGTGTTCAGCATGGTCGCGGGCGAAGTGCTTTATGAGAACGCCTCACGACGCGGAGCTTTAGAACCGCCATTGCAGCAGTCCGTCGAGAGAGTGCGAGTGAAACTTCAGAATGCGCGCAGTACAACTTAGACTTCAGGTCCTGCTCGCGAGCATGGTCGCGATCTGGTGTGGCAACTTCATCGCACTGAAGGTATGCCTGCGGGTGCTGTCACCCGTAGGCGTCACTGCCTTTCGCGTCGTGGCCGCAGCGCTGCTGCTGTTCTTCATTCAGCGGTACAGCCCTGACCGCTATGCGTTCGACAAACTGGGCAAGTCAGATTATTGGTTGTTTCTGAAACTCGCCTTCGTCGGGCTGCTAATGAATCAGGTGTTGTTTATCAGCGGTCTGAAATTCACGACCGTCGCACATTCGGCTCTGGTGGTGACGTTCGGTCCTTTGTTCACTTTGCTCTTCGCCTGGCAGCGAGGTCAGGAAAGGCTCACGAGCACTAGTCTCTTCGGCATGGCGCTTTCGATTTGCGGTATCTTCTTCTTGAACCTGGACAAGAACCTGAATATCCAGACTGCCTACCTAGTGGGTGACCTGCTCACCTTGGGTGGGTCTGTGGCTTTTGCCTACTATACGGTGATGAGCAAAAACGTTGCCGCAAAGTATGGAGCCGTTTCGGCGACCGCGTTCACCTACGTTGCTGGCGCGTGTGTGTTTCTGCCGGTGGGATTGCCGGCGCTGGTTACCTTGCCCTGGCTGCAGTTGCCCTGGGGCGAACTCGCGGCATTCTTCTACGTGGCTGTACTGGCGTCCGTTCTGGCTCCGCTGATCTTCTACTATGCACTGCGCTACATGTCAGCCTCCCGGCTGGCTGCGCTGACATATCTCCAGCCAGTGGTGACCACTATTTCCTCGGTGCTCATTCTGTCAGAGAAACTGACGTTAAATTTCCTTGTAGGTGCCGGGATTGTGCTGACCGGCATCTTGTTGACCCAACGCCCGACTCACAACCGTCCGGTGCTGAAGAACTCACCGGGCGAGGCGAACGCCGGAATACCCGGCAAGCCTTAGAATGAGAGGAGCGCGTCCATCACAGACGTGTTGACTATCTGCCAAATGAGGACCAGAACAAGCAAATTGGTTGGCAGTCCGTGGGCAGATAGGTTTCGGGCCTCCAAACATACCCTTGGGTATCTGAATCTGATTTTGGAATACTGAACTGAGAAGAGACTCTCTCGAAACACAGAGTCGACTCCTGGCTCCTGACGCTTCCATCCTCATGTCCAATTCTGATGAAACATTCCGCATCGTTTTGATCATCGGCGCCGTGCTGCTGTTTCCAGCAGGGATCTATTATCGTTTCAAGTCGCAGTCAACGGGTGAGGCACTCGACCGCCGCCAGGAAGGCCTTGGCATCCTTCTGACTCTGCGGCCGATCGCCGCTGCTGGCGTGATTGGGCTGATTACCTTTATGGTGAATCCATCCGCAATGGCTTGGTCGTCCCTGCCCTTGCCCGATTCGCTTAGATGGGCGGGTGTTGGAATAGGCATTGCCGGAGGGACTTTGTTGCTCTGGACGTTTAACACTCTGGGACCCAACTTGACCGATACCGTGGTGACTCGAAAGACTCACACACTTGTGACTCGCGGTCCCTACCGATGGGTCCGCCATCCCTTTTACGATTCGGGGGCACTGTGCATACTGGCTAATTCCCTGGTCGCCTCAAACTGGTTTCTTCTCTTAACTGGTCTGCTCGCCCTTCTGCTCCTTGTCGTGCGCACACGCAAGGAAGAAGAGAATCTCCTAAAGCGGTTTGGGGATGACTATCGGACCTACATGGAACGTACAGGCCGTTTCTGGCCTAAGTCTGGATCGTAACTCACATGCCTTTGGATTCGTATAGGAACGAGGAGGAAATGCGATGTCAAACATGGATGTGGTCAACAAAATCTACGCTGCCTTCGCAGGGGAAACATCCCAGCGGTGCTTGAGTTGTTCGACCCGGCGAGGGCCAAGGAATTCATCGGGAAGACGACCGGAGTTGCTGGTGGTCATCTGACTGGAACACAAATGGCGGCTTCCTTGACCGCGGCGCTCGGTCAGGAAGTGCGATACAACTCCATAACGCCGGAGCAGTGTCGCGCCTCTGGTTTTCCCGGTGCGGAAGACCTCGGCAACATGTTTCAGTTCAAGAGGGATTTCGAGGAATACTACTGTGGAGCACGCAACCTTGACTTAGCCAGAGCACTGAACCCATCTCCGCAAACCTTCGAAGCGTGGCTCGAGCAAAGCAAGAATCGCATTCCGCTAGACTAAAACGGAATCTGCACCAACAGTCTGACAAAGTCGGCCAGTGCTGTTCTCAGAACGCCCTGCCTTCGCGGAAGCAGCCTCAGACCTGCGTCAATAACCCTTGAAAACCCTTTACCTGAGCGGATCTTGCTGGAATCAAATTTCTGCTTCGAGGAATCCCTTTGATAAGATTGGAGTAAGAAATTTTACTTTTTTGATTTGAAAAAGCTGTTGCCTATTGGAATCTTTGGCTCTATAGTGCACCGAGTTTTTGAGACCACACATCACCCATCGCATTCCTGCACCGCAGAGGAAGGTCTATGGAAAGCCAGAAACAGAGCCGGGAAGTTTTGTCTTCAAATCAAGCCAGTCGCCTGAAATTCGAAGATCAGTTGCGCGATGTCATCATGAGTCACCTGGACCAGTTGTCTCAGGATGGCAAAGAAAAAGCACTCGAATATATCAACATGCTCATCGACCTTGAGCAAAAGCGTCTGGAGTTCAACCGACGACAAGGGCTCTTGTATAACTGGGGCATCGACGAATCGAAGCTATGAACCAGAATCAATCGCTGGTGTGCGCCTCGGGCTGGATGAAGACTTCGCATCGGTTGGTTTCACGCAGGGATTGCCAGACTTCGATCTTGTGCCCACGCTTGGGCTTTCCTTCCGACTGAGATCGCCTCCCGCAAACTTGGCGTATTCACTGCATCAGCCTGAATTTCGAAACCACCGAACGTGTCCTGATTTGCTCGAAACGTTTTTTTTGGACAAGCACTGCGTACATCGCTGAGAAAATCTTTGAGCGGTTCGACAGATCTTTCGATGCGCCGCATTGTTACACTGATCCTGGTCTCTACGTCATTCCTTGTCGGCTCGGTCAACGCCAAGCCTGGGCCGGTGCAACTTCGCTACAGGGTTGACGCCAGCCAACCCGCCAAACGGCTCCTGAAAATTCAAGTACAGATTGAGGGCCTGCCCGAGGGTCGCACGACAATCATTTTTCCCGATTCCAAGAATTCCCCGCCCAATCGCATCAGCCAGGTTGGCTGGGAATCGGAAGACGGCGAAGTCTCATCGATGACACTGGAAGACGATCAGCTTGTTGTTGAAAGTTCAGCCTCGGAACCCGTGAAACTGGTGTTTCAATTGCGTACCGAGGCCTTCCAGCATCTCGACTGCACAACCTATCTCGATGGAGACCGATGCCTGCTGCATCTGCAGGATGTTTTCCTCCAGATCGAGAATCAGGATCCAAAAGCGGCTGTTTCATTTGTGCTGCCTGATTCCTGGGAAGTCATCAGTACGGCACGTCCTGCCAAGGATGGAAGTTATTCGATTGAAACTAGGCGCCCGGCACCATTCTATCTTGGCAAGGCAGAGAGCGCGCGCGATGACGACAACGACTTGGTCTCGATGGCGATTGAGCCGGGATGGCCTCCCGCAAATGAATTACTCGGTGAACTCCGTCAGCAGATTCGGCACAGACAAAGGTTCGCCAAGAAGGGGGGAGCACGACCACTGCTGGCCGTTTTCCTCTCGTCGAAACGCCCGGTTCCCGCCAAAGAACTGGCTTCCTCTGGCGTGCCACAACTGTTGGCGTTGAGTGCTTCGGAGACTCCGCTCGCGATTCGGACGGTCCAGCAGGCAATAGCTCGCGGATTGGCTCGCCTGTACTTTCCAGCAGCTGCAAATTTTTCGGCTGCGCTCGGTCCGGATCGGCTGATCGATTACCTGGCATTAAAAGCACTTCTCAAGACTGGAGTTCTCGGGAAAGGGGAGTTTCTGGACGCTCTCGCGGTCGATTTGTGGAGTACATTCGGCGAAGTTGGCGAGTCACGTCCAAAGCCGCGCTCCGGCCTCAGGACGGCACACACCGCAACGACGGTGCCGCCTCGCATCCGGTGCAGCGGATTGTTGCTGGATCTGGCATTGTCGTTCTACGGAGATACCCTCCAGTCTCTGGATGCTTTTCTCGCCAGCGGATTTCCCCCTTCCAGTGCGGAACTGATCACTGAAACCGATCTACGCAAGAGACTTCGCCAGGAGCAACAGGCCGCAGCGGCTTTGACAGGCCTTTGGCAGACTGAGGAGACTCAACGAATCGGCGATTTGCTCAGACCGTTCGCGCTTCTCTTCGATCGTCGAGAGTTGCCCGCATTCGATTTCCAGCTGAACGAAACCTTTCAGATCGCTGTGGGTGGACACACTGAAGGATCAGCGATGCTGGAATCGGGTGACCGCATCCTAGCCATCAACAACCATCGCCTGGTGCTTCCCGACGACTTGATGAAATGCCGCAGCAGACTGACTCCGGGCCAGGAAGTCCAACTCGACGTGGAACGACGCAGTATTCCCCTGCGGATAACTCATCGTGTGGCAAAGGAAGTGATGCTAAAGCTGGAAATCAACAAGCTTGCCGACGCAGACAAACAACAGAAATTGGACCAGTTTCTCAGCGTCGAAGCGGAAGAAAATTAAGAGGCGTTCAGTGGGTTTGTTTGGCTAGCGGAGAGGCTGCGCAGTCTCAGCACTCGCGAGAGCAGCACGCACCTGGAGAATTGCGGGCTTGGGCACGGACGTCGAGGTGCTTTCCAGTTTGTTTAGGATGTCTGCGTGTCGACGCACCGCTTTCCGGATCGCGGTTGTCTGACTTTGCATGTTTGTGCCCAAGTCCTCACCCCAAGCCACTGCCGTAACTGCCCCCTGGAGTGCTGAGGAGTAGCCGCGAAGGCATGAAGCAATCTCTTCCATCGACCCCGTCTTGCGAATTTTTTTGGCTGCTTCCATTTTTCGATCGGCAATCTTCAAGAATACTGCCACCCTCTCGGTTGGACTCTTGGCCCTATAGGCTAACTCTTCCTCAGCAAGCGACAGACGGTCTTCAGTGGGTTCTCCTTCCAAGGGTTTGAGATCTTGCCCATAAACAGGTCGGCCAACCATCACAACTGCCAGTAAGGCGAGAGTCCCGAAATTCCAGAGTGTGCGATGAAACGGTCGTATCGGTTTAGTTGAATTCACAAGGACCATCCTCTATACTGCTTCGGTTTCATGTCCCTGTTTACGGCCCGAAGGGTCAACACCTTTAGGGGCTTTTGACTTCCGACGACACGACTCAGCGGCTGGAATTCGTCTTTCAGATCTACATGGATCCGCAATCCGCCACCAACGAAGCCACTTTGCCCAGCGACAGTGCTCGGCTGGAAGCTGAGATCTCCCGCCGACTCAGCCTTTTCAACGAGATCGGACGTGTAGTCTTATCCGCTCTTGACCAGGACGAAATTTACAAAGTGGCTGTGGACGCCATTCGCTTCTCAATGGGGCTCAAACACGTCGCACTGTTCTTGATTGACTACCAATTCTCAGACTTGGCGCTGAAGGCTCAGACTGGAGATTTCCTCGGCATCATTCCAAATCACATCCGCAAGGGATTGAACGTGGGTTATCTCGGGAAGGCCGCTCGGACTGCGCAGATTCATACGGTTGTGGTCTCGCGCGATAATCTAAAGGAGACGCTCATCGGGCAGCCCGTTCGTGAGATTTACGTCCCGGTCAACATTGCGGGTCAGCCTTATGCCATTCTTTATGTGGCGTGTGAAGCATCGGCCAACAGCAGGCCGTTTGAACTCAGTGCCTTCGAAACGATTGCTGGACTCCTAGGTATTGCGATCGAAAATGCCAGGCTCTTCACCGAAGTCAATCAAACCCAGCGCGACCTTGGGTTGTTGTTAGATTCCAGTAAGGATCTTAATTCATCGCTGGAAGTCAGCTCCATCATCGACCGGCTCGCATACCGATTAATGGAACTCATCGCTGACTCGCGCCTGGCCGTCATCCAGTGCCAGGACCAGGAAAAGGCAACTCTCAAGCGCTACTACAGCAAGGCCAGTATTGAGAATAAGAACTATGTGGTGCTTACTATTCGAGTTGCTGACCATCCGGAACTTGCAGAACCTTCGGTCAGCCGCAGAGCCACAGTCATGTACCATGTGGACAGCAGCATTCTGCCGCGCAACGTCGCGGACCAACTCAAGTCTACTGAAACCACGCCCTTCCTGGTGATCCCGCTTATTGCCAAGGAGGCACTTGTCGGTTTCATTGTCGTCAACAAGTTTGGGTTCCGGCGCAGTTTTAGCGAAAAAGAGGTGGGCATCTGTCAGGCTCTCGCAAACCTCGCCTCCATTTCACTGCAGAACGGGAGTCTGTTCACGCAAATTAACGCGGCCAATGAGCAGCTCAAGCGCCTCAGCAACTTGAAGTCGGACTTGCTGCACATCATTTCGCACGATTTGAAGTCCCCTTTGACGGTTATTTCGGGATACGCGGAAATCCTGATGGACGGTCCAGAACGGGTCGCCGAAAACTGGGAATCGATCTTGCAAGAAATCATTTCGCAAACGCGCATGATGACTCGGTTGATCGAAGACACACTGGCAATCTCCAAGATCGAGTCGGGCGTCATTGAACTCAATTTGGAAGACGTTGATGTCTTCCATCCTATTGAGAATCTGGTTGCGATTCATCAGCATGAGTGCACGTTCAAGAAGGATGTGCCGAGGAATCTCCCCAAAGTGCGGGCCGACAAGCTGCGTCTACACGAGATCCTGGACAATCTCATCACCAACGCCATCAAGTACTCAGATGCCGACAATGAGATCACCGTCTCCGCGACGCCTGATTTCAAGAATGGTTGTCTCGTCGTCAGCGTCAAAGACACCGGCTTTGGAATTCCAGAAAGTGAAATTCCCAACCTGTTTAAGAAGTTCTATCGAATCAAGAACGATGCTTCCCGCCGGATCAGCGGAACCGGCCTGGGGCTTTATATCGTAAAGCAGATGGTCGAGGCTCACGCCGGCCAAATCTGGGTGGAAAGCAAGCTTCACGAAGGAAGCACTTTCTCCTTCAGTCTTCCGCTTTCGGCCGGTTGAACCTTGGGGCAGAGTCCGCTTCGTTGGTTCAACGAAAAGCAAACCCGCAGGACACAGCGCGATTTCACCATACAGTCTGTTAACGCTGCATGAGCCATCGACACCTTCTGTTTGCAGTCCTTCTCTCTTGTAGTGCTCTTCTGCTCGGAGGTTGTTCCAGGAAGCGAGTTCACGCATCGAATCCGGCTCAGATACCTCCGACTCAGCCCTCTGCGACTCAACCATCTCCGGCTCAGCGAACTGTCGCTCCGCTCGTCGAAGAAACAACGGGCTATGCTTCGTGGTATGGCCATCCCTACCACGGGCGTCGAACGACCAATGGTGAGACTTACGACATGAACACGATGACGGCGGCGCATCGTACACTGCCATTCGACACAGTTGTCAAGGTCACCAGCCTTTCCAATGGCAAGACCGTTACGGTGCGCATCAATGACCGCGGCCCATTCGTCAAAAACCGCATCATCGACCTCTCTTACATCGCGGCCAAGCAAATCGACATGGTTGGCCCGGGGACGGCTCGCGTAAGCCTCGAGATCCTAAAGTCCGTGCCGAATCCCTTTCCTCTTGCCATACAGGTCGCTTCATTTAAGGAAGAAGTCAAAGCCAAGAGACTACAAACTGATTTGAAACAACGATTCGCGCCGGTGGCCCTGCAGGAATACGAGTCTTCAGAAGGCACGTTCTTTCGCGTGCTGGTGGGGCAATTCAAGGACTCCCAAGAGGCGCAGGCAGTTCTCAAAATGCTGCGTCAAGAGAACCTGGACGGGCTCATGGTGCGTCTCGACAAGTAATCGCACTTCCTTGCACCGGCCGGCAGACATTGTCCTTCTCTCCAAGCCGTCACGCCCTTGACGGCCACGCTACTTCCGAAGCGTCTTCCCCGTGTTGCACCATGCCATGAAGATCAAGCTCTTTCTCGTCGCTCTGTTTCTCGCGTTTTACGCCGGTGCGTGGCACTTTGGCCGATTGCGCTCTATTCCGAAACTGTCTTATTCGGAGTCACAAGTGCCTGGAAAGGGATCGCCTTTTGCGCTGATGACCTGGAACATCGGCTACTTTGACTACGAGTCTGACTCGCGAGCACAAACCAAGGACCTCGAAGCGGTTGCGGCCGTCATCCGAGAAACCGGAGCGCAAGTCATTGCGCTCCAGGAGCTCGCCGCACCTGAGCAGTTGAATACTCTCAGTGATCTTCTGGCAGGCCGCTATCGTTACCAAGCATTCGCACGCGGCTTTCGAACAGACCGTTATGTTGGTTTTCTCTCGGAAATCCCTTTCGACGAAGAGACTCCGGTGGAAACTTCAGTCGGGCGGGATGCTCTGGCGGTGACCGTGGACGTTCCTTCTCAGGGAATCGTGACGCTGGTTAATTGCCATGCCGACGCGTTCAACGCGCGGCGGCGGCGATTCTTCGTCAGCGACATCATCGATTGGCGTCGCAGCAGCGGAAAGCAGACTGTTGTCCTGGCCGGTGACTTCAACTTGGACCTCGCACCAGTGGAATCCAGTGATCTGTTTACGGACGACAAGAAGAATGACAGCGAATCCTACAGTCTTATCCTCCAGGACTTCCGCGATCTGGGCCGGAACAGCGGCCCCACCAGCGCCTTTGACCGTCGCATCGACTATGTCTTTCTGTCTCAGCAGGGTTTGGAGGCGGTTGAGTTCAGAGTGCTTTACGGTAAACTCGTGGGGAAAATGGACCACCATCCCGTGCTGGCAAGGTTTCGGAAGCCCGAAGGACAAAGGTAGAAGTACGAAGTTCGAGGTTCAAAGAACAAACGTCCAGATTTCCAGATTAGTAAAAGGTTGACTCGGGAGGTGGGCCGAAAACAAATCGGGCTTCATCGCAAGGGGTTTTCGTCTTCGGTCATATTCGGACTTCGCAGTTGCCACTTCGAACTTCTAACTTCTCGCCTACTCCACCTTCGGCACATAGTAAGTGGTTCGACTGTGGACGCGGTAGCGAGGGTCTTTCACTTCGACACGAATCTTCCGCATGACACCATCGTTCCATTGGTTCTTTGAGTAATAGGTAAGGCTAAACGTGTTGCGGAGTTCATGTGCCACCTTGGAATACTCGCCAGCCAGGTCGGCCAGGTCGCCCACCAGGTAAATTCTTCCACCCGTCTCCTCCGAAAGCGTTTGCAGTCGTTCGGTTTGAATCTGATAAACCTCCTCCAACACTGAAAGGCTCTTGCGTGCGCCATCCACGTAGGGGTCATCCTTTTTTGCCCCCCGGATGTACGACTCCAGCACATTTTTCTGCCGGTCTTTGTTCAGCACCGTTACGGGATACAGCACTGCGTCGCCTTGGGCCAGCGTTCGCCGCAAATCTTCGAACTTGAACTTGCTGGAGTTCTCCATACCGTCGCTGAGGATGACAATGGCTTTGCGGCCGGTCTCCACCGGACGCAACTGCTTCAGTCCGAGCGCAATGCCATCATAGATTTTCGAGCCGCCAAACGGATACGAAACGACTTTTTGCAGGGCTTTGGCCAGCGCTTTCCGGTTGTTGGTGAAGTCTTGAAACTCCCGAACGAAAAAATTGACCTCTGTCAGCGCAATCTGGTCCTCGGGGCGCAGTTCATTCACAAAATTGAGGGCAGCGTTTTTGATGAGATTGAGGCTGGTTCGGGTGCTGCTACTGTTGTCGAGCGCCAGGACGAGGTGAAACGGGGCTTCCACCGGAAAAAAGTTGGAGATCTCCTGTTCGGCATCGTCCTCGTAGACGACGAAGTCCTCTCGTTTGAGCGTCGTCACATTGGTGCCTTTTTCATCGAGCACAGTGACGTTGAGGACCACAAGATTGACATCCACCTTGATGGCGAACGGCTTCTCTTCTGGCTTTGTTTGCTCTGGGACCTTATCGGAAGGAACTCCACTAAGACTCTGCGAGCAGAGGTATCCGGCTCCGACGACGAACGCAACTAAGATTCTGAGCCACTTTGTCATCGGCCTTAGTCTAGCATGGGCTCATAAGATTTCCTGCCTGTCATGACTCGTTGTCCAAGCCCACCAATGGAGTCTGCACTTGGCGCAGGTGGGGCATGGACAAACTTCATCGAACGCGTTAGCTTTATTCCAACTTAGTCGTTTGTAAACCCAATCACTCAGGAGGCGCTATGACCACTCGTCCTTCTCGCCGGCAATTTCTAGTGCTGAGCGGAGCCGGTGCCGCTTGGAGCGGGTTTTCTCAGACCGCCAAGTCATGGCCTAACCGGCTGAGCCAACCTGCGGTGCAAGCAACGACGATGCCGACCGGAGCCCTTGGGCCTGTCAAGATCGACGCCAACGAGAATCCTTACGGCCCGTCGGAGAAGGCCCTCCAAGCAATTCAAAAGAGCTTCAGCCAGAGTGGGCGTTATGCCAGCAATACTCCGGATCTCCATCGCGCCTTGTGTGACCACCATCAAGTAGACTCCGGAATGCTCGAGCTGGGTTATGGCTCCAGCGAATTGTTGAAGATGGCGGCCGAGGCGTTTCTAGGCCCGGGCAAGAATGTGGTGACAGCTCAGCCCACCTATGAAGCGCCTTCCCGCTACGGCGCCGTCTATGACGCCACCACGATTCGTGTCCAGATCGATTCTGAGTACCGCCACGACTTGAGGAAGATGCGCGCCGCGGTCAACGACAAGACGGGGATGGTTTACATTTGTAACCCGAACAATCCTACGGCAACCATAGTCTCTGCTGAAGCGACCAAAGCATTTGTCGACTCCTTGCCGCCAGACATCCCCGTGGTCATCGATGAAGCGTATCACCACTACGTGGACGATCCGTCCTACGCCTCCGCAGTTCCTCTGGCGAAGCAGGGCAAATCGGTGGTGGTGATGCGCACGTTCTCCAAGATCTATGGGATGGCTGGACTGCGCATGGGTTACGCGGTGGGCCGGGGAGACTTGATCAGCCGGATGTCGGCATTCAAGATCTGGCTCAACACGAACACTCTGACGGTGGCAGCGGCATTGGCCAGCTTGGAAGACAAGGAGTTTATCGCAAGGAACCGAAAGTTAAATGCAGAGGCTCGCGGGTTCGTCGAACAGCAGGTGACCAAGATGGGACTTGGCTATATTCCCTCGCAGGCAAACTTTGTCATGGTTGATCTGAAGCGCGACATGGGTCCCGTGGTAGGTGCTCTCAGAGCGCGGGGTGTTTACGCGGGACGCCCCTTCAATCCTCTCCGCCAGCATCTTCGGGTGACGGTGGGAACAATGGAAGAGATGAAGCGCTTTGTGGAAGAGTTAAGGGTGGTGGT
>Ga0111539_10006328_pt1 | contig 15264 bp, 15 predicted proteins | sample RhiMethybrSRZTD1_FD_79667 | JGI IMG/M metagenome (GOLD analysis project Ga0111539, IMG submission 79667) | Populus rhizosphere microbial communities from Tennessee, USA - Rhizosphere MetaG P. TD hybrid SRZTD1 (version 2) (version 2) | ecosystem: Host-associated > Plants > Roots > Rhizosphere >... | reverse complement strand
TTTCTGCAGACCGAGGCGTACCAGGTGGCCAGCCTCGGTCGTGCGCTGTGCCAGGCCGGTGACTACGACGCCGGCGCCGCCACCCTGCAGCGAGCCGTCGAGAAGGCGGAGTCGACGGGGGACGTGCGGTTGGCGGCGCTCGCCCGGGTACATCTGGGACGTGTCCTGCGTGCGCTCGGTCAGGTCACCCGGGCCCGGGAGGCCCTCGAAGTGGCGGCCGCGTGGCACGGCGGGGCCGGGGGTGGGGAACAGGCCGCGCTCGGCGACTGCCTGCTGGCCGCGATGGACGCCGCGGATCGGGTCGCGGGCGCCGAGCAGCGTCTTGCGCGGATCCTCGACGATGCGCGGGGCCGGGACGATGCCCCGGTCGAAGTATTCGCGCTCGACGCGCTCGCCCGCCTCGCCGCTGAGGCGAGCGACATCACCGTGGCCCGGGATCTCAGTGCGGCAGCGGATCGACGCATGGCGGCCGCCTCCCATTTCATCACCGACCGCGACCGGACCGACGCACGCGCCGTCAGGGCGATCGCTGGAGCCGCGGGCCGACGCCGGTCCTGACCGCCTCGGGCCGGTTCAACGACAGAAAGCCCAGCAACCCGCCGGCGACGACTGCGATGCCGACGATCTGCCAGAAGCGCAGCCGTTCGCCCAGCAACAGGAACGACCACACGACGGCCAGCGCGGGCTGGACGATCTGGGCGATCCCGATAGTTCCGATCTGAATGGTCTTCTGCGCGAACACGTTCAGCCCGTGCGCGGCGACTCCGGTGAGGAAGGTGAGGATCAGCATGTAGGTCCAGCCCGTACCGCTCATGCCGAACACGTCGCCGTTGGCGAGCGCCAGTGGGAGCACGGCAACGGCCGCGATCGGGCTGACGGTCGACATGAACGTGGCGACGTCCATGTCCCGCCGGAAGTGCCGCGTCGACACGACATAGGCCGTCCAGAGAACCATGGCCAATGCGCCGAAGACGTTGCCGCGGATCGACGCGTCGCCCCGGGGTGGCGCGCTGAACAAGACAATGCCGACACCGCCGAGGGCGACGACGGCGAACCCCAACGCACGCGGATTGTTGTGTTCGTGGAAGAGCCAGGCGCCGAGCGGCACGATGAGCAGCGGTGAGAGCGACCCGATCAGCGCGGCGTTGGCCACGCTGTTGTGCGTCGCCCCGGAAAAGAACGCGGCGAGGTTCAGGCCGAAGAAGACGCCGGGGACGAGGGCCTGCCGCACGTGGCGGGCGGTGACCCGTCGCCCGGTACTCATCAGGTAGGCGTTCCAGACGACACTGACGGTGACCATCCGCCAGAACGCGACGAGGACGCCGGGCGATTCGGCGCGCTTGACCAGGGTCGAGCTGAGGGAGAAGGCGATCACCACGCCGGCGACGGCGAGCATCCCCCATGTCTTCGCGCTGGGCCTGCGGGCCTTCGTCAGCGGCAACGGCACGGCCGTCATCGGTCACACCGCCTCACCCGCGCCAGAACGTCCGGGATGACCGGGGCGGACGGCCGTCTCGTGGATCCGAACGGTACCGAAGAAGCATCACCACGGCCACGGACCTTCCGGCCAGCCTACGCAGCGTAATGGCGTCCGACCAGGTGCGCGGACGCCGGGGCAGGCCGAGCATCAGGCGCGCGTCAGCCGAGCGTCAGCGTTGCGGCAGCCCGGTCCTCGACGCTGTCCGCATGACACAGGCCGATACCGACAGGCTGATCCGTCAGTTCATCGGCGGGGATGCGACGGCGAGGGTCGGCATCGTCGACCGGGCCCGAACCAGCCACGAGCCGATCCTTCTGGTCGCCGCCGCCCTCATCGATCCGGCCGCCACCGACCTGCTGGCGCGGGCCACGCAACTGGCGGCGACCACCCGCGACCGTCAACTCGTCGCGATCGCCACCGCGCACCTCGACGGCGACAGCGACCGGGTGGACGCCCTCGCCCGGGACCACCTCGTCGACCACCCCGACAACATCCTCGTCGCCTGGATCGCCGCCGCCGCACGTCCCGCAACCCACCTGGAGGAGTCATGAACCGCAAACTGACCGCGGCCCTGCTGTTCACCGCCGCCGTCCTGACCACCGTGGCCTTCACCGCGCTCGGCACGGTGTTCAACTACCCGGACGTCCTGAAGGAACCTGTCGATGACGTCCTCGCCGCCTTCCGCACCTCGCAGACCGCCGTCACCGCATGGTTCACCGTGCTCGCCCTGTCGGCCGCCCTGTTGGCACCCATCGCCGTCGGCGTCGGCCGGCTCTCCACCCGGCCCGCGATGCGCGTGGCGGTGCCGGTGGGTATTGCCGCCGCCGCGGTGCAGGTGATCGGCCTGGCGCGCTGGCCGCTGCTGGTGCCGGGTTTCGCCGCCGACGCGGCCAGCGCCGACCCGGTCACGGCCGAAGCGGGCCGCGACGCGTTCGCCACCGCACACCTGATCCTGGGCAACATCGTGGGCGAGACGTTCGGCTACCTCCTCACCGCCGCGTGGACGCTGCTCGTCCTGGCCGCGATCGGACGCACGATCGCGGGCCGCTGGTTCACCGTCCTCGGCGCGGTATCCGCGGTCCTCATCCTCGCCGGGGTGCTGTCACCGCTGGACCTCCCCGCGATCGACCTGGCCAACTTCGTCGGCTACGTCCTGTGGAGCCTCTGGATCGTGACGTTCGCCGTCCTGCTGCTGCGCCGCCCCCGTTCCGACCATCTCGCCACGACCCAGCCGGCAATGTCCGGAACCGGGAGCTGACCACCATGAGTGAGTCGACAACGACCAGGCCGGCATTCCTGCGGCCGTGGCTGATCTGGACCGCCGCGTTCCTGTGCTTCCCCCTCGCCGGCCTTGCCGGTACCGGCGTCGCCGGCCGCGTCGACGACCCGATGGCCGCGCTGACCGGCGGACTGATGACGGGCATCGTCATCGGGGCCGGCCAGAGCCTGGCAAGCAGCCGCCGCCTCGACCCCCGCCGGTGGATCGTCGCAACCGCGGTGGGCATGGGCCTCGGGCTGCTCCTCGGCGCCACGACGGTCGGGTTCGGCACCACGCTGACCGATCTCGCGGTGATGGGCGCTCTCACCGGCCTGTTACTCGGCGCGGCCCAGGCGGTGGCCCTACCCGCCCCGACGACCCACCGCCTGGCCTGGGCCGCCGCCGGCCCGCCGTTGTGGGCGTTGGGCTGGACTCTTACCACCCTGGGCGGAATCGACGTCGACAAGCAGTACACCGTCTTCGGTGCGATCGGCGCCGTCACCGTCTCCGCCCTGTCCGGTGCGCTCCTGCACCGACTCCTGCCCGCACGGCCCACCACCGCCCGTCCGGACAATCGCCTGGCTCACACCTCGGGAGGCACCCCGTGAACACCGCCCCACACCACGTGATCTTCGGGACCGGTGCGATCGGTCTCGCCACCCTCGACGCGCTGCTCCGGCGCGGGGAGAGGGTGCGCCTGGTCAACCGCGGCGGCTCCGCCCGGGTGCCCGACGACGTCGAGGTGGTCGCGGGCGACGCCGCCGATCCGGCGTTCACCACCACGGTCACCCGGGGCGCGCGCGTCGTCTACCAGACGCTCAACCCGCCCTACGCCCGCTGGCTCGAGGAGTTCCCCGCGCTGCAGGCCGGCGTGCTCGCCGCGGCCGAGGCGAACGGCGCCCGGATGGTCAGCATGGAGAACGTCTACATGTACGGGCGTCCCGCCGGCCAACCCTTCACCGAGACCCGTGCCTACGCGGCGCACACCCGCAAAGGGCAACTGCGCGCCAGGATGGCGCGCGACCTGCTCGCCGCCCACGAGGCCGGCCGGGTCGAGGTCGCTATCGGCCGCGCCTCCGACTACTTCGGCCCGCGCGGCGGCGCCCAGTCCAACCTCGGCGACCGCCTCTTCCCCGCCGCCATCGCCGGGTCCACCGCCACCGTCCTCGGCAACCCCGACCAGCCGCACACCTACACCTACATCCCGGACATCGGCGAGGGCCTCGCCGTCCTCGGCGAACACCCCGACTCCCCGGGACAGGTCTGGCACCTCCCCAACGACCCCGACACCCGCACCACCCGACAACTCGTCGACACCGTCTACCGACTGGCCGACCAACCCCACAGCCGGCTACGCCAGATCCAGCCACTCCTGGTCCGCCTCGCCGCGCCGACCAACCGCACCCTGCGTGAGCTGCTGGAGATGCGGTACCAGTTCGACGAACCCTTCATCGTCGACAGCAGCAAGATCGCCGCCACCCTCGGCGTGCACGCAACCCCCATCGACCGGGCCCTCGCCGAGACCCTCGCCACCTACCGGACCCGCGACAGCAGGGCCACCGCCCCCAGCACGCGTGCACAGTGACCGCCGGCCCCTGGACCACCCGAGGCTGACCGGCCCCGGTCACATCATCAATCACATCATGTGGTGACGCCGGCTCACCCCGTCGCTTCCTAGGTTTCAGGCATCCCCGCGGCGACCGCCACGGACGAACCCGACAGGGAGCGAACATGACCATCACACCCACCGCGCTCACCAGGGCGGCCGGCGGCGCCGCTGTCGTCGCCGGTCTGATCTTCATCGGCGTCCAGATCGGCCACCCGCACTCGGACGTCACGAACGTCGAGACGACCGAGTGGGCCGTGCGCAACTCGCTGAAGGTGCTGATGGCCGCCTTGGCGCTGGCCGGCATCACCGGCATGTACCTGCGCCAAGTCAAGCAGATCGGGGTGCTGGGCCTGCTCGGCTACGTCGTGTTGAGCGCCGGCTACCTCCTCATCGGAAGCACCGCCTTCGTCTCGGCGTACGTCCTGCCCTCGCTGGCCGACACCGCCCCCGGCTACGTCAACGACGTGCTCGCCGAGGCGACGAACGGCAGCGCCACGGGCGACATCGGCCTGCTGCAGACCGTCATCCAGGTGCAGGGCTTCGCCTACCTCGCCGGCGGCCTCGTGTTCGGCATCGCGTTGTACCGTGCCCGCGTCCTGGCCCGCTGGGCGGCCGCGCTGCTCGCCGTCGCCAGTGTCGTCACGGTCGCGCTCGCGGTGCTGCCCGACGCCTTCTACCGGTTCCTCGCCTTCCCGAACGGCATCGCCATGATCGGCCTCGGGTACGCGCTGTGGCACACCGCGCGCACCGCGCACACCGCGCGCACCGCCACCGCGACGCAGCCCGCCGCGGTCGACGACGCCCGCGTGGTCACCGCGGCAGGTGCGCAATGACCGAGCGCACCGTCACGGACGCCCGACCGGCACCGCGCCGGCCGGGCGTCCGGCCCGGGTCGAACTGGCGCGTCCCCGTGGCGCTGGTGGTCCTCAGCGTCATCCCCGTGGTCGCCGGGTCACTGCGGCTGATCGAGATCGCCGGCGGCCCGCACCTGCTGCCCATCAACCCACGCATCGACGCCTCCCCGGCACCGGTGGTGGTACACGTCCTCGCCGCGGCCGTCTACGCGCTCGTCGGCGCGTTCCAGTTCTCCGCCCGGCTGCGTCGCCACCACCCCGGCTGGCACCGCCGGGCCGGGCGGATCCTGATCGGGGCCGGACTACTCGTCGCCGGGTCCGGGCTGTGGATGACGCTGTTCTATCCCGGCGCGCCCGGCGGGGACCTGCTGTGGGGCATCCGGCTGCTGGTCGGCTCCGTGATGGCGGCCAGCATCGTTGCCGGACTCACCGCGATCCGCCGACGCGACATCGCCGCCCACCGCGCCTGGATGATCCGCGCCTACGCCCTCGCCCTCGGCGCCGGCACCCAGACGCTCACCCAGGGCATCGGCGAGGCCCTGTTCGGCACCACCGACCTGAGCACCGCCGTCTCCGTCGGGTCCGGCTGGGTCATCAACGCCGCCGTCGCCGAATGGGTCATCCGCCGCCCGACCGGCCCCCTCCGTATCCGACCGGCGGCGGTGGGATCGCGATGAACCAACATGTCGGGCCGCACACGACTGCCCACTACGAACTGCGCATCGCCGGACACCTCGACCAGCACTGGTCGGCCTGGCTCGGCGGACTGAGCCTCATCCACGAAGACGACGGCACCACCACCCTGCGCGGCGCGGTCACCGACCAGGCCGAACTGCATGGGCTGCTCGCCAAGGTACGCGACCTCGGCACCACCCTCATCTCGGTCACAACCATCGACATCCCGGCATCCACGGCTAGCGCCGTGTCTACCGGGCAGCCCTGATCGGCAGGATCGCGACGGCTCCGCAGATGGCGCAGGCGCCGGCGACGGTGAACAGGATGCCGTAACTGCCGCCGCTCAGCTTCAGGATTGTCGGGGCAATGCCGGGCGCGAGGGAGAACGGCAGGGCGCCTGCGATGTTGATGACACCGAGGTCTTTCGCCGCATGGTCGCGGTCGGGTAGCACGTCGACGACAAGTGCGAGGTCAACGGCCATGTACATCCCGAAGCCCAGACCGCCGATGGCCATGCCGACGAGGTAGCCGTCGACGTCGCCGGCGCCGGCAATCACGAACAGTGCCAGCCCGTAGACGACCGCGGCGATGAGGACGAAGATCTTGCGGCGACCGGTGCGGTCGGAGAGCCTACCGGTGACAAGGGCCGCCGCGACGAGCGCGCAGGACTGGGTGACGGTGCCGAGGTAGATCTGGTGCGGCACGTCCTGTTCGGTGCTGCCGATCTGTTCCAACAGGTAGTAGGTCTGGTAGGTGGTGAGGAACGCGTAGGCCATCACCAGCATGAACCGGCTGGCGAATGCCCACGCGAAGTCGGGGCTCTTGCGCGGGTTGACGTAGAAGGTGCCGGCGAACTCCCGCAACGACCATCGTGGCTTGTCGGCGGCGTCGAGCCGCCGATCGTTCAGCCTTGCGATGAACGCGAGCACGACAGAGCCGCCGACCAGGCACGGGACGAGGAGCATGGTGAGTTGGCTGCGGTCGAACGCCTGCACGAGGAACGTGCCGGCCACCGACGCGGCGGGAAGGCAGACGGCCAGGATTCCCGAGACGAGGCCGCGTTGCGCGGTCGGCACCTGGTCGGGCAGGACGGCCGCCAGCGAGGCGAGCACTGCGTTGAAGAAGATCTGGGCGGTGCACCAGCCGACGACGACGAGGGCGACGTTGGGTGCGAGCGCGACCGTCAGAATGCCTGCGGAGCCCCCGATGAGACCGATGAGCATCCAGGGCCGTCGCATCCCGAACCGTGAGGTCGTGCGGTCGCTCAACCTGCCGAACAACGGGTTGGCCACGACCGCCAGCAGCGAGCCGATGCCGGTGACGAGCGCCAGGCTCGTCGGCGCCCGCTCGATCCCCACCAGGGAGTTGACCTTCAAAGCCAACGAGACCAGCAACGGTGCGATGAACAGCAGAGCGGCGCCGGCATACGCCAGCGCATAGAGCGCCACGAATCCCCACCCGACCCGGGCGGGGACCGCTGGCTCGGTGGCCGGGCCAGCGGGCACCGGGTCCGGCCCGTTGGCGCTGGGTCCCGGCGGTTGCGACATAGGGCCATCTTCGCTGCGGCTGCCGCTGGACGATCTCGTGGGCGCGCCGCAGGTCGGTGACCTGCGGATACGGCTCAAGCCGCGCCGGGTCAGCGGGCGGACGGTGGTGCCGCTGACCAGGCCGGGCGAGGTGCAGGCGTGGAAGATCGTCATCCTCGATCCCGGTCCACGCCCAGCCTCCGCCCCGGCGAACGCATCCGCGTCGCGCCCAACCGTCACCCGCCGGCGACACGGACTAGCAGCCCGAACTGGTCCTACCTGTCCCCTACGCTGCTGTGCATCGCGGCGACGCCCACGGAGTCGACGCCGGGAAGGGTGCGATGACGGGTCCGCTGGTCGAAACCAAGCTCTACGCCCCGGCCCCTCGGGCCGGCGTGGTGGCGCGGCCACGGTTGACCGCTCGACTCTCCCGCGAGGGCCGCCTGGTTCTCGTGTCGGCGCCGGCCGGCTTCGGCAAGACCACCCTCCTGGGCCGGTGGCTGACCGGCACAACTGCAGACCACTCACTCGCCTGGGTCTCCCTCGACGAGGGCGACCGGGACGTCGCCTCGTTCTGGACCTATGTCGTCACCGCGCTGGACCGTGCCTGTCCTGGCGTCGGAGCTGGCGCCCTTCCCCTGTTGCAGGCGGGGCAGACGCCGACCGAGACCGTGCTGACCGCGGTCCTCAACGAGCTGAGTGTCCTGCCCGGCGCGGTGACCCTGGTCCTGGATGACTACCACCTCGCCGACGGCCCCGGAATCCGGCCGGGGATGAGCTTTCTGCTCGATCACCTGCCGCCGCAGGTGCGGCTGGTGATCAGCACCCGCTCCGACCCGGGCCTGCCACTGGCCCGCCTACGCGCGCAGGGCGAACTGATCGAGATCCGCGCCGCCGACCTTCGCTTCACCCCGGCGGAGGCGGCCACCTACCTCAACGACATGACCGGCGTGAACCTCACCGCGCAGGACGTCGCAACGCTCGAGGAGCGCACCGAGGGATGGGTCGCCGCCCTGCAACTCGCCGCTCTGTCGCTGCAGGGCCGCGACGATGCCTCCGGGTTCATCGCCGGCTTCGCCGGCAACGACCGGTTCGTCGTCGACTACCTCGTGGAAGAGGTCCTCGACCGGCAGCCCGAACAGGTGCGACGGTTCCTCCTCGAGACCTCCATCCTGGACCGGCTCACCGGCCCCTTGTGCGACGCCGTGACCGGCGACACCGGCGGCAGGGCCACGCTGGAGCGGCTCGACCGGGCAAACCTGTTCCTGGTGCCCCTCGACGACCAGCGGCGGTGGTACCGCTACCACCATCTCTTCAGAGACGTCCTGCACAGCTACCTGCTCGATGACCGCAGCGAGGTGGCGGACCTGCACCGACGCGCCAGCGACTGGTACGACCGGTCGGGCGAACCAGTTCCCGCGGTCCGGCACGCGTTGGCCGCCGGCGACATTGACCGGGCGGCCGATCTCGTCGAGCTGGCCGTCCCGGAACTGCGCCGCAACCGGCAGGAAGCGACTTTGCGCAGGTTGATCGAAGACCTTCCCGAGCGTGTGGTCGACCGCCGTCCGGTCCTCGCCATGGGACTCGTCGGTGCCCTGATGGCCAGCAACGAATTCGGCGACATCGAGCGCCGACTGCGCACCATCGAGTATCTGCTGGACGGCGTCGACTCCGACGACAGCACAGCAAGCGCGGCGCCACCGCGGGGCGTGGTGATCGTCAATGCGGAGGAGTTCGCCCGGTTGCCGGCCGGCGTCGCCATGTACCGGGCCGCGCTGGCGTTGGTCGGCGGCGACCCCGCCGGCACGCTGGATCACGCCCGCCGGGCGGCCGCCTCGGCGCCGGAACACGACGACCTGACGCTGGCTTCCGCCGCTGCCCTGGCCGGGCTGGCTTCCTGGACACTCGGCGACCTGCAGGCCGCCCATCGCAGCTACACCGATGCTGCGGACGGATTGCGCACAGTCGGATACATCGCCGACGTGCTGGGGTGCTCCATCACGCTGGCCGACATCGAGTCCACCCAGGGAAAGCTGCGCCAAGCGGAACGCACCTACCGGCACGCCCTCGCCCTCGCCGACGGGCACGAACCGGGGCTGCGCGGCACGAGGGACATGCACGTCGGGTTGAGCCAGGTTGCGGTGGAACGCAACGACCTGGCTGCCGCCACCGAACATCTGCGGCGCTGTGACGAGCTCGGCGAGCAGGCCGGCCTGCCCCAGAACCCCTACCGGTGGCGGGTGGCGCTGGCGCTGCTGCGGGAGGCCGAGGGCGACCTCGACGCCGCGCTCGGGTTGCTCGAGGAGGCTGAACGGGTCTATGTCGGCGACTTCGCGCCGAACGTGCGGCCGATCCCCGCGTTACGCGCACGGATGCTCGCGGCTCACGGTCACCTCGCACCGGCGGTGCAGTGGGCCCGCCAGAGCGGCGTGACCGCCGACGACCACATGTCCTACCTCCGCGAGTACGAGCACGTCACCCTGGCCCGGATCCTGCTCGCCCGGCACCACGCCGACGGCTCGCCGGGCGCGCGACGGGACGCCGTCGCGTTGCTCGATCGCCTCCTCGCCGCCGCCCACGACGGTGGTAGAACCGGCACGGTCATCGAGACCCTGGCGCTGCTGGCGCTCGCGCACCAGCGGGCCGGCGACGACACTGAGGCACACATCGTGCTGGACCGCGCGCTCGCCTTGGCCGAACCTGAGGGCTACGTGCGGGTCTTCGCCGCCGAAGGGCCTCCGATGGGCGCCCTGCTGACGGCGATCCTCCGGACCGAACCGGCTTCGGCCTACCTGCACCAGCTCCGCGAAGCCGCCTCGAGCGCCCACGGCGAACCCGGCGACGCCGAAGACTCGCAGCGATCCGCACCCGACCGAACCGCCCGCGAGGGCCTCATCGATCCACTCAGTGAACGCGAGCTCGACGTGATGCGGTTGCTCGCAAGTGACCTCGACGGGCCTTCCATCGCCCGCCACCTCGTGGTCTCGCTGAACACCGTGCGGACCCACACCAAGAACATCTACGCGAAGCTCGGCGTCAACAACCGCCGCGCCGCGGTGCGCCGGGCCCACCAGCTCAGGCTGCTGTCGCACACCGACACCCGCTGACCGGCGCCCGGCAGCCGGGCTCGAGCAACCCGAGGTTCACCACCCGGTTCACCACATGATGTGAGGTCCACTCACCACATCGGCTCCTAGCTTGCAGATGTTCAGGCGCCCGCACCACTGCGGGCCCCGCCGACATCGACAAGGGGAGCACCCGTGAGCAGCACATCCACCGGCCAGCCGCGCGATCGCGGCTGGTACGAGATCCGCGTCCGCGGACGTCTCGAGCCGCGGTGGTCCGACTGGTTCGACGGCCTCGCCCTCACCACCGCACCCGACGGCATCAGCACCCTCCGCGGCCTTGTCGTGGACCAGGCGGCCCTGCACGGACTGCTGCACCGACTCCGCGACCTCGGCCTACCCCTCATCTCGGTCAACCAGGTGCCACCCGACTCCGACGATCCGCACGCCTCGACCACAGGAGACATGTCATGACCACGACCGCTCTACCCGTCACCGCCACCCGTACCACCGGCGACCCCACCCGCAACCACGCCCGCGCCGCCGGCATCTTCTACCTGATCACCTTCGCCGCGTCCCTGCCCGCCTTCTTCCTCATCGGCTCGGCCGTGCACCCCGACCTCACCGTCGCGGCCGGGCACGGCACCGAACTCCGGTGGGCCGGCCTGCTCGACTTCGTCACCGCCCTCGCCGGCGTCGGCAGCGCTGTGGCCCTGTTCCCGGTTCTCAAACGCCAGAACCAGGCCCTGGCGCTCGGCTTCGTCACCTCCCGGCTCATCGAAGCCGCGATCATCATGACCGGCGTCGTCAGCCTCCTCGCCGTGATCACCCTCCAGCAGGACGTCGCCGGGACCGCCGACGCCGACCCCGCCACCATCACGACCGTCAGCCAGGCGCTCGTCGCCGTCCGCGACTGGACCTTCCTCTTCGGGCCCGGCTTCATGGCCAGCATCAACGCCGTCCTGCTCGGCACCCTGATGTACAAGTCCCGTCTCGTCCCGCGGATCATCCCCACGCTCGGCCTCATCGGCGCCCCACTGCTGATCGCCGCGAACGCCGCGACCCTGTTCGGCCACAACGAGCAGACCTCCGGCATCACGATGCTCGCAACACTGCCCATCGCCTGCTGGGAGCTCTCCGTCGGCACCTGGATGGCCGTCAAAGGCTTCAAGCCCGCGCCGATCACCGCCAACCTCACCACCGTCGACTGACGCGCCGACCACTCAACAGTTCCGGGAGCCCCGCATGATCTCCGTCGAAGCAGTCACCAAGCGGTACGGCACGTTCACCGCCGTCGACGACGTCACCTTCACCGCCACGCCGGGCCGCATCACCGGCTTCCTCGGCCCGAACGGCGCCGGGAAGTCCACCACGATGCGCGTCATCGTCGGCCTCACCCCGCCCACCGCCGGCACCGCGCACGTCCTCGGCCGCCGGTTCGCCGACCTGCCCAACCCCGGCCTCGAGGTCGGCGTCCTCCTCGACGCCTCCGCTCAGCACGCCGGCCGCACCGGACGCGAGGTACTCACCCTCGCGGCCATGACGATGGGCCTGCCCCGCCGCCGCGTCGACGAGATGCTCGACCGGGTCAGCCTCACCGACACCGAGGCGTCCCGTCGGTTGCGTGACTACTCGCTGGGCATGCGGCAGCGACTCGGCATCGCCCACGCGCTGCTCGGTGACCCCGAGGTCCTCATCCTCGACGAACCGGCCAACGGTCTGGATCCGGCCGGCATCCGCTGGATGCGCGACCTGCTGCGCGGCTACGCCGACCGCGGCGCGACCGTCCTGCTCTCCTCGCACCTGCTGCACGAGATCGAAGTCGTCGCCGACGACCTCGTCGTCATCGGAAACGGGCGCATCGTCGCCAACGGCACCAAGACCGAACTTCTCGCCACGGCCAACGTCCAGGTCCGCACCCGACGCCCCGACCGGCTCGCCGACGCCCTGACCGCCGCCGGCATCGCCTATACCGACGCGTCATCCTCGGCGCGCGAACCGGACGACTGCCGCACCCTGCACGTCGACGCCGACGCCGAACTCGTCGGCCGCATCGCCCACCGGGCCGACGTTGCGCTCATCGAACTCCGCGACGCCGACGGCGCCGGTCTCGAAGAGATGTTCCTCGAACTGACCGCCGACACCCAACGAGACACCCGCCAAGGAGCGTTCGCATGACCACCACGACCGGCCCGGCACCCGCCGGCGTCACAACGCCCACCGTCGACCAGCGCCCCGTCCGCGCGACCCCGCCGCGGCACATCCCGCTGGCCCGCATCATCACCGTGGAATTGCGCAAGTCCTTCGACACCCGCTCCGGGCTGTGGCTGCTGGGCAGCATCGGCATCGCCGCGGTGCTCACCACCGGCGCCGTCATGGCCTGGGCGCCCAAGACCGAGTTCACCTACGGCGGATTCACCCTCGCCATCGGCTTCCCGATGTCGGTCATCCTGCCGGTCATCGCCGTGCTGTCGGTCACGGCCGAGTGGAGCCAACGCAGTGGACTGGCCACATTCACCCTCGTTCCACACCGCAGTCGGGTGCTGCTCGCGAAAGCCATGGGAGCGGTCGTCGTCGCCGCCGGCGCGACCCTGGTCGCGTTCGCGGTCGGCGCGATCGGGAACCTCGTCGGCGCGGCGATCGCCGGAATCCCCACCGTGTGGGACCTGAACCCGGCCGACGCCGGCTACTTCGCGCTCGGCAACATACTGCTCCTGTTGGTCGGGTTCACCCTCGGCGTGCTCATCCGCAACAGTCCCGGCGCCATCGTCGCCTACATGGTCTACGCGTTCGTCATCCCCGGGCTGCTCGCCTTCCTCGCGTTCAACCAGGCCTGGTTCCGCGATGCGCGGCCATGGGTCGACCCCAAATACAACCAGGATCTGCTGTTGCATGGCGGTGGCCTGACCGGCGAACAATGGACCCACCTGGCTGTCACCAGCCTCGTCTGGATCGTCGCGCCGCTGATCGTCGCCGTCGTCAACGTGCGACGCGCGGAGGTGAAGTGACCATGACACGCATCGACGAACCCCGTCCTACGGCAAGCACCGGGCACCCAGGCACCACACTCGCCGTCGTCCAACGCCAGTACGGGTCTCCCGACGTCCTCACGCTCGAGCGCGTGCCGAAACCGATACCCGGACCGGGCGAGGTACTCGTCGCCGTGAAGGCGGCGTCGGTGAACGCCCGCGACTGGCACATCATGCGCGGCGAACCACGACTCGCCCGCCTCATGGACCCGGCCACCTTCCGGCTCCGCCGACCGCGCGTCGCCGTCCGCGGCACCGACCTCGCCGGGATCGTCGAAGCCGTCGGCGCCGGCGTGACCCGTTGGCAGCCCGGCGACACCGTCTTCGGCGAAGGCACCGGAACCTTCGCCGAACACGCCCTCGCACCAGCCGACGCACTGGCCGCCATCCCCGCCGGCGTCAGCTTCGACAACGCCGCAGCCCTACCACTCGCAGCCACCACCGCCGCGCTCTGCCTGCGCGCCAGCGACCCGCCGCCCGGCAGCAGCGTGCTCATCAACGGCGCCTCCGGCGGCGTGGGCACCTTCGCCCTACAGCTGGCCGTGACCATGGGCCTGCAGACAACGGCCGTCGTCAGCCCCCGCAACGCCGACCTCGCCAGCAGCCTCGGCGCCGCCAACGTCATCGACTACACCCGTCACGATTTCACCCGCAGCGGACACCGCTACGACGTCGTCATCGACCTCGTCGGCAACCGCAACCTGCGTGACCTGCACCGCACCGTCCAACCCAACGGATCACTCGTCCTGTCCGGCGGCGGCGTGTCCGGCCAGGGCCGCACGATCGGACCGCTCGGACTGCTTGTCCGCGCCCAGGTCTACGACCGCACGACGAACCTTCGCATCCGGACACCGCAGGCGAAGCCCGACACGAACCTCCTCCAACACCTCGCCGGACTCGTCGAGACCGGCCAGCTCACGCCCACCATCGACCGACACTTCCCGCTCGGCGCTGCGGCAGACGCCATCCGGTACATGGAAACCGAACACACCCGCGGCAAGGTCGTCGTCACCACGACTTAGATCCCGATCCTCAACCACTGCTACCGCGCTGGCGGCGCCTTCAAGGACTCGATGTGCTCTCGCTGATCCGTCGTGCGCGGTAGCCCCGCGGAAGCCGACTGTCGTGCAGAGGTGTTCGGCCATCGGCGTGGACTGCAGGCACCGCCCCCGCCGCCCGGCGGCGGGCCATTCCCGACCACTGCACGAGCGGCGTAAGGAAGCCAGCCAACGCGGCAATGAGTGCGCCGATTGCCGTGAGATACGCCCGTCGTACCCCACCTCCATGGACGCGCCCCGTAGCGGCCGTCATCGCAGATCGGGGCCGAGCTCGTCGAGCAGCTCTACCGCGGCATGGCCGACAAATCTGTCGGCAAAGTGCTCGACCTCGTTCTCCTCGCCGCTACATCCGCTCGAATGGCAGGCGCCATGCGTGCGGGGCGATCAGTTGGTGGATCGCGTTCGGGCCCCAGCTGCCGGGCGCGTACGGCTTGACCGGCGGCGGGGCGTCCAGCAGCGGGATCGACCTCTCCCAGAGGCTCTCGATGCCGTCCGCCGTGGTGAATAGCGTGTGGTCACCGCGCATCGCGTCGAGGATCAGCCGCTCGTACGCCTCCATGACGTCGCCGGCGTAGTCGGTCTCACCGGTTGAGAACTGCATGCTCAGCTTGTCGAGCTTCATCCCGGGGCCGGGCCGCTTGCCGTAGTAGGACAGCGAGACCTTGGACTCGTCGGCGAGGTCGAACGTCAGGTGGTCCGGACCAGCCGAT
>Ga0111539_10006326_pt1 | contig 15270 bp, 10 predicted proteins | sample RhiMethybrSRZTD1_FD_79667 | JGI IMG/M metagenome (GOLD analysis project Ga0111539, IMG submission 79667) | Populus rhizosphere microbial communities from Tennessee, USA - Rhizosphere MetaG P. TD hybrid SRZTD1 (version 2) (version 2) | ecosystem: Host-associated > Plants > Roots > Rhizosphere >... | reverse complement strand
CCACGAATCGCGACCTCGGCGATCGCTCGCGCTTTCGCGGCGATCTCCTGGCACGCGTTTCGGAGTTCGTGGTGGAGATCCCGCCGCTCCGCGAGCGTCGCGAGGACGTGTTGCCGATCCTCGCGAGCATGCTGGGTGAGCAGCGCGCCGAGCTCGACCCGGAGCTCGTGGGCGCGCTGCTGCTTCACGACTATCCCCACAATGCCCGCGACTTGCGCCGGATTGCCACCCAGCTTTCGGTTCGCGGTAGGGACCGAGAGCTCTGGGACCTGTCGCTGGTCGATCGGCTCGGCGAACCAGAGGCCGAGGGCGAGGAGGCCAGCGCGCAGGTGCGGGCCGTCGAAAGGGCGCCGGCTGCCGCCTCACCGATTCCGACTCGTGAAGAGCTCGAGGCGCTGCTGAAGGTGCATTCGGGTAATGTCGCCGACATGGCGCGGGAAACCGGTCGTTCGCGCAAGCAGGTGTACCGCTGGCTCGTGCAGCACGGCCTTTCGCTCGACGACTATCGGCGCGATTGAGCGCCTTGCCATTGTCGATGCAAGGTGAGCACCCGCTGGTGCTCTGGCACGCGCTCGAGGAACGCGCGGCGCAGCTGCTCGGAAACGATTTCACGGGCGCGCGCTTCGAGCGCGGCCGCGGTCGCGCTGATGCGCGTTTCGGCGGCCCGCCGGTCGCCGCAGGCGTAGGTTGCCTCGGACAGCACGAGATCGAGCAGCACTTCGCGCTCTTCCATGGCCGTCTGCTGGCGTTCGATGTCGGCTCGTTCGGCGAGCTCGCGCGCGCCCGCCACGTCGCCGAGCCGAAGCCGTACCAGGGCGAGGGTCGCCAGCGCGGCCGCGTGCGACGAGGTCAGCCCCTCCGCCGCGGCCACGGCCCGCTGCGCTTCGGCGAGCGCGTCTTCGGGGCGCGCGGATTCGAGCAGCAGCTCGGCCAGCGCGCACGCCGCCGACGCGACCAGCCGGCGATCGCCGCGGCGCGTGAGCTCTTCCCGAACTTCACCGAGCTCACGCGCGGCATCCTGCGAGCTGCCGAGCCGCGACAGTGCGATCCCGCGGTTTAGCCGGGCCAGGGTCAGCGTGTAAGCGGCACCCGCCCGCTGTGCCAGGCGCATCGCGTTTTCGAGCGCGGTCAGGGCGAGCTCGGCGGCTCCCATCTCGAGGTACATCGCGGCCACGTTGGTGTGCGCGGCGCTAGCGAGACGCGGTGCTCCGCTCCGTTCGAATGCGTCGCCAGCCCCGGCATAGAAGCGGGCGGCGGTCTCCAGCTTGCGTTCGACCATGGCCTTGGCGGCGCGCGCATGTGAAAGGTGTCCCAAGGTCATCGAGTCGGTCACGCTGCCCGCCTCGGCGATCCGGTCAGCCTCCACCAGCAGCTCGGAGGCCTCGCGCGCGCGCCCGAGCAGGACCGCTGCGGACGAGGAACGAGCGAGCGCGGCGGCGCGATCCTCCTCCGCGCCCGCGGTCGCGGCGGCTGCGACCGCGCTGAGCTCGCGGACGAGCGGATCGGCGGCTTCGGGCCGGCCCAGCACCATGGCGGCTTCGATCGCCGCGGCCATCGCTCCGTGCCAAGAAACGCTTTCGCGCGGCAAGAGCTCGACGGCCTGGGTGGCGGCGCTCAGTGCCTGTTCCGCGGCGCCCATCCAGGTGAAGGCGTCGCTCTCCAGCAGCCGCACCTTGCCCAAAAGCTCGCCGCCTGCGCCGCAGCGCTCGGCCCGCTCGGCCAGTGCGATCACCGACTCGAGATCGTTTCCGCGTAGCGATTGCTCCATCGCGCGCAAGTACGACGCGACCGCCCGCGGCACGTCGCCAGCACGCTCCCAGTGCGAAGCCAGCACCACCGCCGCGGTTTCGCCCTTGGCCTCGAGCCACGCGGCGGCGCGGCGATGCGCGAGCCGCCGGTCGCTGTCGGCCAGCGTGGCATAACACGCGTCGCGCAAGAGCGCGTGGCGAAAGCCGTACTCCGGCTCGGCGTCGAACCGGCTGACCGGGTGATCGATCAGGATCTCGCGCGCCGCGAGCGTGCGGAGCCAGCCCGAGACGTCGCCGGCGGCGCTCTCGGGGCCGAGCACGCTCGATACCGCGCCGGTCCAGCAACCTTCGCCGAACACGCTGGCTGCCCGCAGCACGAGGCGCGCTTCCGCCTCGAGGTCGCCGAGCCGGCTCTCCATCAGGCCGAGCATCGTGTCCGGCAGCTGGGTGACGTTTCCGCTCGCTCCCGCGCGGATCAGCTCCTCGAGAAAGAACGCGTTGCCCTCGGCGCGGTCGACGATCGCCGAGAGCAGCGCCGGCGGCACGTCGCTGCCCAGGATCGCCGTGACCAGCTCCTCGCTGGCGCGGCGGGAGAGCCGTCCCAGCGTGAGCTCGGCCACGTCACGCGTCTCGAACAGGCGCGGATACATTTCGCGAACGGCCGGCCTTCCGAGCGCCAGCACGAACAGCGGAGCGTCGTGCAGCGCGCCGAGCGCCGCGTCCACGAGTTGTACGCTCAAAGCATCGGCCCAGTGCAGATCGTCGAGCGCGAGCAAGAGGCCGCCCCGGCTCGCGGCGTGGCGCGCCCAGCCCACGAACGCGTCGCGCGTGAGAACGCTCATCATCGGCGGATCGCGGCGAGCCGCGCGCAAGCGTGGATCGAGCGAGTCCGGAAGCTCGAGGCCCATGATTTCGCCGAGGAACACCGCGACTTCCTCGGGCGCGTCCGGACCGACCAGCGCGCGGATCTTGGCCAGGCGTTCGCGATCGCCGTCCTCGGTTCGGATTTTCGCGAAGCCGCGCAGCGCGCCGCCGAGCAGGCTGTAAGGTTGTCCGGCAAGCTCGGGGTCGCCGCGGGCGACGACGCTGGTGAGCCCAGCTCCGTAGCTTTGCCTGCCTTCCGTAAGCAGCTCGGCCAACAGCCGTGACTTCCCGACCCCGGGCACGCCGCTCACCAGCATCGCGCGCGCGTACGATTCGTCGATGCACTCCTGTAAGGTCGCGAGCAAGAGCGAGAGCTCGCGGCGGCGCCCGACGAAGGGAGTCTTTTGACCGAGCAAGCGGCGCGGCGTGTACGCGTCGCCTTTTTCGGCGCCTAGCCGGATCAGGCCGCCCTCGCGCAGCACCTCGAAGCGGGCTTCGAGCAGCGACGCGCTGCCGTCGTCGAGCACGATCGCCCGCTTGGGCGCGGACAGCACCTGCGGGAGCGCGCGGGTGATGATTTCGCTGACCGCGATCCCGGACGAGACCGCCACCCGCGCCGTTACCACCGCGATCGGGCGTTCTCCGAGCAACGTGGCCAGCGCGAGCGCGAGCCGCGCCGCGCGCAGCGTCTGCTCGGTCGGCGCTTCGACGACGGCGGTGAACATGCCGATGATCGAGCCGTCTGGAAGCAGCTCGAGTCGCGCTCCGGCGCGCGCCGCGATCGCGTGGAGCTCGGCGCGATCCGGCGAAGCTTCGGGCTCCGAGTCGGAGCTCGGGGTGAAAACGAGCGGCACCAACCGGCGCTCGGCGGTTCCCACCATCGTCGGGACGTCGGACAACAGCCGGCCCGCGTCGCTACCGGTCTGCAAGTTGGCGAGCCTGGAGAGCACCTCCGCTGCCGATGCCGGCCGCTCGCTCGCTTCCTTTTCGAGCAGGGCGGCGACGAGCCCGTCGAGCTCGGCCGGCAAGTCGGCGCGCGTGTCCCGGACCCGGGGCGTCGGATCGAGCGCGATCTTGGCCAGCAGCGCGAGCAGCGACTCGGCTTCGAACGCAGGGCGTCCAGTGAGACACTCGAACAGGATGCAGCCGAGCCCGAACAGGTCGGTGCGCGCGTCGACTTTCGCGCCGCGGAGCTGCTCGGGGGCGAGGTAGCCCGGCGTGCCGACGATGGTCCCGGTTTTGGTCAGGGTGGAGCCGGCACCGCGGGTGCCGGAGAGGTGCGCGACCCCGAAGTCGCCGAGCTTGGCGAGCTCCACCTTGCCGTGCTCGAGAAACACGTTCGACGGTTTGAGATCGCGGTGGACGATGTTCGACCCGTGCACGAGGCTCAGCGCTTCGGCGAGGCGTCGTCCGATTTCGAGCGTCTCGCGCAGACTCAGCGGCTGCTCCGAGATCCGGCGCTCGAGATCGGTGCCATCGACCCATTCCATGGCGAGAAACAACTGGCCGGCCGGCGACAGCCCGTGACCGACGTAGCGGACGATCGCGGGATGCTTGAGCCGCGCCAGGATCCGCGCCTCTCGCAGAAATCGCCGTGAATCAGTGGTCTGGTCGAGGACTTTGACGGCGCAGGCGACGCCGTTCCACTGGTCGAGCGCACGGTAGACGACGCCCATGCCTCCGCGCCCGAGCTCTTGCTCCAGGACAAAGCGCTGAGCGAGGGTCTCTCCGAGCAGGGCTGGCAAACCATATCGTTCGACTTGCGCGAGCGCAATTGTTCGGCCCGCCGCTCATCAGCTTGCGGCGTGCAATAGCGCGTCAAGAGGTCAAAACCCGTTCGAATCTGCACGGCGCGTCGAGCCGACTGAATCGAAGTGGTCGGGTCGCGTGCTCGAACGCCTGAACGCGGGCTCCTACGTCTATTTGAAGATCGAGCGCGAGGGAGCGGAAGTGACGTGGGTCGTCACCGCGGAGGCGCTGGCGAGCGATGCGGAGCGCGTTCAGGTGCGGGCCCTCCGGCGCGTCGACCACTTCGAATCGAAGCGACTCGGTCGCGCATTTGCGCCGCTCTTTTTCGGCATCGTCAGAAAGGACAACTCGTGAAAATCTCGCCGCTACTCGCATTCGTGCTGTTTCCCGTGCTGACGGCGTGCAGCGATGATTCCGAAGCTGCACCCAGCCCCAGTGGCGCCGTCGACGACGGCTGTCCGCGCGAGACCCTGGAGCTCGACATTGCTTACACCCCGCGCACTGGCCCGAAGGTCGACGCGAGCGGGGCACTGATGGCCCCGCCAGGCAGCGGCTACGTGGTGAGCACCACCTTTCTGCGCCTGCGGCCTGGCGACGAAGCCGGTCGGCGCTTCGCCGAGCTTTTTGGGCCGATTGCCGTGCAATTGCAGAATCAACCGGGCCTTTTAGCACTCCAGCTCGCGACGTCCGCGGACTGCGGGACGGCCCGAACGCTCTCGGTGTGGTCCTCGCTCGAGGCGATGTACGACTTCGTCGCCAGCGACACTCATCAGACAACGGTGAACGCGGTCTCCGAGGTGAGCCGCGGCGGCAGCACGGTCCTCCACTGGTCGGCAGAAACCGTGGAACAAGCTTCGTGGCAGGAAGCCGCGCGGCGCTTGGCGGATGCCAAAGGGCCGTTTTACTGAGTATCGTTCGAGGGATCATGCTGCGAAGAATGACGGTCCTTGGTTTCTTGCTGGCGGTACTCCCCGCGTGCAGTGATTCGGAAACCGCGGCTGGCCCCGGCTCGAGCGCCTGCGCTCCGCTCCGCAACGTCGAGGACGTCGTTCGGGTCTACGGCTCCGCGTGGAACGAAGAGGACGCGGAAAAGCGCCTGTGCGCGCTCGATCAATCGATGATCGACACGGCGACCTACGTCGATCCGACCATCGATACCGCGAACCTTCCCGACCTCGCCGACGCCATCGGCGACTTTCAGCTCAGCGCGCCCAAGGCGTCGATCGCCCAGCTGAGCGGCCTGGACGTCCGGTCCGGAGAGCTCAGGTTCGCGTGGGACTTCCAAAACGACGGGGTGAGCGCGATCACGGGCCTCGACTACATGGAGATCGCTTCGGACGGACGGATCGCGAGTATTCGCGGCTACTGGAATCCGTTGCCCAGCGAGCCGCCGACCGGGGTGCTCGCGGACTACGTTGCCGCATGGAAAGCTGGGGATGCCGCCTCGCGCGATGCAAGCCTCGCGCTCGCCGTCACAGACGACGTGCGGTTCACGTCGCCGGATGCGACCACGACCGGGCGTGCAGCGCTGTCGGACGCGATGGGCGTCTCGATCGAGGTCACGGGTGCGCAGAGCTATCCGAAGTATGGGCGTGTTGCGTTCAGGATCGAGGCCCGGGACGACGTGACGGACTACGTGCACTTCGGGACGGACGGCAAGATCGTGCGCATCGCGCGCTTCGTGGGGCCGTTGCCAGCGCTGTGAGGCGCGACCATCGTCACGCCGCCCGCTGCTTCGCCTCACTGCCCCACAAGCTGCCGGAAACGGCGTACTCGGCAGCCTTCACCAGCGCGCTCGCACTCTGCACTGGCAAAAGATCGAACGCGTGGCGGCCGCGCGTGAGGCGAGAAGCGTACAGCTTGGCGTCGAGCTCGCGAGCGCGCTGGAAAATCGCCGGCTCGTGCAACGGCCACACGCCGCACGGCGACGCGGGGTGAGCGCTGCGCTCGAGGATCGCGTTGACCGCGCGCCGGGCGGCCTCATTGGCGCCTTCCATGCTGGCGATGTCGGTGTGCGTGCGCACGTAGTCGGCCGCGATCACCAGGTTGTCGAGCTCGGTCGTCGCTTCGGGCCGATCGGCCCACGAGCCCGGCGGGTGCACGAGCAGCGGCGCGCGGTTCATGAAGCCTCCGCCCTGGAGTCGCACGAGCTCCTCGTCGAGGTGGTAACCGAGCAGGTCATCATCGCGCAGGAGCTGCCCGCGCCCCGAGTTCACGCCCGCTTTGAGCTGCCGCCAGACTTCGTTGACTACTTCTTCGGGCGTGCAATCGCGGGCGCACTTTTGGACGTAGGTGCCGGGTGTGTGCCAGTCGCTGAGATCGATCGAGATCAGGCCGCGTGTCTCTCCATCGCCAAACCGGTCTTCGAAGGCGCCGTTCTCGCGCCAGAACTGCGGTTGCGAGATCGCCGTGATGGCCCAGGGCGCGTCCGGAAAAAGCAGATGGCCGGGAACGATCGGAACATCGTGGCGCAAATAGAGCTGGAGCCCGTTCATCCAGTTGGTGAGCCGGTCGAACTTCGACTGTGGCATCTTGCGGATCCGCGCCAGCGACGCATCGGCTGCGGCGAGCTCCGCGCTGATGAGCCGGCGCGTCGCTTCGATGGGAGTCGCCAGCACGAAGTAGTCGGCTTCGATGGGCGTCTGCTGGCCGGCGATCTTCGCCCCGGTGACCCGCGAGTCCTCGACGAACAGCCTCTCGATCGCGGCGTCGAGGTGGAAACGAACGCCGAGCCGCGCCAGATAGCTCCGCCACGGAGTGAGCCACTGGTCACTGGTGGGACCGTTGAGAACGCGGTCGACCTTGTCGCCGTCCGAGCCGTAGTCGGTGAGCAGCTGCAGCGAGACGTCGCCGATCGTGCGGGCGCTGCCGAGGCGCGAGTCCATCGCGACCATAGTGCGCGGTACGGCAGCGAGGTGATGGCGAAAGCTCTCGGAGTAGCGATCGCCGCCGAGATAGTCCCACCAGGTCACACCCTCGTACTGTTCGAGGCGCCGCTTCGGGCACGAGGTGTAGTAGCGAAGCATGCGTTCGCTGAACAAAAGTACGTCACGCTGCGAAAAGCCGAGCGCGGCGAAGGTCAGGAACAGCGTGTCGGCGAGGTCGGTGGTGTTCGCCGGCAACCGTCGCAAAAAGCGCGTCACGGGTTGGTCGTTGGCCAGCGCGACGCCGGCCTCGCCCGCGGGGCGCAGATTGCCGGCGACGCTTCGACTCTTGTCGAACGGAATGCGCGCCATGGTGTCGATCACGTGGCGGTAGAACGCCGGAAAGAAGCGAAAGCCGTGCTCGCCAGGGAGATCGCGGCGTCCTCCGCGAGCGCTGCCCGATACCCACTGGCTCTTCGCCTTGCCGCCGAGGCTCGAGCGCGCTTCGAACACGCTGACCTCGAAACCTCGCTCCAAAAGCTCGTGTGCCGCGCTCAGGCCTGCAACGCCACCGCCGAGAACCGCTACCCGTTCCGATCGCATCTGGCATCTCCTTCCGTCGTCGAGTGCGCGAGCGCGCGGGCCACACCGGGCGGCCCGCGCGTCGCAGTTTCCAGGGGTTTTGGCTCAGAAGCAGGGCATCGGATTGGGCACGCTATTGCCGGGGTTCGCCACGGAAGCACAGGCCTTGCGTCCGATCTGCGACCAGTCGTCGAACGTGCCGTAGTTGACGTCGGTGATGCCGTCGGCGAGCGGCTGGAACACCACGCGCTGATTCCACTGGCCGAAGTTGTAGACGATGCCGGCGCGCAGGTTGGTGTCGAGCCCGCGCTCGAACAACAGGTCCACACCGTGCGCCGTCGCCCACACGTTGTCGAAGTTCGACACGAAGCTGAAAATAGGCGTCTTCTGGATCGTGCCGTTGACGGTGCTCACGCGGACGCCACTCGTCCGCATCGTCACGACCTGGCTGCCGCGCACGGGATAGATCGCGTAGAGCTTGCCTTTCGATTCATCGGCCACGTTCGGCACGTAAGCGAGGCCCGGACGGCTCGCGGCGGGGCTGCTGTAGAACGGCGTGGACAGAAAGCGTCCCGAAACGTCGAGCTTCAGCAGGCTGGTGGTCGTGTACCCGAGCGCGTTGTGCTCCGCGTGCAGGTACAGCGCGTCGGTGCCGTCACCGGGCATGCGCCCGAACACGATTCCGGGCGCGTCAGTGACGGTGAAGGGTTGCCCGGTGGGGCCCAGCGCCGCGGTCGCGGGGATCCAGCCGACGCCCGCCGCGTAGCGAGCGCGCTGGAGCGCGCCGCTCTGCGCCTTGAACACGACGACGGCCTGGCTCGGGTTGTCCGCGGCAATCGCCGGCTCACCCGCGACGCCCTGGAAGAGCGGCCCCGGGATGGCGGTGACGACCGGCGTGCTGCCGTTGAAGGTGAGCAGCGCGCTCTGTAGCGCCATCTGCGCATCGACGTAGGTGATCAGCACCTGCTGCACCCCGCCGAGCGTGACCAGCGTCACCGCGTCGACTGCGTTCACCACTCCGCCGATGATCGTGGTCGGCGCTCCGAACGTGCCGCACGGCAGGTTGCCGTTGCCGCCGCCGCCAGCGACGCAGTTGTAGTAGCTGTCGCTACCCTGCATGAGCTCGAGGCCCGCGTCGGTCGCCGAGAGCACCAGCATGCGCGTTCCGAGGCGTGCGATCGCCGGCGTTCTCGCCGTGGCGCCGCCCTGGGTGAGCGCATTGCGGCGCTCGCGCGTGCCTTCGCAATCGCCGCCGGGCTTGTTGTTGGCGTAAGCCCTGATACGCACGTTGGCGGGAGCGATGTCGCCGTCGCGATCGAAATCGACGCTCCAGGTCGTGCGGTCGACGTAGTAGCCGAAGATGCTCTCGTACAGGTTCGCGAAGCGCTCCTTGTTGGGAGCGGCGGCGAGCGCGCCGTACTCGAGGATCGAGCGGTTGTTCATCAGGCCCGGAGCCGTGCCGTCCGAGAACGAGACTGATTGGTACCCGTAGGCGTAGTTCATGGGGCTCGCGTACTGCGGCTTGCAGTTGAGGACGCCGGCGGAGTCCGCGCCGAAATGCGCGAGCCCCATCGTGTGCCCGAGCTCGTGCGCCATCGCGGCGCCGTTGTTGATGCCCGCGGTGACCGCAAAGCCGTTGGCCTGGCCGCCGCCGCTGCGCACCCCGAGGACCCAGTGGAAGACCCCGCGTCGCGCCGGCGCCATGTAGTCGGCCCAGGCAGTCCCGTAGTTGCTTCCGGCGGGAACCACGCTGTAGCCGCCCCAGTTTCCGTTGAGCGTCGCCTCGGCTTCCGACTCCGCCAAGAGTCCGGAATCGATGTGCACGGCGAAGCCCGGCTTCTGATCGGGATTTTGCACCAGCGCCGCGCGGATCGACTGAACCAGCGGCGTCGTGGCTTCGATCGTGTCTTGCCAGTAAGCCGCCACGGTCCGGGCGGACGCGGTCGACATGCGCACGGCAGGGGAGCCGTCGTCGAGAAAGTCCACTTCGACGAACAGATCCTTGTGCCGCGGGTTCGCGCCCCACTTCGGCAATGGCTGATGCGGCAGTTGATCGCGCTTACCGATCACCTCCAAGCCGTCGGAAATGCCGTCGCCGTCGGTGTCCTTCGGCGTCTTCGCGAGCGAGCACTGGAAGTTGCCGGCGTAGCTATTGGCGCCGGAACAAGTCTGGAGCTCGTCTTCCAGTCGGTTGCCGAGGCCATCGCCGTCCGAGTCCGAGCCCACGTCGTTGACGACGACTCGGGTTGGTCCCGAGCCGCTCACGAGGAAAGACGCCGAGCTGCTGCTCATCACGAAGCGCGCGGAGTTTCCGGTTCCCGTGCCCTGGCGGATCTTGGCGGTGATGTTGGTGCCCGAGAGCCGATAGATCGACTGGACGTCCCAGCCGTTCGGCATGGTCACGGTTTCGACGACGTCGCCGCTCAGCGCGTTGACGTTGACGGTCTTGCCGCCCACGCCGACGCCGTACTTCCACGGGTAGTTGTTGCGCCAGATGTCGCAGCTGCCGAACGCGTCCTGTTTCGCGCGCAGTACGAGAAATCCGATGCCGCCGGAGGCGGGCGTCAGGGAGATGCGCGCGTTGACGCCTCCCCCGGAATTGTCGTCGACGGCGAGCTGGATCCGTTCTTCGCTCGTGTTGCCCGGCTTGAACAGGTGCATGATCGGATCAGCGCCCGTCGTGCAGTTGCGCGTTTCGTAGGTGATGAGACGACCAGTTTCGATGTCCACCTGAGTCTCGACGATCTGCGCGGTGACGAAGTCCATGACGCGCGGAGTAGGCGTTCCAGTGACGCCGCCGACGCCGCCAATGCCACCGATGCCACCGATGCCACCGATGCCGCCGATGCCGCCGATGCCGCCGATGCCGCCGCGTCCGCCGATTTCGATCGGATCGGGCGGATCGATCGGATCCCTCGGCAGCGCCTGGTCCGTCGAATCGGATGCTCCAGTGTCGGCGCTGCAGGCGCAAAGTCCTTGAATGGCGCCGAAGCCGAGCACGATGGTGAACAGGGATGTCTTGACGTTCATTGCGAGTGGTCCTCCAAGCCGCGGGGTTGACGGCACAACCGGGCGTTGCGCCGCGCGGCGGAGAGCGCTTCAGCAACCCGTGTGCCGCCAGGAAATGGGCGTGAAACGTCGATTCCGCGCGCGGATCGCACGCGTGCGGCACGGGCGGCCCGCGGGCGGCCCGCGGTCCCTGTGGAAAGCCCCCCTGGAATTGCGCCCGTTTCGCGGCGGCACGCGTGTTGCGTAAGCCCGGGGTCGCCATGGTTACTGATTCCGGTCGATGGCAGAGCTCGAAGGGTGCGAAGGCGACGTGGGCTTCCCTGTCCCGGCTTGTGGAAAAGTGGGCGGACGGCGAGGAAGCGCCCGCAAGCGTCGGCAACGAGTCGGAACTCGAAGAAGTTTCTCCGACCCCGTCGCGAGCGACGCTGCGCCATCTGCTGGCGATCTCATTGCCGCGCGCGCCCGGGGCCGATTGGGGTAGCTTCCAGGTCGAACCCCGGCGTCGCTTGAAGTGGCGACCCGCGGACTGAGAAGGAGAGCAGCTCGAGCGGCATGATCGAACCCCGCGTGTGGCGGCGCTTCCGGCGAGATCGCGCCGCGCTCGCGGGCTCGCTGCTGCTTTTGCTCGGTTGTGATTCGGAGCCCGAGCCGCCGATCGGTCGGGTTCGCGAAGTCGTGCCCCAGCGCGGCGGAATCCTGCGCTCGGCCTTCTACACGGACGTGCGCTCGCTGGATCCCGCGGTGGCGTTCGACACGGGATCCTCCGCGATCGAGGATCTGCTGTTCGACTCTCTGGTGAGCTACGACGATTCCGGTCGCATCACGCCGCAGCTCGCCGAGACCGTCGATGTTTCGCCGGACGGCAAGCGCTACGTCTTTTCACTGCGGCGCGGCGTGCTGTTCCACGACGGGACGGAGCTCAAGGCGGCCGACGTCAAGCGCAGCCTGGAGCGCACGTTGCATGCCGATACGCCTTGTCCCGTTCCGTCGTTTTTCGAGCGCGTTGCCGGCTATCGCGCGTTTCACGAGGGCAAGGCCAGCGAGCTCAGCGGCGTGACGATCGCGGGCGAATACTCGGTAGAGCTCGCGTTGAGCGAACCCGACGCAACGCTGCTGCACGTGCTGGCCCTGCCGATTTCGGCACCGGTCTGCCGGAGCGCGGGCAAGATCTACAGCCCGAATTTTTCCACTTTGGCTTGCGGCACCGGTCCGTTCAAGCTCGTGTACTTCGAGAACGGACAGGAGATTCGGCTGTCGCGCCACGCGGGCTACTGGAAAAGGGGCGAGCCCTACCTGGACGAAGTTCGCTGGTACTTGAACATGCCCAAGTTCTCGCAGCGCGTGAAATTCGAGCGCGGCGACCTCGACTACATGCGCGAGTTCAGCGAAGACGATTCGCTCTTGTATCGGCGCTCGCCCGCGTGGAAAGGACTCGGCGGCTGGGAGGCGCCGCTCGCGACGCACGGCTTGTTCATGAACACGGAAGTGGCTCCTTTCGACAACCGCCACGTCCGGCGCGCCGTGACGTTTGCCCTGGATCACTCGGCGGTCGCGCTCCTGGAGCCCGGGCACATTCAGGAACACCGGCGCGTCGTTCCGGGCGCGATCCTGAGGGATTGGCCCGGCATGAAAGTACAGGCGCCGAACCTCGAGCGAGCGCTGGAGGAAATGCGGCTTTCTGGCCTGGCTTACGATCCGGTGAGCGGGAAGGGCGGCTATCCGAAAGAGATTCCGTACGTCGTGCCCGTCGAATCCCTGGGCGAGCGCGCCGCCCAGATTTTTCAGCAACAGCTCGCGAGCATCGGCCTGCGCATTCGCCTCCAGATCGTCGGCTGGCCGGCGTTTCTGGCCACGGTGGGTCGTAGAAAAACCGCCAGCATCGGTTACGTGGCCTGGAAGGCCGACTTCCCGGACGCCAGCAACTTCTTCGAGCCGACGCTGTCGACGGCCGCGATCCAGGACGAGGACAGCCAGAATTGGGCGTTCTTCTCCGACAGCGAGCTCGACCAGGTCCTGGCCGCGGCGCGCCGCTCCACGGATCCGGCGGAGCGCGAACGGCTCTACCGGCGCGCGGAAGAGATCGTTGCCGCGGAGGCACCATGGGCCGTGGGTAGTGACTACCGTTACTTCGAGCTCTGGCATGCCTATGTGCACGGCTATCGGCCGAACCCGGTGCTCGTGCAGCGCGTGCGTGGCATGTGGTTCGACCGAGAGCAAAAGCCGAGCGAGGTGTCGCTCGAGCCGCGCCAGCGCCTCTTGCCGGGACTCGCTCGCGGCTTCAAGGGGAGGCAACGAAGCACGCTCGCACTGGTAGGTGCTGATCGGCGCTAACGCGCCGTGTCGCGCCGGGCCGTGGCGGCCTCGCTTGACAGTGCGCCGATACGCCACAACTTGGCCGAGCTGCCGCGGTCGTGTCGCGTGCACTGGAGTGTCTAGAATGAGCAAGCCCGGTGTCGCCGCTGTCCTCTCGTTGCTCCTGCCCGGGGTAGGGCAGATCTACAACGGCAAGTTCTTGCGCGGGTTGTTCTGGCTGATCATCACGCCGGGCTCCTGGATCTTCACCGGTGGAATGCTCGGCTGGGTCTGCCACCTGATCTCGGCGTACACCGCGTACGAGTGGGCGAAGGACCATCCCGACGCTTGAAGGGCCGGGGCGAGCGCCGTGGCGTTGACAGGAGCGCGCCCGGCTGCTAGTTGTCCGCCCGGTACGTGGGCAGTAGCCCAGTATTATCGCATACTTAAACGGCTGACATTACGCCGCCCTCGCGGCGGGGACCTTTTTCCCGCAAAGATCAGGTGAGGTCAGAGTGGCCGCAATCAAGCGAGTCTGTCTCTTCACCGGCAACGCCAATCCGGAGCTAGCGACCGAGATTGGCCAGGTGCTCGACACCGCGCTCGGTGAGGCGCGGGTTTCGCGCTTCAGCGACGGTGAGACGTTCTGCGAGATCCGTGAGAACGTCCGCGGCCTCGACACCTACGTGGTCCAGCCCACCTGTTCGCCGGTCAACGACAACTTGATGGAACTGTTGATCGTGTGCGACGCGCTGCGCCGCGCGTCGGCGGGCGGCATCTGCGCGGTACTCCCGTACTACGGTTACGCGCGCCAGGACCGTAAAGTCGCGCCGCGCACTCCGATCACGTCCAAGCTGGTGGCGGATCTGCTCGTGGCCGCGGGCGCGACGCGCGTGCTCTGCGTCGACCTCCACGCCGGGCAGATTCAAGGCTTTTTCAACATTCCGTTCGACCACTTGTACGCGCTTCCGGTGTTCCTGAACGACTATCTGAAGAACCGCTTCAACGAGGAGGCGGTGTTCGTCGCACCAGACGCCGGCGGCGTGGAGCGCACGCGCGCCTACGGTAAGCGCCTCGGAGCGTCGCTGGCCATCGTCGACAAGCGGCGGGAGCGCGCCAACGTCAGCGAAGTGATGCACGTGATCGGCGACGTCAAAGGCCGCGATTGCATCATCGTCGACGACATCATCGACACCGCGGGTACGCTTTCGAACGCCGCACGGGCGATCATGGATCGCGGCGCACGCCGGGTGGTCGCCTGCGCCACGCACGGCGTGCTCAGCGGGCCGGCCGTCCAGCGCATCGAGGAATCGCCGCTCGAAGAGGTCGTGGTCACGAACTCGATCCCGCTCTCCGAGGAGGCCAAGGCCTGCTCGAAGATCAAGCAGCTCTCGATCGCGCGCCTGCTCGGCGAGGCGATCCGGCGCATCCACAGCAGCGACTCGGTCAGCAGCTTGTTCGTGTAGCCCGCTCGGGGGCTGTGCCAGGCTGGGTCACGCGGCGGCCAAGTGCGCGAATCTTCGAAGTGGCGCGCGGGTTGCACGTTGCGGAGCCATGCGGCGGTTCGTGGTGGCGCTAGCGAGCATCTGCGGGCTCTTCGGCGTGCTCCCGCTTGGCGCGGGCTGCGGGTCGGATGACGCGAACGGGGATGAGAGGTCGTGCGAGCAGTCGCCCCCCTGCCCGGCGGGGATGGTGGTTTGGCAGGACGTGCGCTGCGTCGACCCGAGCAGCGGCGAGGCCGAAGAATGTGCCGCCGACAGCCGCCGCGTCGACCACGGCGTGCGTTGTTTTTTCACGTGCCCAGGGGGGCCAGACGCGAAGGAATGCCCGCCTTGCGCGCCCGAATGTAAGCAGATCATGACCAGCGCCTTCTGTGACACGAACCTCGGCTTTGTCTGCACGCCGAAGGGCATGCCGGGAGGCTGCTACCAGTGACCCGAACAAAGGGCCGGTAGCGGTGCCAGGGGGGGCGTGCTATCTGGGCGCCCCCCGGAAGGAACAGGAGTACCGCGAGTATGGAGCTCAGGAAGATCAGCGCCGCCAAGCGCAGCATCGCGACCAAGGGCGCGCTGCGGCGGATGCGCAACGCAGGCAGCATTCCGGCCGTCGCTTACGGCCTCGACAAACCCTCGGTGACGCTCGCGGTATCGCCCAAGGACCTG
>Ga0111539_10006323_pt1 | contig 15275 bp, 10 predicted proteins | sample RhiMethybrSRZTD1_FD_79667 | JGI IMG/M metagenome (GOLD analysis project Ga0111539, IMG submission 79667) | Populus rhizosphere microbial communities from Tennessee, USA - Rhizosphere MetaG P. TD hybrid SRZTD1 (version 2) (version 2) | ecosystem: Host-associated > Plants > Roots > Rhizosphere >... | reverse complement strand
TTTAGCTGCTGCCTTTATATTACCCATCGTTTTTAAGGATGATATCAAAGCTGCTATAGATAAGGAAATTGCTAAATCGGTCAATGCAGATGTTGTTTTTGATGCCGATAATTTTAATGTTTCGTTTTTCACACACTTCCCCAACATCACTGCCGAATTGAAAGATCTTGGTGTGCTGAATCGCGCGCCTTTTGAGGGTCAAATTCTTTTTGCGACCGAAAAATTTGAAGTCGAAGTAAACCTGAAGGACATTCTCTTTGGTGATCAGCTACGTGTGAAAGGGATTTCATTGGTTCGTCCTGTGATCAATATAAAAGTGAACGAAGATGGGAAGGCAAACTATGATATCGCAATCCCTTCGTCAGACACCACGAAAACCACTGAGGAGTCCGGAGATTTTTCTCTTGGCATCGATCATTGGGAAATTATTGATGGACATGTTTCATATGATGACCGCACGCTCCCTTACCTGCTTACTATTAAGGGGCTGAATCACAGCGGAGGCGGAGATTTTACGCAGGATGTTTTTGATCTGACAACGCATACCGTTGCCGACACCGTGACAACTTCATTTGACGGAGTTGAATATTTGACCGACAAACGTGCAACGATAGATGCCACCATTTCGATTAGCGAGGACTATTCAAAATATACACTAAAGGAAAATGCGATCAAGATAAATGACTTCGCCATGAGTATCGAGGGCTGGCTGAAGATGAATGAAAATGATTTTGATATGGACCTTTCATTTAAGAGCCCCGACAATTCATTTAAGAGTTTGCTGTCTCTTGTGCCCGGAATGTACGGTGAAAGTTTTAACAACATCGACACAAAAGGGGATTTGGCATTCAGTGGTTTTGCAAAGGGTAAATACAGCGAAAAACAAATGCCGGCATTCAACCTGAATTTAGTCGTGAAAGATGCGATGTTTAAATATCCGGATTTGCCCACGGCTGTGAATAATATCAATGTTGATCTGTTAATAGACAATAAGGATGGTGTAATTGATAACACCGTGATCGACTTGAAAAAACTGCACCTTGATTTTGGTGCTAATCCGGTGGATGCCCGTGCGCTTATTACCAAGATGTACCCTACTAATTTAGATGCAACGGTCGCTGCAAAACTAAATCTTGGAGAGTTAAGTAAAATGTTCCCGTTGGAGGGTTTAGAAATGAAAGGAAACTACGCCATCAATCTCGCCGCAAAGGGTGTATATGATAGTTTGAAAAAAGTAATCCCTGCCATCGACGCCTCGATGTCATTGGCAAATGGATATGTGAAATCGAAGGAATTTCCATTGCCTATTCAAGACTTGCAATTCAACTCGACCGTAAAAAATGCTACGGGAAAAATGGAAGCCACAGTAATCGACGTAAACAATTTGTCGATGGTTATGGATGGCGAAAAAATCAAGGCTGATCTCTTATTGCAAAATTTGAATGATTATACCTGGGACCTGAAAGTGAATGGCGGTGTCGATCTCGAAAAAATCACGAAGGTATTTGCGCTGGAAGGAATGACCCTCGCAGGAAAAGTAAAAGCCGATATTCAAACCAAAGGGAAATACTCTGACTTGCAGGCGGAAAAATACGATCGGTTACCCACGAGCGGAACCGCATCGTTATCAGCGTTTAAATACACATCCAAGGATTTACCTTATGCCGTTACACTCTCGCAGGCTTTGATGGCATTCGATCCGAAGAAAATCAATTTGCAAAAATTAGAGGGGAAAATCGGTAGAAGTGATTTTAGTGTTAACGGCTCGGTTTTGAATTACCTGGGATATGTTTTTGGTGACAATGACGTCATAAAAGGCAATGTCAATTTCAATTCAAATCTTATGGATCTTAATCAATTCATGAGTGATGAGGAGCAAGCTGCGACCGGTGACACCGCTTCCTACAGCGTTATTGCTGTTCCCAAGAATATTGATTTCGTTTTGAACTCGTCGATCAAGACTGTCAAAGTTATGGATTTTACGATGACGAATGCCACCGGGGAGGTTGTTGTCAAAGATGGGGCTGCAGATTTGAGGGGCCTTCGCTTTAACATGCTTGGCGGATCTATTGTTGTTAATGGAGCATACGACACTAGGAATTTAGCTCATCCCAAATACGACTTTGCCTTAAAAATGGAAAATGTTTCCATTAGACAAGCAGCCAATACATCAACGTTGATACGAACGTATGCTCCCATTGCCGGACTTATCAACGGAAATTTTTCAACAGACTTTAAATTAAGTGGTGAACTTCTGCCCAACATGGAACCGAATTTATCAACCGTAGATGGTGGTGGACTTATCAAAATTGCACAAGCTGCGCTTAAAGATTCTAAAATAGTGTCGAGCATAACTTCTCTCACCAGTTTGGAAGATGCGAATGACGTTACATTCAAAGATGTTTTAATGTCGGCTTCACTGGACAACGGACGATTTGGAGTAAAACCTTTTGATGTGAAATTTGGAGATTATAAGACGACTGTCGCTGGTAGCACAGGACTGGATCAATCCATCGATTATACCTTGAAGATGGAAGTGCCCGCCGGAGAGCTGGGGGCAGAATATAACAAGTTTATCGCTTCTAAAACTGGCGCGAAAACAGATCCAAATGGTATGGTCCCTGTTACGATTGCCTTGGGAGGCAAAGTAACTAACCCGGAGCCGAAACTTCTAATGGATGATCAAAAGGAACAGTTGAAGGAAGCCGCGGCTGAGACAGCAAAGGAAGAGGGAACAAAAGCATTGGAGAAGGCTGTGAAGGGAACTGACGCGGAGAAAGTGGTAAAAGACATTTTGGGAAGTAGCAGCAAAGATTCAACGAAAGCAACGCCTGCTGATACTACAGCAGCAGTAAATAAGACGGCATCCGAAGACGTTGAGAAGCAGGTAGAGGATGAAGCGAAAAAGAAGATTCAGAATTTTTTAAAGAAGAAGAACTAAATTATCAACAGGCCACCCAAAAAAGGTGGCCTGTTGATTTATATGCTTGTTAATTTTTAGAGATACTTTCGTTTTTCCTTAAGGATTCCAAATACGATACGAGGTCAATCAAATCCTGCTCACTCATAGACGATTGAAGGTTAGAAGGCATTAACGAGCTTTCCAATTTGACGCGGGAGGTCACCTTCTCCTTGGCAATAGATTGCTGATTGCTCATATATTGAATGTCAATTTTGTCGGCTGTTTCGGAGACAATTTTTCCAACCGCGGTAGAACCATCGTTGAGTTGGATGCGGTAACCTTCAAATCCAAAGCTGATTCCCTGATCCGGAAAAAGTATGGAGGTGTATAACGCTTCCTTCGAGAGTTTGGAGCCAATTTCACTGAGGGCGGGCCCGAAGTTAACGCCTTCACTATTTACCTGATGGCAATTGCTACACATTGATTGAAATACTTCTTTACCTTTTATGGCATCTCCAGTCTTATCCACCATCACAGAAACCGGTGGAAGCGATGAACCTTCTTTGCTTCCGGGGAGCTTCAAATATTTCGCAGCCTCCTCTCGTAATAATGCACGCCATGCCGTTTGAAAAACACCTCCGGCAGCGGTATGGAGTTCAGCAGGGATCTTATTTTCCTTTGCAAGGAGCAACAGTCGATCCTCTGCTTGCCAGGGGCCACCAAACGTTTTGACGGCAAGTTTCCTTAATTCAATATTTTTTGTACTATCCATCATAACCCCTTCCATGATGGCAATTGTTTTTACACTATACATCTGAGGCCAAAGCGTTTTGATCATCGCCTGTGCCTCATCTCTGTTGGAAGAATTCAAGGCGCTCGCAATCAAGTCAAGTTTATCCCAATCCAAGAGTGTTTTCGCGGACTCTTTTCCAACAGTGCTATCTGGAAATTGAAGGGCAAGTTGTAGTAAATCATTTGCTCTATCCTGAAGTTTGAACGAAGTGACGAGTTCAACAAATGCAACCTTTCCTTTTTGCGCTTCGAGTACTTTGTTAAGCGCTGTTTTTACCGGCGTTGTCATTTTCAACTTAGCCGGATCCATGTGCTTTAAAGCGTACAATACTTTATCCCCTGTCGTCTGTTCAACGAGTCCGGCCAGTATCGCCTGCTTCGATGGATCGGTGTGAAAATCAAAGGCGCGATAATATTTTAGCATCGCCTGTTCATCTGAAGTCTCAATCAGCTGAGCTAATAGCGGTAGCGCTGATTTACTTCTGCTCCGCCACACAATGTCGATATTGCCTGGCGTTTTCCAGCGCTCACCAACAGCACTTTTCCAGGTATTGAAATACAAGTCCCAATTTCCACCTGCACTGATCCCTAACGCCTCTAGATACCATCGATCTTTTCCATCATATTGTTGCGCTAATCGTGTCCATAGTTGCGCTGGCTCCTTCGAAGAATTACCACGCAGGGCAATAGCAAGCTCGCGACGAACCTGTGGTGAAGTATCCTCAATAAGCTTGTCGGCAATCGGAATAATATCCTTCTTTAAAAATCGTGCGGCGCGAATGGCTGCAATACGAATATCAGGATCCTGATCCGATAACGCCTGGGCTAGGTATTCATCGCTTTTAACGGGGAGCTTTATCAATAACCAAAAGGCGTCGGCGCGATGTCTCGGATTGGATGAGCTCCACACTTTTTTCAACGCGTCTTCAGCCTGGTCACCCATTGATGCCAGCGCGGTCCAGCCCAGAATTCGCGTTGAATGATTTGGGTTTAGCAGCGCATTCGTTGCTCCTTCCTGGGAGCTAACATCGAGCTTCGCAATCCCATATTTTGATTTCGGTGGCGCAATCCGATAGATTCTTCCCCGGTCGACGTCGCCCACCTGGTGTCCCCCAACACCTGGATCGTACCAGTCGGCAACGAACAATGATCCGTCCGGAGCCACGGCAACATCGATAGGACGGAACCACTGATCTTGTTGGGCTTCCAAAATATTGACGATCGTCGCCTTATACCCGGCACCATCCTTTTCTACGGGGTAGGACCTTACTACATTATTTCCGGGCTCAGCATGAATCATCTGGCCGTAAAATTTCTCAGGGAGCAAAGTTCCTTCATAGATGGTGAGTCCAGAGGGAGAGCCCGCGCCGGTCTGGAGGACATTTGGAACAACACCGGGGTCATTCAAGTGCCAATGTCGGAATGGAATTTCTTTTTCCATGTTCGTGCGTCGCGCGCGCCATCCTGCTCCCGTCATCTCGTCCTGGTAGCCATAGTTGCCAAACTCCATCACGTAATTGATTCGGGTTCCTTTATTTCCGTCGTCGTCGTTGTCTGATTGCCACAGGGTTCCAAAAGGGTCGACAGCTACTTCAAAATTATTTCTGAAATTATTTCCCAGCACTTCGACATTTTTGCCATCAACATCACAACGCAGTACCAAGCCCTGGCGGAAAGGTTTCCCATTCGTAACAACTTTGTGATTGTGGACGTCGACTACGGTGTCACCAGCAGCACTCAGGAGTGATTTCCCCTCGTTACCAAAATTAAAATACAGTCGTCCATCAGGCCCAAACACAAATGTGTGCATGCCATGATCATGTTGTAGTCCCTGTATTCCCTGAAAGAATATCTCCTTTTTATCGGGAACATCGTCTCCATTTTCATCGGTAAAAATAAAAACGTTGGGACTACACGAAACAATAACTTTATTCCCGACCAGTGAAATTCCCAATGCTGAATTTACATCCGTACCCTGATAAAATATTTTACTGTTGTCGGCTTTGCCATCGCCATCCGTGTCTTCGAGAATCATTATTCTGTCGCCTTCTTTTTTGACGGGATTTTTAGGGTTGTATTGATTACGGTAATTGTAGGCTTCGCAGACCCAAACTCGGCCACGTTCATCGATGGCGATATTGGTAGGATTGGAAAACATGGGTTCAGCAGCAAAAAGAGTTACCTCCAGGCCTTCTTGAACTTTAAGATCTTTTAACGAACGCTCAGGGGAATGTTCAGCAGGGGGATTTGATTTACTGCAGGAGAGTATGAGCAAAAGTGAACAACACCATCCTATGTTTTTAATTATAGTTGAGAGCATACGTTTGTTTTGGTAGAGATGAAAGATAAGAACACCTGTGCTTCTTTTCAATCCTGTATTGACCCGATCCCGGAATAAGGTGACGCGACGCTTAATAGATCCTGTTTTCGAAGCATTTATATCCAAATATTACGGCAGTGTTGTATTACCATGAATAGCTTTCCGAAGACTTGAAACACAGAAGGCTTATTTGCGTTATTTGTATTAGCAACAACCACTAATTTTGCTATGACTTCTTTTCATCAAAAAAATCAGATCCTGGAATCACTAGATTCCCTGGACCACGGTCAGACTGAAAAAGTGTTAGAGTACATTAGAACACTCGTACACACTCGGAAAGACGAATCGGCTCACCAAAGATTGAAACGTGAGGCCTTGAAGGAGATTCGCCTTGCCCTTGGAAATGACCGCAAGCTGCGGCCTTTTTTCTAAGTCAGGTTCCCTTCATTAATTTTTGCAAATGCGTTACCACGCATTGCAGCAACCTTTTACACTCTAAATTTCCGCGGCCCTATCAGTTGTATTTTACATAGTTCTCCCATTTTTCAATGACTTCCTTGAAGTCGGTGGGCAGTTCCGAATCAAATCGCAGCACTTCTTTTGTTTTAGGATGGACAAATCCCAGGCTCTTGGCATGAAGCGCCTGTCGCGGGATAATGGTAAAACAATTTTCAACAAATTGTTTATACTTTGAAAACACGGTCCCCTTCAACACCTGATCACCACCATACATTGCATCATTGAAAAGGGGATGACCAAGGTGTTTCATATGTGCGCGGATTTGATGCGTACGGCCAGTTTCCAGTTGGCATTCAACCAGTGAAACATACCGGAGGTCCTGCAGCACTTTGTAATGCGTAATGGCGTGGCGACCCATGTCGCCCTTTGGAAAAGTTGTGGTGACCCTTCTGTCTTTCAGACTTCTTCCGACGTTCATGTTAACCGTCCCTTCCGAAGGATCCGGCACTCCCCATACTAACGCATAGTATTTACGCTCAATCGTGTGATCAAAAAACTGCTTTGCCAGTCCGTTAAGGGTTAATTCTTCCTTGGCGATGACCAATAATCCGGAAGTATCTTTATCGATACGATGCACCAGTCCAGGGCGTCCATCATTTCCGGGTAATTGAGGAAGGTTTTGGAAATGGTAGGTCAGGGCATTCACAAGTGTCCCACTCCAGTTTTGATAAGCGGGGTGTACTACCATACCTGCAGGTTTGTTGACTACCATAAGATAGGCGTCTTCATATACTATATCCAGTGGTATATTTTCTGGAATTACTTCAGTATCGCGAGGTGGCTCCGGGAAAAGAACGGTTATAACATCTTTGGGGTGTACTTTATAGTTGGGCTTTATGCTTTGATCATTTACTTTCACAAAGCCCTCGTGGATTCCAGCTTGAATTTTTGTTCTTGTTACATTTGGAAGTCGCGCCATCAAAAATTTGTCAATGCGCACCAAACCTTGTTTTAGGTCGGCAACTATGCGATGATGTTCAAATAATTCGTCGTCTTGTTCTTCGGATGGATCAGCTTCAGTCATTTTTTCTATTGTAAATGGTCCCGATCTCTGTTCAACTTTTCAATCGTTTTAAATAGCTTCTTTTCGATGCCATCATTATTGAATGCAGCAAGCTTGTAAAAATAACCGTATATGCCTTCACCCTTCAAAAAATATCCGCTTGATTTAATGAACAATTTTTTGACATTTGTTTTTTTTCTGCAACAGACGCCGAAAAAATTTTCCGATGATTAATAGTCACATACACGATAGTTCAAAAAATGAGAGAAATTTTTGTCGTTATCATAAGTATTTTGATGGTCGCATGCTCGACTAAAGAACAATCGAATAATCAATCTGCAACTGGTCAATCTGATGACTTCCTGCCTGGCGTAAAACTAGCAGAGTTAAACCATAAAGAGCTTAAAGAAATTTCCGGGATAGCGGCAAGTGTTAACAATCCCAAACTGTTGTGGGCTCACAACGATAGCGGAAATGGCGCCGATATTTTTTTATTGGACGACCACCTGGATATAAAATTAACCTGCACGCTTGCCGGGGTTGAAAACCGTGATTGGGAGGATATTGCGGTTGGTCCGGGTCCCGACGCTTCTAAAAGTTATGTTTATATAGCCGACATTGGCGACAATGAAGCCCGGCATCAGTACAAGTATATCTATCGATTTGAAGAACCCGTGTTGAATAAAACCCAAGGGGAGAAGATTACAATTACATCTTTTGATCGAATTACCTTTCAACTGTCAGACGCTAAAAAAGATACTGAAACGTTACTCCTGGATCCCAAGACCAAGAATTTATACGTCGTGTCAAAAAGGGAAGAACCAGTTTGTTTGTATGAATTGAAGTATCCTTACCCTAAGAATGATACACTTGTCGCTGATAAGCTAATGTCATTACCTTTTACACAAATTGTGGGAGGCGATTTTTCAGCAAATGGCAAGGAAATTTTAATGAAGAATTACAATAAGGTATATTATTGGAATTCATCATCAAAATCGATTACTGATGTGCTTAAAGAAAGTCCGCTGGAAATTCCCTATGAAATGGAACCTCAGGGTGAATCTATCGCATGGGCGACCGATGGTAGCGGATTTTACACTTTGAGCGAGGAAAAGAAAAAAGAAAAGTCGTATCTCTATTTTTACAAGCGGAAATAGTCATTAAATTTTTTTTCCTCTCCACTTACCTGACTTCATATATACGAAGGCCATCGAGAACATGGAAATCCAGTAAACCCATTCGGAGCCCCATCCCCAGGTAATGGGCAAATTCCAGTACTCCAGAACCAAATAAGTATATAAGCAATAAATGATAATCGTAATAAATTCAATTCGTAAGTTGACCATGGTGTTACCGGTTCCTGTTACGGCGTTCAACCAGACTGTACCAACGGACATCATCAATAAAGCAACGGAGACTATTCGTATTACCGGTATACCATGCGTTATAAAGTCGGGACCCTGGCTGTAAAAGGACAAGAACCACTCCGGCCAGATGTTGAGAATAACGAATACAAAAAGGGATATAGAAAAACTAACCCTAATAATTTTTCTGATCAGCGGAATTACTTCTTCATTTTTTCCCTGGCCAATGATGTTGCTTACCATGCTGTTCGTCGCGGACGCAAATGCCCAAGAGAATATTCCAGATAACCCAAAAATATTTCGCATGGTATTCGAAATAGCTAAGTCTCTGGCGCCGTGGTGTTCGATCAAAATATAGAAATACTCCCAGCTAATAATGCTGATAGCGTATTGTAAAATCAACGGAGAAGATTGCACCAATATCAATTTGACCATAGAGAAATCAAATGCAATGTGTTCGAAGAGGCCGAACGTTTTGTGCAGTCCTATCATGCGGATAACAAAAAAAATCACCAACAAGCCTGTTCCTTCGGCTACAATGGAGGCATAGGCGGCGCCGTTGAACCCAAGTTCTGGCAAACCGAAATGCCCATAGATCAAACCATAATCAAGGAAGATGTTTACCAATGCTTCCGATAACGTACCCCATACCAGGAACCGGGTTTGATTCGTTCCTACCAGAAACGCATTGCGCATTACATATAGATAAAGCAGGGGAAGCCCCCAGATTCGGATCAAAAGGAAATCTACTACCTGGTCAGCGATGTAGCTATCGTGGATAACAGCCCGCATGATGGCAGGCGCAAAGGCATATGTAACGCCAATACCGACGGCTGCAATAGCCAACGCTACCCAAACGCCGTGAAAGAATAACCGACCAATTTCTTTAGGTAAATTTTGGCCAGCTCGCCGGGCAATAAGTGCCTGTAGTCCATTGTTCAGTCCATTTCCAATTACGGCGAAAATGAGATAGTAAACTCCCGTTATACCTGCGCTGGCCAACTCCTTTTCTCCGAGACTGCTAAGAAAGATATTGTTTGTTATGAAATTAATTTGAGGCACAAGCAAGGCCAGTGAAATGGGGAGGGCCATTCCAAGGATTTGCCGATAGCTTGAATTAAGTTGTAATTCCATAAAAGGGTCGCAAAGCTAATAACTACGAATGACATAAGTAGAAGTTGGTGCGAACCTCAAATAAACGCGCTTAATTAAATCAATTAGGGGAGGTGGGGTTGAAACTTGGCATATACCCAGGTTCCCGCCATTGCTGAAATAAAAGTGATTATCGTTACGGCATACCCAGCACCGACTTGAGCATAAAGTGGCCCTGGGCAGGCGCCAGTAAGTGCCCATCCGAATCCAAAGATCAGTCCGCCTAAAATAATACCATGATGGTAAGGCTTTTTTGGGATGTCTATAGCTTCACCGTTAAAAGTCTGTACGTTCAGTTTACGTATGAGTAAGATGGCGATCGCGCCTATCGGGACCGCAGTCATAAAAATCCCATACATATGGAAACCTTGAAAATGAAACATCTCTTGCATACGAAACCATGAGATTGCCTCACCCTTTGTCAGGGCCAGGCCGAACACAATGCCTACCAGTAAATATTTCAGATTTTTCATGGCTTCAAAATGATTGGCAGTAAAACATAGCTGCATACGATGCCTCCCACGAAAAAGGCAATGATTGCGACGAGCGACGTCCACTGCAGTGACGATAATCCGAAAATACCATGACCCGAGGTGCATCCACGAGCATACCTGGTTCCAAAACCGATCATAAATCCTCCTGCAATCATCATGAGAAACCCTTGCCAGGTCAGCAAGTTGCTCCAACCGAATAATTCATGGGGTAGCAAGCCGTTGAAATTTGTCAGTCCAAGCAATCGTAAATCATTGACAGTATGTTGTGAAAGCTCGGTGGCATTTGGATTCCCAAAAAGTCCGCCGCCGATGAAACCTCCAATCAGGATGCCGCCGACAAAATAAAGATTCCAAATATCTTTTTTCCAATCGTATTGCAAAAACGGAATATTGGCTGGAAAACAGGCGGCACAGAATTGACGAAGCGTGGAGGAAATGCCTAACCTTTTATTTCCTAACAATAGCAGTGCAGGAACCGTGAGACCAATAATGGGCCCGGCAACATACCACGGCCATGGCTTGTATAAAAAATTCATATTTCAAAAATTAAATAAGCTTTGTTACGACGGCAAGTTAAAGTAATTTAATTTTCACACCTTCGTAATTTGCAACACCAATACCATTGGTATTAAACAAACAAAGAGAAGTCATGAAGCATTCAAAGATCGCGATAATAGGTGGAGGAAATTTAGGGTCTGCTATAGCAGAGGGATTGCTTAAGAGCAAATTTATTACTTCCGATAATCTTACAATAACCCGAAGAAATATCGAGGCCCTCAGCGATCTGAAGTCGTTGGGTGTAAACGTTATAAACGACAACCGGGTTGCAATTCAAAAAAGTGATGTGATCATCGTTGCGTTAAAGCCCTACAATGTAAAGGAGGTCCTGGAAGGCCTGCGCGACAGTTTCGACAAATCAAGGCACATCGTAATCAGCGTTGTTACCGGTGTAAGCTTAAAAGATCTCACCGCGATGGTCGCGCATGGGGCACCCGTATTCCGGGCCATGCCGAATACCGCGATTGCAATACAAGAATCGGTAACCTGTATATGTCACGAGGGTGCTTTAAATGATCAGGTCAATTATGTTACGGAATTGTTTAATCAGCTGGGAATCACCATTGCCATTGATGAAAAGCTTATGGACGCCGCGACGGTATTGGGAGCCTGTGGCATTGCCTATGCGTTGCGTTTTATTCGCGCCGGTACTCAAGGTGGAATTGAAATCGGGTTTGATGCAAAGACAGCCAGTCTGATTGCCGCGCAAACGGTAAAGGGATCAGCGGAGCTACTTTTGAAACTGAACCGACATCCTGAAGAAGAAATTGACAAAGTAACAACGCCAAAAGGATGCACTATTGCCGGATTAAACGAGATGGAGCATCAAGGATTCAGTTCATCTCTCATTAAAGGAATTGTAACCTCATTTGAAAAAATAGGCAAGTAGTAAGAGGCACTGTTTACAATTATCGATTTTCTAAGTCTAAATATCGATGGCAGATCTCGACGAATTTCTGGCGGCAGCGGAAGGAATGGTAAATGCAGAGCAGGGGGCCAAGGTAGAATCAGGCAGTGAGAAACGGCATTGCCTCAATTGTTCTACACCGTTGACAGATGTCTATTGTCCGCACTGTGGTCAGAAAGACATTCCCAGCCGGCAAACGCTGGGGGAATTGGTATTCAATTTTATTTCTTCATTTTCAGGATACGAATCGAAATTCTTCACGACCTGTAGATATCTTCTTTTTAAGCCGGGCTTCCTTGCAACCGAGTACAATGTTGGCAGACGCGAACGATATTTTCATCCCGCCCGGATGTACGTCTTCATCAGTTTTATTTTTTTCCTGCTATTTTTTTCGTTGCCCGATGACGAAGACTCAAACACGAATCTTAACATAACAACCCCGAAGGAAGACCTGAAAGATCTTAGAGAAGAATTGCACGAGGCGGGCCTAGACTCAATCTATGGGTCGGTGGCCGACTCCCTGCTACTGGATTCGTTAAAATCCAGCCAGTTCCTAAAACAATTTACTAATGGTAAGAATTCCGGAGGATTCCGGTTATCCACCACCGATTACAAGTCGATCGAAGCCTATGACTCGTCGCAGCAAGCTAAACCTGAAAGCGAACGGGATGGTTGGCTCGAGCGAAGACTTCAATACCGAAACATCAAACTCAACCAAAAATATCGAGACAAGGGAGATGAGTTTGCATCAGACTTCAAACAGGCGTTCATGGACCATTTTTCTCAAACGCTTTTTTTTCTTCTTCCTTTTTTTGCGTTGCTGCTGAAACTGCTTTACATCCGTAGGAATTATTATTATTCCGAGCATCTGGTTTTGTCTATCTGTTATTACAATTTTTTTTATTTAGCGGCCTCTTTGGTAATGCTTATCAATTTGATTCCCGGCGTAGGTTTCATAAGCGTGATTATCGCGTTCTGGATTTACTTATATTTCCTTTTCGCCATGAAGAGAATGTACAATCAAAGCTGGCCAAAAACTGTTTTAAAATTTGTAATGTTCTCCTTGATATTTGCGTTCTTGATTTTAATAGGGGTGTCCGTCAATGCGATGGTAACATTAATGTTGATTTGAAATGCTAGATAGTTCTTTGGCTCCATTAGCTGCACGTATGCGTCCCTCCCGACTGGATGATCTGGTAGGGCAAGAACATTTGGTGGGCCAGAAAGGAATTATTCGTCAGGCTATCGCTTCAGGAAACATTCCCTCCATGATTTTGTGGGGCCCGCCGGGGGTAGGTAAAACCACTATAGCGAATATCATTGCCAATGAAATTAAGAAACCTTTTTATACGCTGAGTGCTGTTAGCGCCGGTGTAAAAGATGTTCGCGACGTAATTGAAAAAGCCAAAACATCGCCCCGCTCGATTTTATTTATCGATGAAATTCATCGGTTTAACAAGGGCCAGCAGGATGCGTTATTGGGAGCCGTCGAAAAGGGGATTATTACGCTGATTGGAGCTACCACTGAAAATCCCTCGTTTGAGGTAAATTCCGCGTTGCTTTCCCGTTGCCAGGTTTATATTCTAAAAGCGCTTGAAGAGGAGGAATTGATGGAACTAGTGCGGCAGGCTTTGGAAAATGACGAAGTTTTGAAAAAACGAAAAATTACTATTCAAGAACATCAGGCGCTGCTTAATATTTCTGGCGGAGATGGAAGAAAACTTTTGAATCTCGTTGAACTGATTACGGATGCTCTACCCGGGGATGTCGTCATTACAGACAAACTGGTAATGGATGTTGCGCAAAAACACATTGCCATTTATGATAAGAGCGGAGAGCAACACTATGATATTATTTCTGCATTTATAAAGTCGATTCGTGGCAGTGATCCCAATGCAGCGGTATACTATCTTGCACGAATGATCGAAGGGGGCGAGGATGTGAAGTTTATTGCTCGCCGGATGGTCATCCTGGCTTCCGAGGACATCGGCAACGCAAACCCTACTGCATTGGTAATGGCTACCAATACATTCCAGGCCGTCGATGTGATTGGATATCCCGAAGCACGGATTATTTTAGCGCAATGTGCGGTGTACTTGGCAAGTTCAGCCAAAAGCAACGCGAGTTATATTGCCATTGACAGCGCACTTACCAAAATTCAGGAGACCGGTGATTTACCTGTACCTTTGTCCATTCGAAACGCACCAACGAGATTGATGAAAAAACTGGATTATGGGAAGGGGTATCAATATGCGCACAGTTATGCTGGAAATTTTGTAAACATGGAATTTTTACCCGATGAAATAAAAGGAACAAAATTCTATGAGCCAGGCAACAATGCGCGGGAAGAAGAGTTAAGAAAGTATCTACGATCATTGTGGAAGGACAAGTACGGTTATTGAAAGTTTTATGCATCAACAAAACATAATTTTCGAGTCGTCGCCGGCATACATTTTTGTCTGCATTCTTGTGGCGATAGGTTTTGCTTTTTTGTTGTATAAACGTAAACACCCTTGGAGCAAAAAATGGAATAGGATACTTTTTGGCGCCCGGGCCTTGCTTGCATTTCTGCTTGCATTTCTTTTACTGGGACCTATTGTCAGGCAGGTGAATAATATTTTCGAGAAGCCTTTTTTCATTGTGCTATACGATAATTCTGTTTCTGTTCGAGAAGCAGTTGACTCAACTTATTTATCGCAGGTAGAAAACAACATGAAAGATGTCACGGCTGTTTTGAACGAAAAGGGATATGATGTCAAAATTAACAACCTTGCGGGAGAGGATATCGTTCAGCCAGTCTTTACCGCTGAAACCTCTGATATCACAGGGGCATTGAAAAGAATTGCGAATCGGTATGAAGGGAGCCGTATGGGTGGAGTAGTGCTGGTGAGCGACGGTATTTACAATGCCGGGATTTCCCCACTGTATTCGACCTTCAATTTCCCGGTGTATACGCTGGGAATAGGCGATACGTTGCAACACGCGGATGTAGCAATAAAAAATGTTTCCTATAATAAAATCGCATACGAGGGCAACAAATTTCCGCTGCGGGTAGAAGTATTGATCAAACATCTACAAAACGCTTCCATTACTGCCTCTGTGCTGCAACGCGGTAAATTGATTGACAAACAGACCAAAACTTCTAAAGGCAATCAACTGTTGGTATTTGACTTTCAGCCGCTGGCCAACGAGCAAGGAATTCAAAAGCTCGATATTCAATTGGATGTAAAACCAGGAGAGCACAATACGCAAAATAACAGGGCT
>Ga0111539_10006322_pt1 | contig 15278 bp, 16 predicted proteins | sample RhiMethybrSRZTD1_FD_79667 | JGI IMG/M metagenome (GOLD analysis project Ga0111539, IMG submission 79667) | Populus rhizosphere microbial communities from Tennessee, USA - Rhizosphere MetaG P. TD hybrid SRZTD1 (version 2) (version 2) | ecosystem: Host-associated > Plants > Roots > Rhizosphere >... | reverse complement strand
GAGCGAGACCGGGGCCAATGCACGTTCGTCGGCGCCAATGGAACGCGCTGCGACGCGCGGCGATTCTTGGAGTTCGACCACGTCGAGCCTGTCGCGCGAGGGGGCGAGGCCACCGTCCAGAACCTCCGCCTACGCTGCCGCACCCACAATCAGTACGAAGCCGAGCGTGCGTTCGGCGCGGGCTTCATGGAGCACAAGCGGCGGCAGCACAGCGCATGTGCGAGTCGGACGCAAGACCTGACAAGGGACGTCCTCGCAGGCCTACGGAACCTCGGCTGCCGTCCTGGAGATGCACGCCGTGCTGCGAATTACGCCGCGACTCTACCGCTCACATCACTCGAGGAGCGCATGCGGGCCGCGCTGCAGTTCATCGGTGGACGGCTGGTCTCGAATCGTCCGCTGCCGGCGGGGTAGCCCCGCCCGCAGCGAACGCCTCCCGCTCGAACGCGTTCCCCCGGTACGGATCGCGGCCCCTAAGCCAGGCCCATAGCGACGACGCGGCGTACGCGGGCAGGAACAGCGGGCCCCACCGTTCGCACTGGCGCACGTGCACTCGCTCGTGCTCGCTGTGGCGCTCGAGGTCCTCCTTCGTCATCGCGAGGATCACGTGGCCGAGTGCCATCGCGGCGACGCCGGGCGGCCGGATGCGAAGGAGCTTGCCCAGAGCGCCGCCCCATACTTCCACCACCCCTGCCTCCACGCGCGCTCGACCCCCGAAGAGCGCCGCGCCAGCCACGACGAGCCCGATCAATGTCGTCGGAAGCGCCCACAGGCGAGCGGCGACCGACCTCACCCCGACTCGAAACCGCATGCCCGGAAGCCTAGCACCCGGCGCGACAGCCGTCGCCCCATCGGGTACGATGTCGCGCGTGAGCGCCCCACCCTCATCCATCACCCGCTCCTTTCGAAGCCCGGTTCTCGATATCTGGGCGCATCTCACCCGGCCGGAGCTCCTCGCTCGGTGGCTGGGGCGCGGCGATCTGGATCTCTCGCGCGGCGCCGAGTTCACGATCGAGCATGCGAATGGCGATACGACCCGAGGGCACGTGATCGAAGCGGTGCCGCCGGTGCGCCTCGAGCTGTCGGTGCGAGGGTCGACGACGGGCCGGGAGCGCGGACTCACCATCCTCCTCGAGGGGGACGGGCCAGGGTCGCGCATCACCGTTCTGGAACAGGATCTCCGCGAAATCGAGCGGGCGCGCGAGCGCCGCTTCTGGACGCAGGCGCTCGCCGCCCTTCGCTCCGCGATGAACGACGTCGGAGACGCATCGTCCTGGGGTGCGGACGTCCCGGTGCTCGCCCGCGCGGTCCTTTCGCGCGCAGCCGCCGATCTCTGGCCGCTCATCGCGACCGGGCCCGGCCTCGACAAATGGGTGGCGCATGTCGATCGCTTCGACGCGGCGCCGGGGGGAGCGTTTCGGCTCACGTCGCGCTATCAGGGACGGCAGATCGTGGAGGAAGGGCGCATCGAGGAGATCACGCCCGAGTCGCGCGTCGTGCTCTCGTGGGAGTGGGCGGGCGAAGGATGGGGCGCGTCGACGCGGGTCGAGTTCCTGATCGAGCCGGAGGCGCCGGGATCGTCGCTCAGCGTGATGCACTCGGGGTTCGAGAACGTCGCAGCCGATCGCCGGCTCGCGGCGAGGAAGAACTATGCGGTGGCCTGGCCCGACGTGCTCGCGGATCTGCGCCGGCTCGTCGCGCCGGTCACGAACTGACCCGCGGGCCGCTCAGCGCTGTGTCCGCAGCACGATCTTCCCGACGTTCCCTCGCGACTCTAGAATTCGATGCGCCTCGGCAGCCTCCGCGAGCGTCATCACGCGGCCCGGCTCCGGCCGGATCTCGCCGGCAGCCGCCCAGCCCACCAGCGTCTCGATGATCTCCCGCACGAGCCCCGCGTCCTCCATGAGGCGCCTCAGATTCACGCCGTAGAGTCCGCGGCTCGACGTCAGGAGCTGCAGGTACGTGAACCGCGGCGCGCTCAGCAGGAACCCGAGCGCTCCCAGCAACCCGCGGCGCGACAGATCGGCGACGCCGAGACTCACCACGCGCCCCCCGGGGCGTAGCGAACGCAATCCGTCGGGGATCGATCGGCCGCCGACCGAGTCGAGCACGATGTCGAACGCGGGACCGCCGAACAGACGGTTCGAGACCTTGTGGACGCGCATGCGCTTCGCCGGCACGACGAAGCGCACCCCCTCGGCCACCAGCCGCGCGCGCTTGAAGTGCGTGCTCGCGGCCGCCACGACCTCCAGACCGGCGCGGCGCGCGAGATCGACCGCGGCCATGCCGACGCCGCCGGCGGCGGCGTGGATGAAGACGCGCATTCCCGGCTCGACCGGGCCCGTCCGGTAGAGCGCGACGTACGCCGTGCCGTAGTTGAGCGGGATGAGCACGGCGGACTGGTACGGAATCGAATCGGGAAGGGCGAAGACCTGGGTCGCGGGGACCGCGATGCGCTCGGCGTAGCCGCCGCCCAGGTGATACGCGAGCACGCGCTGTCCGGCGCGGAACGCCGTGACCTCGCTCCCCACGGCCACGACATCCCCCGCGGTCTCGTGCCCGAGGATGCAGGGGGGATGCGGCGCCTCGGGATTCAGTCCCTGGCGCGCGAGCACATCGGTGAAGTTCACGCCGACCGCGCGGACCTCGATCAGGACTTCGTTCGGCAGGAGCTCGGGCTCGGCGCACTCCGTCATGCGGAGCGTGTTCGGCGAGCCGTGCTTGACGAGGGTGATCGCGCGCATCGATCCGACGGTCATGGCGCCGCCTCCTGCCGGGAAAGACTCGCCGCGAGCGCCTCCACCCGCGCGCGAATCTCGTCGCGGATGCGCCGGACCGTTTCCAGAGGCTTCCCCGAGGGATCCTCGATGGACCAGTCCTCCACTTTGCGCCCGGGATAGTCGCAAACCGCCGGGTCGTCGCAGCCCATCGAGATCACGCGCCCGGCCCGGGCGAGCATCTCGGTGTCGACCCGGCGGGGCACGCGTCCCGTGAGATCGATGCCGATTTCGCGCATCGCGTCGACCACCACCGGATGGATCGCGGCCGCGGGGCTCGATCCGCCCGACACGCCGACGTGACCCGGCGGAGCCATGCGCTCGAAGAAGGCCTGGGCCATCTGGCTTCGGCCCGCGTTCTGACGGCAGAGAAAGAGGACAGTCATCACCGGGACTATAGCCGATCGCCGAGCTTCCGAGCGCTCGTGAACACGGAGCGCCACATGGGGACCGTGAGCTTCCCGGTGCTCGTGTTCTGCTGGCTCGGATGGTAGGAGGCTAGAAGGAACAGGCCATCGGGCATGCGGCTCGCCACTCCGTGACCGAATGCGGGTTTCGGCGCGACGGGGGGCCGGCCCAGGTCCCGCCGTGCCTTCAAGAACGCGTCGAACCCGATCCTCCCGAGCGCGAGCACCACCTTCACGCGGTCGAGGGCTTCGATTTCGCGCGCCAGATACTCGCGGCAGTGGTCGAGCTCGATGGGGAGCGGCTTGTTGTCGGGAGGAGCGCAGCGCGCGGCGGCGGTTACGTAGACGCCGTCGAGCTTCAGGCCGTCGTCCGCGCGTTGCGAGTCAGGGCGACTGGCGAGGCCCTGCCGATGGAGCTCGCCATAGAGCCATTCCCCGGACTTGTCCCCCGTGAACATCCGGCCCGTGCGGTTCGCGCCATGCGCTCCGGGCGCGAGCCCCACGATCAGGAGCCACGCCTCGGGGTCGCCGAACCCCGGGACGGGCTTCCCCCAGTAGGTTTCGTCGCGATAGGCCGCGCGCTTCACGCGTGCGATCTCGCGGCAGTACTCCCGAAGACGCGGGCAGCGCTCGCAGCGGATGACGTCGAGGGCGATCCGGTCGACCGCGCGGGCATGGCGGGCACGTGGCATCTCCGCCTACTATAGCGCCCCATGTTCACGCACGGGCTCCGCCACCAGGGGCAGCTCCAGGCCATGCTCCGGCTGCCCGGGAAGGCCGCCCCGAACGCCGACTGGATCTGACCGGCGCAACCCTGGGGCTACGTTCGGGTACTACCGAGCAGGCCCAAAGACCCCACCGGCCCCGCTCCAGGTCCTTGTAAAATCGTGCGTTTGGCGGGACAATGGGACCCGCCTGGGGAGGCTTGAGCCCATCCGATGCAACCCTTGATTCCGCTGTTAACGACGACCTTGCCCGTCCTCTACGCCTTGAGCGTGGCGGCGTACGGGCGGGCCTATGCCGACGAGACCTCGACCGGAGGGCGTTTTGGACCTGTGGTCCTACGCCTTGCCGTCCTGTTCCACGTGCTCTATCTGTCGGCGCGGGGCGTGACCGAGGGGCACCTTCCGCTCGCTTCGGCCTACGACTTCCTCTCCGCCACGGCGCTGTCCCTGGCGGCGGTCTACACCTACCTCGAGCTCCGCCAGGGGGTGCGCACGACGGGCATCTTCGTCCTGCCGCTGGTGTTCCTCATGCAGGTGATCTCGTCGGCGTACGGCAACACGGTCCCCGCGAGCCAGCCGCCGCTCTTCCCGTTCTGGTTCGAGCTCCACACGATGACCGCCGTCCTTGGATATGGCGCCTTCTTCGTGTCGGCCATCTACGGCGTCCTCTTCCTCCTCCTCTACCGGGAGATCAAGGCCAACCGGCTCAGCTTCTTCTTCCGCCGCATGCCGCCGCTCGAGACGCTCGGGCGGATGAACGTGAGCGCGGCGTCGGCGGGACTCGTGCTGCTCGGCCTCGCGATCCTGATGGGCGTCGGCTGGGCACGGATGGCGAACGTGGCGCTCGCGAAGGATCCGAAGACCTGGCTCACGGTCGGGGCCTGGTGCCTTCTCGGGTTCGCTGTGCTCGCCTATCACCGCCTCGGATGGCGGGGACCGCGCGCGGTCTACGCCTCGCTCGCCGGATTCACGACGCTCCTTCTCTCGAGGGTGGTGACGGATCTCTTCGTGAGATCGTTCCACACGTGGCGATGAGCGCCTCGGCCGAAGCGGTGGCGCCGGAGCTCGGCTTCTTCTGCGTCGGCTTGAACCACGAGACGTCACCGCTCGAGGTGCGGGACGCGCTCGTCCTCTCCGACGAGGAAGTGGCGCGTGCGATCCGCGCGATCCGGGAGCGCGCGGGCGCGAGCGAGGCCCTCGTCATCTCGACCTGCAACCGGACCGAGGTCTACGCGCGCGGAGCGGAGCTTCCCACGTCGTTCGTGGCGGCGCTCCTCCAGGAGATCAAGGGGCTCGACCTCTTGGGATCGGGCAAGAGCTACCTCTACACGTACCGCGAGCCGGAATCGATCCGCCATCTCTTCCGCGTCGCGTGCGGGCTCGACTCGCAGATCCTGGGCGAGCCGCAGATCACGGGGCAGGTGAAGGACTCGCTCACGCTCGCGGCCAAGCTCGGCGGCTCGGGACCGGTGATGGAACGGCTCCTCGACGCCGCGCTCCGCTCGTCCAAGCGCGCGCGCACCGAGACGGGGATCGGACGCGGTCCGGTGTCGAGCGCGTACGCCGCGGTGAATCTCGCCACCAAGGTTCTCGGATCGCTCGCGGACAAGAAGGTGCTCCTGATCGGCGCGGGCGAGATGGCGGGGCTCGCCGCCTGCCATTTCATGGAGGCCGGGGTGGCCCAGTTCATGGTCGCGAACCGGAGCCGCGAGCGCGCCGAGAAGCTCGGCGCCGCGATCGCCGGGCGCGCGATCTCGCTCGAGGCGGTCCCGGTCGCGCTTCCGGGCGCGGACATCGTGGTGAGCGCAACGTCCTCGAACGAGCCGATCGTGCGCGAATCGATGGTCCGGAACGCGATGAAGATCCGTAAGAACCGGCCGCTCCTCTTCCTCGATCTCGCAGTGCCGCGGGACGTGGATCCGCAGGTCGCGAAGCTGCCGAACGTGTTCGTGCACGACCTGGACGCGCTCGCGCAGCTCGTGGCACAGAGCCTCGCGCAGCGGCGCGCCGAGGTCCCCAAGGTGGAAGCCATCATCGAGACGGAGATGACGCGATTCCTCAAGTGGCACCGGTCGCTCGCGGTGAAGCCGACCGTGACCGCGTTCCGGACCCACTTCGAGGAGATCGCGAAGGAGGAGCTGGACCGCCATCGCGGCCGCTTCCGTCCAGAGGATCATGCCGCGCTCGAGGCGCTCGTGCACGGCATCGTGCAGAAGCTCCTCCATCGCCCCACCACACGGCTCTCCCGCGCGGACGACGAGAGCGAGGGCATCGCCCGGGTCGACGCGGTGCGGGAGCTCTTCGGAATCGACCAGGAGGAATCCGATGCGGATCGGGACGCGCGGTAGCGCGCTCGCGCTCGCCCAGAGCGGGATGGTGCAGAAGCTCCTCCCGGAGGGAGCGATCCTGACCGTCATCGAGACGACAGGGGACCGAAATCCGCTCGCCTCGTTGCGGCGCATCGGCGGCAAGGGAATCTTCACGAAGGAGATCGACACGGCGCTCCTCGAGGGGCGGATCGATCTCGCGGTCCACTCGCTCAAGGACCTGCCGACGGAGGAAACGCCGGGGCTTGCGATCGGGGCGCTCTTGAAGCGCGAGGATCCGAGGGACGCGCTCGTGTCCCGCGGCGGCGTAGGGCTGGACCAGCTCCCCCAGGGCGCGGTCGTCGGCACATCGTCCTTCCGCCGGCGCGCGCAGCTCCTCGCTCGGAGGCCCGACCTCACGGTGGAGGATCTCCGCGGCAACGTGCCCACGCGCATCGCACGCGTCCTCTCGGGAACGGTCGACGCCATCGTGATCGCCGCGGCAGGGCTCAACCGTCTCGGAATGGAGAGCGAGATCGCGGAGATCCTGGACGAGTCGGTGATGCTCCCCGCCCCCGGCCAGGGAATCGTGGCGGTGCAGATCCGCGCCGACGACTCCGGGACGCGGGAGCATCTCCGCGCGCTCCACGATCCGACGGCGGAGGCCGAAGCCATCGCGGAGCGGACATTCCTGTCGGGTCTCGGCGGCGGATGCCTCGTGCCGGTCGGCGCGCGCGCCCGAGCGAGGAACGGAGCGCTCGCGCTCGAGGGCTTCGTCGGTCATCCGGAGGGCCGCCCCTCGATCCGGAAGTCGATCCAGGGTTCGTCCGTGAACGCTGCCGGGCTCGGAGCGGAGCTCGCGCGCCTCGCGCTCGCCGAGGGGGCGCGCGAGATCCTGGACGCGGTGCGAAGCGACGAGGTCTTCCCATGAGCGCGCTCCTCGTCGTGGCCCGCATGGATCCGCGCGACGACAAGATCGTCGAGGCAGCCGAAGCGTGCTCGTTCCGCGTCGCACGCCTTCCGCTCCTCGCGACCGAGCCGGGACGTGACGTCGCGCGACTCCTGACGTGGCTCGAGCAGGCGGCGGAGGGAACCGCCATCGCATGGACCAGCCGCCGGGCGGCGGAGGCGCTCGCCAAGACCGCGCTGCCCGAGCACGAAGCCGCGCTCGCGGCACTTCCACTCTTCGCGGTCGGCGCGGAGAGCGCGGCGCCGATCGTCGGGCGGCATCTCGATGTCGAGTACGTCGCGGAGGAGCCCTCGGCCCGGAGCCTCGCGCGCCGCATCGCCGAAGCGCGCGCATCGCTGGGCATCCGCCGTGTCGCGTTCATGCGCGGCGATCGTTCCCTTCCCGATCTGCCCGACGAGCTCGAGCGGGCGGGGATCGAGGTCGAGCCGTTCGAGATCTATCGCACGACTTTCCAGGACGTGGACGTCGACACGGTGCGCTCCGCCATCGCGGCCAACGACCCAATCGTCGTCCTCTACTTCAGCCCATCGGGGATCGAAGCGCTCGAGCGGCTCCTCCCCGATGTGCTGGAATCGCTCCGCTCCCGCGCGCACGCGGTGCCGATCGGCGACACCACGCGGCGCGCGCTCACGACTCGCGGCTACGCGTCGATCGCGGAGCCCGGCGTCGATCCGTTCACCCCAGCGGCCTTACAATCGGTGAAGAGGATTCCTCGGTGACCTACCCGACCACACGGCTTCGCAGGCTCCGCGCCACCCCGGCCCTTCGCGCCATGCGCCGCGAGACGACGCTCGCCGCGTCGAACCTCGTCGCGCCGCTCTTCGTCTGCCACGGAACCGGCGTGAGACGGCCCGTCGCGTCCATGCCGGGCCATTTCCAGCTCTCCGTCGACGAGCTCGTGCGCGAGGGGGAGGCGATCGCACGCGACGGCATCGGCGGCGTCATCCTCTTCGGGATTCCCGCCGCCAAGGATGCCGAGGGCCGCGAGGCCTACAACGAGAACGGAATCGTCCCGACCGCGCTCCGCGCTTTGAAGAAGGCGGTTCCGGATCTCATCCTCTGGGCGGACGTCTGCCTCTGCGAGTACACGAGCCACGGTCACTGCGGCGTCCTGAACGGAGACAAGGTCGACAACGACAAGACGCTTCCTCTTCTCGCCCGCGCCGCGACCGCCTATGCCTCGGCCGGGGCCGATCTCATCGCGCCGAGCGACATGATGGACGGGCGCGTCGCCGCGATCCGTCGCGCGCTCGACGAGGGCGGATTTCCCGACACCCCGATCGTCTCCTACGCCGCCAAGTACGCGAGCGCGTTCTACGGACCGTTCCGCGAGGCGGCCGAGTCGACGCCCCAGTTCGGAGACCGGCGCGGCTATCAGATGGATCCCGCGAACGCGGCGGAGGCTTTGCGCGAGGTGGCGCTCGATCTCGAGGAGGGGGCCGACATGGTGATGGTGAAACCCGCGCTTCCCTACCTCGACGTCATCCGCCGCGTGAAGGAGCAGTTCCAGGTGCCGGTCGCGGCGTACAACGTGTCGGGCGAGTACGCGATGATCAAGGCCGCGGCGCAGAACGGCTGGATCGACGGCGAGCGGGCCGCGCTCGAGACCCTCGTTTCGATCCGGCGCGCTGGAGCCGACGTGATCCTGACCTACTTCGCGCGGGAGATCGCGCCGTTGCTCGCGAAGGGGGCGACGGCGTGAAGGAGACCCGCCCCGCCGTGAGCACCACGAAGAGCGAGGCGCTCCATCGCCGAGCGCTCGGGCTCTTCCCCGGCGGCGTGAATTCCCCCGTGCGCGCGTTCAAGGCGGTCGGAGGCGTGCCGCGGCAGATCGTGGCAGCGCACGGCGCCTATCTCACGGACGCCGACGGCCAGGAGCTCCTCGACTACGTGCTCGGGTGGGGGCCGATCCTCCTCGGGCACGCGCATCCCGCCGTGGTCCAGGCGATCGAGCGGCAGGCGCGGCTCGGGACCCTCTACGGCACGAGCACGCCGCTCGAGGCGGACCTGGCCGAGCGGGTGCGCCGCTCCTATCCCGCCGCCGAGCGCCTCCGCTTCGTCTCGACCGGGACCGAGGCGACCATGAGCGCGCTCCGCCTGGCGCGCGCCGCCACGAAGCGGTCGCTCTACGTGAAGCTCGAAGGCTGCTATCACGGCCACGCCGACCCGTTCCTCATCCAGGCCGGCTCGGGCGCGGCGACGCTCGGCGTTCCCGATTCGCCCGGTGTCCCCGCGTCTGCTCTCGCCGACACGCGCCTCGCGCGGTTCGACGATCTCGACTCCGTACGCGCGCACTTCGACCGCGAGGGAGACGCGATCGCCGCGGTCGTCGTCGAGCCCGTGGTCGGGAACTATGGCGTGATCCCGCCCCGGTCCGACTTCCTCCCCGGCCTGCGCGCCCTCTGCGATCGCCATCGGGCGATCCTCATCTTCGACGAGGTGATGTGCGGCTTCCGCGCGGCACGCGGCGGCGCCGCGGAGCGGTACGGCGTGAAGCCCGATCTCGTCGCCCTCGGCAAGGTGATCGGCGGCGGTCTTCCCGTTGCCGCCTTCGGGGGACGCTCCGACCTCATGGCGCTCGTCGCTCCCGAGGGCCCGGTCTACCAGGCCGGCACGTATTCGGGAAATCCGCTCGCCATGGCGGCCGGCCAGGCCGCGCTCGCCGAGATGGAGAAGGATCCCGATTTCTTCCGCAAGGTCGAGGCGCGCACGTCGCTCCTCGCCGCGGGGCTCAAGGCGTCGCTGGACCGCCATCGCGTCCCTGGCGTCGTGAACGCGGTCGGCTCGATGTGGACGATCTTCTTCGGCGTGACCGAGGTCTCGACGATGGATCAGGTGCGCGGGGCGGACCGCGAGCGCTATGCCCGCTGGTTCCAGGGCATGCTCGAGCGACGGATCTATCTGCCCCCTTCCGCGTTCGAGGCGGCGTTCCTCTCGGCCGCGCACACGGAGACCGAGATCGATCGCACCCTCGAGGCGGCGGACGAGGTGCTCGCGTCGTGACGCAAGGCCTCGCTCCCGCGTTCTCGTTCCTGCGCGCCTGCCGCGGCGAGCCCATCGCGGAGACGCCGATCTGGATCATGCGCCAGGCCGGGCGCTATCTCCCCGAGTACCGGGCTCTTCGCGAGAAGCACTCGTTCCTCGAAGTGTGCAGTGTCCCGGAGCTCTGCGCCGAGGTCACCGCCCAGCCGATCGACCGGTTCGGATTCGATGCGGCGATCCTCTTCCAGGACATCCTGATTCCGCTCCTCGGTCTCGGCGTGCCACTCGACTTCGATCCGGGTCCGCGGCTCGGGCTCACCGTCACGCGGGGCGAGGACGTGGAACGCCTCCGCTGGCAGGGCATGGACTCGATCCCCCACATTCGTCCCGTGGTGCGGGCGGCGCGGCAGCGTCTCGCCGGACGGGTGCCGCTCATCGGGTTCGCGGGCGCTCCGTTCACCGTGGCCGCCTACCTCGTCGAGGGCTCTGGCGCGCGCGATCTCTCGAAGACGCGCGCCTTCCTCGCGCGCGACGCCGGCGCCTTTGCGCGGCTCCTCGATCTCCTCGCCACAGCGACGATCGAGTACCTCAAGACGCAGATCGGAGCCGGCGTGGATGCGGTGATGCTCTTCGACACCCAGGCGGGGTGGCTTCCGCCGGCCGAGTTCGCACGCACCGCGGCCGCCACGGCCGATCGCGTGCTGCGGGCGCTCCCGAAGGGAACGCCGACCATCTACTTCGCGCTGTCGCCATCGGTCGGGCACTTGGAGGCGCTCCGAGGCGTGCATGCCGACGTGTTCGGGCTCGACTACCGGGTCTCCCTCGCGCAGGCGCGAGCCATCCTCGGCAACGGGAAGGCGGTCCAGGGGAACCTGGACCCGGCGACGCTCCTGGGCCCTGGCGAGGAGATCGTGGTGGGAGCCGAATCGGTGCTGCGAGAGAATCGAGGACGGCCGGGGCACATCTTCAATTTGGGGCACGGGATCTTCCCCGACACTCCTGTCGAGAACGTGAAGCTCCTCGTGGATACCGTGAAGCGCTACCGCGCGCGCGGATAGGAAGGACATGAGCAAGACGACCGCCCAGATCACCGCCGACCTCCTGGCCAAGTACGACCGGCCCGGGCCGCGCTACACGTCGTATCCGACGGCGATCGAATTCAACGAGACCTTCACGCCCGAGCGTTATCTCGAGAAGCTCGACGAGGCCGCGCTAAGGCCCAACGAGCCGCTCTCGGTCTACGTCCATCTCCCCTTCTGCCGCGAGCGCTGCAGCTTCTGCGGGTGCAACGTGATCATCACGCAGAAGCCGGGCGTGGCGGACGCCTACCTCGACGACCTCGAGCGCGAGGTCGCGCTCGTCGCGGCTCGGCTCGGGAAGCGCACGAAGGTGGTGCAGTACCACTGGGGCGGCGGCACGCCGACCTACCTCGATCTCGACCAGATGCGCCGGGTGTGGCGCCTGTTCGCCGACCGGTTTTCGTTCGAGCCCGGCGCCGAGATCGCGATCGAGGTCGATCCGCGCGTCACGACGCGACGCCAGGCGGAGCTCCTGAAAGAGCTCGGCTTCAACCGGATCTCGATGGGGGTCCAGGATTTCGATTCCGACGTGCAGGAGGCGGTGAACCGCTATCAGACATTCAACCAGACGCGCGACCTCCATCTCTACCTGCGCGAGCTCGGCTTCGAATCGATCAACTTCGACTTCATCTACGGCCTCCCGCACCAGACGCCCGAAACCTTCCGGAAGACGATCGAGCTGGCGCTGGAGCTCCGCCCGGACCGCGTCGCCTGCTACTCCTACGCGTTCGTGCCCTGGATCAAGGCGCACCAGAAGGCCATCCGCCTCGAGGATCTGCCGCCGCGCGACGTGAAGCTCGAGCTCTTCGGCATCGCGTACGAGCTCTTCACGGGGGCCGGCTATCAGCAGATCGGGATGGATCATTTTGCCGTCGAGACCGACTCGCTCGCGGTCGCCGCGCGCGAGCACACGCTCTTCCGGAACTTCATGGGCTACACCACCCACCCCGCCAAGGATTCGGTCGGCTTCGGCGTCTCGGCGATCGGCGATCTCGGAGGCGCGTTCGCGCAGAACACGAAGAAGCTGAACCGCTACAAGGACGCGCTCGACCAGGGGCTCCCGCCCATCGAGCGCGGGTTCGAGCGGTCCAGGGACGACGAGATCCGCCGGGATGTGATCCAGAGCCTGATGTGCAACTTCCATCTCGACATCCGGGCTCTCGAGCGCGCCTACGGCATCGACTTCGCGTCCTACTTCGCCGACTCGCTCCGCCGCCTCGACGAGGGGCCGGGCGCGCACGGATTCGTGACGCGCACGCCGGACGCGATCCACGTGACGGACATGGGACGGCTCTTCGTCCGGAACGTCTGCATGGAATTCGACGCCTATCTTCCCGGCCGCGAGACGCAGAAGCCGATCTTCTCGAGGACCGTCTGAAGACAGGGATCCTGCTCCTCAACCTGGGCGGTCCGGACCGGCTCGACGCCGTGCGCCCGTTTCTCGTCCGCCTCTTCAGCGACCGCGAGATCATCAGGCTCCCCGGGGGGCCGATCGGGCAGTTCGTGATCGGCCGCATGATCGCGTACAGCCGTACCAAGGAAGTGCAGGAGAACTACCACCGGATCGGCGGCGGCTCCCCCATCGTGCGCTGGAGCACCCTTCAGGGGCGCGGCATGTGCGAGCGGCTCCGCGCCCGCGGCCACGACGTCGAGTTCGCGCTCGCCATGCGCTACTGGAATCCGACCACGTCGGACGCCTTGGACGAGCTCGAGAGGAAGAAGGTGGACCGGCTCCTCGCGCTCACGCTCTACCCGCACTACTCGGTCGCGACGACGGGCTCGAGCGTGGCGGAGCTCAAGCGCGTGATGAAGCGCCGCGGCACCAGGCTCCCGCTCGACGTGATCGATTCCTGGCACGACCAGCCGACCTACATCCGGGCCATGGCGGAGCGCTCGAAGGCGGCGCTCGCCAAGCTGCCGGCGGACGCGAAGCCCACGATCCTCGTGAGCGCCCACGGGCTCCCGCAGCACTTCATCGACGACGGCGATCCCTACTGCGCGCACATCAAGACGTGCATGGACTTGATCCTCGCGCAGCTTCCGCCCTACCCGAGCGTTCTCGCGTACCAGAGCAGGGTCGGACCGGTGCCCTGGATCGGCCCGAGCACGGACGAGATGATCACGCGGCTCGCGAAGGAAGGCGTGCGGGACCTGGTCGTGATCCCGATCAGCTTCGTCTCGGACCACGTCGAGACGCTCTACGAGATCGACCTCCTCTACGGAGAGCAGGCGAAGAAGCTCGGATTCCGCACGTTCGCGCGCGCCGAATCGCTCAACGACGATCCTCTCTTCCTGGACGCGCTCGCCGACTTAGTCGAGCCCCGGCTTCGCGGATGAAGGTCGCGATCCTCGGCGCCGGGATCGCGGGCCTCGCGACCGCGCATTTCATCCGCCGCGAAGCGGCCCGGCGGAATCTGCCGCTCGAGCTCCTGGTCTACGAAGCAGGCCCGCGCGCCGGGGGCCGGATCCGGACGCAGGAAGACCAGGGCTACCGTGTCGAGTGGGCCGCCAATGGAATCCAGGGGACCGAAAGCGCCGCTTCGAGGCTCGCCGACGCGCTCGGGCTCCGGGCCGAGAAAGTCGTCGCGCGCCCCGACGCGGCGCGCCGCTACGTCCTGAAGGGAGGGAAGCTCCATCTCCTTCCCCTCTCCCCTCCCGCGATCCTCGGCTTTCGCGCCCTCTCCGCGCGCGGCAAGCTCCGCCTCGCCGCGGAGCCCTTCGTCGCGCGGCGCGCCGCCGGGGACGAGACCGTGCACGCGTTCGCCGCGCGCCACATGGGCGAAGAGGCGGCCTCGACGCTCGTCGGCGCCTTCGTCCGCGGCGTCTTCGCGGGGGACGCGACGAAGCTCTCGCTCGACGCGTCGTTTCCCGTGATGCGCGAGATGGAGCGGAAGCATCGCTCGCTCGTCCTCGCGATGATGCAGGGGAAGCGAAACCCGCACTCGCGGACGCTCTGGAGCTTGAAGAGCGGCATGGAATCGCTCGTGCGCGCGCTGAGCGCGGAGGTCGGGCCGGGGCTCAGGCTCGGCGCCCCCGCGCTCGCGCTGGCGCGGCTCGCGGATGGAGTGCGATCGAGGTGGCTGATCCGGTTCGCGAGCGGGGAGGAAGCCCACGCGGACGAGGTGGTGGTCGCGACGCCATCCCACGCCGCGGCCGCGCTCCTTCGGTCGCTCGAGCCCGAGATCGCGCGCCCCTTGGCCGCCCTGCCCTGCGCGGGGCTCGCGGTCGTGGGCCTCGGCTTTCGCCCGGAGGCGTTCCGTAAATCGCCCGACGGCTACGGTTTTCTCGTCGCTCCCGGAGACGAGCCGGGCGTCCTCGGCGCGCTCTGCGAGACCAACCTGTGGCCGGAGCGCGCCCCCGACGGGCGCATCCTGATCCGCGCCATGGTGGGGGGCGTCGGCTCCGAAAGCGTGGTCACGAGGAGCGACGCGGAGCTCGTGGGGCTCGCCATGAAGGCGCTCGACCGCGCGTGGGGCTTGAGCGGCGGGCCCGAGCGGTCGTGGGTCATCCGCCAGATGGACGCGATCCCGCAGTATCCGGTCGGCCACCGCCAGGCGCTCGGCACGATCGCGGGACGGCTCGATCTATGGCCGGGGCTTCACCTCGTGGGAAGCGCCTACCGTGGCGTGTCGGTCGCGTCCTTGATCGAGGACGCGGCGCGGGTGGGAGCGCGCTTGGTGGAGCGCGCGGCGTAGAGCCGGCTTCGAGGCCACCGACATATTCCGCTGTGCGATCACGATCGTGAGGTGGCCGCGGTAGCCGCGGGAGCGGCGAAAGGGTTCAGCGGTTCTTCTTCCGGAGCCAGAGCACGAATCCACCAATCGACGCGAACGGCAGCGCCACGAGGAGCGCGGTCGCCGCCATGTAGCCCGCTCCCCCCTCCTTCGCGCGCGCGCCGCACGAGGGGCAAGCAACGGCGGTCCCCGAGCCCGCGACCAAAGCGACCGCGAGACACGCCGCTAGCGTGAAACCTTGCCCCCTCCGTCCGAGCATCAATGTCCGCTCCACGGCTGATAGAGCAGCACGTAGAGG
>Ga0111539_10006319_pt1 | contig 15280 bp, 11 predicted proteins | sample RhiMethybrSRZTD1_FD_79667 | JGI IMG/M metagenome (GOLD analysis project Ga0111539, IMG submission 79667) | Populus rhizosphere microbial communities from Tennessee, USA - Rhizosphere MetaG P. TD hybrid SRZTD1 (version 2) (version 2) | ecosystem: Host-associated > Plants > Roots > Rhizosphere >... | reverse complement strand
GCTTGTCGGCAACGTGTATCCGAACAAGTTTGAGCGCAGCGAGGTAGTGTAGGCGGGTCGCGAAGACACCATCACGTCAATCGCCGGAAAGTTCAGCAAATTTGAACCGCCGAAGCGTGACGACGGCGCCAAGCCGACGAGCGAAGAGCTCGAACACGCGAACCAGCAGTTGAACGATCATACGGTCCGGCTCGCCGGACGCATCGCGTCACCACCGCGTGTGATGGGCAAAGCGGCCTTTGTTCATTTGTCCGACGGTGTTTCGCGCTTGCAGATCTATCTTCGAAAGGCGGACTTCACCGGCATACGCAATGACGCGGAAGGCGGTGACGTCGACGGCTGGTCGATCTTTCAGCTCCTGGACCACGGCGACTTCATCGGCGTCGAAGGCTATCTCTTCGTCACGAAGACCGGCGAGCTTTCCGTGCACGTGCAGAAGCTACAGTTTCTCGCGAAAGCTTTACTGCCGTTGCCCGACAAGATGCACGGCATTCACGATCCCGAGATCAAGCAGCGGCAACGCTATGCCGATCTGATCGCCGGCAGTCTAAAGCTGGACCAGGACGACTCGTTGCCGTCGCGCGAAGTGTTCGAACGTCGCGCTGCGGCCGTCCGCGAGATGCGGCGAATACTCGAAGATCACGGTTATATCGAAGTCGAAACTCCGATGCTGACGCCGCTCGCGACCGGCGCCGTCGCGCGTCCGTTCAAAACGCATCACAACGCGCTCGATATCGATCTCTACGCGCGCATCGCGCCGGAGTTGTATCTCAAGCGACTGCTCGTCGGCGGTTTCGAGAAGGTCTACGAGCTCAATCGTAACTTCCGCAACGAAGGCGTTTCGACGCGGCATAATCCCGAGTTCACGATGCTCGAGTTTTACTGGGCCTACGCCGACGTGAACGCGATGATGGATTTCTGCGAAGACATGCTACGAGCCGTGTTCTTCAAAGTATTGGGCCATACGCACGTCAGCTATGCAGGTCACAGCATCGACTTCGGTCAGCCGTTTCGCCGCGTGGGCATGCAGGAGAGCCTGGAAGGACTGGTCGATCCGCAAGAGATTACGAACGATAAGGTTGTCGCGCTGTTCGAGGAGCACGTCGAACACGGATTGATCCAACCGACGTTCATCACGAATTTTCCGAAGCCGATCTCACCGCTGTCGAAGGCGTCTCCGTCGAATCCGGCGGTGGCGGAACGGTTTGAGTTATACGTCGGCGCGATGGAATTGGCGAACGGATTTTCGGAATTGAACGATCCGGTCGAGCAGTACGAGCGCTTTCGCGATCAAGTGCTACAGCGCGAGCGCGGCGACGACGAAGCGATGGTGATGGATGAAGATTACCTGCGAGCGCTGTCGTACGGCATGCCGCCGGCAGCGGGTATCGGCATCGGGATCGATCGTTTCGTGATGCTGCTGGCGGGCAAGTCGTCGATCCGCGATGTGATTCTGTTTCCTCACATGCGACCGGAAAGAAAGAACAGCGAGTAGGTTTTATTTAGCCTTCGCGCGCAACTCCGCGAGTCGCTGATCGGACCACGAAGGTTTAAGTCCCTGTTGCTGGACCAGCGCGAGATAGCGTTCCAGCGCATCGAGCGCGCCCTTATAATCGCCCTGCTTCTCACGCACCCGAATCAAGTCGAGGAAAAACTGCGCGTTCGTCGGAGCGTAAGCACTGATCGCCAGCGCGAAAGCGGATTCGGCCTTCTTCAAATCGCCTTTGAGCTCGTACGTGCGCGCGAGGTGGTAGTAGCTGATCGGATAACGTCCGCCGTCGCGCTTCGTCACGGCGACGAGATTGCCGAGCGCTTCGTCGTACCGTTTGAGACTCAGCAGAACATAACTGAGTTCGAGGTTCGCGGGCGCGAAGTAACCGCCCTGACGATTGAGTACTTGCTGGAAGTTATCGACCGCTTCCGCCAGCTTGCCGCGTTCGCTGGCGTTGCGCGCGCGCTGCAAGTAGTCGTAGCTCATCTGGTCTAACGTGAGCGTTCTTGGACCACGAGCAGCGGCAGACGCCGGCGCGGACACTGGTTTGGGTTCAACGGATTTTGGTTCGGATTTCGCGGCCGCAGATTTAACGGCAATGGGTTTGGCGTCGCTGACGACGACGATGTTTTCTTCGCTGCCAATGCCGGCGAGCGCTCGCGCAGCAGCGTCGTGCTGTGGATCGACGGTGACGGCGCGGCGCCATTCGCGTGCAGCGAGATCTTTTTGGCCACGGGCCGCATAAAGCCGGCCGAGGTTGTAGCTAGCTTCCGCGTAGTGAAATCTTTCAATCTTCAGTGCTTCGATGAATGCGTCGTAAGCCTCGTCCCAACGGCCGTCACGCATCAAGATGACGCCCATGTTGTTGTAGGCGCGCGAGTATTTTCCGCGGCGTTGATTGATGGCTTCACGGTAAGCGCCGAGCGCGGATTCCGTTTCACCGAGACGCGCGAACGAGTTTCCGAGATTGTAAAAGCCCGGCGGATCGAAAGCGCCTGATTTCGCGATCCCCTCCAACTCTTTGAGCGCTTCGGATCGATGTCCCGTGTTGACGAGCAGCTCCGCGAGTTTCAGTTGCAAGCGGATGCGGTCCGGATCGGTGGTTGCGGCTTCGATCTGCGTGCGCATTTCGGCGACAGGATCGTCTTGCGCGAGGACAGGAAAGACACAGATCAGAGCCACGATCAAAAGACGAATAATTATTTTCATTGCTTTAACTCACTCGGGAATAAGCTATCACCGTGCCGCCAAACCCCACGGCCCAACCGCGCGTTTTGTCGGTGAAGAAGACCCGTTCCAAAGGATGTTGTGTTTCACTTCGTTCGCTGGTCCAGTGCGATCCTCCGTCGCTCGTGTGAATGATCGTTCCTTCCGCACCAACCGCCCAACCCTCACGCGCGTCGACAAACTTCACATCAAACAGATCCACGGAAACTCCCGTTTCCTGTTTTTGCCAGGTGCGGCCGCCGTTCGTCGTTTGATAGACGCTGCCGCCGCTACCCACAGCCCAACCGATGCGATTGTCGACGAATGACGCGGACGTGAAACGCACCGACTTCTCAACCTGCGGAAGGCGCGACTGGTACCACGTTTCGCCACCATCCGAAGTCTGGATGATCGTGGCGCCCGCGCCGACGATCCAACCGCGATCGTTATCGACGAAGACTCCGCCCAACAACAAGTGGCGAGTCGGCGACCGGAGCCGGTTCCATGTCTCACCGGAATCATGCGTCGTATAAATCGCGCCTTGCTCTCCAAAGGCCCACCCGCGTCCGCCGCGACTGAACACGACGCGAACAAGAACGGAATCAACGTCAAACCCTTTCAACTCAACTCGCTGCCAGTTTTCACCACCGTCGATGGTCTTCATCAGGTAAGCGCGGGCGTCGAGGCTGGACTTCAACTCGTACTGGTTTGCTTCGCAAACGAGCCAGCCGTTTTGTTCGTCGAGGAAGAAGATGTCGCGGACGATGCTGATGGTAGGCGCGGTGTTAGCTTTCCAGTTCTGACCGCCGTCGACCGTTTTCAACAATGTTCCCTTGCTGCCGACGGCCCAACCGCGATTCTGATCGAGAAAGAAAACGGCGCGTAGCCACGCCATCGTTCCGGCTTTCTGGCGGACCCACGAACCTGCTGCGGTCTGGGTCCCTGTCTGAGCAATCGCCGGGAAGACAGACAAGAAGAACGCGATCGAGATAACAGCAATCCGTCGCATTGGTTGGGTTTACCATCCGCCGGTGAAAATCCGCGCAAAGCTGGCCACGTTGGCGAGGCCCATGATCGTCTGGAACTTCTTCAACTTGTTTCCGGGAACGAGAATCTGATCGCCCGGCGACAGATAAAAATTGTCGGCTGCCTGACCTTTGTAGATCGCGGACACGTTAACCAGAATCGGGTCCATTCCACCGTCGGCCTTGCGGCGCAACACTCTGACCTTGCTCTTGTCGCCGGTATTCAATACGCCGCCGGCCTCCGCGATCGCTTCCGTCACCGTCATGCGCCGATTCATCAAACGAACGCCTGGCTGAAGCACGTCGCCAATGATGCTGTAGCGATACGAGGCCGCTTTTTCCAACGTCACCGTCACTTCGGGAGTGATAATGAACTCGTCGTAATACTTCTCGACAATCCGCGCCACTTCCTCGGTTGTTTTGCCGTTGACGAAAACTCCACCCGGAATCAATTGCAAGGAGATGCGGCCATTTGGCGGAACCGTGATGCCCTTGCGGGTGTAGCGGTCCTGGTTGAAGACTTCGACTGAAATGACGTCCTCCGGACCAAGGCGGTAGGTCTTGAAGAAGTTGTTGTAGTACGGATTGATCTCGGCTTCTTCTTCAGACATCTGCTCCTGGCGGTTTGCGACCATCTCATCCGGCACGTCCTTAGGTCGTGGCGACGTATCGTCCGGCTCGAGCCGGACGCCATTGTTCGCAGGCTTCTTGTTCTTGTCTTTGTCCTGAGTGGTGCTCGACGTGGTGCGCGGTCGCTGTTTCTGCGGATCGTTTTGGTCCTGCGCGAACGCGGCCGTCGTCATCGTCAATAGCGCTGCAATCGCCAGCGCCAAAGGAATGTTGTTCTTCGTCATCTCAACCTCCAACCCGGAAATCCGGAAATCATTGGGCGCCACGCCCAAACAGAATGATCTTGATCGTCTCAAACAAGATGAGCGCGTCAAACACCAGACTATGGTTCTTGATATAGAAAAGGTCGTACTGAAGTTTCTGCCGCGCGTCTTCGATCGAGGCGCCGTACGGATATTTGATCTGCGCCCATCCGGTCAGTCCCGGCGCGATCAGATGCCGTTGTTCGTAGTACGGAATTTCCTCCGCGAGCTGGGCCACGAAGTGCGGACGCTCGGGACGCGGACCGACGAAACTCATCTCGCCGCGCAGGATGTTCCAGAACTGCGGAATTTCGTCAATGCGGACCTTGCGGATAATGCGGCCGATGCGCGTGGTGCGATCGTCGCCTTTGCTGGCCCATACCGGACCATCGGCTTCCGCATCCACTCTCATCGAACGAAACTTAATCAACGTGAAAACCCTGCCGTTCTTGCCGACTCGTTCCTGCTTGTAAAAGACAGGACCACGTGACTCGAGCCTGATCAGGAGCGCGGTCACGATCACGATCGGCAGCGATAGGAGCGCGCCGATGAACGCCGCGAGACGATGCACAATCGTGCGCGAAAGCGTAGAAAACCGGGCCTGGCGTCCCGGGCCGGTGAAGATCAGCCACGACGGGCGAATCATTGCCAGCGCCACACGTCCGGTGATCCGTTCGTAGAACGCGGCGCCTTCCTCGATTGAAACGTGGCCCGCGAGACTCAGTTGCAAAAGTTTGTCCGTCGGGAACTGCCCGCGACGTTCACCCATCGCAACGACGATGCGATCGACGTTCGCGCTTTTAACTACGTCGCTGAGATGTTCGGTCAGACCGATGACGCGCGGGTTGATCAAACTCTTGCCCAACTGTTCCGAGTCAGTGCCGACAAAACCGACGATGCGATAACCCGCGTCCGGACGGCTCAGCACTTCACGCGCAATCTCGACTGCCGAGTCTCCCGAACCAACGATCAGAATGCGCTCGCCAAAATCCGGATGACCCAGGAACCAGTGAATCGAGACGCGCCATGCCACCATCAATCCTAGCGCCAACGGCAACGCGATCAGCGAAACGCTGCGGCCCAACATCAGGCCGGGGTAAAAGTAGAAGCAGGCCGCAAGCACGATCCACGCGAGTCCGAGCGCCTGGATCAAACGCAGCACCAGCTCGCGTCGATCATGCATGACGACGAAGTCGTACAGATCGAAGAGATAGAAACCAGCGAGACAAAAGAACGTGGCCAGGGCTGCTTTCCACAAACCGTACTTCGCGATCAACTCATGCGACGCGTCGTTAACGCCGACGCGCAGGTACACGGCCGCGACGATCGAGCCGTACACCAACACCGCCTCCATCAGGATCAGCAAGACGGTTCGTCCATTTACGCGCAGCACTCTCAATTAACTACCGCAACCTCCTCTTCGCGAGTTTCCGGCGCCAGTGCTTTCTTCTTCGAACCGTTAACCTGCGGTTCGCGATTGCTGTAACGATACTGGTAGTAATAGTTGGTCGAATCTGGTTGTTCGTCAGCACGGTTGAGTACAACTCCCAACACCTTTTCGCGCGGGATCTGATCCAGCAGTTTGTCGACGAGCGAGTAGCGCGTCTTGCCGGCGCGCACGACGAGCATCGCGCCGTCGGCGCGTGACATCAGCACGTTGGCATCGGTAAAGATGCCCAGGGGCGGCGCGTCGATGATGATGTAATCGAACATGCGGCGCGCTTGCGCGAGCACGCGTTCGTAAGTCGGACCGGAAAGCAACTCCGCAACGTCGTCTCTCGGTTTTCCTCCCGGCAGCAGGTGGAGCCCGGCCGGATCGAGACGCACGATCGCGTCTTCGAGTCGAAGCTTGTCGCCAAGCACTTCGGAGAGTCCGTCGCGAGCATCGATGCCGAAATAGTCAGTGGCGCACGGGCGGCGCAGGTCGCTGTCGATTACGAGTGCGCGAATGCCTTCGGTCTGCGCCAGCAGCCAGCCAAGATTGAGCGCAGTCAGCGTTTTGCCTTCGGCTACGCCCGCGCTGGTCACGACCAGCGAGCGCATCTGAGTACGCTCGCCTGCCTGCAGAATGCGCGTGCGCAGCGAACGAAACTGTTCGCAATACGCGGAGCGCGGCTGGCTGATCGCGACGAGATGTGGTTCGACGCGCGCAGGAGAAATGTCATAGCTGACAAATCCTCCGGCGCGCGTCGCACCGGCAGCGTCCAAAGTTGCCCCAGCATCACGCGAAGCAATTCCGCCGGGGAGTGCCGACCCGTCGGGTACATCCGTCGTGTGCGCAGAGGACGCTGAGCCTGGCGCCGTCTCACCCGAGACAGTCATGATCGTCGAGCCGGCAAAAAGCTGCTCTTCGATGTCGCGGGCGGAAGGCAGCGGTGCTGAAATCCGCGGCGCTTCGTTGCGGCGCTCGTTCTCTCTTGATTGTTGTTTCGGCGCTTTGCCGTTCTCCGGCGTGGCGCTCGATTTTCTTATGGCATCGAATACTCTTCCCATTAACTTCACCTCTCAAACTTCGTAACCGGAAACATCGGGCGGGTCACTAAGTTGATTCAATAGGGATCGATCTAGCGTTTTCTTTATCGTTCTCAGTCGCGGTGTTACCCGCGGCCCATAACTCGGCTCGACCGGCTGAAGTAAAAGCACTCGCCGGTGCTTCACGCTCGGCGTTCGGCTGCATTGCCGAGCTCATGCGCGGCAGCATGTCAAACGTTTCGGCAACTTCCTCGATGATCGTACGGCTGATCACTGTTTCGCCCGCGGCGTAACCGGCGAGCAGAGCGTTGTCGCAAAGATTGTTGATATTGCGTGGAATACCTTCGGAGCAGCGGAAGATGTAGTCGACCGCGGCCGGAGAAAAGATGTCGGTACGTTCCGCGCCGGCGACGAGCAGCCGGGAGATAATGTAACGATCGGTTTCTTCAACGTTCGGCAACGCCTTGATCACACAGCGGAGCGCGATGCGTTGTTTGAGTTGGCGCAGGTCAGGATTGTTCAAGACCTCGCGCAGCTCTGGTTGGCCCGTCAGGATGATCTGCAACTGTTTCGCGGTGTTTGATTCGAAATTGGAAAGCAGTCGAATCTCTTCGAGAACATGCGGCGACAGACCCTGGGCTTCATCCACGATGAGCACGGTGCGCAGTCCACGCGAATGACGCGATTCGAGCGCGCGACCCAACTCCAGCAACAACTCTGATTTCGTTTCCCACTTCTGCACGTCGAGCAAGGTCGCTACGTGCTGGTAAAACTCCGGCACCGACAATCGTGGATTGAAGATGTAAGCGACCAGGACCGTGCGGTCGAGTCGCTGCATCATCCAGCGCAGGATCGTCGTCTTGCCGGTTCCTACTTCACCCGTCACCACGACGAGGCCTTTGCCACTCTCGATACCGTAGTGGAGATTGGCCATCACTTCCGTGTGCGAAGGCGTGAAGTAGATAAAGCGCGGATCGGGAGTTAGCGCGAAGGGCAACTCTTTTAATCCATAAAATTCTGCGTACACTCTTTTAAACCTCCAGTGCGTTTACGAAAACGCGTGCGCCACAAATCAGGCGCGACCTGATCCTTGCATCAGGAATTCGAAAACGTGAGTCAAGCGCAATGCGAGCGCCAACAGCGGAATACTCACAATCGTAGCGACCATTCCGGCTACCAACAGCAATCTGCGTCTGCGTGGCAACGAACGCGCCTCTTGCGGAGTCATCAGTTCGGGCACCGCGATCAGGACCGGTAATCCGGTGTAATGACGCGCGTCTTCCGTGGTCTGAATCGTCAGCAGCAGCGGTATCTCGAAGATGCCGACGAGCAGGAACCCGAGCCCGAGTCCGGCGGCCAGTGCCATGCCGATCAGCAGCAGTCGCTTCGGCGCGACAGGTTTAGAGGGAAGGTATGCCGCGTCGATGACTTCGATACCCTGCGCCTGCTGTTCCTGCGCGGCCTTCATTGCCAACTCGATCTTCTGTTGTTCGGTGAGAAGCTTGTCAACGGCTTCCTTCTTCGTCGCATACTCGCGATCAAAACCGGCGAGAGCGACTTCGGCCCCGGGCACGCTGTTGAGACGATCTGTGAATGTCTGGATCTGCTTTTCGGCCTCGACTTGAAGTTTTTGCTGGCGCGCGATCTCGCTATCGATGTTTTTAATCTCGAGCTTCATCGCGTTGACCTGGAGATCCGGGCGGTTTTCCAGCTTCTTCTTTCTCTCCTCGATGCGCGCTTTCCAGTCGGCAAGCATCAGGTCCATGTCCTTGTCCACCGACTCGATCTCGGCCTTCTTGGCGACGACGTCCGGGTGTTTCGGTTTGTACTGGGTGAGCAAGCGTTGATACTCGCCCTGAAGCTCTGCCTTTCGGCTAACGAGTTGCGCCCAGGCGGGAGTCGTCTTGGGATCGGTCAGATCCGACGACAGGTTTTCAATCATCTGCTCGGCGGACTTTTCCATCAGCGTTAACTGCGACGCAAGTGACGAGCGTCGATCCTGAAGCCGGCCAAGTTCTGTAATCTGCGATCTCTGTTGGTCGCGCAGACCGGTCAACTGACCCAGGATGTTATTGCCTTGCGACGGCAGGTTCGGCAGGTTCTCCTGCATGAACTTGAGCCGGCGTGCGTCGATCGCGTCAAGTTCGCCCCTGGTTTGGTCCACCTGGTTGGTGATGAACTGAAGTGCCGACTTTGCGTTGTTCAACTGCTCCGTCTGCTGCACTTTGATGTACTGGCCGGCGAGTTCCTGGGTGACGGCCTGGGTGATTCGTGGATCGCGATAGCGGAAGCTGATGTCGAAACCGTTCGTGATGTCGTTGCGAGTGGTGTTGACGTCGACCTTGATGTCGCCACTGATCATCTGAAAGATCGATTCCATCGGCTCGCCACGTAACCGTTCAGCCTCATAAAGCCTGTATTTTTCGGCGAGTGGCTCGAGCGAACTGCGACTGGTGACGACCTGCGAAATACCCGCCAACTGGCGCGTCATGGTCTCTTCCGTACTCATTGGAATGACCGACTGCGGCAGCGTCGACTGCTTCACGACGATCAACGTGCTCGACTGATAAACATTCGGCAGCTTGTAGATCGCATAGCTGGACGCGACGCCTACGGCGATGACCGGAAGAATGATCAACCATTTGCGTCGCCGCAGGATCTTCAGGTATTCAGCCGGGGTCCGTTGTCGAAATTCAGCGCTCATATCGCACTCCTCATCTACTTCACTCTTCGAGTTTCCAATTGCTTACAAAGACGCCAGCGCTTGTCGCGCTTCGTCCGCATACGGGAAATTTTTCTGGTCGCCGAGTCGCAACGATGCTTCCAGCGCGCGTCGCGAACCTTCTTTGTCGCCCTTTCCTTTCAGGGCCAAACCGAGATGGAACTGGTAAGTCGCACTGGGAGAGACGTTCTGGGCGCGGGCACTCGCTTCATCGAGCTGTGTCGCCTTTTGTAACTGATCGGCCGCCACGTCATAGAGTCCCTTCTTGTAGTAGACCCAGCCAAGCGTGTCGATGTATCCCGCAACGTTGGGATTCTGTTGCACGACGCCCTGGGCCAGCCGCAATGCTTCGTCAATGTTGCCTTTGCCCATATCTGCGTAGAGCCAGGCAAGGTTATTGGCCGCGAAGGTGGCGTTTTGATCCTTCTCGAGAGCCTTGCGGTAATTGTCGATGGCCGCGTCGTAGTTCTTGCGCGAGTACTCGAGCATGCCGATCAAGGTGTAGATCGCAGCGTTGTCGGGACGAATCGCCAGGACCTTTTGATACTCGGCAATCGCGCGATCTTCCTGTTTCAGGCCGATGAACATTTCGCCCAGCGCCGAGTAAGCGGCGATGTAATTCGGATCGATCTCCAACGCCTTACGAAACTCGGCTTCCGCTGCCTGTATGTTGTTCTGCACCCGGTACACGTGAGCGCGGAAGTAGTGCAGCGTAGGGTTGTTAGGATTCGATGCCAGCAGTTGCTCGACCTTGGCCTGCGCCAGGTCGATCCGATTGTTTCGCGCGTGCAGGGTCAAGAAACCGTTCAACGCGGCAAAGTTTGTGGGATCGACTTGCAGTGCCTGGTCAAAAGAGGCGAGCGCCTCGTCCTTTTTGTCTTCCGCCAACGACAACAACGCGAGACTGTTGTAAACAGCCGGGTCCTTCGGAGCGATCTGCTTCGCAAGCTCGAAGTCCTGCCGCGCCGCGGGGTTGTTCTTCAACTGCATTTGCGCTGCGCCGCGCACGAGCAACGTCTTCTCCTGGATCTCGCCGAGCACCTGCGGGGAGTTTTCGCGATCCGGTGCTGTCTTGCTCAAGCGCGTGAGCAAATCGTTAGCGAGCGTGATCGCTGCTTTTTGAGCGCTCGCGTCGGCGCCGAACAACTGGAGTTGCACCTGCATCAATTTGCCCGGCAGGTAGTCGGGATAGTTCCTGTCGAGCTCCGCTGCGACAGCTCGTGCCTCGTCGGCCAGTCCCAAAGCGAACTTGGCCTGGGCCATGTAGTACAAGCCCAGCCGCGAGTTTGGTTCCTGATTCAACACGTCTTTGAGATCTTCGACTGCTGCTTTGAGTCCTTCGGTTTGATTGCCCTGGGCGCGAATGCGCGCGCGCAGCAGGAGCGCCGAGCGGTCGTGCTTGTCTTTCTTCAGTGCTTCGTCGACCTGCGCGGTAGCCCCCTGCGCATCGCCGCGGCTTAGCAAAATCTCGGCGAGACGATAGCGTCCCTGCATGAAGTCAGGAGACTTGGCGACCGCGTCCTGGTAGATCTTGATGGCTTCGTCCGTGCGGCCGACTGACGAATAGAAGTCGGCCAGCACCGCCTGGTTTTCGGCCTTGTCGCTGTCCAGCGCGGCCAGGGCCTTGAAGTTTGCTTCCGCTTTGTCCAACTGTTTGCTCACGAGATAGAAGCTGGCGAGCACGAAGCGAGCGTTGCGGTCGGTTGGTCCAACCTCGACGGCCTTGTTCAGCGAGGCTTCAGCTTCGGCGAGACGATTGTCCTGCACCAAAAACTTTCCATACTCGCTGTGGGCCAACGGGGAGTTAGGCGCCATTGAAAGGGCTTTTTTGAATGTTTCTTCCGCCTTGTCGCGCTGTTTGGTGACGATGAAAAAGCGCGCGAGACTCAGGTATGACTCAACTCGCTGCGGATTCAACTCGACGGCGTGATTGAGTTCGGCAAAAGCACGGTCGCGGTCGTTCTGAGCAAACAGAACGCTGCCCATCAGGATGTGACCTTCGATATGGTTCCCGTCGCGCTCGAGAGTTTCTTTCGCGAGGCGTTCAGCTTCGGCAAGAAGCTGCGGGCGGCCCGTGCTGGCGGCGAGATAGTAATTGCCGAGTTTCACTCGCGCATCGAGATGCGACTTGTCGTACTCGATCGTCTTCTGCAGCTCGGTGATCATTTCCGGTAGACGCTGTAGACCTTCGAAGGCGCGCGCGAGACCCCAGTGCGCCGGAGCGGACTTCTCGTCGATCTGGATCGCGTTGCGAAACTCCAGCGTCGCTTCCGTGTATTTCAGATCTTTAAGATATTGTTCGCCGCGTTCGAGGTGAGCGGCCTTGGCTTTTTCGGGATCAGTACAGCCGCTCAGTGAAACCACAGCGGCAAGCAGGATAAATAGAAGAATCCGGGTATAGCGGAAACCGCAGCACTCGTTTGTCATTTATGTTCTACTCCGTCGTTCGCTGCTCATCCGAGCAGCAAATCCGTCTTTCTGCCGCTGCGTCTTTCGCGGGCAATGCCAAAGACGCCTCAGCCACTACATCTATTGCTAAACAGCCAATCCCAATCCTCTTCCGGTCAATTGGGAACAAATTCCGGTAAAGCCGCTACCGCCCTGGTCGACAGATCGAGTGCCGACTTGAGCGCAGCATCTTCAGATTCGCCAACGGGTACAGTGACTCGAACCATAGCTCCGTCGGACCGTCGCAACCGTACGCTATCGATCACGGTGTAGATTTTTCCCCAATATTCACTCGCTACTTTGCGTCCGCGACCCTGGTACCAGTAGAGCATCAAGCTGCGGCTGTCGCCGTTGTCGATGATGTATTTGTTGGCGGCGAACTGGGAGCCATCGGGCGCCGGAATCATCACTTTTCCGGGCTCACTCAAGGTCCAACCCGAACCGGGCAAACAGTTCAACGGGCTGTGATACGAAGCACCTTCGCGCTGGCTCGCGTAGTAGCCCACGTAAAAATTGGCGTTCTGACCGTCGGCGGTGCGATAGTCGCGCAAGAGGTAGTCGCTGGCCCGCAGAACCGCCATCGTCGCGTCATCCAAAACCGTATCCGCCCGCACCCGCCGCCACTCGCCAACTTGCAGGGGAAACTGTTTCAACTCTTTGCGGTCCACATGCGCTTCGCCGAGGTAGGCCCAGGTGTTAACCAAAACGCCGACCGCCACGATCGCGATGAATAACATTGCGAAGCGCAATGAAGGCTTGCTCATTCTGTGCCCTCTGCTGGAACGACGGTATTGGTCGTACTTGCGATGCCGCTCGCTTGATCGCGTGCGGTCCTCTCTTCCACTCCGGAAGTTTCAAGCGGCTTTGCCGGCGTAGTGGCCGGTTTGAAGCGGTCCAGGATGAAACCAACCCCAAACAAAAGCAGGAAGGCAACGACGTAAATGGCCCAACCTGAGAAGGAGTGGAAAAATCCGTCAGCAACCTGCGTTCCGTAATAGTGCGAAAGGATGCCCGTGCCGCTCACGCGCGCCGCGTTCGTCAAAATCGCAATCGGAACCGCAGAAAGCACGAGGATCGATGACCGCCAAAAACCGTAGCTCCGTAAAAATCCCAGCTTGCCGCCCTTTGTTGGCCCATCGTCTGAACGTGGGTGTGTAAAATAAGCGAACACCACCGCGAGCGTGACGAGAGTCATTAGCGAACGGATTCCGCTACACGCCTCGACCACCTCCAGCTTCCTCGTATCGACACTGTTCAGCGGTTTGAGCTCAATGATGTTGCCCTGGCGCAGCACGGGAATACCCATCATGCTCATTGACCACACGGCGCACCGGGACGCGAATAACTGCAGCGGGAACGCGATCTTGTTGAAAATAATGGCCGGAATCGGAATAGCGAGAACCAGCAATGCGAGCGGTACCCACACAAATTTCAGAAAACTGGCGCCCCAGAAGTAGATCACAGTCCCCGCAATCAGGAGCACCAGCGACATCCGCTGGCTGTACAACTCCGCACCGGCCACGCCGATCCACAGCGCAAACAGCGCCACCGCCACCGTGATTCCCCCCAGCAACATTGCCGGACGCACCGGTGCAGCGGCGAGCTTGTCGCGTTCGTTCCACAGGATGTAACCGATGATGAAAGGGACCAGGAGGCCGTGGGAGTAATTCTCGTCAGACCACCAATTAGAGGAGAGCTTCACCAATACCGCAGCATAGGTGAATAGGATGGCAGAGATGATGGCTAAGGCGCGCCAATAATGCTTGGTGGCCGTGACACTCATATTCGGTTTCCCCGACAGCTTTTCACAGGAAAAGGGCAATTTCCCCTGCGAAATGCAAGGCTCACTGACAAATCTGTCTGACCCGGGGGTTTAAGTCGGGTCCAAAGCTTATCTCAAAACAACGGCTGGTGACAATGATCAAGTGTCACCAGCCATAAAAAGGAGAAAATCCGAAACCTTGGTTCTTTCCAGAATTAGTTGACGAACACCGTCGGCGCGTTGCTTCGTTGCCCGTTAACAATCAAAGTTAGTTGAACCGATCCGGCGCCCTTCAGCTCCGTGACCAGCCGAACGGTAATCTGATCGAGGCCGGGCAGAACGCCCTGCTCTCCCGCAAACTCTACGGGCAGGTTGTAAACACGGCCGTCGGCCAACCGCGCTTCCACCGATACCGACTCGGCAAAGTTGACCCTCACCTTCGAGCCGAGATTCACGTCGTTGCTCGAGTCAAGGTTCAGGGCTGACGCGCTGATGCCGGTGGCAAACAGATTGATTCGCGTTTGCTTGTCTGAACTGAAGTTCTGCGGAGTCAGGACGTCGAACCCTGTCGTGGTACTCGTCTGACTGTTTGAGATGACGGCCGTACCGTTGTCGTCGTCAGTCATCGTCATGATCCGCGAACCGCTTCGTTCGACGTTGACGACACCGCTACAAACGTAACCATCCTGCGACGACACGATGACTTCCGCCGCGCCCAATGGCATGTCGGCCGGCATCAGGAACTTGACGCTCGCCGACGACGCATAAAGCACGGGCACAGCGACACCGCCGACCGTGACACTCAATCCACCAACTTCATACGGAAGCGTGCCGTCAGACAGCAGCGAAGCGAAAGCCGTCAGCGACGTCATCGGCAGCACGTTACCCGCGCCGACAATCGCACCCAAACTCGAAGGCGCGATCGATGAAGTCGAGCTCGATCCGTAACCCAGGTTGATCTGTGCGATCTCGATGCTGGTCCTGGTCCTGGTGACCAACGCCTGGTTCAGCGTGGTCTGACTAATGCTCTTCCACAGCATCAAGTCGCTGGCGATCGCGAGGTGCGAAGCGACGCGCAACAGGTTGTTCTTGATGTTCGGACTATTCGCCTCTTTCGCCGCGAGACCTTTGGTCGCCTTCGCGAACAAGTCTGCGGCCCTGATCTGATTGTCGATGAATACGGACGTAGGACGGAACGAAGAGCTCTCGCTAAGGAACTCGGAGTAAGCCTGCTCGATATCAAAAATAAGCGCGCCGACGTCGTTCACCAGGGCAGCGTTC
>Ga0111539_10006318_pt1 | contig 15280 bp, 15 predicted proteins | sample RhiMethybrSRZTD1_FD_79667 | JGI IMG/M metagenome (GOLD analysis project Ga0111539, IMG submission 79667) | Populus rhizosphere microbial communities from Tennessee, USA - Rhizosphere MetaG P. TD hybrid SRZTD1 (version 2) (version 2) | ecosystem: Host-associated > Plants > Roots > Rhizosphere >... | reverse complement strand
CTTCAACGAATCGTTGGGCACGCATGAAGTCGCGGATGCGTGGCGCTTCTTCGCCGGGGGCGCGCTGCTCCATCTGCGGATCGAGAAACTGCTGCTCGAAGCGCGTGCTGCGAACCGCCGCGACGCCGCGGCGGTTGCCCATGCCGAAGGTCATCACTGTGAGCCCCTTCGCGCGAGCGAGCTCCCAGATGTACGGCGTCGACTGCTCGGAAATCCCGCCACCGGTAACGAGCGTGCCGTGCTTCGAGTAGCTCAGCGTCCACGCGCGTTGTGTGAACTCGGTGGCATAGGCAGAGGTCGTCCACGGCTGGCCGTCCTGCGACACTTCGCCGCTGCAATACAAGTTGTCGAGGAGCACGAACTGCTCGGCCAGCGCGTGCTGGTTGGGCGTGACGTCGCGGCCGAACAGCGTCAGGCTCGGATCGCCGTTGCCCTGTTTGAGATCGCCGAACACCTGATCGTAGGTGCGGTTTTCTTTCATGATGAACAGCACGTGCTTGATTGGCGAGCCGTCGCCGACTTTCGCGGGAATCACCGTCGTCGCCTGGGCGCCGGACGTCTCGAGCTGTGTGTCGCGATACAGTGCGTTGTCGTAAACCTGTTTCGTATAAGTGGACAGCCGTTTCGTATCCGGCGTATCGATGAACGAGATCAGGCCATTCAGGTTGTTGGCGTGATGCTGGAAGCTGGCCGCTGGCGCGGTTTGATCGATCGGCCGCTTGACCAGAGTCGGACCGGTGCCGTTGCCCTTGCCGCTGCCAACAATAATGCGTTTGCCATCGCCGGCGGTCGTGACCAGCGTCGGATACCAACCGGTCGGCAGGAAGCCCAGCGGCCGGCTCTTGCCGCGATCCTCGATGTCGATGACCGAGATCGAGTTGTTATCGGCATTGGCGACATAGAGGTGCTCGCCGTCCGGCGAGAGCGCGAGCGAGTTCGGTGTGCTGCCAGGGGGAGCCTTCGGACCGAGCGCCGTGCTGATCACTTCCAGTCGCTGCCGCGACTTGACGTCGAACGCGATGACATTGTTTGTATTGCCGCACGAGACAAAGAGACGGCCGTCCTCGGTCAGCGCGACGTCGTTCGGATGCGGATCCGTTGCGAGCGTCGCCGCAATTGTCGGACGGCTGGGTTCGCTCACATCGACGATCGCAACATTCGCTGATCCGAGGTTCGCGACGTACAACGTCCGGCCGTCCTTACTCAGACGCGCTGAAATCGGATGGTCGCCGACGCGCAACCGCGCGACCGCTCGCCCGCCGTGCGTATCAATGATGTAGAGCTGCTGGTCGGAGTTGTTCAGTGCATAAAGGAGCGTGCCGTCGGGGGACGTCCCCAGCCACGCGACCGCGGTCTGATCTTTCTGCGCGCCGTAAAGCGTGTATCCGACGCGCGCTTCCTTCCATCCGCCGTTATCCCACTTGTCGAAGAGCTGTATGTCGCTCGCCTTATAACCGGCGCCGTTCGACACGTAAATGCGATCGCCCTTCGGAGAGAAGGCGAGGCCGCTCCACGCCTGCTCCATCTGGAACGTCGCGATTTCCTTTTCGGTCGCGAGATCAACGATGTGGAGCGCGTGGTGCGTATAGCCGGTATTGGTGAAGGCGAAGAGCTTGCCGTCGGGACTCACCTGCCCGCTGAGGATCATGTCTCCCGACGCGAGCTGCCGGCCCGCGGGGGTCGTCTTCCACCCGCTCACCAGTAATGCATTCGGTCCGTTCTGGCCAGGGACGGTAATGTCTTTACCTGTTACCGGATGTTTGGTGCGAAATGGCTCGAACGCGGTCCAGGCGGCACCCGCCAGGGCGACGATGGTCAGGGTGAGTGCGAGGCGTTTCATCCAGTCCTCCTCGGTCTGCTGCGAGAGGGTACACCAGGGGGATGACGAATGCGTGTCGAATCGTCGACTCCGAGGCAGCTGTTGGAGCCACCTGACAGGTCGTTAGAAGCGGCTGTTACATTGCGCCAAGAAAAACCCGGCTTTCGAGGAAAAGTTGCGCAAGAGGCGTCACAAACGACTCAAGTAAGCGAACGAAACGACGACCGCTCCAGCGACCGGTCCGAAGAACACGGCCCACAGCATCCACCGCTTTGTTGTTCTCGGCAGCATCACCAACAGCGTTGCGCTCATGACAGCCGCAATCGAGAGTACCCAACCCATGAAGGCGTTCGCCTCATACCAGATCGCTGGCGTAGACCTCGTCGCTCCTGTCCTGAACCCGTACATACCGTTCGGCGGAACCACACGCAGGATCAGCGGAACGCTGATGATCAGGAGGCCCAGACAGGACGCGACCAGGCGTGCTCGGGTTCGTTCCGGCTCGTCGTCGCCGATAGCTCGGTGTGCGGCGGTTACGGCGCGACGTTTCAGATGGGCTCGGGCGCCTCTCCACGCGACTCGAATGCCGTAGGCAACCACAGAGACGACGAGAGCAGCGACTATTTCGGGGACCATATCTCGCTGCAGAAGATCCATGCCGTAGTGTACGGCTTCCTGCGGCTCCGCCCGCGGGCGCGGCGATCATGTCGGCACTGCGTCATGAGTGAGGCACGACTGCGGCCGTACTATCTAAGCGCCTCGGCGGGACCAATCTTGATGGCACGGCGCGCCGGGACGTAGCAGGCGATCGCGCCAACGACAACCAGGCCGGCGCTCACCGAGAGGAATGTGATCGGGTCGGTCGCGGTCACCCCGAAGAGCAGCGTCTTCAGCAAGCGTGTCGCCGGCACCGCTATGAAGATGCCAAGAGTGATTCCACAAAGCGCTAGTTTGACGCCCTCGGCGAGAACGAGACGAATAATGTCGTGGTGCGTTGCGCCGAGCGCCGCGCGAATGCCGAATTCACGCACACGCTGACTGATAGAAACACTGATCACCCCGTAGACTCCAGCGGTCGCCAGCAACAGCGTGACGAACGCGAATCCTGTGAGCACTCCGAGGTCGAAGCGGCGCTGGCTCAGGGTTTTTGAGACGAGCTGTTCCAGGGTCGCGGCGCTGTAGATTGTCTGGACTGGATCGATCGCCCAGATCTGCTCCTTCAACGTGCCCAGATCGGTTGGTGAGCTGGCAGCGGTGCGGACGACGACCGTCAGCGCGCGAAAGCCGGATTGGGCGTATGGAAGAAACACTTCCGCCGCCGCTGGAGCATCCAACGCTTCGTGGCGCAGATCGCCCACGACGCCGACAACTTCTGCGTCGAACTGCTGTCCTGAGAATTGAAACCGCACTCTCGATCCGACCGGATTCGCCCCGTTCCAGAACTGTCGTGCGGCACGTCGCGAGACCAGCACGACCTGACGCGATGTCGACGTATCGGTCCGGTCGAACAGGCGACCACTGACAAGTGGCACGTCCATGACCGTGAAAAAGTCTCCGCTCACCGCAGTCGTGTTCACGAACCCGTCGCCGCCCACCGGCACCGGCTGACCAGGGATTTCGACGAGTCCGCGAGCAATGACGCGTGCTTCGCCGAGCGGCATTGCGGTCACGCCGCCGGCAGCGATGACGCCCGGCAGGGCACGCATGCGCTCCAGGACCTGTTCGAAAAACACGATGCGCTTTGCCGGGGTGTCGATACGGTTGGACGCAAACACCTGAAGCACCGACACGTGGTCGCGCGTGAACCCGGGATCGACCCGTTCGATGAGCATGAAGCTGCGCACCAGCAGGCCCGCGCCGACGACGAGCACCAGTGCGGTGGCGATCTCGAGAATGACGAGTGCACGGCCAACGGCTCGCTGTGAACCCGTGCGTCCCTCCTTGAGAGCCGTTACGGCCTCCGGGCGTGAAAGCTGCACTGCGGGAATCAACCCGGCGAGCAGAGCCGCAATCACGGTCACCCCACACGCGAGCACGGCCGAGCGGACATCCATCGGCATCCGATCGATCAATGCGATATCCAGAGGGCGAAAACGGCCCAGGACAGCGAGAATCCAGCCGGCCACGAGCAATCCGAGTGTTCCTCCCGCGATGGCCAGCGAGAGACTCTCGACCAGCATCTGCCTGACGAGCCGCAACCGGCTCGCGCCGAGTGCTTGACGCAGCGCGAACTCGCGTTGTCGGGTGGTACCGCGGGCGAGGAGCAGGCTGGCGACGTTCGCGCCCGAGACAATGAGGAGAATGGCCGCCGCGCCGAGAAGGAACGGCAGCAGATCACGCAGTCCGCCGGCGAGATGCGTGCGAAGTGGAATGACCTGCGCGGAAATGCTGCTGTTGGTCTTTGGGTACTCGTGTGCCAGCTGTCCTGAAATGGCATCGAGGTCGACCTGCGCGTCGGCAACCGAGACACCAGGCCGCAGGCGACCGAGCACGTTCCACGCGCCATACACGCGGAGCCGCGACTCGATCTCGTCGAAGCCTGGCTTGGGCATCCATATCTGGACTTCTGCACGCCGCGCGCGATCGTCGAAAAGCCGCAGCTCCAGGTTCGGCGGCATCACGCCAATGACGGAATACAGCTCGCCGGCGTCGAGGCGGACTGCCGTGCCGACCACCGCCGGATCCGCACCGAAGCGCGACGTCCACGCTGCATGGCTCAGGATGACAACACGAGCGGCGCCACGTCGATATTCGTCGGCCGCGAACAGGCGTCCATGAAGCGTCGAAGTCCCCAGCACACCGAAGAACTGTTCGCTCACGCGCGCGGCTGTCAGGTAATCCGGATCGCGGCCGGCGAAGTTGAGATTGAACGTGAAGGGATCGGCGATCGCGAGCGCCTGAAACGAGTGGGTTCGCGCCAGCCAGTCGAGAGCATTCCCCGGCGCCACGTCGAGCCGATCCGCGCCGGACGCGCGATTCTGCTGCCAGATCGTCATGACGCGGTTCGGATCGGTGATCGGCAACGGGCGCACGAACAGGGTGTCGGCGACGCTGACAATCGCGATCGCGGCGCCGATTCCAACGGCAAACACCAGCAGCGTGATCGCCGTGAAGGCGGGCGACTTGGCGAGCGCGCGCGTGCTGTAGACGACATCATGAACGAATTCGGCATCGAGGGTGAACTGCCGTCGGATCCACGCCGCATCCGGAAGCGAGCCAAGTGCGCGCGAGATCAAGTCCATGTCGGTGCTCCACGCGTGACGCCCTTGACGGTGGAAGGACGCGGCGTGATGGGTCAGCTCGGCTTCCCACTCGTTTCGCCAGCCGATCCGCCGCGCCGCAGGGACCACGAGCGCGACCGTCCTGATCACCCAGAGCGCAAGTCGCAGAGCGAGAGGAGACGTCACGATGACCGGGCCGGACGAAGCCGGCGGCCGCGCGCCGCGATCGACCGCGGGACCTCGTAGCGCGCCAGTGCGGTTTTCAGCAGGAGGTGACCGGCAGCGGTCACTTCGTAATACCGACGCGGCGGCCGCTGCTCTTCCCGCGCGATCGCGACGTTTTCCCAGTCGGCCGTCACGAGTCCTTCGTGTTCGAGGCGGCGAAGGATTGGATATACCGTGCCGCTGGGAAGTCCGGTGACATCGAGCATATCGAAGCCGTGACGGAATCCTTGTGCCAGCGCGTGGAGAACCAGCGTCGTCGGGTAGGTCACCTTCACGGCCGGGCAATTCTACCTATGTAGATTTAGCGTGTCAAGGCAGAGAGAATGCTGATTGACGATTCCACAATCAGCATTCTCCAGTCAGGATTCAGTATTCTCAGCGGGCAGGCCTGGAGCGCTTATACGCTCAGCACCGCCTCCCTGCTGTCATAGCCGACGCCAATCTTCGTTGCCGCGCGCGACCGAATCGTTTCGCCGTAGTAGTCGATGACGTGGTCGATGATTTCATCGAGATGGACTGTCGGTCGATAGCCGATGAACTTCCCAATCTTGGTGATGTCGGGCACCCGGCGTCGCATGTCCTCGAATCCGTCATCGAAAACCTGGTGGTACGGAACGAACGCGATCGAGGACTGGCTGCCGGTCTTCGATTTCACCTTTACGGCCAGGTCACGAATGCTGATTTCCGCGCCGTTGCCGATGTTGAACACTTCACCGCAGGTATGCGGATTTTCCACGAGGCCGATGAGCGCCGACACGACATCGCCAACCCATGTGAAGCTGCGGGTCTGCCCGCCGTCGCCGTGGACGACGATCGGTTCGCCGGACAGCGCGCGGCGCACGAAGTTCGGGAGGACCATGCCGTACTGCGGGTTTTGCCGCGGTCCCACAGTATTGAAGAGTCGCACAACCCGAACCGGGAGCCGTTCTTCCTTCCAATATCCCAACGCGAGGAATTCATCGAGCAGCTTGCCGGTTGCATAGTTCCACCGCGTTTTGTGCGGTGGCCCGACGACGAGATCCGCGTCTTCACGAAACGGCAGCACGGTACTCTTGCCGTAGACCTCGGAGGTCGACACCACCAACACGTTCTTCTTGCCGCGGTTGGCATGGCGGAGCACGGTTTCCGTGCCATGCACGTTGGTGTGAATCGTATGGATAGGCCGCTCCACCACGAACTTCACGCCCAGTGCGGCGGCGAGATGGAAGACCGTGTCGCACTCGTCGACGAGGGGGCCGAGGATCGCCCCATCCAGGACCGATCCGATGATCGCGGAGAAGCGGTCATGACCGGCGAGGTGCTCGATATTCTCGAGGCGCCCGGTCGAAAGATCATCGAGAATCGCGACGTGATGGCCCTCGTCGAGAAGCCGTTCGGCGAGGTGCGATCCGATGAACCCCGCGCCGCCGGTAATCAGTGCTCTCATCCCCAGGTTCTCCTTGATGTGATCAGAATCGGCGGACCAGTGCCGCCGCCACGCCGAAGGCGCGAAACGCGCCGCTCTCGAGCCGCCCGTTGAGCGTGGCGCTGCCGTTGACTTTGACAATCCACGGCCGATAGATGCCAAATGTCGCCTCACCGCTGACGTTGCCGCCGAAGTGGAACGACGGAGTGGTGTTGTCGCGCTGGACGCCCAGTGCAGCGGTCAAAGCCAGGCCGACATTCTCCCGAACCTTGATGTACGGGTAGATCCCGGCCGCGTAGTACTCGTAGTAACGCGGGTCGTAATACCCGTGATCGAGATCGCGCGTCGTCTCGAGGCGGTAGGCGGTTGCACCGAGATCGAGGTTGAAACCGGCTCGACGAGCCATCGTACGTCTCGGCGAAAGCGTGACCTCCCACCGGCGATTTCCATCCGACAGATCCTGAAACGATGCATCGAGCAGCACTTGATAGCGCAGTGTTGGCGTCCAGTCGACTTGCGCCCGCTGGCTGACCGCGACCAATCCCAGAGCGACGGTTCTTGGTGATATGACGAACGGGCCTGACGCGTGAGACAGCGTGAACCGAAGGCTGTCAGCCACGCGCGCATCGATACCGAAGCCATACGTCGTGCTGACATGCTCGTTGCCCGTGGCGTAGCCCACTTGCCCGTTGACCGTGATCGCGCCGACCCGTTGCGCTGCACTGGTCCACAGGTGCTCGTAGTTCGCAGTGGTCTGGCCGTCGACCGCATCCAGGCCGCTTCCCGAGCGGGCATCGAGCCTGCTGCGTTCGTACCCAGCCGACAATCGTGTTCCGCTGTTGAGCGCCACAACCGCCCGTGGGGCGATGCGCTGCACGTTCAGCGCATCCGAATCCGTGTAGGAACTGAACGGCGCCTCCGCCGATGATCCCAGAAGAGTCCTGAGTACACGTTCGGCGGTGCGGGTCTGAGGGCCATCCGGCGAAAGCTGCCGAACAGTGTCGAGCGACTCGAACGCGGCTTTCGCGCGCTGCTGTCTTCCCAGCGCAAGCGCGTGGGTCAGATTCAGGTCGTAATCGAGCGGCGATTGCGCCAATAAGGGCGTGAGGAGATCTTCCGCCTTGCCTGGTCGACCGCTTGCCGAGAGCACGGCGGCCAACTCTGTCACGTAATTCTGCGTCTCCCCGGCGAGGGCCTTGTAAGCCTCCAACCCTTCGATCGCGCCTGGATAGTTCCCACGCCACGATTCGGCCTTCGCGAGTTCCAGCCACACCGGTGCGTTCGACGCGTTCTTTTGCAGATATCGCTTGTACTGTTTGACCGCCCTGTCCGTATCGCCGGACCAGGCGCTGACGCGCGCCAGTGCGAGCGCGATCTCCAGATCATCCGGATACCGAGCTTCGAGCTGCAGGTAGCTGTCTCGGGCGCCGCGATAATCGCCTATCCAGGTGGCCAGTATCGCCCTGGCCCGGATGTAGTCGGCTCGACCAGGCTCAAGAACCAACGCGGCTTCGATGGCGTGAAGCGCGGCCTCGCCGGATCCGGTGCTCGCATACGTTTGCGAGAGCCGCGCGTAAAGGTCGGCGTCGCCTGGCGATGCGGCGACGGCCTCCCGCAGCGCACGAATGGCCTCTTCCGCCGGCGCGGACGTCATCGTTTGTGAGCGGCCGTTCTGAGCGGCGGGCTGCGCCGCAAGCGGACCAGCCACCGATGAGACCAGCGTCGCCAGCACCAATGTTCGAAGAATCATTTGCGCCACTTTCTGTTGTTGGTAATCCACAGGTCAGACGTGAAGCGGCCGATCGTGATCAGTTCCGAACCGAGCAGTGCGTAGCGAATGGGCGTGACCGCGACAGCCTTCAGGATGAACTCGAGCCGCCGCCCCTTCATGACGAACGCGAGCGCAGCAATGCAGATCGCCGTTTCGCACGCGACCGTCACGGCGAGTGCCTCCCACCACCGGAGAATCAGCATGATCAGGAGCGACGTCGGGAAGAACACCTTCTCCATCGCCGACATCAGCAGAATCCATCCTGCCGGCCGGCCGTAGGACTCGGTGAGTTCGCGGCCAAAGCCCTGGCGATACGGCTCGCTGACGACCCGGCGTTCGCCGCGCCTGTCCGATGTGCCCGTTCCATGCAGTGCGCTTCTGTGCGCCACGGATGCATCGCGGCGTGGCGCGAGTTCGGTCGGACCCAAATGGAGACTCGTGCCGATGCTGGGTGCCAAGCCCGCGGCGGCGGGAACAGCACGAAGGAAACTCGTCGATCCGGCGCCTGCTCGCGCCGTCTGGGGCATTCGCGCTTCAGAAGCCCGAGACGTCTTGCCGCCGCTGCCGTCGAGCCATCGCTTGATCGCCCGGAACGGACCGCGCACGAGCGGATCGAAGTAGTAACAGGACTGAAGAAACGAGGAAGACCAGAGATAGACCTGCCGCGGCAGTCTCTGCACTTCCGGCTCGACGGTCCGTGCCTGCACGTCGATGAGCTGAATGTTCCGATACCCTTCATTGAGCATCGAAAACCCGATGAAGATGTCCTCCGAGTTCGTCAGATCATCTCCGAGGATCGGCGAAATGTAATCGAACAGGGCGTTCACGTACTTCCGGCGATACGCCACCGCACATCCAACGGGATTCGTCATCGTCCCGAAAAAGGCCACCTGCCCGCGATAGACGACGCGCTGAAGAAAGAGGTACAGCACCTCGCGGTACGCGTTCGTGATGCCGCGGCGGAGAACCGATAAGGTGCCAGGGCCCGAACCCGGAAGCGGGTAGATCGCGTTGAACGCCTTGATTTCCGGACTGTTCTGAGTGCGACGCCGATCGCGGTGCCGCTGCGGAAGGATCACTCCGCAGGCGCTGGCGATGCCGACCGCCTGATACAGCTCCTGGACGGTTCGCTCGATATAGTTGTCAGATTCGAGAACCGTGTCGGCGTCGAGAATGAATTCGACATCGGAGTCGAACTCGCGCGCCTGCCGCTTGATCGTCGGGGTTTTTCCGATTGGCGATCGGCGCTGGATTATCGTCAGCGGGATCTGCTGCAAGTCACAAAAGAGCCTGGCGCGAAGCACCGTCGTGTCAGTGCTGCCGTCATCAACGAGAATGATCCGCCTCGGGCGGAACGTCTGGCGAGCGACCGAAGCGAGACAGTTAACGATGTTCTCCGCCTCGTTGAGTGCGGGAATGACGACATCAACCGTCACCAGCCGCCAGTCTTCCGCCGGAGTCGGCGTTGTCTTATCGGGACCGCGCAGCAGTCCACTGAGGCTGAGAATCGTGCTCGGACTAAGAACGAAGTAGGGTACGGTAGCCATGGTTCTGCGACGTAGGAGAGCAAGGAAGGCGCCGTCGCCGATGCCGGAGGCCGTGGTCGCGTTAAGCTGCGGGAATGGAGGCGCTTAGTCGGCGGGCCGCGCGTGAACGGGTCGGTCCGGCAAGGCACCGGAATCTGGACCCGACCAGATAAACAGCAACCCGCCGCAAGAATGTGAGGGCATCCCTCAGTGCGCTCCTGCGCACTCACCATTTGCGATCGACATCGCAGTCGCACGCGTGATCAACGTACGATCGACAATGGCCGTCGCCGCATCACCGCTTCGCCGCGCGAGTCGCAACATTCATTAGCGCCGGCCGACTGACGCGCCACGTCACTCGTCGCGCAGGCTTCCTCAGCGCGACTCTTGTTCTGGTCCCAGCAAGAACACCACATCCTCCTGGTTCCTACCCGCGCCCACGATCGAGTGGGTGTTGCGACGCACTTTACTCAATATTTGCCGGCACAAATCCTCTCTGACGTCGATGCGGCATCACGCTTGCCCTGATGTCATGCGTAACGCGGCGTCGCGAGGCGGAGATTGAGATCGAGTCCGCAGCAAGGATTCGCAGCCGTACGGATCGAGTGAATTCTAACTGCGAGGTTTCGATGTCGTTGCGACGGCGGAGTTCGAGATTGCAGGTTCTCAATGCTGATGGAGTGCTTCGGGTGTGGCGCGACGTCGTCGGACATCGCACTGCTGGCGGCGACTACCTCGTCGTCAGCAACGAGGCAGGAATCAAGGGGGAACGCGTGACCGTGTATCTCGCGAGCGGCGAGCCGCAACCGATTCCGGTTCGCGTTGTTGATAGCCGGCCGATCGTTCGTCATGGCTCGGTGCAACACGAGCTTCGGCTCAGCCCTCTCGAGAACACCAGTTCCGGTTCACTTGACACGTCGCGCGGCGGCAACCGGGAGGCGGAATGAATCGCACGTTTGATCCACGCGACAGAGCCGAGGCGCATGACGTCGCCTCGCTGAGCACAGACATCCGGGTTCGCGTGCTCAACGTCAGCGCCGCCGGATGTCTCATTGAGACCAGGCGCGCGCTCGAGGTCGGCAGCGTGGCGACGTTGCGAATCAACGTCGCGGGGGGCGACTTCGAGGACACGGTGCAGATCGTGCGCTGCCAGGAGATCACCGGCGCCGGCACGACGTTTCACCTCGGGGCCACGTTCCTGACGACCGCGGCACCCTCGCTCGAGTCACTGAGATTTTTGTTCCGGCGTCAATCGGATTCCATCGGATACATCCGACTGGCGGATAGGAATTAACGAGATCGCTGCCAGAAGAAGGACTGGCAGCTCCACTCGGATCCGGCGGCGCAGCGGATTCGAGGCGGCGGGGGCACTGCGCCACGCTCGATCCGTTCCACGAGCCACTCACCACGACTGGTGAAAGACGTTGCGCGACAACGAGAGGGCTTCGACAACGGAACGGGAACGAGCAAACCCGGCAGGGGGGTCCCTGCAGTTAACTGATCGATTGATTTGAGGAGAGACGGAAATGAAGAACCTGGTGAATCGCATCGTTCGTGAGGAAGAGGGACAGGACCTGATCGAGTACTCGTTGCTCGCAGCGTTGATCGCGGTTGCTTGCATCCTGGCGATGCAGGCGCTCGCGGTCGACATCAACGGCATCTTCGCGCGCATCGGGGCCGCCCTCAACGCCGCGTAGTTGCACAGATCTTGGAACGCGCCGGGGTCCATACCCCGGTGCGTTTCGGATCCTCCAAAACGGATTGAGTGAGAGAGCGTCGCCGCAGGAGAGTTTATGAAGAGCACAGCCGAACGACTGTTTCGTGATGAGAACGGGCAGGACCTGATCGAGTACGCGCTGCTCGCTGCTCTCCTCGCCGTCGCTTGTATTACCGGAATCCTCCAGCTGAGCGGCATCAGGGAATTCTTCGCTGCGGCAGGACAGGCTCTTCGAGACGCCCTCTAGGGGCAGGACACCAACGCAATGGTGAGTATCGATAACGCGATTGCCATGGGGAGCCGGTTCAAATCGGACGAATCCGGCCAGGACGCCGTCGAGTACGCGTTGCTCGGCGCCCTCATCGGCATCGCGTCAATTTTGACCTGGCAGCTGCTGGTGGTGACTGTGGGAAATGTCTACACCGCGGCCGACACCGGCGTTCAAGCCACATCGGCCTGCACGCCCGATCCGATCGCCGCTGGTGGAGGTTGTCCGTAATGACTGCTCTGAACATTTTCGTCGGCATACTCCTGACGCTCGCGTGCTTCACCGACTTGCGCACGCGCCGTATCCCGAATGTGCTGACCTTTTCGGCCGCCGCAGGCGCACTCCTCTTTCACCTCGCCACTGGCGGGTGGTCGGCCGCGGGTTCGAGTCTCGCCGGCCTCTTCCTGGGTGCTCTGCTCTTCTTCCCGATGTTCGCGCTGCGCGGCATGGGTGCCGGCGACGTCAAGCTGCTGGCCGCGATCGGCGCGTGGCTCGGTCCCGGACAGGTCGCGACTGTCGCGCTCGCAACAAGCATCGTCGGTGGCGTGGTCGCGGTCGTCGTGGCGGTGGCGCATGGATATCTCCGAAAGGCGCTAACCAATATTTATGTCGTGCTGGTGCAGTGGCGAATCGCAGGTGTCCGGCCGCTGCCAGCAGTCACGCTGGAGAAGACCAGCGGACCGAAGCTGGCTTACGCGGTTCCAATCGCGATCGGCACGGTGGTGACGTTATGGCTCAAATAAAACGGCTGCTGACGCGATTTTGCGGCGAAGAGGCGGCGCAACTCGTCGAGTTCGCACTGGTCCTTCCGATGTTGCTGCTCGTGGTGCTTGGCATCGCGGAGTTCGGCTTCATCTTCCAGCGATACGAAGTGGTGACCAACGCGGCGCGGGAAGGTGCTCGGATGGCGGTGCTGCCGGGCTATACAAATGCTGATGTCATCGCCCGCGTGCGCACCTATGTGACGCAGGGACGGGTGACGACGACGGTCACCAACCCAAACATCGCCATCACCAACGTCACGATTCCCGTTGGTGCCGGGCTACCCCCGATCAACGCCAAGCGAGTCGTCGTCACTTATACGCACACCTACACTTTCCTCCCGAACATCGGAGCCTGGTTTGGGGCGACGTATACAACCATACCGCTCACGGCGGTTGCGGAAATGCGCAAGGAAGCCGGCAGTTAGTTCAAAGGAGACATGTAAATGGATCGCAACAAACGCACAGCGGTGGTCGTCGGAGTCGCCGTCATTCTGGCCGCCGTGGCGAGTCTCGGCATGTATCGGATCGTCTCGCGCATGCCCGCGAAGACTGCGGAAGTGAAGACGGTCGGTGTCGTCGTGGCAGCGCATCCGCTGACACTTGGGACGCGGATCACCGCCGATCATGTGAAGGTCGTGCAGTGGCCGGCAGATGCGCCGGTGGCGAATTCGTACTCGAAAGTCGACGACGTCCTCAATCGCGGATTGATCAGCGCCGTCGAGGAGAACGAACCGCTGACCGCCGCGAAGCTGGCGGCGCTCGAGGCGGGCGCAGGGCTGCCACCTTCCATACCACCAGGCATGCGCGCCGTGTCGGTGAAGGTGAACGAGGTCGTGGGCGTGGCCGGATTCGTTGTGCCTGGCACCCGCGTCGACGTGATGGTCACGCTGGCCGGAAAAAACCGCGACGAGGACAGCACGACACGAGTCGTGGTCAGCAACGTTCAAGTGCTCACGGCGGGCACGCGCTACGACCAGGAAAAGGCCAAGGATGGCGCGCCGATTCCCTCGACCGTCGTGACCTTGCTCGTGACACCCGAGGATGGCGAGCGCGTCGCACTCGCCTCATCTGCCGGACAGATCATGCTGACGCTTCGGAATCCGCTCGACCAGGATCAGACCTCGACCGCCGGGGTGCGAACGACCGGCCTGTTCGGTCAGTCGGCGCCGGCACCCGTCAAGGCGCCAGCCGTTCGCCGCGGTCCGGCGAAGCCGCCCGCACCAGTCGTGGCCACAGCCCCGACGCCGGTCGTTTACACCGTTGAGGCTTTCCGAGGCGCGAAGCGTTCCCAGGAGATCGTTCGATGAGCACTTTTATCAAGCAGATGAGCCCGACACGCGCGGGTGTGATCGCAGTCACGTTGATTTTCGCCGGCCAGTGCCAGCTTCCAATGTCGGCGCAGCAACCCGCACCGACGACGCCGGCGGCGCCGGCGCAAACCAACGTCACCCCGGCACGGCCGCAATTCGATCGTGTCTTCGTGACTGCCGGCCGGTCCACTGTAGTGCCGACTGATTTCGATGTCATCCGGATCGCGGTCACCAACCCGGACATCGCCGATGCGGTGGTGGTGCAGCCACGTGAGGTTCTGGTAGACGGCAAGAAGCCAGGCACGGTGAGCCTGATCCTCTGGTCATCGGCCCAGCGCAAGCAGTACGACATCGTCGTCGAACCGGCGATTACCGGGCTCGAGCAGCAGCTGCAGGCGCTGTTCCCTGGTGAAGACATTGCCGTCGGTGTCAGCGACGAAGCGATCGTGCTCTCTGGCCACGTCTCGAGCACAAACATCATGCTGCGGGCTGCAGAGATCGCAACGGCGTCAACGTCGAAAGCGAAGATCATCAACTTGCTGCAAGTGCCCGGCGGCTCCGAGAGCCAGCAGGTGATGTTGCAGGTCCGCTTCGCCGAGGTCAATCGCCGCGCGCTCACCGAGCTCGGACTGAACCTTTTTGTCAACCGCGAGCGGTTTGCCGCACGCTCGACGACGCAGCAGTTCTCCTCGCCAATCTTCGACGATGAAAAGCCAGGCGGCGTCGTCTTCAGCGATTTTCTCAACCTGTTTTTCTTCGACAGGAAAGAGGGCATCGGCGGCGTGCTCAAGGCGTTGCAACAGCGCGGTGGGTTCCAGAGTCTCGCCGAGCCGAACCTGATCGCCTACAACGGTCAGGAGGCGAGCTTCCTCGCGGGCGGTGAATTTCCAGTGCCGGTCGTGCAGGCAGGAAGCACCAACGCGGTCACGATTGTCTTCAAAGAGTTCGGCATTCGATTGAACTTCAAACCGACGATTGCCGGCGACCTGATTCGACTGAAAGTACGGCCCGAGGTCAGCACGCTCGATTTCGCGAACGGTGTGACGCTCCAGGGCTTCCGAATCCCAGCACTCACCAGCCGTCGCGCGGAGACGGACGTCGAGCTGCGCGACGGCCAGTCGTTCGCCATCGCCGGCCTGCTCGACAACATCCGTCAGGACGACAAGGCCGCGATTCCGATTCTGAGCCAGATCCCGGTGCTCGGAAACATTTTCAAGAGCAAGGCCGAGCGGGCGGAAGAAACGGAGTTAATGG
>Ga0111539_10006316_pt1 | contig 15282 bp, 17 predicted proteins | sample RhiMethybrSRZTD1_FD_79667 | JGI IMG/M metagenome (GOLD analysis project Ga0111539, IMG submission 79667) | Populus rhizosphere microbial communities from Tennessee, USA - Rhizosphere MetaG P. TD hybrid SRZTD1 (version 2) (version 2) | ecosystem: Host-associated > Plants > Roots > Rhizosphere >... | reverse complement strand
TTCGCGGATCTGGTCGCGCGGCGCGACCACCTATGTGATGGTCTCGTCGGACTCGGGGGCGGACCTCGTCCGAGCGGCGCAATACGTCATGCAGAAAGTTCAGTGATGGATAGCAACCAGGACGCACGCGAGAACCCGAACGTTGACGAGCGCTCGTCCGAGCGGCACGACGGTGCGCAGCCCGCCGACGAGTTCATTGCCAGTCATCAGACGGTAGCCGAGGAGGCCGGATCGCCCGAACCGACCGCCGATCGTCCATCACGCAAGGCGGCGTGGCTGGCGATGGGAGCGGTGGCGGTTGCGCTCGCGTTGATCTGGATCGCGCCCGGCGTCGGCGACCGCACGGCTTCGGCACCGCAATCGAACACGGCGACCGACCAAACCGCTGCCGACAATCCCGGCGATCCGGACGATGCGGAGGCGACCGGCAAGGCAGCGCCGCTCCAGTTCACGCTCAAGGACATGAACGGCGTGGATGTGAAGCTCGCCGCATTCAAGGGCAAGCCGATCGTGATCAACTTCTGGGCAACGTGGTGCGGACCGTGTCGCGCGGAGATTCCATCACTGGTCCAACTGCAGCGACAGTACGGAGACGAAGGGCAGGACGTCGTGATCCTCGGCATCTCGGTCGACGATCCGATCGAGAAGCTGAAGCCGTACGCGAGCGAGATGAAGATCAATTACCCGCTGCTCGTCGGCAACGGACGCGAAGATGTGCAGGAGGCCTTCGGGCCGCTGTGGGGGATTCCGGTGACCGTGTTCGTCGACCGCGAGGGGCGCATCGCGAAGCGGCATTCAGGCATCGCGTCGAAGGAACAGTTCGAGCGGGAGATCAAGGCGCTGCTGTAGTATGATCGATCCATGTTGAAGGGGTTCACGCACGGCCGCCTCGCTTGCGGGTGTCGGATCGCGTTCCGCGAGGGCGTCGAGGGAAGCCCGGTCACCGTGGTGATCGACGAGAAAGGCCATGGCTGCGTGATGTCGCTTCACGTTCGCGATCTTCCGGTATACGACTACCGCGAAGCCCTGCGTCCGCCAACTCGTCTTCTGCCGATGGAAGAAGAGGAGTTCGAAGAAGAAGGTTAGGTGAACTGCACCCGCAGTTCGGCGACCAGCGGCAAGTGATCCGACGCCATCAGTGAGAGCCGCGTCCGCGGCAATTCCAGCTTCACCACTTCCACGTTCCCCTCGTAGTAGATGTGATCCAGGTGCAGCACCGGGAACACACCGGGATACGTTCGGCGTCGACGCAGGTGTGCGCGCAGATCGATGCTCTGCAGCCGCTCGCGGAGCGTACTCGTCGCCAATCCCTTCATCCACTCGTTGAAATCACCGAGCACGACCTTCGGCTTGCCGATGCGGTGGTCGTGCAGGATCGCGCTCAAGCGTCCGGCCTGATAGCGTCGCTCGAGAAACGCGGTGCCGAGGTGCACGTTGTACAAGTGCAGCGTGTCGTTGCCGAACGCGACGTCGACCCGTTGACAGCAGCGGGGCTCGCACGTCTTCCACGAGATGTCGTACTGCGTGTGATGATGAATCGGGTGGCGACTCAACACGACGTTGCCGAAGAGGCATCCGCGCAGATGACGCGCGGGCGCCATGACCCAGCCCATCCCGAGCAGCGCGCCAATCTCCTCGGCGTGACCTTTGGAGTTCGCACCCGCGCCGATGACTTCCTGCAGGGCGACGACGTCCGCGTCGATCGAGCGGATGACATCGGCGATGCGGGCAGGATTGGTCCGGCCGTCGAGGCCGCGCGAACGATGGATGTTGTAGGTGGCGACGCGAACCGTCCGCCAGTGCGAGTCAGTCATCTGGATGGTGGATGGTGGGTGGTGGATGGTGGGTGAAACACGGGCCAATCGATCAATCAACCACTATCCACTACCATCCACGATCCACCAACCACCATCTAGAATAGTCCGTATGGCGAAGCTGAAGAGCGAGATCGAGCTGACCTGTCCGTGCTGCCACGCGCTGCTCGTCGTCGATACGAATCTCGGTCGAATCATCTCGCACAAGGAGCCCGAGCGCGGCGACAAGCCGGAGCTGTCGGAGGCAAATCGGATCCTGGCCGAGGAAGAGGCGCGGCGAGAGGCGATCTTCGAGAAGTCGGTCCAGGCGGAAAAGACCCGCGGCGACGCGCTGGCAAGGCGCTTCGAGGAGGCGTTGAAGCAGGCGTCGCAGGAGCCGATTACGAAGCCGACGCGCGATTTCGACCTGGACTAGGGAAACAAAAGCCCAAAACCCAAAACCCAAGCCCGGGATTTGGGATTTTCTCGTCTTGTTCGCTCTCGCGCCACCCCACGTTTACCTTGGGGAGAGCGCGAAAATGAGTGCCTTCCGGTCCGCTACTGGCTCTTCAGCCACCCCGCTCCGCCGCCTCGTTCAGGCCGACCCCGCCATCCGGCTGTTCGACGCCGACAGCGGGTTCCTGGCCTTTCAGTACCGCGTTCTCGAAGAAGCCTGCGACGCGCGTCATCCGCTGCTCGAGCGCGTCAAGTTTCTCGCCATCGTGGCGTCCAACCTCGAAGAGTTCATCGGGCGGTCCGCTGCCTCGGGGCGCGCGCTTGCCGCGTCCCGTCACCTGGCGCAGATCGCTGACGAGTACCTGTGCGGCCATCTCGTTCCGCTGCTCGTCCAGGCCGGTATCGACCTGCCGCGGCCGATGGATCTCGCCGCGCTCTGGTCGATCGCCAGTCTGAACAGGCCCGAACTCCGCGACGCGCCGCTGACGCCTCGCGTGCCGGCCGAAGTGCAGACTCCCGATCTCTTCGCGGCCATCCGGGCGGGCGACGTTCTTCTGCACCATCCATACGACTCGTTCGATCCGGTCGTGCGTCTCCTGCGCCAGGCCGCGCATGACGAGCACGTCGAGCGGATTGCGATCACGGTGTATCGAACGGACACCGAGTCACCGGTGCTGCGCGCGCTGATCGAGGCCGCGGCGCGCGGTGTGGCGGTCGACGCCGTGATCGAGCCGAACGCGCGACGCGACGAGGCGAACAACGCGGCGTGGGCGGAGACGCTGCGACAGCACGGCGCCCGCGTGATCCCCGGCGTCCCGGGTCTCAAGGTGCACGGCAAGCTCGCGCTCATCGTGCGGCGCGAGGATGGCGGCCGTCGTCGATATGTTCATCTGTCGTCCGGGAACTATCACTCCGGCACCGCGCGCGCCTACACCGACCTCGCGCTGCTGACGTGCGATCGGGCGCTGGGCGCCGACGTCGAGTCGCTCTTCGAATACGCGTGCGGTCGAGTGAACACGCCGCGGCTGACACGACTCATCGCCGCGCCGTTCTCGCTGCGCGCAACGCTGTGCACGCTGATCGAGCGCGAAGCGGCGTGGGCGCGCTATGGCGCGCCGGCACATCTCATTCTGAAGATGAATGCGCTGACCGATCCGGACGTGATTCGCGCGCTGTATGAGGCGTCGCGTCAGGGCGTGACCGTCGACTTGATCGTTCGCGGACCCTGCCGTCTTCGTCCCGGCGTTCCCGGGCTGAGCGATAGCACTAAAGTCAGGAGCATCGTTGGTCGATTTTTGGAACATAGCCGCGCTTGGTGGTTCGGCAACGGCGGCAATGAGGAGGCTTACGTCGGCAGCTCCGATGTAATGCCGCGCAATTTCGGCCGGCGCGTCGAGGTTGTCGCGCCGATCACCAGCGACGTGCTGAAGCGTCGCATTCGCGACGAGGTGCTCGGCGTGTATCTCGCGGACAACGTACAGGCGCGCGTGCTGCTGCACGACGGGGCCTATGTGCGATACCGGCCCTTGGCCGGCATGCCCGCGATCGACAGTCAGTCATTCCTTCTGCAGCGGCGATGGGGGCCGCAGTCGTGACACGCCGCATCGTGGTCTCGTTCGCCGCCGTCGCATTGATGTCTGCCGTGACGGTTCGTCCCGCCTCCGCTGAAGACGATCCTTTTTCCTTCAGGCTGGGTGATGCGATCCGTCTCGCGCTCGATGCGCGGATGGCAATCGATGTCCGCGGCTCGGGCGATTCGGCCGACTTGAACACCGACACGACGCGACGCCGCATCGGCGTCGATGGATCGATCGGCAAGCGTGTCGACTTTGCGATCGAACGTGAGCTCGATGGCGATCATCCGTGGCGCGATATCTATGGAGACGTGCGGCTCCAGAAGACGCTGCGACTGCGTGCCGGTCAGTTCAAGGTTCCCTTCAGCCTCGAAGAGACGACCGGAGTGAAGCATCTCGACTTCGTCGACCGATCGCTCGCGGCGACGCAACTGGCACCGGGGCGCGATGTCGGTGTGATGGTGCACGGCCGCGTGTGGCGAAAACGATTCGAATACGAGGGCGGCGTGTTTCGTCGTGACGGCGACGGACCGTCGTTGTCTCACCCGGAACGCACGTATGGCGCCACGACCACGGCGGGCCGATTGTCGATGGAGCCGTTTGCATCGGCGAAACGCTCGATCGGCGATCTGCACGTGGCGTTCGCGGCGACGACCTCGCCGCTGCAGGAAGGCATTTCGAACCTGCGCGGTCGAACGGCGTCGGGCGATCGGTTCTTCCCCGCGACCTATTGGGCCAAGGGACGTCGTCAGCGGACCGGGATCGAAGCGCGTTGGCGGCCGGGGCCGTTCAGCGTCACAGCCGAATACATGCGCGTTGTCGACCAGCGGCGCGGTCAGGCGTTGGACGGCAGCGACCTCGCGGCCTTGACGGCCAGCGGCTGGTACATCGCCGGCGTGTGGCGAGTGCCGCGCGCTCTCGGCCCTGGCGGTCACAGTCGACTCGAGCTCACCAGCCGCGTCGAGCGACTCGCCTTCGGCAGCGGTGGCGACGGCGTGATGTCGTTGAATCCGCGGTCCGATCGTGTCGTATCGGCCGACGATCGCGCCATCACGCTCGGCTTCAACTGGTGGGTGACGCACTACGCAAAGGTGCTCGTCAACGCGGTGCACGAACGCGTTCAGCCGGCGGGTTCGTCGTCGTCCACCGCGAGATGGACGCCTGTGTTCAGCGTTCAGCTGGGATTGTGAAGGCGGAGATGAGTCTCAAACGTTCGCTCTTGGCGCTGATGGCTGTGCTCGTTCTGATGACGCCCGTGCTCGCACAGACGAACGAGCAGGACGTCTTCGACTCGACCCAGGTCCAGGACATCTACCTGCAGATGAATGCGCGCGACCTGATCGATCTGCGCGAGCACTGGGATTCGAACACCTTCTATCCGGCCGATTTCACCTATCGTGACGTCCGGGTCCGCAACATCGGCGTGCGCTCGCGCGGGTGGGGCAGCCGCAACGGCATCAAGCTCGGGTTGCGCATCGACTTCAATCACTACGTCTCGGGGCAGCGTTTCGCGGACACGGCGGCCATCGTCCTCGATAACTTGTGGCAGGACCCGTCGATGGTCCGCGAGGCGGTGGCGATGTCGTTCATCGCGCGCATGGGGGAAGCCGCCTCGCGCGAATCGTTCGCGCGCGTCTTCATCAACGGCGACTTCCAGGGTGTCTACGCCGTCGTCGAGGAGCCGAATACCGGGTATCTGAAGCGGCGGTTCGGCAAGGACACCGGCGCCCTGTTCGAGTATCACTGGGTGCGAACCTACGATTTCAGCGCGCTTGGCGATCGACTCGACGAGTACGAACTGCTGTTCGAGCGCCGGACACACGAGTCCGAGTCGGCGGCGCCCGTCTACGAACCGCTGCAGGCCATGATTGACGCCAACTCGTATCCGATCGGAACGGCGTGGCGCGAGCGGATCGAGGCATATCTCGACTTGCCGCAGATGATCCGATATGCGGCGATCGAGGCATTTCTCGGTGAAATCGACGGGTTCACCGGCTATGCCGGCGTGAACAACTTCTACGTGTATCGCCCCGACGGTTCGACCAGGCATATCTTCCTTCCGTGGGATCGCGATCACACGATGTGGCAGCTGGACATCTCGATCTTCGAACGGGTCAATGGCAACCGCCTGCTCTACAACGCGCTGGCGCACTCTGACCTGCGGGCGCTGTATCTGGACACCATCGAGCGTTGTGCGAAGTCGGCGCTCGAGGACAAATGGCTCGAAGCGCAGGCGTCACGGCTGGCTGCGCTGGTCGACTCGGCGGCGCCGTTCGACACGCGCCTGCCCTATGCGAAAGAGAAGCACGACGGCGACGTCGCGAACGTGATCGATTTCGCGCAGCGGCGTTCGTCGTTTGTGCTCAAAGAGGTTGCTGCCGCACGGAAGACGTCGGCAAGCGCGGCGAGGGTGCGATGAGTGTCATCAATGCGTCGGAGGACTTCGTCAGGCTGGAAGCCGAACGCAGGCAGCGCAAGGAGATGCTGCGTTCTGCCGAGGATCGCGTGCTCGATCCGTGGGAGCGGTATCGTGCGGTCGCCGACCACTGCGATCGCCTGCACGACGTCACGGAGCTCTACGACCGGAAGACGCGCTTCGCGCTGATCATTCTCGGCACGCTGAACGCGATGAACGTGCTGCTGCTCACCAAGGGCGACGTGAAACACGTTCTTCACCTGCCGCTGCTGATGAACGTGTACATCGGTTGCTACGCGCTGCTGTCGATCGGGCTGCTGTGGTACGCGATTACGGCGCTGTCACCCGCGGCGTCGCTGAGCGAGCGCGTCGCCGGCCCGCTCGAGGACTATTGCGACACGTGGAAGCGCATGCAGGTCGGCGAGCTGAATCGTCAGCTCGCCGCTGCGTCGTACGATCTCGCGCAGGCCAACGCGCTGAAGCTCGTGGCGGTGACGCGCCTCTACGGTGGACTGAAACTGCTCGCGGTCCTCACGGCGCTCTTCATTCTCGCGCTCGCCACAGGCGTCGCTGGTTCTCCCTCGCTGCTCTGAACCTCAGCCCCGATTCTTGAACTCGGGCGGCAGTTCCGTCCAGCGCTCGCGGCCCTTGTAGTACTTCCACGGCTTGTAGCCGTGCGTCGCGACGAACACGGCGTAGCGGTCGCGCATTGCGGCGACTCTCCGCTTCGATGACGCGATCGGGCGATGCGGCCAGTCGAGCAGCAGCTGCTCGACCTTCCAGACGTTGCGCTCCGACAGTCGCCAGTCGTAGTTCCCGAGCACGCGGAGATCGACGACCGCATAACCCTTGATGCATCCCTCGAAGTCGACATACGACTCGAAGTAGCTCAGAGCGAGCGCGCGCGGCGTCGCGAAGAGCGGTCTTCTTCCGTGCAGGCCCGGATCGCGCGACCTGGCGACGGATCCCCAACCGGTCGTCGTTCGATACACGAAGATCACGTGATCCAGCAGATCGATCGATTCGAAGCTCAGGACGAGCGGAGGATAGCGGTGTTGTTCGAGGATGACCGCCGCCGAGAGCGCCGCCTCGAGGCAGTGCGCGGTGCCGGTGCGGACGACACCGCGAAAGGCGCGCAGCGTCTCGCCGCCGTCTTCTGTGTTGTAGGGCAGCGCGTTCAACCATCGCTGGACCGCGAGCGGGCTGCGCAACCGCCGAATGACACCACGTTCCGCCGGCGTCAATGCCAGCGGCGGTGGCGTCGTGCGCTCAGTGCTTGGGAGCGGGAGCCGCGGAGAGGTCGGCAACGAGCTGTGCGGGCGTCCAGGAATTGCCGGACTGTACTTTGACCAGGCGTCCGTCGGGATCGATCACCGCCGTCCGCAGGTTGTGGGTGATCTGCTCGGGGTGCTGTTGATCGCCCTCGACATAGATGCCGAACGCCGCCGAAAAATCTTTGACTTCGGCCGGGTCGCCGGTAAGGAACGACCACACCCGCGTGTCGGCATTGAGCGCTTCGGCGTGCGGTTTGAGTACCGCGGGCGTGTCGAAGGCTGGATCCAGGGTCAGCGTGACCAGACGCACGTCCGAGAGCTTCGGCGTCTTCGCCAGTGCTGTTTGAACTGCAGCGAAGTTGCGGTCCATCAGCGGACAGAAGTCAGGCAGCGGACAGCGCGTGTACATGAACGTCAGCGCCACGCGATGACCACGGAACGAGGAGAACAGCGTCGGCGTGCCGTCTTGATCGACAAGGATGATGTCCGGCACCTCCTGACCGGCCTCGAGGATCTCCGCGTGATCAATCGCCGGAGGGGGCGTCTCGATCGCGGCGTGTCCGGTCCTGGTCATCGACGACAGGTGCGCTTCGGCCTCGCCGACGACCAGGGTCGCACGAACCAGGTCACCGGGCTGCTTGCCGGCCAGCAGCGACGAGTCCTGCACCTTGTAGGGCATCGTCATTGCCGGCATGAAACCTTTGATGTCGTCGTGCTTCAGCAGTACTTCCTGCCGTTCCGGCTTGATCTCGAGAATCTGGCCGGTGAGCTCGAACTGTCTTGATGGTGGAGCCGTGCGCGAGCACGCGGCCAGCGTCACGAGCACCGGAAGAATTCCCCACGCGGCACGCATATGGTTAACTCTACCAAATGATTTGGGTGGGTACCTCCGGCTACAACTATCCGGAATGGAAGGGCAGCTTCTATCCGGCGACGCTGCCGGCGTCGAAAATGCTGCCGTATTACGCGGAGCGTTTTCCGACCGTCGAGATCAACTACACGTTCTACCGCGCGCCGAACGAGAAGATCCTCGATGGCTGGAGCAAGGCAACGCCCGAGCGATTCAAGCTCACGCTGAAAGCGCCGAAGCGGATCACCCACGATGCCCGTCTGCGCGACTGCGCCGATCGCGTCCGCCAGTTCCTGGAGACGGCCGCCGTGCTCGGCCCCAAGCTCGGCGCGCTGCTGTTTCAGCTGCCCCCGAATCTCAAGAAGGATGTGCCGCTGCTCGAGGCATTCGTCGACAGCTTTCCGCCGCGCGTGTGTGCGGCGTTCGAGTTCCGGCACGAGTCGTGGTTCGACGATGTCGTGTTCGACGTATTGAGAAGGCGAAATCTCGCGCTCTGCATTGCGGACAGTGAGAGACTATCCACGCCCATCGAGCTGACAGCGGATTACGCGTACTTTCGATTGCGAGACGAGGGTTACACGGCGGAGGACATCGCGCGCTGGGCCGAGCTCGTACGGGAGAAGAGTGCGGGCCGAGGCGATGCGTTCGTGTACTTCAAGCACGAGGAACAGGGCAAGGGAGCGGAGTTCGGTCAGTTGTTCATGCGCAACATAGCGTAGACGGAAGTCGTTCGGATCGTTCGGATCGTTCGGATTGCGAATGGAGCAGGCCGATGTCACGACAGCTAGTCTCGCGGATGTCACTCGTAACACTCGTGGCCGTCATCGTTGTCGGCGCATCGGCCGCGAACGTTGGAACGCAGGACCTCACTGGCCCAGTCGCCTACTACAGCGATTTCCGCGTTGCGCCCGATCAGGTCGTGGCGGTTCGCGCCGGGCGGATGTTCGATGCCCGCGGCGGACGCATGCTCGCCAACCAGGTGATCCTCATTCGCGGCGATCGGATTACCGACGTCGGGCCGAACGTGTCGATTCCGACCGGCACACGTGTGATCGACCTGAGCGGAGCGACGGTGTTGCCCGGGATAGTCGACGCGCACGTACACATGTACATGGGCGGCGACGACCCGCACGCGCGAGCGATCATCGCCGTCGCCGCAGCGCTGAAGGATCTCAATGCCGGTGTGACGACGGCGATGGACATGGATTCGCGCGGCGGCTACGGCACCGTCGACCTGCGCGATGCGATCAACGCCGGGATCATCCTCGGGCCGCGCCTGCAGGTCAGCGGACAGTCGCTCAACCAGCGCGCGAGCACACCGTACCGGGCGAGCTCGCCGTCGTTCCTCGATCGCTACACCGAGGACAAGAACGTCAACGGGCCGTGGCTGGCGCGCGCCGCCGTCCGCGAAGCCAAGCTGCACGGCGTCGACTGGGTGAAGATCTACACGACGCAGGACTTCGTCGGTGCCGAGGTCAAGGTGTGGAGGCCTGACGCGACGCTGATCAACATTCCGTCGCTGACCTACGAGGAGGTGCAGGCGGTCGTCGACGAGGCGCACCGCATGGGCCTGAAGGTGGCCTGCCACACCTACGGTGGCGAGGGGCAACTGAGTTGTCTGCGCGCCGGCGTCGACGCGCCGAATCACCTCACGGATCTCGATGACGCGTCGCTGAAGCTGCTGCTCGACAAGAAGCTCCCGCTCGTCCTGACGATCGACGATCTGATCGAGCTCGAACCGGCCGATCTGAAAGCGACCGGCGGTCGCAACAGTCGCCTGAAGATGGCGGAGCGGAGCTTCAGGAAAGCGGTGGCGGCCGGTGTGACCGTGGTGCTCGGCAGCGGCGCCGTCGGGCCCGAGATTCCGCACGGCAAACAGGGCGATCAGTTCCCGATGCTCGTCAAGTGGGGCATGACGCCTGTGCAGGCGCTGCAGAGCGCGACCATCAATGCCGCGGCGTTACTGAATTACAACTGGGCCGACCACGTCGGCACGATCGACAAGGGCAAGTACGCCGACATCATTGCGGTCGGGGGCAATCCGCTCGATGACATCAGCGAGATGGAGCGCGTGCGCTTCGTGATGAAAGGCGGCTACATCGTGCGCGACGAGTTGACTCGACGCGATTCCCGTACGAGCTCGTCGCGGTAGCAGGTATCAGGTGCCAGGAATCAGGATTCAGGGCTGGGCCAGGAAAGAGATCCCGATGCCTACCGCCTGATTGCTAGCCCAGCCCTGAATCCTGATACCTGAGTCCTGATTCCTACGTGCTCGTCGGCGAATCTGACGATCTCGCGCTCGGCCCAGTAGCCGTCGTACGTCCCGTTGGCGCGTTCGACGTACGCGCAGTGTCCTCCGTGCGGCGTGATGACCACGGTTACGTTCGGATTGTTGACAACTGCAGGAGCGCGGAACGGCTCCGGCGGGACGAAGGGGTCGTCCTCTGCGGTCAGGATCAATGCGGGCACGCGAATGCGATCGATCACGCGCATCGCGCTCGCACGGTAGTAGTAGTCGCTGGCGTCGCGGAAACCGTGATGCGGCGCCGTATACGCTTCGTCGAACTGGCGCACGGTCCAGACACGTGGCAGCGCATCCAGCGTGTAGTCGTCGGGGAACGCTGTCGCCTTTCGTCGCATGCGCGCCTTGAGGTTGCGGACGAAGTTCCACTCGTACGCGAGGTTCGAGCGCCGCTCCAGCGCCCGCACGCACACCTCCAGATCCATCGTCGGCGAGACGGCGCAGACCGCCTTGAGCTCGGGAGGCGCCTCGGCTCCGAGCTCGCCCGCAAGCTTCAACGCCAGGTTGCCGCCAAGCGAATACCCCGCGACCGCAATTTCGCTGATGCCGTCGCGCGCAATCAGCTCGCGGATGACGAACAGCGGGTCGTGCGTCAGGCCCGAGTGATACAGACCACGTGAAAGATGCTCGGTATCGCCGCAGTTCCGCTGATTGAGCCGCACCACATTCCAGCCCGCAGCCCAGGCCTTGTCCGAGATGCCGCCCATGTAATGGGCCTGGCTCGACCCTTCGAGGCCGTGCAGCAGAAGCAGCGTCGGGTGGCGCTGCGGCTGCTCGTGCCAGTGGCAATGGGCGAGTACGCGCGCATCGTCTGCCACGTCGAAGTGCCGCTCGACGGGTGGCGGCAAGTGCGGAAATTGACGCGGTCTGGCCCACGCGTAGAGCGTCTGCTTGTGGCCGCCGGTAAAACGCGGGGTGAACGGCGCCGGCTGAAAGGTCATCGAAGACGATAAATGCCGAAGCGCGAGTTGCGGTAGGCGACTGCGAACGGCAGCGGCTGCTCGGTCACGAGATACGTCAGATCGTACTCCGTCGCGAGCTCACGGGCGCGGGCCGGCGTCAGGGCCGTGAAATCGCCGAGCGCCCGCGTGCGCTCCACGACCCGGACGGCGACGTCACGTGAGTACATCGCGATCGCCGAGTCCTTGACGTCTTCCATGAACACGTCGCGGCCGGCTGCCACCCGCACGCTGGTGCCGTACTTCCAGGCATGGCCGGGATCCGCGAGGACGGACACGTTCAGCGGTTGGCGCGAGACCCAGCGCATCGCGTCTTCCCAGGGATCTTCCGGCAGATGAAGCTCGAACAGGTGTCGCTCGGGATGTTCGATGAAGATGATGTAAGCGCCGCGCGAGACCGATACCGCGATGAGCAGCGCCGCGAGGACGACGGCGCGCTTTTCGCGGACCTTCATCGTCTGCGAAGTCGAGATCGCGCTGATGACATAGACGGTTGCGAGAAAGTCGACAAGCCAGAACACGCGTGAGACTTGAAACTGCACGGCGATCGCGACGTGCGCGGCGACTGCTGGCAGCGTGATCAGGAATACCGCGACGAGTGCGGTGGCGCCCCAGACGAGCGCAGCGTCCTGCGGCGTCGCGAGTCCGCTCGACCGGCGGTAGCGGTGCGCGAGCACCAGGACCGCGAACACACCGAGATTGCCGACCCACGCCCACAGCGGCCACTCGTTCGGAAACAGCGAATCCTTGCTGGCAACGGCCTGCAGCCACACGTCGTCCATCCTGATCGCCGAACCTTGCAGCGGGCCGATCGTCAGCGCCCACGCGGCGACGATGAGCATGACGATCGTGCCGGCGATGACAAGTCGGCGCATGCGCGAGTCCAGCGTCGCCAGCGCAACCGCAATCAGGATCGCAAACCAGAGCGCCGTGGTCACGTGCACGCATGCGGCCACTGCGACCAGTGCGATCGCCCACCACGTCCGGCGACGGAGAAGCGCCGCGATCGCCAGCAGCCCGACACCAAAGGCGAGCATGCGCGGGTGGAAGTACGGTTCCAAGGAGTTCGCGCTGGTCCTCGGGATCCGATGCCGAAGCGTCACGGCGGCGCCGATTGCCGCGGTGGTCCACACGCTCGTGGAACCAGCGGCGATTCGTGAGCCGATCAGGATCACTCCCGCCCAGATCAGCGCGAGCGACAGGAGATAGGCGGAGAAGAAGAGCAGATCGGGCGACAGGCCCGTCGTCCTCATCAGCCAGGCGAGGAGCTCGTCGAGAATCATCAGCCGCGCCTGAGAATCGATCAGCGCGGCGTCGCGAGGGAACGCACCCGGAGTGGCGGCGCGAATGACGGCGGGGATGTAAAACGCCTGATCGGAAACGCCGTAGCGATACCCGGCGCCGTTGGCTGTCGCCACAACGGCAAACAAAACGGCGGCGCCGTACAACCAGTGGACTGAGAGTCTGCGTGTGCTCGGCGCGTGCGCGAGCTCCGTCGTCGTCAGAACGCTCCCTCGTCCGCGCTCGGACCGTACATCGAGGGGACCGGGATGTCGTTCAACCGCAGATACACGGCGAGCTGGGCACGATGATGGATCAAGTGGCTCATGACGAACGATCGCCACACGCCGACGCGCGGCATGGTGAAGATCGTCTGGGTGCCGCGCTTCAGCGACCAGGGTGCCATGAGCGCTGCGTCGGCCGTTCCGCCGAGCGCGTTACGTGTGCTCGACACGTGCTGGTCGAACATCGACAGCAGCTCGGCGCGCGTCTTGACCGGCTCCATCCGTTGGTCGCCGGCCAGGTCGAGCTCCGACTGGTTCAACGTGACCGCACCCCACATCGGAATCGTCGCCACGTGCTGCGCGAGCTGACCCATCGAGAACGACTTGGCGTGTGGCTTCCAGTCGAAGCGATCTTCAGGCACACGCTCGAGCACCTTGCGCGTGGTGGTCATCTCATGATCGAACTCGGGCAGCAGCGAATCGATGAGACCCATCAAAGTCCCTCCGCAGTCATGCAAAATTCAAAATGCAGAATTCAAATGCAAACGGCCATGTCTCACGTTTGCATTTTTTATTTTGCATTGCGCCACGCGCGCCGGGTTCACGGCGCGCGCTATGACGATTGCCGGCCGAAGTTGACCCGCGGCACCCGTTCGGCCTCCGGCGGCGCGTTGAACAGCGGATATTCCTTGAACCCGAAGACGTTCGCCGTGAGGTTCGACGGGAACTGCCGGCGCGACGTGTTGTATTCCTGCACGCGCTCGTTGTAGCGCATCCGCTCCACCGCGATGCGGTTCTCCGTCCCCGACAGTTCATCCATCAGGCGGTTGAACGATTCGTTCGACCGCAGCTGCGGATAGTTTTCGGTGATCACGAGCAATCGCGCAAGCGCGGCGCTCTGCTCGTTGGCCGCCTGAATCGTCTGCTCCGGCGTGCGCGCCCCAGCCAGCTTGGCGCGCGAGTCGGCGATCTGGCCGAAGACGTCGCGCTCCTGCTGCGCAAAGCCCTTGACGGTTTCGACCAGGTTGGGAATCAGGTCGTTGCGCCGCTGCAACTGGTTCTCGACCTGTGCCCACTGCGCCTTGATGCTTTCTTCCTGGGTGACGAACCGGTTGTACGAACAGCCCGAGAGGCCGATGGCCACGATCACAAGTACGGCCGACATGAGCGTTCTGCGAACGGACAGTTTCATCGTGTTCTCCATCTCTCCAACATTACCAACCAGCACCGCCGCCACCGCCGCCGCTGCGGCCGCCTCCGAACCCACCGAAGCCGCCACCACCAAAACCGCCGCCCCCGCCGCCAAACCCTCCGAAGCCCCCGCCGCCGCCGAACGGGCCGACGCCGCTGCTCCAGCCGCTCCACGGTCCGCCGCCCCATCGACGTCGATAGAACCCTCGACGTCCGCGGATTCGCGCCGCGATGGCGTTCGCGACGATGATCAGCGTGAACAGCGCGATGATGACGGCGCGGCCCGATCCCGGATCCGACCCGCGACGGCGCGGCGGCTGCACCCCCTGCAACGTGACGTTCCGGCGTTCAGCGACGCGTGTGACGATGCGCGATAAGCCAGCGAGAAGTCCGGCGCCGTAGTTGCCGCGCCTGAACTCGGGGGCCATGTACTGCCGGCTCGTCTCGCCGGAGAACCCGTCGGTAATGAACTGCTCGAGGTCATAGCCGACCTCGACCCACACCATTCGATCCTTGACCGCGAGCAGGATCAGCACGCCGTTGTCCTTGCCTCGCTGCCCGATGCCGCGCCCGCCGTTCTCGAACATCTTCACCGCGTACTCGCGGATGTCCCCGTAGGGCTGGAATGTATCGACGGTGGCGACGACGACAACGTCTCCGCTCGCCTGTTGCAACGACAGGATGAGCGATTCCATCGCCCGCTGGCTGTCGGAGTCGATGACGTCGGCGAAGTCGTTGACCGGCGCGGTGAGCTGCGGCGGCGCTGGTTGCGCCGCAGCCGTGCCCACCAAGAGCACAAAGAACGATAGAGACACCAGGAACACGACGCCAGTGGCCCTCTTTGTGACCTTCGCATTCTTCATGGCTGAATTCGTGAGGGTGATCACGGGGGCTACAGTGCGCGCCATGTATCTACCGCGCGCGCGAGTTGCTCGACCGCGGCGAGGTATTCGGGAAACAGC
>Ga0111539_10006313_pt1 | contig 15292 bp, 15 predicted proteins | sample RhiMethybrSRZTD1_FD_79667 | JGI IMG/M metagenome (GOLD analysis project Ga0111539, IMG submission 79667) | Populus rhizosphere microbial communities from Tennessee, USA - Rhizosphere MetaG P. TD hybrid SRZTD1 (version 2) (version 2) | ecosystem: Host-associated > Plants > Roots > Rhizosphere >... | reverse complement strand
TGGCGGCGAGCGCGATCAGACCTTCGTTGGTGCAGATATTGGACGTTGCCTTCTCGCGCCGAATGTGTTGTTCGCGCGTCGCGAGCGTGAGCACGAAACCGCGGCGGCCTTGCTTGTCGTAAGCTTCGCCGACGAGACGCCCAGGAATCTGTCGTGCGTACTTCTCGCGCGTCGCAAATAACCCGACGTATGGTCCACCAAACGACAGCGGTACGCCGAACGATTGTCCTTCGGCGACGACGATATCGGCGCTGCACGCACCGGGCGATTTCAGCAATCCGAGCGACATTGCTTCCGTGACCGCGACGACCAGCAATGCGCCTTTTGCGTGCGCGGCGTCTGCGAGCGCCGAAAGATCTTCGATGCAGCCGAAGAAGTTTGGCGACTGGACCACCAGCGCGGCTGTTTGGTCGTCAACGGCGTTCGCCAGCGTTGCGCCCGACTGGCCTGTCTCTGCGTCAAACGGAACGACTTCCAGATCGATCCCTGCGTGTTGCACGTAAGTCTTGATGACTTCGAGATATTGCGGATGGACGGCGGTGGACGCGATCACTTTTGAACGTCGCGTGACGCGTTCCGCCATCAACACTGCTTCCGCCAGCCCCGTCGAACCGTCGTACATCGACGCATTTGCCACTTCCATCCCCGTCAACTGGCAAACGAGCGTTTGAAACTCGAAGATCGTTTGCAGCGTGCCCTGCGAGATCTCGGGTTGATACGGCGTGTAGGCAGTGAAAAACTCGGAGCGCGAGATGATGTGATCGACGATTGTCGGGATGTAATGAGAATAGGCGCCGCCGCCCAGGAAGCTCGGCCTGCGAGCTCCCGAGTTGCGTTTACCCATTCTTTCGAAACGATTGAGTAATTCGATCTCCGAGAGAGCAGCGGGTGTGTTGAGGGGCCGCTTCAGGAGCAAATCTTGAGGAATGGAATCGAATAATTCTTCAGCCGATTTGAGCCCCATAGCCTCAAGCATCTCTTTGCGCTCTTCCGGCGAGTTAGGAATGTAGCGCAAGATTATTCGCTCTCAGCTTTCGTAAAATCTTCATACTCCGCGGCCGTCAGCAGGCTGTCGACTTCTCCTCGGTTCGACATGCGGAGTCGGACCATCCAGCCTTCGCCGTACGGATCGGAGTTCACTTTTTCCGGTTCGTCCGCGAGCGACTCGTTGATGCTCGACACAGTACCGGATATCGGGGTGAAGATTTCGGAGACTGCCTTTACCGACTCGACCGATCCGAACGATTCACTGGCGCTAAACTCGTCGCCTGCTTTTGGCAACTCGACATACACTACGTCACCGAGTGAGTTCTGGGCGTAATCGGTGATGCCGATGATGGCTTCATCACCGTCAACCCTGACCCATTCATGGTCTTTGCTGTAGTGCAGGTCTTCTGGAACGTTTGCCATGGTTCCTCCAACTAGTTTGAGAATGTTTACTTAGCGCGTTTGTAGAACGGCGTCTTGACGATCTGCGCGCCTACAAGTCTGCCGCGAACGTCGATCTTGATCTCCTGTCCGACGGTCGCATATTCAACGGGCACGTACGCCATGCCGATGTTCTTCTTCAGGAATGGCGCTGGACTGCCCGAGGTTACTTTTCCAACTTTTTGATCGCCGACGAGCACCTCCTGCTCGTCGCGCGCGATACCGCGTTCTGTTACTTCAAACCCGACCAGGCGACGCGTTATTCCCGCCTGTTTCTGTTGGGCCAACGCCTCGCGTCCGATGAAGTCGCCTTTGTCGAGTTTGGCGATCCAACCGAGGTTAGCTTCGAGCAACGTCGTGGTTTCGTCGATCTCGTGACCGTAAAGCGCCAGACCCGCTTCGAGTCTAAGTGTGTTGCGAGCGGCGAGTCCGCAGGGAAGCACACCGGTTGGCGTGCCTGTCTTTCCCGCGTCAAGAATCTTGTTCCACAGTTGTTCCGCGCGATCGGCAGGGGCGTAGACCTCGAAACCGTCTTCGCCCGTGTAACCCGTGCGCGAGACGATGCCGCTCACGCCGTCAACTGTGCCAGGACGGAAGTGGTAATACTTGATCTCGGAAAGCGGCACGTCAGTCAGCGGCTGCAGGATCGACTCGGCGTCAGGACCTTGCAGCGCGAGTTGGCAGTACTCAGCACTCGCATTCCGCAGGTCAACCGACTCACCGCTGTGATGCGACTTGATCCACTCCCAATCTTTCTCGGTCGTGCCTGCGTTGACGACCAGCAGAAGATGATCTTCTGCGAGACGATAGACAAGCAGATCGTCGATCACTGTTCCCTCGGGGGTCGTCAAAGCCGAGTACTGCGCCTGGCCGTCGACCAGTTTTGTAACGTCGTTCGAAGTCACGCGATTAACGAACGCGATCGCGTCGCTGCCGCGGACGTCGATCTCGCCCATGTGAGACACATCGAAGAGACCGGCGTGCGTGCGTGTGCGCAGATGTTCCTCGATCGTTCCGGCAGGATACTGGACGGGCATGTCCCAGCCGCCGAAGTCGACCATGCGACCACCGAGTTGCCGGTGGGCGTCGTTGAGAGGAGTGCGTTTCAGTTCCGGTGCTGTTGCGGTCACATTAGTCACTCGCGCGGCTTGCTTCGAGGCCTCACGTTGTTTTTATCAGTAAATAAAAGGTGAAGCCGCAAACTAGCATGCGACGTGCGGTGCGTCAAGCGAGGCGCATTAACCGTGATAAATGTAGCAGCGAATGAAGGTCTGAGTTAGTTCCGGCCGTCGATTTCGACGCGTTGCACGGCGCCACCGCGACACCAGAAGACGACGCGCATCGTGTCGGGACGGCGGTCGAGGGAAGCTTTGACGAAAGCCGCATTCTGGCGCAAGGCGGATTCGAAATCGTCGAGCATGCGCCGGTCGCGTGGTGGGTGGACCACATCGGCCAATGAGGCAGCGCCGTTACTGAATACGTCCGCGACGACGAGCATATCGTCATCAGGCGCGTAATAGCTTTCGCTCGGATAAGCGTAAGCGCGAGTCATCTTTGCCAGCGCGCCCGCAGGATCCAAACTCGGCGACTGCGAGCCGTAAGGAGCGCGTTCCGCGGCGAGAGATACGTCTGTAACTGGCTTGGTCAGATCGGGATATAGCGCTCGAAGATCGTGGTCGGCAAAATCGCTACTCTCGAGCATGAGCACTGCGTGACGTTGAATCGCAGCCTCACGCAGCGCCACGAAATGCGGACGCAGCGCCGTAAACATCAGGAAGAACATGATGACAGACGCGAAAGTGCCGACCGTGTAGGGCATCAAACGCGGCTTGAGGAACCGGTTGATTTGAGACGCAATCGAAGGATTTGGCTGCTGCTTGCGTGCGGCGGCTTCGATGTACAGCGCGTTGGAAATTGAGATCGCCAGATCTGAAGGAGGCGTTGGGCGCGACAAGAAGCCGAGACTGCGAGTCAATATCCGCAGTTCGGCTACTTCCGCGCGGCACACCGGACAGCGATCCAAATGCTCATCGATCGCCACTCGAGCCGGCAGAGACACACAATCGTCAACGTACAACGAAAGCGACTGTCTTGTTTCTTCGCACAACATAAATCAGTGTTCCCGGATGGCTGACCGACCCCGGCTGCTCCCTTTTGTCAAAAGAAGCAACTCCGACAAGTTTAGGCAACCCCTTCAGGCTTGAGTGGGCTATGCTTCAACGGGTGTTGCTGGCCACGTTTTCAATTTCGCCCTCATCATGCCACTTCGGAAGCCTTGACCCCGCCGTTTTCTCACTTCGACCCATTTGGCACCGAGTTTCGTGAGCCGGGGCGGGTCAGCCATCCTTTACAAAGATCCTTCCAGCTTGCGCCGGAGTTCCTGGCGTCCACGCGCCAGTCGAGACTTAACAGTTCCTACGCTGATGTCGAGTGCGACCGCTATCTCCTCGTACGCAAAACCTTCAATATCACGCAGCACTACTGCTTCTCGATAAACGCGCCGCAAACCACTCAACGCCTTCCTTAACGCCCGTTCACGTTCGTGAGCGAGTGCCCCATGCTCGGGATTGCCGGAGTTACCGGAACTCAGCTTGTTGATGACGGCCGAATGTCCGTTCGCATCTGCCGCGTCGATCGAGACTGTTGAGTCGCGATGTCGCCGCCGCCACCATCGCCAGCGGTTTCGCGCTTGATTGATGGCGATGCGATAAATCCAGGTCCGCAGATCCGATTCGCCGCGAAACTGTCCGATACTCTGAAACGCCCGCAAGAACGTTTCCTGAGTCAGGTCGCGAGCCTCTTCCGTGTTCTCGGTCAGTCGATAAAGCAGGCCGTAAATCTCTCCGGAACGCTCGTTCACCAGTTTTTCAAAGGCGGCCGGGTCGCTGCGCTTCAATCTTTCAATGAACTGATCTTCAACCTGAGGCCGAGCGTCTACTACGGTCGCCGTGGCAACCTGCTCCAGTTCCATTTGCCCGCGGAGGGCTATTGGCTCTCCGTAGCTCACTGATTACCCCCTGGGGCGGGAATCAAAGCAGTTAAAAAATGTTGCCCTTTCCCGGACAGGCTGCCCTTTAGACACCCGACCCGTTTCTTTTGTTCCCGAAGAAAACTCATCGTTTTTTAGATGCCGTTTTTTGGACGATTAGAGTCGGTACGGTGCCTTGACAACTTTTCATACGCGCCATTAGAGTGACGGTTTTCGTTATCATACACCCAACAGAACGCAGCCGACTATGCAGGCTTGCAAGAGGAATATAAGTGGCAAAGTATAAAAAGAAGGTCGTCAGGAAACTGCGACAGGACATGTTCCGCGACACGACAATGGGCTTGCTCGATCGGCTCGGGAATCTGCTCGAAGGCCGTGGACGCACGATTCTTTACGGCGTCGGCGGGCTCGTCGTAGTCGGACTGCTCGTAGTTTTGTTCGTGAAATGGAGCAATCGCAAAGCCGACGAAGCGCGACAGGCACTCGGACGAGCGATCACCATCTCAACCTCGAACATCGGCGCCCCCCTGCCGGGTGCCGACGATTCCGCGATAACGTTCAACAGCGAATCGGAACGGTCGCAGCGAGCAATCGAAGAGTTTGAGAAGGTGGCGGCGAAGTATGGCGACCCATACCGCTCACAGGCGCGCTACTTTATCGCTTCCAACCGCCTGGCGCTCGACCGCGCCAAAGGCGTCACCGAGCTGACCGAGTTGCAGAACAGCGGCGTTCCGGAAGTCGCGGCGTTGTCGAAGTTCGCGCTGGCGCAGGCGAAGGAGAGCGACGGTAAACTCGACGAGGCCGCCCAGCTTTACAGCGACCTCGCTCGTTTGAACGGCCCTACGATCACGCCGGAAACGGCAAACCTCAAGCTGGCGAAGGTCTATGAGAAGCAGGGAAAGAAGAAGGAAGCTGCTGACATTCTGTTCAACGTCGTCGACGCTTCTCGAAAGGCCAAAGACGCCGATAACCAGCCGGCGCAGATTTCCGCGGCGGCTCGCGAAGCTGCGGAGGAGTTGAAAAAACTCGATCCGGAACGCTATGCCCAGCTCCCACCTGAGGCGACCGCCACGTCATTACTTGGCTGATTCTTAGACGCAACCAACGCCTGGCGAATGGACAACCTGACGCATTCACTCGTCGGACTGGCTGCGGCCAAGGCGGGTTTGGAAAGACTTTCTCCGGGTGCAGGCGCGCTCTGCGTGCTCGCCGCCAACGCTCCCGACATTGACGTCGCCATTCTCCTCTTCGGCGATCGTTGGACGTATCTTCAACATCATCGCGGAATCACTCACGCTATCGTCGGCGTCACTTTCCTCGCGCTCTTTCTTCCGTTGCTCTTTTATGGTGCCGATCGACTGTGGGCGCGGCTCAGGAAGCAATCTCCAAAGACCAAATTGCGTGGCTTGATCCTGGCATCGGTGATTGCAACTGCGACTCATCCGTTGCTCGATTGGACCAACAACTACGGGATTCGTTTCTTCCTGCCGTGGAGTTCGAAGTGGTACTACGGCGACATCGTTTACATCATCGATCCGTATCTGTGGTTGATCCTCGGCGGCGCTTGTTTTCTGCTCTCAGCGAAGACGAGAGGCGGGAAAATCGTTTGGGCTGCGGTGTCGGTTGTTCTGACGGCTCTGATCGTTGCCAATCCACGTGCGGCAGGTCTGCCGTCTTTCTTTGTCTGGTTCTGGATCGCGGCGATCGTGAGTCTCGTGGTGTTGTTTGTGCTTGGCGCGGGCAGGTGGGGCAGGAGTCTTGCCTTCAATGCTCTTTGGCTCGTGGCTGTTTATTGGTGCGCCCTCACTTTTGTGCATACATATGCCATGGTGAACGGCACCGAATACGCAATCGCCTTTCTGCCTCAGGGAGAAACTCCCTACCGAAAGGCGGCGATGCCGACGCTGGCAAATCCATTTCGCTGGGATTTTGTGTTTGAGACCGAGCGCGCCACATACCGCTTCGACGTCGATCTATTGCGAAATAACAACTCGCCGCCGCCGCGAGTTATTCGTTACGAAAAGCCGTCGGGAACTCTGGCGGACGTAGTGCAGAAGATTTCGCAGGAACGGCCCGTGCGAGTCTTTCTGGGTTTTGCGAGATATCCCGTCGCGCAACTGACAGATCCTAATTGCACTGCCGAGACTCTCGTTCAATTGGCTGACTTACGTTACACTGAGCCGGGCAGCAGGCGAGGTGCTTTTACGCTCGAAATGCCGGTTGAGTGTCCGCAGAACGATCAGGGAAGCAGATGAACGAAACGGAAGAATTTGCGAAGGATTTCGATCGCCTCCCTGCACTTGCGGAAGTAAGCCAACAGCGTGAACGTGCCCGGAAACAACCGACGATTGCGAGTGTGCGCGTTTCGCCCGGGCCATATCTCACCGTCGCGGCTGTACTCACATTCTTCGCCGCCCTTCTGTTGCGGATTCAATACGACGGTTGGGCCTTGTTGCTCGTCACGGCGGCGTGGCTGATCCTGCCGTTGCTCGCGTTTACGGATCGAATCGTTTTCGATGGGCTTTCACTGCGCCGGCAAGGTCCGATTTCATCTCTTCTCAACCTGCTCACCGGTTATCGCAAGCAACTCTGGATCGACGATTTCGAGACTGTCGAAACACACGCAGTAAGAACGTTGCGCAGCGGCGGACGTGTGCGTTATCGCTATCGCACACAGATCGCGGGCAAGGGAAAAGACTTCGTCATCGTTTCCGGCGGACGCGAGTATCGAAAACTGGTGCGCGAGCTGTTTCCGCTGGTTCACGAAAACAAGCTCGACAACCGCAGCCGCGATCTGCGCGACTATCTTCACGAGCCGGGATTCCTGAACCGAAAAGCCGAGCTCTCGCAGCTTGCATCAGCAGCCGTGCTCGACGTTGCCGAGTCAGACTTCAAGATCGGCGGCAAACTGCACAAGCGCCGTGAACCGGAAAAGACTGAACCGACTCCCGAAGATCTCGAGCGCGCGCGGCTGCTGCGCCGCCTGGGCAACGAGTTGCGCGTCTCTGGACGTTTGCGCGAAGCAGGCGAGGCGTTTCGGCGGGCTTTGAATGTTAGACCACACGGCGCGTGGTTGATTTACGACTTTGCGCGTTTGCTGCGATCGCAGGCGAGTGCAAATGGTGATGCGCGGTTGTTGTCGCGAGCACGCGCGGCGTTGCGATTGGCGAGTATACGCGCCCGAAACGACGTGGTCCTGTTGCCGCTGATTGGTGAGAGCCTGCTCGAGTGTGGCGACGCGCGACAGGCGCGAAACGCTTTACACAAAGTAATCGAGATCGATAGTGGGAATTTTAAGGCGCGCGTTGGACTGGCTGATATCGCGCTGCGGGAAGGGAAGTTGGCCCACGTCATTCACCATTATCACGAAGCGGCGCGTGACGCTTCCGAGCAAGCGCTGGCGCGCTATGCTCGGAGCGAAGGTGAGTACTACATGAACCTGAACAACGACGACGACTACCTGGCAACGGAACTTCGCAGGATCAGTTGGCTGCAGAATGTTACGCGCGCTCGGCGTCTTGCCTTGCGCGTGACGAACGCCAGCGTGTTGCTCGCGCTGATCGCCGGCCTCATCGATCCGCTCGCCGGCAGCTTCGCGTGGTCACTCGCGTCGTCAGCACTGTTCGTCTGGCTCGTCTCGCTGCTCGGCACGCGAATGCTCTTCAGCCGTTCGAAATACTCCTAAGCCAAAGATTCGTGTTATCCGTGGTTTCCTAAACCGATTTCTTCTTTTTAGTCGCGGACTTCTTGCTCGCAGCCGGTGCGGTTGCTTCGGGTTTCGGTGTGATCGTGCGCGCCTGTTGTTCCGCCGCTGAAGCGACAGCAAACGCCTGCACCGGTTCCGGACTCAGTAATGCGTCCCAACGATAACGTGAGCGCTGCGCCGGTTCTTTCAAGCGTTTGAAGACCAGATCGACAACCGCGTTCGTGATCCAGTTGTGATAGAACTCGCCGACCGACGCGAGTTCCGCATCGGGCGCCGGATTCATGAAGTCGATCGCGTATGGCACGCCATCTTTGATCGCAAACTCGACCGTGTTGATGTCGTAACCGAGCGCGGTGCACAGTGTGCGCACGTCCTTTCGCACGCGATCTGCAAGCTCCGGCGCGAGGTAATCAGGATTGTGAACGTACTGCTCGCCCGAGAGGTACGGTTTGCGCGGATCGTAAGCCATGATCATCACTTCTTCCTGTCCGACGCAGTAACATCTGACGAACTGATCGAAGTCGATGCCTTCCTGGAGCGTCATGCAGAGCGTTCCGGTCTTGTTGTACTCGGTCAGGAGCTCTTCCAGTGAGTTGATCTTCGAAACGTTTTTCCAACCGCCGCCGTCGAATGGCTTCATGAACGCCGGGAAACCGACGTAGTCGACGATCCCCTGCCAGTCCATCGGGAACTCGAGGTTGCGCAGACTCTCGCTGACGATACCCTCGATGTAATCCTTTTGCGGCAGCAGCACGGTCTTCGGGATGGCGACGCCGAGCTTCTTGCCCAACGAGTAGTTGAAGAACTTGTCGTCGGCCGACCACCAGAACGGGTTATTAATGATGATCGTGCCTTCGAGCGCCATTCGCTTCAGCGTGGCGCGATAGAACGGAACTTCGTGCGAGATACGATCGATGACGAGATCGTATTGCGGCGGCGCGTCGTAACGAACGCCGTCGAGCTTGATGTACTCGGCCGCTACTTCGCCGTGGCCTTTTTCATTAATTCCTTTGATTATGGCTTCCGGAAACGTCTTTTCCCGGCCAACGAGAACTCCGACCCGCTTCATATGTATGGGTTTTCCTTTCTGCAAAAACAAAGGAACATACGCGGGCAGCCCAATCTTGTCAAACGTGATCTAAGGTCTTGGATTGCGCCGATTGCGTTGATTTTCGTGGCTGCGCCTGTTCTGCGTAAATCCGCGTTCGTGTTACAATCCGCCTCTCCCTAGTGTTTGGTTGAATCCCAAGGAGACACGTTAGTTTGCTGCGCTCAACATTCGCCCTGATAGTCCTCTGTGCGCTCCTGCTCCCAGTTGCGGCCCAGGATCCCAAACCCGCACAACAACCTCCCGCAAAGGAGACGCCCGCAAAAGAGCCTAAAATTACGCCGTCGAAGGACAATAAATCCAACGGCGACACGAAGTACACGGCCGAGCAGATCGTGGAGTCGGTGATCCTGATGTATGGCACGCGCCCCGGTCTCGACCACATCCGTCGCAACGGTATCGAGCGTGGCAAGATCACCCGTTACACGTCCGACGGGAACGCCGAAGAGGCGAATTACGAGCGTCGTTTCATTCGCGGCGAAAACCTCGACAAAGACAAGATCCGGCTCGATCAGAAACTGTCGACGGTTGAGTATTCGTTGATTTTTGGCGAGGGCAAGCTTTTTGGCGTCATCAACGGCGCCGCCTTCACGCCGAAACAGGATGCGATGGCGAGTTTCATTTCGCAGCATCACCACAGTATCGACTCGTTGCTACGCTACAAAGAATGCGGTTCGACAATCACTGTCGTCGGCAAGGACCAACAAAAGGGACTGGACCTGTTTGTCGTCGATCTGACGGATAAAGACCAACGGAAAACGCGTTTCTACATTAGCGCGAGATCCTTGCGCATCTTGTGGCTGGAGTATGAAGAGGGTATTCCGGGTGGAACGCCCGTGAAGTACACCAAGAAATTCCTCGATTACCGTCCGGTGCAGCAGACCCTCGTGCCTTACCGCACATTGCTATACGAAGACGGCCGCGAAGCCCAGGAAGTCCGCGTGCTGACGATCACTTACGGTATCAAGGTCAACGACGCAATCTTCAAAGCGCCCGAAGCGTAAAGCTGTCACCTCGTACATCGAGCTACGGTCCGTGTCCGCTGAGTAGCTCCTTCGCGACCTTGCGTACGTTCTCATCCGGATCCGTTGTAGCGGCCTGGCTTATGATTTCCTTAGCCTGATCCCAAGGCCCTTGAGTAATCCATGTCAATGCATATTCACGTCTGCGAGCAGATTGATCGTTGAGGATCACTTTCTTGAATGGCTCGATAATCCGTTCGCCGCCTAAAGCTCCCATCAGACGCATTGCTAACTCATATTCGAACGCGCTTGCTGAAGAGAAATGTTCTTCAAGCGCCATTACGGCCTGGTCACCATAGCTCTTGATCTCGTCCACATCCTCGTTAGATGGCGGTACTCGAGTGATGGCTTTCACACCCTGAGTGGTGAATTCTCCGCGCTTTATTGTTTCCTTGATGATGGTGTTTACTCGCTCGCGCACTTTTGCACTGGTCTGCGCGTCGGCCACTTTGCCTTGTCCGAGACAATGTCCGCATGCGATTAGACAGAACACGGCGGCTTTGTAGAGGTTGTTCATTGGGCACACAAATACTACAGGCGAACGCTTGCCTTGTTAACCTCCACCGAGTAATTGCGGCCGCGGACGAATCCCGAATCAACAGCCGGAATTACAGAATTGCACGCAGTGATTCAACGTGTTATTGCACCCGTCGACGCACGCCTGGTTACTGCAACCGTTCAGACAGTTGTCAAAGTTGATGTAGCACTGCGAACAGCAGATTGCCGCACCAGCTTTATTCTCTACGATTCCGGTTGAAGCGATCACCAACCCTGTGGTGAGGACCGCAAGCACCAACACCTTTCGCATCAACTTCGAAATTTCCGTGCGAAACATAGCGCTACTCCTTCATATCAGTTGTAAGTAAGACCAATGGGGCAATCGGGAGTTCGTCAGCAAATGCTGGGCGGGTTAAGGAGGTTCGGAAATATATTCCCCGGTTCTCGAGGAGTCAATATGGCATTTTGCCCCAATAATTGACGGCAAATTTGAATTCGAGTAGATTGGGCGCGCTCTACGACACCTTAGACACGGGCGTAACGTGCGACGCACCGCGAACGTATGTGGAGGCGTGTGATCAAACGCCCTTAGATCACTCCCATTCCGCTCTCACAACAACCTCTCAAACCCAGAAGGAGAAGACCGATGATGAAACCTACCAAGATGTTTCTCTTTGCCGGATTGTTAATTGCCGCCTTCGCGGCGACTGCTATGTTACGGACCACGTCGGCTGCCGCGCCTGCCCCAGCGGCTTCAGGCCATGGAACGGTCCTGTTGCAGAATACTGAGGGCAGAACAGTCCGAAGACAGTTTTCCTTCAGTGCCAGGCAAAAGGCCGACGGCAGCGTGAGTGGAACTGCGATACTTCACAACCCATCGTTTGATCCGAAGTACGACGTGCAGATCGATATTAGCTGCCTCCAAATCAACGGAAATCGAGCCAGCTTCGGCGGTTCAATCCGGAAGACGAGCGACTCGGTGTTCAACGACGAGTTTGACGCAGCCTTCTTCACCGTCTTCGACAATGGTGAGCCGGGAAACGGCAGCGATACGATCAGCGAGATTTTCTTCGATAACGTGGTCGAACCAAGTGCTTGCCAGTTTATCGGTGCTGATGATTTCCCGCAGATACCGATCGAAAGCGGCAACGTACAGGTCAGACCGTAGCAAACTCCCGAACGCTCTAAACTGTCAGCCCGCTCGTCCGCCCGAGCGGGCTGCGATTTTCCCCTAATCCAAACACAGATTTCCTCGGATTTCCCTGGAACTCCCCGCCAAAACGGGCGTGTATTCCTGTCGGGTGGCGGCCGTGTGTGGGTATAATCGGCACCCGGCGCAACTCTTTGTCGAGCCCGCGTTACTTATCGTTAAACCGAGGTCCCTCTTGACGAGGTTTTCCTCGCTTAAAGACGCATGAGAGCCTGCCTGCCCTGATGAATACGCTGACGACCATCGACGAGCTGGCCTTCGCCCCACCGGTACAGCAGGAGGTGCTGGAGGACACGACTTCGGATCATGCATTGTTGGAAGCGACCCGAACCGGCGATGAAGACGCGTTTGCAGAATTGGTTAGTCGTTATCGAAACCAGATCACGAGCTACATCTACCGCATGACCAGCGATTATGACAGCGCCGTCGATCTGGCTCAGGAAACCTTCGTCAGGGTTTACCGGGCGAGAGATAGGTACCAGAGAAGTTACGCCTTCTCAACTTACATCTATCGCATCGCTACGAACCTGGCGATCAGCGAGCTGCGAAAACGCAAACGTCGCAAGCTCGTTTCGTTGACCGGATTCTTCCAGTCGAGCGACGGAGCCGAACCGCAGGAGTTGAATCCGCCGGATTGCCGCCCGTTGCAGGACTCGGAACTGGTCGACGCCGAACGTCGCCACGCCGTTCAACGCGCGATTGGAACGCTCCCTGAAAAATATCGCGCGCCGTTGATCCTGCGCGACGTCGATGGCCGAAGCTACGACGAGATCGCGAGGATTCTGGAGACGAGCGAAGGCACGGTCAAATCGCGAATCAGCCGCGCGCGAGGGTTCCTGCGCGAGAAGATGCGGGCTTATTTGTAGGTGAGAAAATTATGAGAGAAACAAAATGTGAAACAGTTCGCCGCGAGCTCGAAGAGTTGATGCTGAGCGAAGACTGCAGCATGAGTGCGACGCAACATCTGCGCGAATGTGGCGACTGTCGCGAGTTTCACCAGAAGCAAACCAAACTGCGGCAGATTGTGGGCAGTCTTGGCGTCGTCGAAGCACCGGCTGATTTCGACTTCCGCTTGCGTGCGCGTCTGGCGAATGAATCGAGCGGCGCCGGGTTCCATCTGCGGAACATGCAGTGGTCCTTCGCGACGAAGGGGTTTGCCGCTGCGACGATGATTCTGTTGTTCATTGGCGGCGTCGTATACCTGCGAACGCTCGTGCATCAACCCGAGACGCTTGAACTTGCCCAGCGACAAACTCCTGAGCCGCCCCAGTCTGGTCCCAGGCCGGTTGAACGCAATGTAGTCGTTCCGGATCACGCGACGGTTGTAGCTTCGGATAATGGTCCACGCCGCAGCAAAGGTGTGGAACGACCAGTGACGTCAAAAAGAGCTTCGCTCGTCGCGGTTGATTTGGGCAGCGAACGGCCGCCGGTTATTTCAGATTCGCAACGACATTCGCCGATCTTTCCGATCGACGCGTCACTTCAGTCACTCAGATTTTCATTCGACGATGGCCGCGGCAACGCGCGCACGATCTCCGTGCCGACTATCACGTTCGGATCGCAGAGAGTTTTGCCGGCCAACAATCAGTTCGCACAAAAGCGTGATGATATTTGGTAAGAGTTGGGTTAACGAGCTTTAAGATGGCTGTAACTATGAGAAGGCAAGTCGCGACAATCACGGGTTTGTTGTTGTGTTATGCAGCGACGATTGCGCACGCTCCCGCGCAAACTCTCAAGAAAGCTACGACGCCACGCGTGAGCACTCGCGTGGAGAAGAAGACAGCGCCGCAGGTCGTGACAATCGTTCATCGATTGAACGGTCTCAAGATGTTTCGTGTGCTGCTTCGCTCGGAACGACAAGCGATGGCGCTTGCCGGTCTCGATGCGGATTTCAAATTACTCGAAGACGTGCACACCAACGTGATCGCCGGAGTGGCGATGGACGATGGCCAGACGATCGTCGCCTGGATGCCGGAAGCAGACGTCGAATTCGCCGCGTCGGATTTTCAGGATTTTCCGACAAGTGACGCGCCCGCGGTTCCCGCCGTCCCGGGTGTTCCCGCAGTGCCGGCAGTTCCGTCAGGCACCGCAGTTAGTCCATGGGACGGAATGAGAGGCAGTTTCTTCGAGCCGCCCGACGTCACCGTGATTGGATCTGATGGAAAGCGACTCGTCGCCAAATACGTCGGCCTCGACGCGGTTACCGGATTATCAATACTCAAGCTCGCCGATACGAATCTTGCCTCCGCCGGGAAGATTAAAGACGAACCGGTTGACGTCGGCGAAAGCGTGCGCTTGTTTGGTCCTGAACCAGTGACGGGACAACGTGGACTGTTGAATTCGGGTCTTTACGTCCGCATTGGTGCGACTCAAGGAAAAGTGTTCGACGTGCGTCGCGCGCCATTCGGAGGAATTGCACGGTTCAAGGTGAGCTCAGCTCGTCTTTCGCAGGCGATTGTTGGTGGCGTCGCAATCAACGATGCAGGAGAGACTCTCGGAATCGTTAACTCTCTCGAGAACGGCGACGCGAGTGTTCTACCCGTGGCAATGATCCAGCGCGCCGCGAAACGCGTGCTGGAGCGGAAGGCGAGTGTTCCCAAGCCGTATCTCGGCGTTAAGGGTGAAGCTGTCGCCGAACTGAAAGTCGATCAGATACTGAATCACGGATGGAAGCCGGAACGCGCGGCAGCACTTGCGGGAGATCATCGCGGCATTCTGCTGACGTCGATTGTTCCCGGCAGTCCCGCGGCGCAGGCGGCGTTGCGAGTCGGCGATGTGATTCTGAAAGTCAACGATTGGGAGATCGAGAACAGCGAGGATTTCACGTGGTTGTTGGATCAGGCTGGTGCAAGCAGTAACGTGTCGTTCACAGTTGCGCGTCCGGATCAGCCCGCTTCGGAAGCACTCGACGTGAAATTGAGCGGGAAATTGGATCCCGCGCAGGGTTTCAACTCGTTCTTTCGTAAACGGGGATCCTCGGACGGCTTCAACTCGTTAATGGACCAGGGCATTGAAACGATTACTTTGCGAGCACTGGTGGCGTCGCAACTGGGAACGAGTGCCGGACTGCTCGTGGTCTACGTCGAACCTTCAACCCCAGCCTTCGAAGCCGGCCTTCAACCCGGCGACGTCATTCAAACAATCAACGGCCAGGCCGTCTCACGCCGTCCATTCGCGTCACCCACGAACCAGCCCGCGACATTAATATTCGAGATCTTCCGCAACAAGCAGAAACGCACCGTGACGGTGACGACCGCGCCGAAGAAAAGCACGGACAAAAAGCAATAGTCGCTAACCGTAAATCCCGTCCTTACACGGATACCGCGGGCGT
>Ga0111539_10006310_pt1 | contig 15299 bp, 15 predicted proteins | sample RhiMethybrSRZTD1_FD_79667 | JGI IMG/M metagenome (GOLD analysis project Ga0111539, IMG submission 79667) | Populus rhizosphere microbial communities from Tennessee, USA - Rhizosphere MetaG P. TD hybrid SRZTD1 (version 2) (version 2) | ecosystem: Host-associated > Plants > Roots > Rhizosphere >... | reverse complement strand
GCCCGTCGCCGCGACTCGCAATCAACGAAGGTGTAGCCATCCGGGCATCGTCGCCTAAATCGCTTGCGCGCGACACCCCGAACGCCCGCATTTGTGACCGATTACCGAGTGGCGCGGGTTCCGGTGCCGCCGGAACCGCGGCGCCGCTGAATGCGCGCCACCACCGAAGCGTTCGTCAGGTGAGCTCGGCTAGTCGGGCGATTTGTTGCTCGAGCTGGGTGGCGCGCTGGTTGATCTCGGCGATGCGGGCGTGCTCTTTGGCGACGACGTCGGGTGGGGCGTTCGCGACGAAGCTCTGGTTCTCGAGCTTGCGCTGCACCTTGCTGAGGTCGTCGTTGGTCTTCGCGAGTTGCTTGCCGAGGCGTTCGCGCTCGGCTGCGACGTCGATGAGGCCGGCGAGCGGCACGAGAATGCGCATTGCGCCGAGCAGTGCCGTCGCCGCGCCTTTGACGGTCTCGCCCGCGGGCACGAGCTCGATGCGGTCGAGGCCGGCGAGTTTGCGCAGTTGGCTCGCGTGACGCTCGATTCGCTCGCGATCGACGCTCGTTGCGTCGGCGAGGCGCACGTTGAGCGTGGCGGAGCGCGGCAGGTTCGCTTCGCCGCGAATTTGCCGGATGCCGCCCACGAAGCCCTTGAGCCAGCCGATCTCGTCTTCGGCCGTCGCGTCGCCTTCGAGGTCGCTCGTCTGCGGAAAGCGCTCGAGCATGAGCGTGGCGCTCGAGTAGCCGCGCCGCGCCGCTATCTCGAGCCATAGCTCTTCGGTCACGAACGGCATCAGCGGGTGCAACAGCTTCAGCAGGCTGCCGAGCACTTCGACGAGCGTGTGCTGCGCGCCGCGGCGCAGCGCCGCGTCGGCGTTCGGGTCCGTCAGCACCGCTTTCGTCAGCTCGAGGTACCAGTCGCAGAATTCGTACCAGGCGAAGTCGTACAGCGTCTGCGCGACGAGATCGAGGCGATAGGTCGCGAAATTCTCGTGGACCGAGGCGATCGTCGCGCGCAGCCGCGACCGGATCCAGCGATCCGCGATGCCGAGCGTGGACGGCCCGTCGTCGATGCCCCCGAGTTGGCTAAGCACGTACGACGAGGCGTTCCACAGCTTGTTGCAGAAACGGTGGTAGCCCTCGGCGCGCGCGAGATCGAATCGGGCGTCGCGGCCTGTTGTCGCCAATGACGCGAACGTGAACCTCAGCGCATCGGTGCCGACGCCCTCGATGCCGTTCGGATACTCCTTGCGCGTCACTTTCTCGATGCCGGCGCGCAGGTGGTCTTGCATGAGACCATCGGTGCGCTTCTTGAGGAGCGTGTCCAAGTCGACGCCGTCGATCAGATCGAGCGGATCGAGGATGTTGCCCTTGGTCTTCGACATCTTGACGCCCTCGTGGTCGCGCACGAGAGCGTGGATGTAGACCTCGCGAAACGGCACGTCGCCGATGAACTTGAGCCCCATCATCATCATGCGGGCGACCCAAAAGAAGATGATGTCGAAGCTCGTGACGAGCACGTTGGTCGGATAGAACTTGGCGAGCTCCGGCGTCTGGTCGGGCCAACCGAGCGTGGAGAACGGCCAGAGCGCCGACGAGAACCACGTGTCGAGCACGTCATCGTCCTGACGCAAGCGCAGGCCCGCGGGCAACGCGTGCTTGCGGCGCACGTCGGCCTCGTCGCGTCCCACGTAGATCTTGCCCGCGTCGTCGTACCACGCCGGGATGCGGTGGCCCCACCACAGTTGCCGCGAGATGCACCAGTCCTGAATGTTGTGCATCCACTCGAAATACGTCTTGCTCCAGTTTTCGGGCACGAACTTGACGCGGCCGTCCTCGACGGCCGCGATGGCGGGTTCCGCGAGCGGCTTCACGCGCACGTACCACTGATCCGTGAGCATCGGCTCGACGACGACGTTGCTGCGGTCGCCCTTCGGGATCATCGAGGTGTGGTCCGTGATGCGCTCGAGCAGGCCCTGTGACTCCAGGTCGGCGACGATGCGCTTGCGCGCGACGAACCGGTCGAGGCCGCGATACGCCGCAGGAGCGTTGTCGTTGAGCTTCGCGTGGAAGTCGAGCACGCTGATCTGCGGCAGATTGTGCCGCTGGCCGACTTCGTAGTCGTTGAAGTCGTGTGCCGGCGTGATCTTGACGCACCCCGTGCCGAACTCGGGATCGACGTACTCGTCGCCGATGACGGGGATGCGCCGGTTCGCGAGCGGCAGCACGACCTCTTTGCCGATCAGGTGGCGATAGCGCTCGTCGTCGGGATGAACCGCGACGGCGGTGTCGCCGAGCATCGTTTCCGGCCGCGTCGTTGCGACGACGAGATGCGTAGCGGGGTCGTCGGCGAGCGGGTAGCGCAGGTGCCAGAGCTTGCCGCGCTCTTCGGTGCTCAACACCTCGAGATCCGACAGCGCCGTCTGCAGCACGGGGTCCCAGTTCACGAGCCGTTTGCCGCGATAGATGAGGCCCTCGTCGTGGAGCCGCACGAACACTTCGGTGACGGCGCGCGACAACCCTTCGTCCATCGTGAAGCGGTCGCGCGTCCAATCCACGGAGGCGCCGAGCCGACGCAGCTGTTGCTGAATCGTATTGCCGGAGCGTTCCTTCCATTGCCAGACGCGCTCGAGGAATCGCTCGCGGCCAAGCTCCGTGCGCGAGGTGCCCTCGCGTTGGAGCAGCCGCTCGACGACCATCTGCGTCGCGATGCCGGCGTGGTCCGTGCCCGGCTGCCAAAGCGTCCTTCGCCCCTGCATGCGGTGATAGCGCGTCAGGGCATCCATGATCGTGTCCTGCAGCGCGTGCCCCATGTGCAGCGTGCCGGTGACGTTCGGCGGCGGAATCACGATGCAATACGGCGCGCCGGTGCCGGCCGGCGCGAAGTAGCCGGCGGCTTCCCAGCGTGAGTAGTGGCGGCCTTCGATCTCGGCCGGGCGATAGTCCTTGTTCACTGCCTTCCCTAACGTTCGCCGCGTCGCTCGAAGTGCTCGCGAAGTGTGGCGTCGATCAGCTCCGGCAATTGCCGACGCAGCGTGCCCGAGATTTGCTCGAACAGCGTCGCCTGCATCTCGGCGAAAGCCGAACGCAGGAGATCATCGGCGAGCCGAAAGGTGCGCGACGCGAGCTCGGTCTGCACTTCCGCAAGCACGGTGTCGAGCTCGGGACCAGGCAGGCTCGCGGCGCTGCGGATCACGTCGGTGAGCACCGGAATTCGAAGGTCGAGCGACTGCGATTCAGTCATCGATTCATACCTGATGGGTGTTGAGCTTGTAGCCGCGATCTCGATAGTAGCGGTAGCGCTCGCGGCTTTGCTCGCGGCGCACCGTATTTGCATCCACGACTTCGGCGACGCGCTCGTAGCGGCTGAAGAACTCGGGCACGTCGGTGGCGAGATTGATGAGCACGTCCCAACGCCCCGGGCCGGGCGGCTGATTGACGCCGATCAGCACCGGTTCGAGCGCCGGGCTCTTGAGCTCGCTGCGCACGACCTGATGCGGGATGAAGCTGCCCTGCGAAAACGTCCACAAGAGCTCATCGAGCTTCCGCGCCTCGTCATCGGACGTCGAGTGGATGTAGACGTGATGGTCGAGTTGCGTCGCCTTGTCGACGATTTTGCAAGCGAGCTGCAATCGAGCATCGTCGGAGTCGCTGTCGAGGATGTAGAAGTCGACCTGCGTCACTGCCCGTCCAGGTTCAACCCAGGTTCAACAGATAGTCGACGAGAAGCGGCACGGGCCTGCCCGTCGCGCCTTTGTTCGCGTTCGCGCGCCACGCGACACCGGCGATGTCGAGATGCGCCCACGCGAACCCGTCGACGAACCGCGACAGGAAGTTGGCACCGATGCTCGCGCCGCCATCGCGCGTGCCCGAGTTCGCGAAGTCGGCAAAGTTGCTGCGCAACGATTCGCCGTACTCCTCGTGAACGGGAAGTCGCCATGCGAGATCGAGGGAGCGGTCGGCCGCTTCGAGCAGCGCCTTGGCGAGGTCCTCGTCGTTGCAGAAGAGGCCCGAGTAGACGTGACCGAGCGCGACCACGCAGGCGCCGGTCAGCGTTGCGATGTCGATGATGCAACGCGGCTTGAATCGCTTCGCGTAGGTGATGGCATCGCAGAGGATCAACCGGCCTTCGGCGTCCGTGTTGATGACCTCGATCGTCTGGCCGGACATGCTCTTGACGATGTCGCCGGGGCGCGTCGCGCGGCCGCCGGGCATGTTCTCGCAAGCAGGGATGATGCCGACGACGTTGATGTCGGGCTGAAGCTCGCCGAGCGCGAGCATCGCGCCGAGCACCGAGCCGGCGCCGCACATGTCGAACTTCATCTCGTCCATTTTCGGCGCCGGCTTGATCGAGATGCCGCCGGTATCGAAGGTGACACCTTTGCCGCACAGCGCGACCGGAGCTTCTTTGGCGGCCGCGCCTTTGTACTGCAGAACGATCAGCCGCGGCGGCTCGTCGGCGCCTTGCGTCACGGAGAGCAGGGCGCCCATGCCGAGCTTGCGGATGTCCGCCTCGTCGAGCACTTTGACTTCCATGCGCGCGTAGCGCTTCGCGACGTTGCGCGCGGCTTCCGCGAGATGGGACGGCGTGCAGACGTTGGCGGGGCGGTTGCCGAGGTCGCGGGCGAGGTCGCTGCCTGCGGCGACTGCGCTGCCGACTTTGATGCCGGCGCGAACCTCGTTCAAGTCGGTGCCGCTCTCGACTGCAAGCGAGAGGCGAGCGAGCCGCGGCGGCGCTTCCGTTTTGCTCTTCAGCTCGTCGAAGCGGTAGAGGCTGGCGCGCGCTGCTTCGACGCTGTAGCGCGCAACTTCGGCGGGTTCGAGCGACGTGCCGTAGCCCAAGAAGCTCGTCGCTTCCTTCGTGCCACCGCTGCGCAGCGTGTTGATCGCGGCGCTGAGCGCCGTCGTCAAACGTTTGGGCGAAAACTCAGAGCGCTTGCCGCAACCGACGAGCAGCCAGCGTGCAGCCGCAGTGCCCTGCGTGCGATGCACCAGCGTGCAGGAGCCGAGCCGCGCTGGAGTGTCGCCCGCACGGACAAGCTTCGCGATGGCGCCGCGCGCAGCGCGATCGAACTCTTTCGTCGCGCCGTGCAGTTGGCCATCGTCGAACACCGGCAGAATCGCGCACTCGGTTCGGTGCCGCGCCGGCGCGCCCGTCTTGACGGGAAACTCCATCCTCGCTCTCCTTCGTTCGCTTCGCTCGAGGGTCACGTGCTGCGACTCGCGAGCGCCGCGGGTCAGCGTCGCGCTGTGCTATCGTGTTGTAATACCGTGAAAAAATCGCAGTGTAGAGCATTACTTTCGCTGAAGGTACTGGGCGCCGGATCGCAATCGTGAACTTGATTGGTCGCTACATCTTTCGTGAAGCGTTTGGTTCGTGGTTGGTGGTCATGGCGGTCCTGTTCTTGATCTTCATGACGAACCAGCTCGCCGACATTTTGGGCGACGCTGCAGCCAACAGGCTTCCGCGCGAAGCGGTGGTCGCGATTTTCGGCCTCACGGCGTTGCGCTATTTCACCTTGCTCACGCCGATCACGCTGTTCCTCGGCATCACGTTGGCGCTCGCACGCCTCAATCGCGACGGCGAGATGGCCGCGTTGTCCGCGTGCGGCGTGGGCGGGGGGCGCCTCCTGGTGCCGATCGGCGCGTTCACACTGCTGCTCGCGCTCTTGCTGGCGTGGCTGTCGTTCGAGCTGACGCCTTCGGCGAGCCGGCGCATCGAGGCGATCCGCTTGAGCGCGGAGAAGAACGTCGAGCTGACGGCCATCGAGCCCGGCAAGTTCACGACGCCGGATTCCGGTGACACGGTCCTTTACGCGCGCGAGGTCGCCGGCGACGAGCTTCACGACGTGTTCTTGCAGACGCAGGACCGGGGCACCAAAGCTGCGCCGACCAACGGCGCAGTCAAGGTGGTGCTCGCGGAGCGTGGACGTCGCATCATCGACGGGTCGACGGGGGATCTGTCGTTCGTGTTGTACAACAGCCGGCTCTACGAAGGCGTTCCCGGCGAGAGCAACTTCCTGGTCATCGAGTCCGACGAGGTGCTCGTGCCGATTCGTCCGCATCGCGAGGACGAGTTCGTCGAGCCGTCGGCCGCGAAACCTACGCGCGATCTCCTTCGCTCGCGCGGTCTCGCCGATCGCGCGGAGCTGCACTGGCGGGTGTCCTTGCCGCTCTCGTTGTTCGTCTTGGCGCTGCTCTCGGTGCCCCTGAGCCGCACTTCGCCGCGCGACGGGCGTTACGCGCGGCTCGGAATCGCTCTGTTCGTGTACTTGATCTATGCGAACCTGCTGGCGATCGCTCGCCTCTGGGTCGAGCGCGGCATCATCGCGGACTCCGTGGGGATGTGGTGGGTGCACGCCGTCGTCGGGTTGCTCGGACTGTGGATGCTCGCGCGTGAAAGCGGCTGGTTCGTCCGTGCGCCCCTCATCGAGCCGAGGGTCGCGTGACGCTGCTACGTACCTACATCGTGATGGCCGTGCTGCGCGGCGTAGCGACCGTGATGGCCGTGCTCGTCGCCGTGACGTGCGTCATCGATTTCGTGGGCCAGCTCAACGACGTCGGCACGGGCGACTTCGGCCTGCAGGCCGCGTTGCTCTACGTCGGTTTGGGAGTGCCGCGCACGATTTTCACGACGCTGCCGATCGGCGCTCTGATCGGCTCGCTGCTATCGCTGGGGAATCTCGCCGTCCATCGCGAGCTCATCGTGATGCGCGCGAGCGGCGTCTCGTCCCTGCAGCTGCTTTCGGCCGTGGGTCTCGCGGGTTTGATGCTCGCCGTGCTCACGGTTTTGCTCGGAGAATCGGTGGCGCCGTCGCTGAGCGCCTATGCAAGGGAAATGCGCACGCGCGCGATGCACGAGGAGATCGCCGTCGGGGACGGGCAAGCAACCTGGTTGCGCGACGGAGATCGCATCGTCAGCTTGCGGCGTCAGGCCGGCGACCTCGGCTACGGCGGCGGAGTGCTGTTGTTCGAGCTCGGGCCCGAGCAGACGTTGAGACAATTAGCCCGCGCCGATTCCGCGAATCTCGAACGCGATCGCTGGGTTCTGTCGAACTACGCCGAGACGACGTTCGAGGAGGGCGGCGTGGCGGTGCGGACCGGGCGCGAGTCGAGCGAAGCGCATGGGCTCAACCCTGATCTGCTCGAGCTGTCGATCGTACGCGCGGACCTGCTCGATACCCCTTCGCTCATCCGCTACATCAGCTATCTGCGGGCGAACGACCTGGATGCGCATCGCTATCTCGTCGCCTACTGGTCCCGCCTCTCGAACGTGTCCTCCGTGGTCGTCATGGCGGTGCTGGCGTTGCCGTTCGTGTTCGGCGGCTTGCGTTCCGCGGGCGCTGGCGCGCGGCTGCTCGTGGGCCTCATCGTCGGCCTCACGTACTACGTCGCGGGCCAAGTGTTGACGAGCGGCGGTGAAGTTTACGGAGTCGACCCGCTGGTCATCGCTTGGGCGCCGACTGCGTTGCTGCTGCTCGTCACGTCGTTCGCGTTCGCGAGGATCCGCTAACGCTTGCTCGCCGGCGCCGCGCGGATCACGCGCGTGCCCGTCCAGCGATCGTGCCAGGCACGTTTGTCGGTATCGAAGACGCTCCACCACAACCCGAGGCCGGCCGGCGCCGCGGCGACCACGCCTAACGCGAATCTCGCCGCGGCCCGTGGCCAAGTGAGCGCGGTGCCGTCGGCCCGTACGATGCGGATACGCCACGCACGCATGCCCACCGTTTGGCCGCCGTGCACCCAAAAGCCGCAGAAGAACAGCATCGCGACCGCAAGCAGGCTCAACTCGAACCACCAGGTGCCGGGCGGTACGGGCGTTCCGAGGCGCACGGTGACGACGAGCAACGTGAACGCGAACAAGAGCGCGGTCAGCAACAGCAGGTCGTAGCTGAGCGCCGCGAGCCGGCGCCACACCGAGGCGGGCTCGAGCGCGAGCTTCGGAGTCTCAGAGTCCAACGCGCAGCTCGCGATACTCCGGGTGGCGCTCGATGTACGCGGCCACGAACGGACAGCTCGGTACCACGCGATAGCCGCGCTCGCGCGCGTACTCGAGTGCGTGGACCGTCAGCTGCGAAGCGATTCCGCCGCCGCGTGATTCTTTCGGCACGTACGTGTGATCGAGCTCGAGCACCTGTCCGTCGAGTTGCCGGTACGTGATGTAAGCGGTCTTGCCGCCGGCGTCCGCGACGAAGCGTCGCGCGTCCGGCTCGTGGCGAATCGCGAGCGTCATCGGCGCTTCAAGGTGCGTCCGCGCCGTTGCAGGGCGGGGCGTGCTCGTCGAGCAAGTCCGAGAGGATCGACGTGCGCCGGGCTTCGTCGCTCTCCTTGAGCACGCCGATGACGTTGCCCAAGTACATCTGGAAGCACTCGTCGCGCGGATGGCCGCGGAGCGCGGCCGACAGGTCGGCGGCCTGGCCGATGAACAAGGGTTGGTACTGCGCGGGCTCACCGGGCTCCATCGTCCGCGACGCCACGACGTAGACGCCCGGGACGGACTTGAACTTCGTCTCCCAGACATAGACGCGAAAGTCGTAACGCGTTCCGGAGCGGCCATTGAACGCTATCTCGTCGATCTTCGTGCTCTTGCTCATGGTCGAAAGCCGCCGCGGAAGTAAAGCAAATTATACGAGTAGCGTGAGGTGCACAGCGACGATAGCTTAGCCTCTGCAACTACTCGAATGCCGTGAACTGCAGCGCGTTGGCTACCGTGCCAATGCCGGTATTCTTTGCATTTCTCGCGGCGCGAACCGCCTATACTGCCGCCAAGGTTGGTCGGCGGAGTGCTCGGATGACTGCTCGGTTTGCCTCGCGCGCGTTACTCGTTGCGATGGTGTCAGTCTCGACGGTCGCATTGGCTCATCACTCGGCGGCGCAATTCGACTTCGCGCAAACGGTGCGCATCGAGGGCGTCGTCAAGGAAATGCGCGTGGCGAATCCGCACATCGCGCTGTTTCTCGAGATCAAGGACGAGAAGGGCAAGCGGGTCATCGAGTACGAAGGCCATAGCCGCAACAACGTCTACCGCCGCGGCTGGCGCCCGGACATGGTGCAGACGGGCGATACGATCAACATCGAGATCGCGCCGATGCGCACGGGCGAAGACGGCGGCTACGTGAAGACCTTCATCCTGAAAGACGGTACGGAGTTCTAGAGGCCGTCTCTCGGTCGACGGCTCGCGGCATTCGAGCCGCGTCGATGCCATTATTTTTTCCCGGTGGCCATGCGGATCGAACGCGCGGGTTTCGCGCGCCGCACAAAAAGAGAGCCCGACCGAGGCCGAGCTCTACAGGGGGCTTCAAGATCTCCAATCGGGGAGGAAATTCTCAAAGCGGGAGTAATTGTAAACCTCGGCCCCAGTCCATGCGGTCAAGAACTGTCAAGCTCTTGGTCTCGGTGCTGAGACAGCCGGTCGCGCGCCGGTTGGTTGCGCCGAATGCGCGGGCCAGGTGGGCCGGGGCCGCCGAGCCAGCCGGCGGTGAGCCTCGCACCCTAAAGCCGGTCCCGGCTAGATGCCGCGACGCCGGCGGCGCCGGCCCTCTGAACGAGGGCGAGGCGCGTAAACCATTGGTTAGATGGCGCTCCCTGGGGGAATCGAACCCCCGTTTTAGCCTTGAGAGGGCCACGTCCTGGACCGCTAGACGAAGGGAGCTTTAGGTGCCCGCCTAAAGCGAGGGCTGGTATGATACCGGCCTTTGTCGCAGGGCGAAACCACGACAGCTTGTTGAACGACACGGAATTAGAGTCGCGCCACGGTCCCATCATCGTCCCGCGCTCGGAACACAACATCAGCCGGGCCAACATCTCGCCCAACGCGCTCAAAGTCTTATACCGGTTGAAGAGCGCTGGCTTCGAGGCGTTTCTCGTCGGCGGCGGCGTCCGCGATTTGCTGCTCGATCGGCATCCGAAAGACTTCGACGTCGTCACGAACGCGGATCCCGACCAGATCCAAGACCTGTTCCGCAATTGCCGTTTGATCGGCCGGCGGTTCCGTTTGGCGCACGTGCGCTTCGGCCGCGACATCGTCGAGGTCGCGACGTTTCGCGCCGCGAACGTCGTGGATCCGGAAGATGACGATCGCGCGCACTCCGACACCGGACGCATTCTGCGCGACAACGTCTACGGCACGATCGACGAGGACGTTTGGCGCCGCGACTTCACGGTCAACGCCCTCTACTACAACATCACGGACTTCAGCATCTGGGACTACGTCGACGGAGTCGACGACGTCCGCTCGCGCACGCTGCGGCTGATCGGCGATCCCGAGAAGCGCTATCGCGAGGACCCGGTCCGCATGCTGCGCGCGGTGCGCTTCGCCGCGAAGCTCGACTTCACGCTTGCACCCGAGACGGCCGCGCCGATCGCTTCGCTCGGCCACTTGATAAAGGACGTGCCGCCGGCGCGCTTGTTCGACGAGCTTCTGAAGCTGTTCCAAAGCGGTCATGCCGTGCGCAGCTTCGAGACGTTGATGCAGTACGATTTGTTGCGGTATCTGTTTCGCGATACGCAGGCGCAATTCGACACGCCCGAGCGCGACAAGATCATCGACTTCATCCGGCGCGGGCTCGCGAATACGGATCAGCGCGTGCGCGAGGACAAGCCCGTCACACCCATGTTCTTGTACGCGCTGTTCCTCTGGTTCCCGATCCAAGCGCTCGCGCGCCATCTCGAGAGTGAGGGCTGGAACGACGGCCAAGCGATGCTCGAAGCGAGTCAGCGCATCGTCGCGTCGCAACAGACGGCGTTCCCGCGGCGCTTCAGCTCGCCGATGAAAGAGCTGCTGAACATGCAATGGCGGTTCGGGCAACAGCACGGCGCGCGCGCTGCGCGGCTGCTGCAGCACAAGCGCTTTCGGGCGGCTTACGACTTCCTCGTGCTGCGCGCGAGCTGCGGCGAAGTGGAGCAACGAACCGTCGACTGGTGGACCGAGCTGCAGAGCTTGCCGCCGGAAGAACAGAGCAAGCTGCTCAACGTGGGCCGTCGCCAAGGAGGGCGCCGCCGTCGCGGCGGGCGTCGGCGCTCCGGCCGCCAGAACGAGATGAACGACGTTGTCGTTTAGCTTCGCGACGCGCGACAAGCGGCCCAAGGCCGCTGCCGACGCCGTGAGCCGTCCAGCCGCGAAACGCGACGCCAGCGACCGCACCACGGACGCCGTCCCGCTCGACGGGCCGCGCTACATCGTCGTCGAGGGCCCGATCGGCGTGGGCAAGACGAGCCTCGCGAAACGGCTGTCGAAGAGCTTCGCGAGCGAGCTGATCCTCGAGCAAGCCGAGGAGAACCCGTTTCTCGAGCGGTTCTATCGCAACCGGCGGCAATCGGCGCTGCCGACGCAGCTGTTCTTTCTCTTTCAACGCGCGCGGCAGATCGAGCAGATTCGTCAGAGCGACATGTTCTCGCCCGTCCGCATCTCCGACTTCCTGCTGCAGAAGGACCGGCTGTTCGCCGAGCTCAATCTCGATCCGCACGAGCTGGGTCTGTACAACCAAGTCGCGGACACGCTCGAGCTCGATCCGCCGACGCCGGACTTGGTGGTGTATCTTCAGGCCCCGGCGCAGATCCTGCTGAAGCGAGTGGCAAGTCGCGGCGTTCCCTACGAGCAGCTCATCGAGCAGGACTATCTCGAGCGTCTCGGCGACGCCTATGCGCGCTTCTTCTATGATTTCGACGCGGCGCCGCTGCTGATCGTCAATGCGGCGGCCATTGACCCGATCCACCGCGAATCCGACTATCAAGAGCTTCTACAAACGATCTTGCGCGTGAAGCACGGTCGGCACTTCTTCAATCCGGCCGGCGCGCCGCTGGCCTGAATCGAACGGCAGGGGTCGACATGTACAAGCAGTTGCAACAGCGCGGCATGGAGTCGCCGCCGGTCAACATCAGCACGCTGCGCGACATGCGGCAGGCGCGCGAGCCGATTGCGTGCCTGACAGCCTACGATGCGAGCTTCGCGCAGCTCGTCGATGTTGCGGGCACCGACGTCGTTCTCGTCGGCGACAGCCTCGGCATGGTCATCCAAGGTCTCGACACCACGGTGCCCGTGACCGTCGACCAAATGGTCTATCACAGCCGCTGCGTGGCGCGGGGCCTCCAGCGCGCGTTCCTCATGGTCGACATGCCGTTCATGAGCTACACGACGGCCGAGCAGGCGCTCGCCAACGCTGTGCGGCTGATGCAAGAAGGCGGCGCGATGATGGTCAAGCTCGAGATCGGGCGTGGGCAAGTCGGCATCGTCGAGCACCTGGCGAGCCAAGACATTCCGATTTGCGCGCACCTCGGCCTGAAGCCTCAGTCCGTGCACAAGCTCGGCGGCTTCAAGGTGCAGGGGCGCGAGCACGACGCCGCGGAGCGCATGCTCGAGGATGCGCGGGCCCTCGAGCGCGCCGGCGCCGACGCTTTACTGCTCGAGTGCGTGCCGAATCCGCTCGCCGCCGCGATCCGCGACGCCGTGCAAGTGCCCGTGATCGGCATCGGCGCGGGTCCCGGCGTCGACGGTCAGATTCTCGTGCTGTACGACGTGCTCGGCATCACGCAGGGCCGGATGCCGAGGTTCGTGAAGAACTACATGACGGGCCGGGACTCGCCGCTCGAAGCGCTGCGCGCGTACGTGCGGGCGGTCAAGGACCGCAGCTACCCGGCCGAAGAGCACTGCTTCTTGCAGTGAGCCGGTAGGGTAATGTCGAGCGCTCGATCATCGGAAGCAGCGCCATGGCGACCCTGCGTGTAGTCCGAAGCGTGAGCGCGGTCCGCGCGGCGGTCGCGGAGTGGCGCGCCGCCGGCGATGCCGTCGCGTTCGCCCCGACGATGGGCAACCTACATGCCGGGCACATGAGCCTCGCGGCGCTCTGTGCGCAGAGGGCGCACCGAGTCGTCATGAGCATCTTCGTCAATCCGACGCAGTTCGGTCCGAACGAGGATTTCGCCGCATACCCGCGCACGGTCGCAGCCGACGAAGCGCTCGTTGCCGCGGCCGGCATCGTCGATTTGCTGTTCGTGCCGGAGGCGGCTGAGATCTATCCATTCGGTCTCGAGCAAGCCGTGCGCGTGCAGCTGCCGGCGCTGAGCCGTGAGCTCGATGGCGCGAGCCGGCCCGGGCATTTCGACGGCGTGGCGACGGTCGTGTGCCGGCTGCTCAACATCGTGACGCCCGACATCCTGTTCCTCGGGCAGAAGGACTACCAACAGTTCGTGCTAATGGAGCGGATGATTGCGGACTTACGCATGCCGGTAGAGCTGCGCATGGGGCCGACGCTACGGGAGCCCGACGGTCTCGCGATGAGCTCGCGCAACCGCTATCTCGACGCGGACGAGCGCAAACAAGCGCCGGCACTGCACCGGGCGCTAGCGAAAGTCCGCGAGCAGTTGCTCGCCGGCGCGGGCGATTTCGCGCAGCTCAAGGCCGCCGCGCGCACGGAGCTCGAGCACGCCGGTTTTCGTCCCGACTACGTCGAGATCAGGCGGCAAGGGGACTTGGGCGCCGCGGACTCGCAGCGCGCGGAGCCGCGGATCGTGCTCGGCGCGGCGCGCTTAGGCCGCACGCGACTCATCGACAACTTACTTGTTTGATTTGGCGGGGTCCGCCTCGGCGGCGACCGCGACGCGGTTGCGGCCCGTTTCCTTGGCGCTATACATGGCGGTGTCCGCGCGCTGCATGAGCCTCGCGACGTCGTCGTTCAGCGTTCGGTCCGCGAGGCCTATCGACACGGTGACTGCAGTCGCGAGACTCGACGGCGACAGCCCGGCGATCTGCTGACGAATCCGCTCGGCCGTCTGTCGCGCCTGATTCAGGGCCAAGTCCGGCAGCAGCACGGCGAACTCGTCGCCGCCGAAGCGGGCTACGAGATCGGTGGGTCGCAGATACTCGCGCAGCGCTTCCGCAACGGCGACGAGCACGCTGTCGCCCGCGATGTGGCCGTACTTGTCGTTGAAAGCTTTGAAGTTGTCGACGTCGATCATCATCAGGCACAACGTCTTGTTCGAATGCAGCGCGCGCGTGACCTCGCGCTCGAACATCGTGCGCATCCAATGGCGATTGCCGAGACCCGTCAACGCGTCGGTCTGCGCGCTGCGCTCGGCTTGGCGCAGCACCCCAAGGCTGTTCGCGATGTACTCGTTGTCCGAGCGCACGCGCTCGGAGAGCACGATGAGCAGGTTCTTGCAGAACGTGTGTGAGCGATCGACCATGCGCCACAACAACGTGTGGCTGATGACCATGAGGTGACACGGCTCGGTCGCCACGACGAACGCGGACGGGTCCTTGTCCTCGATGAGGGACATCTCGCCGGCGCACGAGCCGGGACCGAGGTCGGCGATTTTCGGCGCGTCGAGCGAGCCCAAGTGCACGGACAGCCGGCCGCTCAAGACGACATAGACGCAGTGGTTCTCGCGTTCCGGAGAAAGAAGAACGTCTCCTTTCTGCGCATCCATGCGGCCGCATTGAGGCAGCAGGTCGCTCATGCTGTCGGTATCGATGCCGCGAAACAGTGCGATGCCTTGCAGCAGCGACCGCCGGAAGTCCGTGTCGATCCCGTACTTAATAGATTCCAGATTGGCGAGGCTCATCAAAGGTCCGCTGGCTGTTTGGGCGCGATCGTAAGGCGCACCTCGCCGTCGAAAGCGTGACGCAGTTGGCAGTCCTAGCCGTGGGAATCGGAAGCTCGTTGCCGTTCCAATGCCCAGCGCACGTGCTCGCGCACGATCGGCGACGGATCCTCGGCACGAGCGGCGAGAGCCGCGACGACGCGCTCGTCCCAAGGCGCGTTGCCGAGCGCCACGGCCACGTTGCGCAACCAGCCTTCGTAGCCGGCGCGGCGCAAAGCGGAACCGGCCGTGCGAGTCTCCCATTCCTGCTCCGACCACTCGAACAGGCTCACGAGCCCGGCACTGTCGAGCCCATGACGGACCGCGAAGTCGCCGACGGTGGTCGGTTGCGCGAACTTGTTCCACGGGCAAAAGAGCTGGCAATCGTCGCAGCCGAAGATTCGATTGCCGATGGCGGCGCGTAGCGACTCCGGGATCGAGCCGCGCAGCTCGATCGTCAGATACGAGATGCAACGGCGGGCATCGACCTCGTACGGCGCGACGATCGCTTGCGTCGGGCAGACGTCGAGGCAGGCACGGCACGAGCCGCAGTGCTCGGTCACCGGAGCGTCCGGCGGCAGCGGCAGGTCGGTATAGAGCTCCCCGAGCAGAAACCACGATCCGTCGCGGTCGAGCAGGTTCGAGTGCTTGCCTATCCAGCCGAGGCCCGCGTCGCGCGCGAGCGCCTTCTCGAGCACGGGCGCGCTGTCGACGAAGACGCGATAGCCGAGGTCGGGAACG
>Ga0111539_10006309_pt1 | contig 15299 bp, 13 predicted proteins | sample RhiMethybrSRZTD1_FD_79667 | JGI IMG/M metagenome (GOLD analysis project Ga0111539, IMG submission 79667) | Populus rhizosphere microbial communities from Tennessee, USA - Rhizosphere MetaG P. TD hybrid SRZTD1 (version 2) (version 2) | ecosystem: Host-associated > Plants > Roots > Rhizosphere >... | reverse complement strand
TGGACCAGGATCGTCGGCTGGATCGCCGAGAAGACGCGAGAGTCGTTGAGCGGCCCGGTCTTCGACCAGGCCGCCGCCGCTCCGAGCGCGCCCGGCATCGCCCGCTCCATGTGCACGACCCAGCCGCCGTCCTCGGTGCTCGATCCCGAGAGGAGCGTTCCATCTGGAAGCTCCACGGGCTTCGCGCGGATCGGGCCGAGGTAGCCCTGCGGCAGGCGCACGGCCTCCGACCACGTGCGTCCCTGGTCGGACGAAGTGCGGAGCAGCGTCCACCAGGCGCGCGGGCTGGGACCGACCCTATAAAAGAGGAGTAGCGGCCCGCTCGACGGCTGGAACAGGACGGGGTTCCAGCAGGGGTGGCGCTCCCCCGTGGGTTGCCTACCGTCCGCGACCTGGACCGGCGCCTGCCAGCGGCCGTTCTCCCGGCGGGCGGCCCAGATCGACACGTCGGGCCGGCCTTCGTCGCTGCCGCCGAACCACGCCGCCAGGAACCCGTCGCGGGTCTCGACGATCGTGGAGGCGTGGGCGGATGCGAACGGCGCACGCTCGTAGACCGGCTCCGAGGAGACGATCGCCTTCCGATCGGGGGGACGCTCCCCCGCCGCGCCGAGACCGAGCAGCATCACGAGCCCGGCTAGCGGCTGACGCACGTGAAGTCCTGCATCTCACTCTCGCGGTCGAAGTACACGAAGTACAGCATGTCGCCGGCCTCGTAGACGCGAAGCTCCGGCTGGGCCGCGGCCTTCTGCCGGATCTGCGCCGCCAGCGGCCCGCCTCGCGCCGCGGCGATGCGCTCCTTCTCCTCCGCCGTGGCCGCGATCGCGACGAGGCGCGTGCCCTCGGCTGCGAGTCCGCGCGTGAGCCGGTCCGCAGTCGGGTGCTCGCGCATCACCTTCGCGAGCCGGCGGCGGTGCTGATCGTAGCGGCGGGCGTCGAAGCTCGCCGCCCCGAGCCACAACGCCACGGCCAGCGTCGCGAGCGTCACGGCCAGCGCTCCGACGACGATCCATGCCCGCTTCACGCAGCGATTGTATGGCCCCAACTCCGTCCGGACGGAGTTCATAATCCAGCCCGACATGCGGATCGGCATCGATCTCGGGGGCACCAAGATCGAGGGCATCGCGCTCGCGAACGACGGGCGCGAGCTCGCGCGGCAGCGACTCGCGACGCCACGGCACGACTACGACGCGACGCTGCGGACCATCGCCGAGCTCGTCGCGCGGCTCGAGCGCGAGACAGGAGAGACGGGGACCGTCGGGGTCGGCATGCCGGGCACGCTCTCCCCCGCGACCGGGCTCGTCAAGAACGCCAACTCCACCTGGCTCAACGGCCGCGCCTTCGACCGCGACCTCGCGGCGCTCGTCGGCCGCGAGGTGCGCTGCGCCAACGACGCCAACTGCTTTACGCTCTCCGAGGCCACTGACGGCGCGGCGAAGAACGCGGCCGTCGTGTTCGGCGTGATCGTCGGGACCGGCACGGGCGGCGGGATCGTCGTCCACGGCCGCGTGCTCACGGGGCCCAACGCGATCGCCGGCGAGTGGGGTCACGTGCCGCTGCCCTGGCCGCGGGACGAGGAGCGGCCCGGTCCCGCGTGCTACTGCGGCAAGAACGGTTGCGTCGAGACCTACCTCTCCGGCCCCGGCCTCACCCGCGACTACCACGCTGCCACGGGCACGGAGATCGACGCGGCCGGGATCGCCGCGCGCGCCGCCGGCGGGGACGCCCAGGCCGAGGCCGCGCTCGAGCGCTACGAGGATCGCATGGCTCGGGCGCTCGCCACGGTGCTGAACGTGCTGGATCCGGACGTGGTGGTGCTCGGCGGCGGGATGTCGCGCCTCGTCCGGCTCTACGACAGCGTGCCGCGGCTCTGGCAGGAGTGGGCGTTTTCCGACCGCGTGACGACGCCGCTGCGGCCGCCCGCGCACGGCGACGCGAGCGGCGTCCGCGGCGCCGCCTGGCTCTGGGGCGGGGACGAGTAGCCGGCGGACGGGGCGTTACAATCCCGCATGGCCTACCGCGCCCTCGACGCCGAGCGGATCGAGCGCACCATCGAGCGGCTCTCCCAGCGTGTCGAGCTGCGCTTTCCGGGCTCCGGCCTCGCGGGCGTCGTGAGCGAGCTGCTCGGCGTGGCGCGGCACACCGTCGAGACCACTGACTGGATCAGCAAGCCGCTCGTCACGCTCCGCGTGGGGATCGGCCTGCTGGGGCTCGTCATCCTGGGCGGGCTGGCCGTCAGCCTCTCATCGCTGCAGGTCCAGGCCGGCCCGCCGACGCTGCCCGACCTGGCGCAGGGCATCGAGAGCGCGATCGGCGACGTCGTGTACGTGGCGGTCGCGGTCTTCTTCCTGATGACGATCGAGACGCGCGTCAAGCGGCGGCGCGCGCTGCGGGCGATCCACGAGCTGCGCTCGATCGCCCACGTGATCGACATGCACCAGCTCACCAAGGATCCGGAGTGGGTGCTCGCGCGAGGCAAGGAGACGGGGCTCGTGCCGACGCGCGGGATGACGCTGTTCGAGCTGTCGCGCTATCTCGACTACTGCTCCGAGGCCCTGTCGCTGACGGGCAAGGTCGCCGCGCTCTACGTCCAGCGCTTCGACGACGCGGTGGCGCTCGACGCGGTGAACGAGGTCGAGCAGCTGACGACGGGCCTGTCGCGGAAGATCTGGCAGAAGCTGACCGTGCTCTACGCCATGCCGCCGGTCGAGTCTTCGCCCGCCGACCACGTCGATTCCGCGGCTCCGGCCCCGCAGCCAGCTAGCGCGCCGACGGCCGCCGCCGCGCCTCGGAGCGCTGCGCCCCCGGTGTAGACTCCCCGAAGCTCCCTGGAAACCGAGGTTGCCATGAAGAACGTCTTCCGATTCGGCCCGTCCCCGTCCGCCCCGCGTCGCCTCGCCGCGCCGCTGCCGCGACGGACGCTGCTGCTGGCGGCCGTCGCGAGCGTCGCGCTCGCGCAGGGCTACGAGGCGGCGCCCACCTTCAAGGCCAGCGAGGTCCTGCCCCCGAGCCTGCTGAAGGGCCCGCACTTCCAGGTGAAGGAGAGCGTCCCCACGACGGGCTACTTCCACGACTTCGAGGTCACCTCGGACTACGGGGACGTCAGCGCCGAAGGCCATGCGCTGCTCCGGATGCGCGTCCACGAGATCGATGCGCTCGCGCGGCTCGACGAGGTCTCGAAGACCGAGGTGTTCATGAAGGCCGCGGGCACCTCGGTCCTCAACGTGGGCAAGGGCGTGGCGAGCGTCGTCACGAATCCCGAGGCCACGGCCAAGGGCATCGGCGGCGGGATCAAGCGCTTCGGCACGAACCTCGGCCGCAAAGCCAAGCGCGGCGCCGAGGACGCCACCGAGGCCGCCAAGGGCGACGACAAGAAAGACGCGTCGCAGACGGAGAAATCGACGGGCGACAAGGCCGCCGACGCCGGCACCGGCGCCGCCAAGTCCGTGCTCGGCGTGAACAAGGCCTACCGGGCCTGGGCCCAGAAGCTGCGCGTCGATCCCTACACCTCCAACCCGGTGCTGCAGAAGGCGCTCACCGACGTCGCGGAGATCGACGCGGCCGGCGGCATCGCCGCCAAGGTCGTGGTCCCGGTGCCGACGGTGGTGGGAACGACGGCGAGCGTGGGCGGCCTCGTCTGGGGCAAGGACCCGGAGGCGCTGCGCAAGATGAACGAGGCAAGCGTCAAGGCGCTCGGCACGCCGGAGAAGGAGGCGAACGCCTTCTTCCGCAACAAGGCCTTCACGCTGGGCTACCAGACGCGCTTCATCACGGCGCTCTCGACCGTCAAGGCCAAGGGCTGCGGCAGCTACGTCGACACCGCCGAGGAGGCCCAGAACGAGCGGCAGGTCGTCTTCTTCACCGAGAGCGCCGAGCTGCTCCAGCGCTTCCACGCCAAGACGCCCGTGAGCGCGATCCTGCCCGACTCCCGCGCGATCGTCGCGAAGACGGCGGACGGCCGCGCCGTGATGCTGCTGGCCGTCGACTACATCCGCTGGTCCGACGCCTTCGAGAAGAGCCTGAAGGAGATACTGGAGCGCTCGAAGCGTGAGCTCGGCGCGTCGAAGTTCGAGCTCCAGATGACCGGCTTCGCCTCGCCCGGCGCCAAGCAGCAGCTGAAGGCGCTGGGCGTGACGCTGGTCGAGAAGGTGCCCGGCACCTTCCCGGACCCGAAGCCCGCGGGCGCCGGCAAGGCCTCGTGAGGCGAAACGGCGACCCCGGCTCACGCGTCTGAACACGCCCGGTCCGCTCCGATGCGACCCGGGCGCGGCCCGTCGCCGCTCGTGCTGCTCGCGGCCGGCCTGGCTGTCTGTGCGGCGTCGCGTGCCGGCGGCGCCGACCTGGACGCGCTCGCGCCCTACGCGGGACGCGTCGTCACGGCCATCGTGCTGGTGGGATACGAGAGCACCCGCAACAGCGTGATCCGGCGCGAGATCGAGACTCGCGCCGGGCAGCCGCTGTCGCTCGAGACGATCGCGCACGACCTCCAGCGCCTCGAGAACCTGCAGATCTTCGCGCAGATCGACCTCGAGCCTCAGCCGTCGCCGGACGACGGCGTCGCGCTGACGTTCCGCTTCAAGGAGATGCCGGCGTGGGTCCCGTTGCTCGGCTTCTCCTACACCGAGCAGGACGGCTTCTCGGCCGGCCCGAAGTTCTCCGCGCTCAACCTCGGCGGCCGCGCGATCACGCTCGGCGCGCGCGCCTACTTCGGCGGCGCGAAGCAGTACTCCGCCCGCCTCACCTGGCCCTCGATCGCCGCCCACCACACGACGTTCGACTTCTACGGCGCGCGCCTCAGCCGCACCGACACGCTCAACGAGTTCAAGGAGACGAGCTACGAGTTCAGCCCCGAGCTCAGCCGCTACCTCGGCAGGCACGGTCGGCTCGAGGGCAAGTTCTCGCTGTTCAGGATGCACAGCGACGTGGACGGCAAGACGCTCGACCCCGACAACCAGGACACGCTGCCGCGCGTGGGCGCCTCGATCGGCTGGGACACGCGCGACTCCTGGCGCTTCCCGCGCGAGGGCTGGCAGAACGAGCTCGAGCTCTGGTACACGGACGGCGACGGCGACTTCTGGTCGACCAACCTCGACCTGCGCCGCTGGGTACCGCTGGCGAAGCGCCAGCGCCTGCTGGTGAGCGGCCTGGCCTCGCTGCAGAGCGGGACCGTGGGCGTGGACCTGCCGGAGTACCTGATGTACCGCATGGGCGGCGCCAACAGCATCCGCGGCTATTCGATCGACGACCTCGGCCGCACGCTCTACGGCAAGAACCAGCTGATCGGCACGCTCGAGTACTCGCTGAACCTGGTGCGCGTGCGGCGCTTCGACATCTGGAAGTTCGCGCTTTCGATGGGGCTCGACTTCGCGCTGTTCACCGACGCCGGCATCGCGTGGAGCGAGTCCCGCGATCTCGCGATGAACCGGGCCCGGGGCGGGCTCGGCGCCGGCTTCCGGCTGCTGGTTCCGGGCTCCGAGATGGTGCGCTTCGACGTCGGCTGGAGCCCCGAGGGCGGCTTTCACTTCCATTTCGCGAGCGGGTCGAAGCCGGTGGCGCAGCGCCAGCGGATCCGATAGAAGAGGGCAGGAGCACCGAACGTGATCGACACGCTGCCGCTGATCGACGGCGGACCCACGCACCGGCTGATGCATCGCATCGGCCTGCTGAAGCAGCGGGGGCCGGAGCTCGCGCGCGGGGCGCTGGTGCTGGCGGTCTTCGCCTGGCTGCCGATGCTCGTGCTCGCGGCCGCGGCCGGCCACCTGACGGGCGGAGTGCCGGTGCCGTTCCTGTTCGACTACGGCGTCCACGCCCGGCTGCTGTTCAGCCTGCCGCTCTTGATCGTGGCGGAGGTCGTGGTCGGCCCGCGCCTCGGCGCAGCCGCGGCGCGCTTCCTCGAGCGGGGGCTCGTCAAGCCGGCGGAAGTCCCGCGCTTCGAGCAGGCCGTGGCCCAGGCGCTCCGGATCCGTGAATCGGCCGTGCTCGAGGTCGTGGTGCTGGTGCTCGCGTACGTGGGCAGCTTCCTCTCGCTGGGACTCTCGTTCTCGTTCCAGGTGTCCCGCTGGGACGTGCTGGTCACGCCGGGTGGACCCCGGATCACGATGGCGGGGATCTGGAGCACCTTCGTGGCGGTCCCGCTGTACCAGTTCCTGGTCTACCGCTCGCTCGTGAGGATGCTCAACTGGTTCGGCTTCCTGTGGAGCGTCTCGGATCTCGACCTGCAGCTCGTGCCGACACACCCCGACCGCGCCGGCGGACTGGGCTTCCTGGGCGGCGCGCATCGCCCGCTCGGCGTCTTCGCCCTGTCCGTGGGCGCCGTGCTCTCGGGCCGCTACTGCACGGAGATCCTGTACGGCGGGTCGACGCTGGCCGCGATCAAGGCGCCGGTCGCCGTGTTCGTCGCCGTCATGGTGCTGGTGTGCATGGGGCCGCTCGTCGTGTTCCTGCCGCAGCTGATGGCCGCGCGGCGCAAGGGGCTCGTCGAGTACGGCGCGCTCGCGCTGCGCTATGCGGCGGAGTTCGACCGCAAGTGGCTGCGCGGCGGCGCGCCGGCGGACGAGGAGCTGCTCGGCAGCGGCGACATCCAGTCGCTCGCCGACATCGGCGGCAGCTTCGAGCGGATCGAGCAGATGCGCCCGGTGCCCTTCGGCCTCAAGGACGTGACCGCGCTGGTCGCGGCCTGCCTGCTGCCGATGGTCCCGGTGCTCGTCACCGTGATGCCGATCGAGGAAGTCGCGAAGATCGTGCTGAAGGTCCTGGGCTGAGGCAGCTCTTCCTGGCTCAAAACGAGTAGCCCAGCGAGAGGCTCAGGCCCCAGTCGTTCTTCTGTGCGCCCGCGGTCGGGGGCTCGCTGTCGTAGCTCTCGTAGCCCTTGAGGCCGAAGTAGAAGTCCGAGAACAGCTCGCGCTTGAGGCTCGCGTTCGCCTCGAGCCGGAAACGTCCCCACTGGCTCAGGCCGAAGTAGCTGAAGAGGTGGAGCTCGATGTCGGTGTTCGGGAAGTCGTAGGCGAAGTTCGCGTAGTCGAAGCCGACGACCCCCTCGAGGTTGGTGGTGGACTCGCCTTCCACCGGCTTCTCGCGGTTGACCGACAGACCCGCGCCGCCGACCAGCTGGTTCTTGCGGTCGCGCGCGAGGGCGTACGCCCAGCCCCCCAGCAGGCTGCTGCGCAGGTCGAAGCCCAGCTCCTGGTTCTGCTCGAGCAGGCCCTGCGCGAAGATGCGGTGGCGGTTCGGGAAGATCCGCGTGTAGCCGAGCGTGAGCGAGCTGCGCTGGGTGTCGTCCGCCTCCGGCTGCCGCGTCATCACCGCGTCCGCCTGGGCGAAGGCTTCGAAGCGCGGGCGCGTGTAGCGCAGCTGGGCGTCGAAGTCGAGCTGCAGCAGCTCGGTCGCGCTCGTGTAGCCCGCGCCGGCGTCGAGCGAGCCGTTGAACTTGTCCCAGAACCCCGACTTCACGAGCTGGACGCGCACGATCTCCCGTAGCGGCAGCTGGTCGTTGCCCCAGTCCGCGACGATCTCGAGCGTGTCGGCGGTCGCTCCCGGCTTCAGCGCGCCGAAGTAGAGGCCGCCGTTCATGTGCTCGACCTCGAAGTACTCGGGCGCCGTGATCTCGGTGATGTTGTCCCACTCGATCTGCAGCGTCCCGATGTCGTCGGTGCCGAGCTCCAGGCGCGACTTGGTCATCTGCTTGATCTCGCCCACGATGCGGCTGCCGTTCTTGAGCACGATCACGTCGACTTTCGCGGCCGCCGCGGCGGAGGCGCCCGCCGATGCGGCGACCACGACCAGCGCCGCGGCCAGCAGCCGGCGCACCTCAGCTCCCGAACACGAAGCCGAGCAGGATCGTGATCTTCGAGTAGCGGATCTCGACGCTGCGGTCGAGGCCCAGGTTCGGCAGGTCCTGCGGCGGGATCGGCGAGTCGACCGGACGGCTCTTGCTTCCCCGCGCCCAGGCCGCACCGAGCGTGAAGCGGTTGTTCTTGAAGCGGAAGGACAGCCCGCCGCTGAAGTGGTAGAGATTCCAGTCGGAGACCGACACGTTCTCGCTCGCGTCGCCCACGGACGCCGAGAAGTCCGTGTGGAAGGCCCCGTAGACGGAGATGTCGTTGCTCAGGCTCTGCTCGACGCCCAGGCCCGCGTTCAGCACGCTCCGGAGCTCCTGGCCGAGCCGCACGGCGCCGGGGGTGTCGGCCGCCACCGCCAGCACCTCGAAGCGGTCGACGGCCCCGTACCACTCGGCGCTCGCGTAGACGCGCGTGCGGCCGAAGTGTCTCGAGGCCCCCACGCCCACGGCCCAGGGCGAGTGGTACTCGCTGTCGAGATCCTCCTGCTCGTCGGTCACGAGGATCGGAGGGTCCGGCCGGCCGTCGCCGTTCGCGTCGACGCCGACCGTCGAAACCGTGTAGGCGGCCTTGCCGCTGCCGAAGAGCCCCAGGCTCGGAGTCGTGATCGAGAGGCCGGCGTTCCACTTCGGGCTCTGCCAGGCGAGGCCCAGCTTCAGCAGCATCGCGTAGTGGCTGAACTCGGCGTCGGTCACGCCGTACGCGCTCAGCGCATCGCCGCCCGGCGCCACGGCGGAGAGCGTCAGCTCGCGCCGCGTGCGCTGGCCGCGGTAGACGCCGTACAGAGTCGCGCCGATCCCGAGCGACGGCGAGAGCGGACGCGCGAACGTGAGGCCGCCCCAGTCCTCCTCGGCGTCCACGTCCAGGTAGGACTCCGCCGCGCTGTGGACGCCCACGCCGAGCGGATCGGTCAGCCGCTGCCCGAGCCGCACGTCGAGCTGCTGGCGCGTCAGGAACGACCAGGCGAGCGCCGTGTTCTCGCCCAGCCAGCGCGACGGGAGCGCCCCGGCGAGCAGGGACGGCGCCGAGCCGAACCGCGAGGAGGAGGTGTCGAGCACCTGGAGGCCCGGCTCGGCCTGCGACGAGATCTTCTCCCACTGCACCGACTCGGTCGAGAGCAGATAGGCCGACTCGTTGCGCAGCGCGAGCGCGCCGGGGTTGTAGAAGGTCGCGGAGAGGTCGGGCACGCCCCCGATCACCTGGCCGCCCACGAGCTGCGCCACGGGGCCGTACTGGATCGACCAGTAGTGCGTGTCCTGGGCGGCGGCGGGAACGGCGGCGAGCGCGAGGATCCCCACCACGCGCAGCGCCAGCCCGCGCGGACGAGCGGGGTCAGAAGGCAAAGCCGTAGTCCACGTAGAAGCGCGTGCCCTCGTCGCCGTGCGCGACGGCGCCGTGCAGGATCGTGTTGAGCGTGAGCATCTGGAAAAACACCCCGCCGCCAAAGGACGAGTGCCAAGTATCGGACGACTCGCCCTTCAGGAACACCCGGCCGGCGTCGGCGAGCCCGAAGACGCCCCAGCGGCCGGGGGCGACGAGCTTCCCCCTGAAGAGCCAGACGCGGGCCTCGAGACTCCCGTAGAGCGACGAATCCCCCCCGAAGCGGTTCTTGCGATACCCGCGCAGGCTCTTGCTGCCGCCGACGAACGCGGCCTCGAACCACGGATGGTCGCCCCACACCTGGCGCCCGCCGACGCGCGTCGCGAGCATCGCGCGCCGCCCGGCGAGATAGCCGCGCAGCTGCCCCTCGACGCCGCCGAAGCCGCGCGAGTCCCACGCCTCGGGGTAGTAGAAGCCCTCCCCCTTGAGGCGAACGCCCGACCGGGCCGGCTTTCCGTCGGCGCGGAACTGGTCGCCGAGGGTGCCGGTGCGCAGGTGGCCGCGCGAGTCGAAATCGAAGCCGCCCTTCACGCCCAACTGCCCGAACGTCCCGATGCCGTAGGGCTGGTCGCCGCCGATGAAGCCCGTCTGGCTTGCGGGCGTGTCGGTCAGCTTCACGTCCGGCCCGACGTAGAGCTCGAGCGTGCGCGCGCTGGCCCACCATGCGGACACGAACAGCTCGTACGTGTCGGAGTCCGCGTCGTAGAAGGCGTCGTCGCTGCCCTCGGGCGGGGCGTTCGTCGTCTCGTTGCCGAGGCCGAAGTAGTTCAGGCTCTCGAGTCCCGACGCCTGTGCGTCGACGACGAAGTACTGGCGCGAGTTCTCGCGGCGGAACTCGCCGTCGTAGTTGAACTTGAAATCGTTGCGGCCGGTGCTGTACTGGAGCTGTACGGCCTGCAGCGTCGCGTAGGGCGACTTGCGGAAGCCCCAGGTCTGCCGCGCGAAGCCCGCCGCCAGCATGAGCGCGGGGTCGGGCTCCCACCAGAGCTTGAACTGCGGCAGCGTGCGGCTGCCCCAGTCGCGCCACTCGAGCCAGGGCGTCTCGGCCGGCTTCGCGGGCCGCCTCTGCCAGGGCTTGCGGTCGACGTGCGTGCCGGGTCCCGCGACGACGGAGCTGCCGCCCTCGTCGTAGAACCGGCTGCCGCCGCCCCGCGAGTCGTCGAGCTTGTCCGCGCCCGCGCCGCCGATCACCCGGAAGGTGATGGGCCCATCGGCCGCGCCCGCCGTCGCCACGTCGTCCCCCCCGCCATACAAGTAGGCGCGCACCTCGCTCGTCTCGCGCGGCTCGAAGCGGCGCCGGAACCACGGCGGGGCGTCGGCCGACCGCGCCAGCGTGAGCTCGAGTCCGCCGTCGTCGCTCCGCGTCGCGCGCACGACGTCGGCAAGGTCGGTGCCGTGCACGTCCACCTTGCGCGCGAGGCGCCGGTAGTACTCGCGCGACGCCTCGATGAGCCCGTCCCGGCGCTTCTTGAGGGCCGCCGCGAGCCCCGGCCCGTCGAGCGCGTACCATTCGGGCGGCAGCCGCTTCACCGCATCGTCGATCACGGCGTCCGTCATGCGTCCGGCGAGCTGCTTCGCCTCCTCCTCGAACGCCACGCGATCGAGCGCCGAGAGCATCCAGCGGTCCACCTCGCTGCCCTGCGTCATCCAGCCTTCGAAGTTCTCGTAGTCGTCCGTCCAGTCCATGAACTTCGGGTGCGTGCCGCGGGCGAGCCCGAGCAGCAGGCCCGAGAAGCGCGAGAACGCCTGGTCGCGGTCCTCGGGCAACGGCTCGAAGAGATCTTGCTTGCCACGGCGCAGCCAGCGCCACTGCTTGTTGTGCCGGTCCCAGTCCTCGATCCAGAGGTCGAAGAGCCGCGCGCGCAGCAGCGCGCGGTCGTCGACGCGCGCCTCTCCCGCCAGGAATCGCTTCCACAGCTCCCCGGTGGACAGGATCTCGGTCGCTCCCGCGAAGCCGGGAGCTCCGTTCGATCCCGGCAGCGGGTACTCCTCGATCGTCCCGGGCTGGCCCCCGAAGACCTTGCGGAACTCGCCGAGCGCGGGATCGTCGGGCATGAAGACGTAGCGCGGCGTGGTGTGGAGCACGAAGGCGGCCTCCGCGAGCGGCGGCACGACGAAGCCGACGCCCGGGTGGTTGGCCGTGGTCGAGTCCTGGAACAGCTGGGCGGGAACCGTGTCCGCCCACTCGGGCGGGAGGATGCGCTTCGGGTCCTTGTCGCTCGTCCGGAAGGTGTAGCTCTTCCCGTCCTTGCCCTTGAGCGCGAGCCCGATGCTCTGCATCGAGCCGACCTGCCGCACGGGCGTGAGCCCTCCGGCGTACGTGCGCAGATCGAGCACGGGAAAGTCGATCGGCGTCAGCCACAGCTTGCGGTAGCCGGAGCCCATGAACAGGTTGTGCAGGGCGGAGGTGTCGTAGCCCGGCCGACCGGCCATCACCCGCTTCACCTCGTCGGGCTCGGCCAAGGTCGCCACGGGCGCGGCGGCCGCTGCGGTTGCGGCCAGGAGGATCGCCGCTCGCAACGTCAGCCTCCGAGCGCCATCGTGATGGCCACGAGCGTAGCGCCGAGCACGACCATCGAGATCCCGATCAGCAGCGGCCGGCGGTGGATGATGCGGCCGAAGGCGAAGCCCGCCACGAACAGCAGCGCGATGGCCACCGCGTTCGACACGCGCATCGCCGGCCGGGCGTCGTGCATGAAGAGGAACGGCAGCGCCACCGGGAAGGTGGACAGGAACACCAGCAGGAAGACGGCAACCGCCCCGAGCCAGTCCGCCCGGCGGAAGCTCGGCGGCCCGCCGACCGGAGGCAACCCCTGAAGCCGCGCACGGATCGCGTCGAGCTCGGCGGGCTCGAGCACCCGCGCCACGACGGGCGGCATCGCCTCGGCGACGAGGCGCCGTGCTTCCGCGGGGTCGGCCGCCTCACGCGCGGCGCGGAACGACGCGTGGCGCCGCCCGCTGTCGGCGAGGCACCCCATCAGGTAGAAGACGGCGTCGATCAGGCCCCACGCCAGGTTGCACCCGAGCGCGCCGATCAGCATCGTGCGCACGTCCTCGCGGCCCGCCTCGGCGACGCTCAGCGACCCGGTGAACGTCAGCACCATGATCAGGCCGAACAGCACCTCCTGGACGCGCTCGATCGGCTCGAGGACGCGCATCACGCGGCTCGCGGCGGCAGCAGGTAGAGGGTCATCGCGAAGATCAGGTATACGGCCATCGCCAGCACGCCGACGAACCAGGCCGAGCGGCCGCCGCTCGTGAGGAACGAGGCCGTCAGGGCCGCGATGAGCATCATGACCACGGCTCCCGGCCAGAACTGCAGGCTCATCGGGGCCGGGCCGAGCACGTGGCTCAGCAGCACCAGCACCGGCGCGACGAAGAGCGCGATCTGGGACGCGCTGCCGAGGGCGATGCCCACGCTCAGGTCGAGGCGGTTCTTGCGCGCGGCGGAGAAGGCCGAGGCCATCTCGGCGGCCGCGCCCACGAGCGCCACCACGATGAAGCCCACGAACGCCGGCGTCATCCCGAAGCCCTCGGCCGCCTGCTGCACCGACTCGACGAACAGCTCGCTCACCAGCGCCACCAGGACCGTGACGCCGGCCAGGGTGAGCAGCGCGAGGCGGAGCGGCCAGGGCTGCTCGCCGGCCTCGCCGTGCTCGACGCTGGCGAACAGCTCGCGGTGCGTCTTGAGCGAGAAGACGAGCCCCAGCACGTAGGCCGCGATCAGCACCACCGCCAGGCCGTCGCTGAGGGCCTGCGTGAAGGCCTCACCCGGCCCTCCGTCCGCCTCGGCCACCGCCGAGGGGATCAGGATCGCGACCGTGGCCATGAACAGCAGTACGGCCTGCATGCGGGCGCCCGTGCGGTTGAACTCCTGCTCGTGGTGCTTCAGGCCCCCGAGCAGGAACGACGCGCCCAGCATGAAGAGTGTATTGGTCACGATGGCGCCCGCGATCGACGCCTTGACCAGCATGTGCTGCCCCGAGCGCAACGCGGCGAGCGCGATGATGAGCTCGGTCAGGTTGCCGAGCGTCGCGTTCAGCAGGCCTCCGATCGCGTCGCCGGTCTTCGCGGCCACGGACTCGGTCGCGCGGCTGAGCAGCGCCGCGAGCGGAACGATGGCGAGCACCGACAGCACGAACAGCAGCTGGTGCGCCTCGGGCGACAGCCGCTCGGCGGCGAAGACCGCCGGCACGAAGGCCAGCAGCCAGAGCAGCGGAGTCTCGCGGATCTCGTGTAGCAGCGGTCTCATTCGAGCGGCCCCTGTCGAAACTCGCGGAACGCGGCAGGATGGCGCCCGTCGTGGCGCCACCCCGCCGTGAAGGGCTAGAACCGGAGCGTGATGCCGCCGGACAGCTCCCACTGGTTCGAGTACTGCGCGTTGCCGACCACGTAGCAGCCCCAGTAGGGGTCGCACCACCAGCCTTCGGAGTCCGACTTGATGTAGGTGGGCGTCCAGCGGCCCTCGAGCATGATCCCCACGTTGTTGCCCGGGTACATCTTCACGCCGAGCGCCCAGGTGGTGGAGAACTGGGTGTTGCCGCCGATCTCCCGGTTGCCGATCGTCGTGAGCCCGCCGTACTGCGTCGCTCCCGCGCCACCGAGGAAGTAGGGACGCGTCTTCGAGTCCGGATCGCCGAAGTGGTAGGCGATGAACCCGTGGTAGTTGTAGATCTTCTGGTCCCCCAGCTCCACCGTGGTCGTCCCGCCGGCCTCGAGCTGCGTCGACTGCAGGTTGAAGAGGCCTCCTACCTGGACGTGCTCGTTCACGAAGAAGCCGAGGCGCAGGCCCCAGGAGAACGCGTCCTTCGGGTCGATCTGGGTGAAGGTCCCGACGCCCGGCACCACGACAGCGTTGGCCCCGCCCACGCCGTCGCTGAACGTCCAGCCCGCCGTGCCGGCGAGCTCCACGCGGTGGTCCTGGGCTTGCGCAGCCGCCCCAGCCGCCGCCACGAACGCCACTGCCAGCAATGCGCTGCGAAACATCGTGCTCGTCTCCTTGATCAGGGCGGGCTGTCCCTTGCGACCCGCCGAATTGCCCGAGTGCGGGCTACTTCACGCTCACCATGAGCGCTTCCGTGTACGTGATGTCGACCTTGTCGCCGACCTTGAGTCCGGCGAGCTTCGTCTTGTCCTGCACCTTGAAGCTCAGGCTGTGACCGTCGGCGCTCTTGACCTTCACGGACGGCACGTTGGCGTCGATCGCCTCGATCGTCACCGTGGCCTTCTGCGTCTGCGTGACCATGCCGCTCGGCTTGGCGCCCGTGCCGCGCGTGACCTTCGGCTCGCCCGCCGGCGCCGCGCCCGTGGCGCTCGACTTCTGGATCTCGGCCAGCACCGACTCGACGTAGGTGAACGTGATCTTGTCGCCGACCTTCAGCTCGTTGAAGCGCTTGACCTCGGGCCCGACTCCGAGCTCCACCACGCCCTCGGGACCCCTGAGCGTCACGATGCGGTTGGTGTGGTCGATCGCCTCGACGGTGGCCGTGACCTCGGTCGCCTGGGCCATCTTCACCTGCGCCTGGGCCGCGAGCGGCGCGACCGCGATCATCGCGACAACCGGAATGACTCTCTTCAGCATCGTCTTCATCCTCCAGAACGTTTCGGAGCCGCGCATCTGCGGATCCTTGCCTTGCTTCATCTACCGCGGCTTCGAGGCCAGCGGGTTGCCGCCCAACGCGTTCGAGATGTCCGCGATCGCCTTCTGCGCCTTCACCGAGTTACCGGCCTCGTCGAGCGGCGGCGAAACGACGGCGACCCCGAACTTGCCGGGCGAAACCGCGATGATACCGCCACCGACCCCGCTCTTGCCCGGAAGGCCGGTGTGGTAGAACCACTTGCCCGAGTCGTCGTAGAGCCCGGCCGTCGCCATGACCGCGAGCACCGGGGCCACGTTGGCGGTCTTCATCACCTGTTTTCCGCTCACGGGGTTCTTGCCGCCGTTGGCGAGAGTTCCCGCCATCGTCGCCAGGTCCTTGGCGTTGACGTTGACCGAGCACTGCTCCGTGTAGACGTCGGTCGCCTGCATCGGGTTCGACTTGATGAACTCGTAGGCGTACATCAGGTATCCGATCGCCTGGTTGCGCT
>Ga0111539_10006308_pt1 | contig 15302 bp, 12 predicted proteins | sample RhiMethybrSRZTD1_FD_79667 | JGI IMG/M metagenome (GOLD analysis project Ga0111539, IMG submission 79667) | Populus rhizosphere microbial communities from Tennessee, USA - Rhizosphere MetaG P. TD hybrid SRZTD1 (version 2) (version 2) | ecosystem: Host-associated > Plants > Roots > Rhizosphere >... | reverse complement strand
GGGCTTTGCACGGCGCTCGTCTGCGGGCTGATGGGGACGCTGGCGGAAGGCGGGCTGGTGGGAGCGGTGATGGCGGCGGTCGGCGCGATGATCGGCGCACCCGGTGCAGCGCACCTGGCGGAAGACGCCGAACCGCAACGCCCGGTGTAGCGGGGCGGGCGATCGCTCGCCCGTCCCGATCTTGCCTCGCGTGGATCGGGACTAACGATGCAGCGCATGCGATCACGTCATCCGTTTGCTGTTTTCCTGGCGCTGACGCTGGCCGCCGGCGCCTGTCTGGAGAAGGCCGACCTGCCGGTCGAATCGGGCATGGGTCCGACGCCGACGCTGCCGGCGCCGAAGAAGTCGATGATCCCGACGGTGGAGATCGCGACCGCGCGCGGCTGGCCCGCGGGCGCCAAGCCGAACGTCGCGTCCGGGATGACCGTGAACGCGTTCGCGCACGGACTGGCGCACCCGCGCTGGCTGCACGTGTTGCCGAACGGCGACGTGCTGGTCGCCGAGACGAACGCGCCGCCCAAGCCCGACGACGCGAAGGGCTTCAAGGGCTGGATCATGAAGAAGCAGATGGCGAAGGCGGGCGCCGCGGTCCCGAGCGCTGACCGGATCTCGCTGCTGCGCGACGCGGACGGCGACGGCGTCGCCGAGACGCGCACGACGTTCCTCGAAGGGCTGCATTCGCCCTTCGGCATGGCGCTGGTGAACGGCGACTTCTACGTCGCCAACTCGGACGCGGTGGTGCGCTTCCCCTACGCGGGCGGCGAGATGCGCATCGTGGGCGCGGGCACCAAGCTGGTCGATCTGCCGGCCGGGCCGATCAACCACCACTGGACGAAGAGCCTGATCGCCAGCCGCGACGGCACGAAGCTGTACGCGACGGTCGGCTCCAACAGCAACGTCGGCGAACGTGGCATGGCGGTGGAGGCCGGCCGGGCGGCGATCTGGGAGATCGATCGCCAGACCGGCGCGCACCGCGTGTTCGCCTCGGGCCTGCGCAACCCGAACGGTATGGCTTTCGAACCAGAGACCGGCGCGCTGTGGACGGTGGTCAACGAGCGCGACGAGCTGGGCAGCGATCTGGTGCCCGACTTCCTGACGTCGGTGAAGGACGGCGGTTTCTACGGCTGGCCGTACAGCTACTACGGCGCGAACATCGATGCGCGCGTGAAGCCGCCGCGACCGGACCTGGCGGCGAAGGCGATCGTGCCGGACTACGCGCTCGGCGCGCACACCGCGGCGCTGGGCCTGGCCCGGGCGTGGGGCGATTCGCTGCCGGCGCCGTTCGCGAGCGGGATGTTCGTCGGCCAGCACGGCTCGTGGAACCGCAAGCCGCCCAGCGGCTACCAGGTGATCTTCGTGCCGTTCAAGGGCGGCAAGCCGTCGGGCCAGCCGATCCCGGTGCTGACCGGCTTCCTGAGCCCGGCCGGCGAAGCGTACGGTCGGCCGGTCGGCGTGGCGATGGACAGCCGGGGCGCGCTGCTGGTCGCCGACGACGTCGGCAACGCCGTCTGGCGCGTCGCCGGCGCCCAGGCGTCGGCGGAAGCGCTGCCGCAATAGCGTTCTTTCCCCCTCGCCCCGCGAAGCGGGGAGAGGGTCGGGGTGAGGGGTCTGCGGCTTCCGGTCAGCGTTTCGTCTGAACCAGCACCGCACACGCCGCCGGCAACGCGGGCTCCGGCGCCGCCGCCTCCGCCTCCTTCTTCTTCGTGCGCGCCTCCGCCGCGTGGTCGCTGAACCACCAGACCAGCGTCGCGCCGCAGCCGTCGTCGCGCGGTGTCTCCTGTGGGACGCACAGGGGGCTGTCGGCGGGGCACTTCAGCCGCACGTGAAAGTGATCGTGGTGGGCCCACCACGGGCGCAGGCGCGCCTGCCACGGCGCCTTCGCGGTCGCGGGCGCCTCGCACAGCAGCTTCTTGATCGTGGGATTGACGAAGATCCGATCCACGGCCGGATCCGCTGCCGCCAGCGCCAGCAGCTCGACGACCGCCGGCGTCCAGGCGGGCGTCGTCTCGTGCGTCTTCAGGTCGAGGACGGCGAGCGGCGACAGCTGCTCGCGCGCGCGCCGCGAAAGATGGCCCGCGCGCACGCCCGCCGGCGCGGCGTAGCCGATGTCCGCGTCCAGTCCGGTCTGGTGGCTGCGGTGTCCGCTGGGCGTCGGGCCGCCGCGCGGCTGCGACAGATCGCCGACGACGAGCAGTCCGAGCTTCTTCCGCCGCACGGCTGCCCCCAGTCGCCGCACGTACGCGATCAGGTTCGGGTGACCGAAGCGGCGGTTGCGCCCGAGGCGCACCACCTCGTAGCCGGGCCCGCTCGCCGGCAGCGTCGCCGCGCCCTGCAGGCAACCGAGGCTGGTCGTGCCGATGGACAGCGCCGGGCCCGCGCTGGGCTTGCGCTGCGCCTGCCACCGCTTCGCGACGATCCCTTGCTTGGGCGCCGGCGCCGGCGGCGGCGGCCCGGCGTTCGCCGCCAGCAGGATCGACCACAGCGCGGCGGCCTTCACGGCCACCAGCATAGCGCGACCGGGATCGCGGCTGCGCCGCGATGAACCGGCTAGTACCTCGCCACAGATGTTTTGATCGGTTGGCGCACCCTAGGCCTCGGACCTCAGGCCTCGGGCTTCTGGCTCTGGATCCGGACCTGAGGCCCGAAGTCTGACGTCTGAGGTCCTTTGGATCGAACCAGTCATCTTCACTGTGGCGAGGTACTAGTTTGGCTCGTCGGCGATCACGCGCCCGATCACCAGCAGGTCGACCGGCTTGACCAGGTGGACGTCGAAGCCCGCCTCCTGGGCGCGCAACCGGTCGCTGTGCTGGCCGTAGCCGGTGATCGACACCAGCCGGATCCCCGACAGCCGCGGCTCGTGGCGGATGCGGCGCGCCAGCTCGTATCCGTCCATCAGCGGGAGCCCGATGTCCAGCAACGCGACGTCCGGGGAGAAGGTCTCGAGCTTGGCGAGCGCCTGCGGCCCGTCATGCGCGACCTCGACGGCGTGGCCCAGATCGACGAGCGCCTCCGCCAGCGCCTCGGCGGCGTCTTCGTTGTCGTCGACGACCAGCACCCGTCGGCCCAGGGGGCCCGGCTGCCGTCCCGCCTCCACCGTCATCGCGCGGGAAGCGGCGGCGGATGTCGTCACCGCCGCCGGAAGCAACACGACGAACTCGCTCCCCTTCCCGGCGCCGTCGCTGTACGCCTCGACCGTCCCGTCGTGCAGCGTGACCAGCGATTTGACGATGCTCAGCCCCAGGCCGAGACCGCCTTCCGAACGATCCAGCCCCTGCCGTCCCTGCACGAACAGGTCGAACACGACCGGCAACATGTCGGGGCGGATGCCAATCCCGGTGTCCTTGACCGTGACGCGCACCTGGTCACCCGACGGCGACAGCTTGGCGCTCACGGCGATTGAACCGCCGGAACCCGTGTATTTGGCGGCGTTGGTCAGCAGGTTCGCAAACACCTGCGCGAGCCGCATCTTGTCGCCGTCGACGGTCAGCCCGGTGTCGACGTCGATGGACAGGTGATGCATGCGCTGCTCGAGCAGTGGGCTCGCCAGCTCGATCGCGTGCCCGATCACCTCGCCCAGGTCGACGATCGAACGGTCGAGCGAAATCTTGCCGCGCGCGATGCGCGACACCTCCAGCAGATCGTCGACCAGACGCACGACGTGGCGCACCTGGCGGTCGATGAGCGCGCGTTCCTTCTCGAAGATGGTGCTGCCGCGGAGCTGCATGACCTGCAAGGTCGTCAGGATCGGCGCCAGCGGGTTGCGCAGCTCGTGGCCGAGCATCGCCAGGAATTCGTCCTTGGCGCGCGTCGCCTCCTCGGCCGTGGCGCGCGCCTCTTCGGCGGTTCGCCGCTGCCGCCCCATCTTGAGCTGCGTTTCGATGCGCGCGGTCAGCTCGCGCGCGGAGAACGGCTTGACCAGGTAGTCGTCCGCGCCCGCGTCCAGACCGTCGACGCGCGCCTCGTCGCCGGCGCGCGCCGACAGCATGATGATCGGAACGGACGCCAGCGCGTCGTGCCGCCGCAGACGCCGCACCAGCTCGAAGCCGTCCATCGCGGGCATCATCACGTCGGTCAGGATCAGATCGGGCGGGTCACGCTCGGCCGCGACCAGCGCCGCCTGACCGTCGGGGACCGTGTCGACCCGCCAGCGCCGTTCGAGGATCCGCCGGACGTAGTCGCGCATGTCGGCATTGTCGTCGGCCAGCAGGATCCGCGCGGTCGGCTCCCCCGTCTCGTCGGCCGCCGCCGCCGGCCGCTCCACCACCCCGCGCTCGCCGTCGGGCAGCCACCGCATCGCTTCCTCGACGTAGGCCGCCGCCCCCATCGACGCCGAGGCGGGCGCGGGGGCGCCGCCGACGCGCTCTGCGGGCAGGTGGGCGCTGCCCCGCGGGATCGAAACCGTGAACGTCGTGCCCTGGCCGAGGCGCGAGCTCACCGACACGGTCCCGCCGTGCAGGCGCACCAGCTCGTGAACCAGCGCGAGGCCGATGCCCGACCCTTCGTGCGTGCGCGCGCGCGCGCCGCGGACGCGGTGGAAGCGTTCGAACAGGCGCGGCAGCTCCTGCTCGGGGATTCCCGTGCCGGTATCCGCGACCACGAGCTCGATACGGTCGCCGCGCACACCCAGCGTCACCACGATCGATCCGTCGAACGTGAACTTGAGCGCGTTCGACAGCAGGTTGAGGACGATCCGCTCCCACATGTCGCGGTCGACGAACACGGGCTCACCCAGGGACCGGCACGCGACGAGCAGCTCGATGCCCGCGCTCTCGATCGCCGCGCGGAAGCCGCTGGCCAGATCCCGGGTCATCGCGGTCAGATCCGTCGCCTGGTAGGAGGCCTGCGCGCGGTTGGCTTCGATGCGCGCGAAGTCGAGCAGGTTGTTCACCAGCTTCAGCAGGCGAAGCTCGTTGCGGTGAACGGTGTCCAGCGCCTCGCCGGACAACACGCCGCCGTCACGAAGCGCGTCTTCGGTCGGCCCCAGCATCAGCGTCAGCGGCGTGCGGAACTCGTGGCTGACGTTGCTGAAGAATTCCGTCTTGGCGCGGTCGATTTCGGCCAGCGCCTCGGCGCGCCGCCGTTCTTCCTGGTACGCGGTCGCGTTGCGGATCGCGGTCACGACCTGTCCGGCGGCCAGCTCGAAGAAGCCGCGGTAGCCCTCGTCCAGCGCGCGGTGCGGGCTGAGCGCGGCGATCATCACGCCGTAGGCGCGCGGCTGATCGGGTGACGCCAGCGGCAGGGCGATCGCGGTGTGCGGCGACTCCGTCCAGGCGCCGCAGGGAAGCGCCGCGAACTGCTCGCGCAGACCAGCGCAGAGCTCGACGCGACGCTGCTCGGCGACGCGCGCGAGCGGCCATTTCGACGGCGCGTCCAGCGCCACCGTCGGGGGCGCGACGTCGCCGCTCTGGGCCAGGCCGCACGAGCCGGCCAGGTGCGCCGTGCGACCGGCGTCATCCAGCAGATAGAAGACGGCGAACGGCACGTCGCGCGGGTTGCCGCCCAGCGTCGCCGCCGCCTTCGCGCACGCCTGCTCGGGCGTCTGCGCGGCGGCCGCGCTCTCGCCCAGCTCGCGCAGCGTCCGCAGCTGGCGCTCGCCGAACACGACCTCCGTCGTCTCGGCCACGGTCGCGAGCACGCCGCCGATGCCGATCGGCTGCGCGGTCTCGTCGGGGACCGGGCTGTAGGCCACCTTGAAGTGCGTCTCCTCGAGGAATCCCTGGCGGTCGATCAGAAGATCGAGATCGTCACTCCACGTCGCCGGCTCGCCGCGAAACGGCGCCTCGACCATCGGCCCGATGATGTGCCAGATCTCGCCCCAGCATTCCGCGCCGGGCTGGCCCATCGACTTCGGGTGCTTGGTGCCGGGGATCGGCACGTACGCGTCGTTGTAGAGCTGAACGAACTCGGGCCCCCACCAAACGAGCAGCGGGAACCGGTTGCGCAACAACAGACCGACCATCGTCCGCAGCGCCTGCGACCAGCCGGCGACCGGGCCAAGCGGCGTCTGCGACCAGTCGATCGAGCGCATGAGAGCGCCCATCTCGCCCCCGTCGGCCAGCACGTCGGCGGAACTCATGTCGTCCGCCACATCTAGGAATCGTTCGCGGACGCCGCAAGGCCAGTTGTAAGGATTTCCCTTGCCCGCGTCGTAAGGTCGCGAAATTCAACGACCGAAATGCACCTCTCCGAACGCATGAGCGTCGGTCGCGCGTCGCCTCGTTGGCCTGGCCACAACGTTTTGTTGTTTTCCTTACAACGCCCCTCATGAAGGTCCTGTCTGTAAGTCCTTATAGAGTCATTAGTTACATGTAGGAACAGTTGGCTTAATTACTGCTTCTAACTAATGAATGCTTCCTTCTCGTCCGTCCGCGACGCTTCTTCGGGCCGGCCTCGTCATCGGAGCGCTGGGCCTGATCGGGTGCGGCGAGCTGGACGATGACCAGGCGACGGACGACTCGGCCCTGGTCACCCACAACGGCCTGTCGGGGATCAACGGCCTGTCGGGGATCAACGGCCTGTCCGGCGTGAACGGCCTGTCGGGCGTGAATGGTCTGTCGGGCGTGAACGGCCTGTCCGTCGACAACGGTCTGTCGGGCGTGAACGGCCTGTCGGGCGTGAACGGCCTCATGACCACCGACCAGGGTCGCGAGACCGTCGAATACCTGGTGCGCTGCGCGCTCGCCGAGGGCGACACGCTGGTCAAGCAGGACCCATACGGCGTCACCCACGTGTTCGAGGGCGAGATCGGCCTCGCGCCCGCGTGGAAGAACGGCGCATGCGACACGCTGTGCCGGGAGTACGTGACGGGCTGCATGCTCGCGCACGTCAACACGGCGGGCATCCACGTCCCGATCTGGATCGTGTCGGGCAACGCCGCGATGGGCTGGGGTCAGAACCCCACGTTCCCGAACCAGGAGGGCACGTTCTTCGGTGACATCTTCCTCACGAACAACGTGGGCCAGGTGGACGCGTATTACTGCGATGGCACCGGCTTCGACAAGGACGTGGTCGCCGGCCGCATCGGATCGAACCAGACGGGCGCGCCGTACAAGAATCTCTACAGCAGCAAGTACTGCAAGCAGAACTACTGCGTCCCGTCCGACGCCAAGACGGATACGGTCGCCGACGGATACAAGCAGTGCACGATGGGTACCGGCTCGCACACGGCCTGGAACCATCCGGTGACGGTATGGCGGGGGAACAAGGCGTACAACGCCTCCGGGCAGGTGGTGCCGGGCGTGACCGCCGACGGGCGCACCGTCCGCTACGACTTCGAGTCGGGCGTGAACGGCTGGACGTCGACCAACAGCCAGCTCGTCGTGTCGTCGGTCGGCGAGGCGGGCGGCCAGACGGGCGGCAAGTCGCTGAAGGCGACGTACGGCAGCGGCGCGAGCACCCTGCGCATTCAGGGCCCGACCGGGCTGTCGCTTGCCGCGGGGACCAAGGTCAGCTTCTACATTTACCTGTCGGCGACCAGCAAGCTGACGGAGATGACCCCGTTCGTGAAGAAGCAGGGCGGCAACGAGTGGAAGGTCACAACCAGCACCACCAGCCTACTCAAGGGCTCGTGGAACATCGTCACCATCACGGTGCCGTCGGGCGCGATCGGCGCCCAGGTCGGCGTCGAGTTCAAGACCAGCGGCGCCTTCACCGCCTACCTCGACGCGGTCACCTGGTAGCCCGCGGCGCGCGCCGGCGGGCACCTTGACAGTGCCCTGAGATGGGCCGACGCTGCTCCTGTTTCGTAACAGGGAGGCGCGTGATGGGGCGTTGGCTGACGGTTTCGGTGGTGCTGTTTTTCGTCGCGGCGTTGCTCGTGGGCGGGCCGCACGCGGCGGCCGCGGATTCGCCGGTGGGGACCTGGGTCAAGAAGGGCAAACCGGGCCAGCCCATCATGACGTTGACGATCGAGGCCTGGGCCAAAGGCAAGGCCAAGCTCGTCTGGACGTTCAAGGGGCAGGGGATGGACGGCGTGATCATGTCCGTCGTGTCGGCGCTCGACGGCAAGGACGCGCCCGTGCTGCTGAACGGGAAGGATTCGGGCGAGACGATGGCGATCAGCCTCGTCGACAAGCTCCACTCGCTGGCGGTCGTCAAGATGAAGGGCAAGCCGTTCGGCACCTCGAAGGGGGCGTATTCGTCGGACTTCAACACGTTGACCGTCGAGAACGACTTCTCCACCGCCGTCGGCGGCAACCCGGCGGGCAAGACGACCGAGGTCTGGACGCGCAAGTAGCGCCGGTTCAGGGCATCGGCATCGGCGGGAGCGCGAACGACCACGTCCACACCTTGGTGCCGCTGGATCCCGTGCCCACGCAATACGGCTCGGTCTTCATGCCTTCGATCTGGCCGCCCACGCCGGGGAAGCCCATGATCGTCGGCAGCCATTCGATCATGTCATCGAACGGCCCGCTGTTCGCGGGGCAGGTGGTGACGCGGGTGCCGTATACGTTCGCGTTGCCGCCGCCGACGTAGCCGTAGCCGAGGATCTGGGCCGCGGCCTGATCCGGGATCACAGCGATCGCGCCCTGGTTCGTCAGGTCTCCGGTGCACGTCTCCGTCAGCGTGCACGTGCCGGTTGCGGACATGGTGGTGTGCACGTGCTCGTACATGGTCGTGCCGACCGAGTGGTACTGCTGGGCGGCAGGGTTCCATACCCAGCCGACCGACGACACCGTGTGCCAGGTTTCGTGATCGGTCTGCGACCCGAGCGTGCTGTCGCAAGTCATCAGCACGTCGATGTTCCCGCGCAGCGAGCCGGGGTCGTCGCACGCCACGACCGCCGCACGCGCCTCGCGCATGATGGTCCCGTTCGTGTAGTCGCGCAGCGTCGCATCGTTCGAGGAGAAGCCGGAGGTGAGGGCCGCGCCCACGACGGCGCTGGCGGGCGTCAGGCCCGACAGCGTCTGCGTCATGACGTTGAGGAAGCGGACGCCGGTCACCTCCTGCAGCTCGCTGCGTGCCGACTGGACGATGCCGACCGTCGTCGGCACGTAATTGGGATCGCTGCGCGCGACCTGGTTGGTGGGATGCGCCGCGCAGTTCTCGAGCTCGGCCAGCTCCCTGAACAGCGGGTCGGTCTGGCGCGAGATGTCTGTCGCCGTCGAGAGGGACGACAGCGCCGACGCGAACGCATAGATCACCGCCAGCGATTGCACCGGGATCCCGTGGGAAACCGCGTAATCGATCACCGAGCCGATGCCGACGTCGGCGCCCGCAGCGGCGGTCTCGCTCCAGGCGGCGCCGGCGCCGCTCTCGCCGTCGGCGAGCAGCTCGTCGTCGGTGAACGGGAGCGGCGTCGACGACGGAAATCGCGCGACGACGGAGGGGGGGATGCCTGCGGTCGGGATGAAGTAGCGCAGGTCGGTCTTGATCGTCGCCGCCGGGCCCGCGCTCGACGTGTAGTGTTTGTCGTAGACGGCGGGCGCCCCCGCGGCGACCGCGGCGGCCTCCTCGGCCGTCGGCGCGTACATCTGATCGGGCGTGAAGGTCAGCGTCGCGTTGCGGACGGCGCCGTTCGGGAACGTCTGCTTGAGGACGTACGTCTTGCCGTCGGGGCTGGAGATCTCCAGGCGGGAGGCGGCGATGAAACGGGCCGCGTCGGCGGGCACGCCCATCGCGGTGATCGCGGCCGCGGCCGGCTCGTTGACCGGGAAGTTCGGGTCGTCGCCGCCGGTGCCGCCGGTGCCCCCGAGGCCGCCTGTGCCGCCGCTGCCGTCGGGCCTGCCGCCGCCGCCGCCGCACGCGACGGCGGTCGTCGCAAACACCAGCCCGGCCACGATCGAGCTCCGGAACAGCATCAACCACGGCGAGCGTAACATGCCGGTACAGCTTCATGTGATGGCGCGCGCTGCGGCATGACCGCCGTGTCTGCTAACATCGCCGGGCTTTGCGCGGGATTTTCTGGGCGGTTCTGGCCGTTGCGCTCGTCGGGTGCGCCGGAAAGCCGCGCTCGGTGCGATCGCCCGACGCCCCCGCAACCGTCGCCCCGCCCGTGTTCGTCGACATCCCCCCGCCCCGGAATGATCCGCGCGCGCCGCTCGACCGCGAGATCGCGGCGCTGCCGAACGCCCGCGCCGTTTGGTTTGCCGACAAGGAGTACGGCAAGATCTATCTGGTTTCGGCGGGACCCGAGCGCGCCGCCGAGCGGCCGCTGGTGCTGGTTCACGGCCTCGGCACCAACGGCGTGCGCGACTGGTATCCCGTGCTCGCGCAGCTCTCTACCAGCCGCCGGGTGGTGCTGTTCGATCTGCCCGGGTTCGGGCGTTCCGGGCAGGGCAACCTCAAGTACGCGCCCTCCAATTACGCGGCGGTGCTATCGCGCGTGATCGCGGCCTACGGCCCGGGACCGGTCGACGTCGTCGGCCATTCCATGGGCGGCGCGATCACGCTGTTTCACGCCGGCATGTACCCGGAGCAGGTGCGCAGGCTGATCCTCGTCGACGCGGCGGGCATCCTGCACCGCGACGCATGGTTCGCTCATCACATGCGGCGGGTGACCGAGCCCGCCAGCGTCGTGCTCCCGCGCGTCGCCGATCTCATGGGCGAGGCCGCCCAGCTTCTCTCCGACACGACGCGCCTCCTCGATCCGGCGCCCGACATCGTGCTGGAGTTCGCGCCGCTTCGGCAGCGGATCCTGGGCGGCAAGCCCGAGCGGATCGCCGCGCTCGGGCTGATCTTGCAGGACTACGGGCCGGTGATCGCGCGCGTCCGGACGCCGACGCTGGTCGTCTGGGGCGCCGACGACATGGTCGCGCCGCTGCGCACCGGGTTGATGCTGGCCGATCGGCTCCCCGACGCGCAGCTGGTCGTATTCCCGGGCGTCGGTCACCAGGTGATGGCGCAGGCGCCGACGAAGCTGGTGCCGGAGATCGAGCGCCACCTCGCCGGCACCGGGCCGGTCCACACGCAGGCGGCCACGACGGCCACGCAGGGTAAAGGCGTCTGCAAGGGCCAGTCGGACCTTCACCTGACCGGCGTCTACGACAGCATCGAGATCGAAGACTGCCCCCGCGCGACGCTCGACCAGGTGCGGACGACCAGCCTGGTGATCCGGCGGAGCACCGCCAGCATCATCCGCTCGACCTTCACCGCCGGGATAACCGCCGAGATGTCGACGCTGATCGTGACGGGCGGCGAGATCGACGGCGAGGTCGCGGTGGACGCCAAGGAGAGCAAGGTCGACCTCGCGGGCGTCGTGATCGCCGCGCGCCGCGAGCCGTTCCGGGCGGACGCGCAGAGCCGCGTCTTGCTGTCCGTCTGCCCGGTTCGGACGCCCGATGGGGACGTTGGCTATCGCCACGGCTTCGTCAAGGCGTCGGGCCCGTAGCGGCGCGACGGCGCAGCCGTTCACGAGGCCGAGCTGGCGAGCCGGTGCTCGACGCGCTTTACACGCCTGAGCGCCCGCAACGAATTCACGAACGCACTGATGAGCAGTGCGAGCGGCGCGGCCGGGATCACCGGGAACCCCGGAATTCTCCGCAGCAGCTTGAAGAGCAGGAATTTCTTGATGATCTTGCCTGGACGACGCATGTGGGCCTCCCCCGAAAAGCTGAGCACGTCCTGCCCCCGAGCAAGCACAGCGCCTGGCGCGCGGCTCAGGTCGATTCCCTAGCCGGGGCGGCATGGCTAGCTTCAACGACCGGAACCAGGAGGGCCACATGCGCGGGCTGAAGACGGTCTGGTCGATGACCAGACAGACATTTTCCGAATGGAGCAACGACAAGAGCGGGCGGCTCGGCGCCGCGCTGTCGTATTACACGGTGTTCTCACTGGCCCCTCTGTTGCTGCTGGTGATGTCCATCGCCGGTCTCGCGTTCGGGCGCGAGGCGGCCGAGGGACGCCTGTTCGCGGAGCTGTCCGGGCTGTTCGGCGCCGAGGCCTCAAGCCTGATTCAATCGGCGGTCGCGAAGGCGAGCGAAACCAAGGGTGGGGTGCTTGGCACAATCGTCGGTGTCGTGATCCTGCTGGTGGGCGCGACCGGCGTCGTCATCGAGCTGCAGGATGCGCTCAACACGGTCTGGAAGGTCGAGCCGAAGCCGAACCGGGGCGTCTGGGGCGTGGTGCGCACCCGCCTGCTGTCGGTGGCGATGATCCTGTCGCTCGGCTTCCTGCTGCTCGTGTCACTGGTCGTCAGCGCCGTGCTGGCCGCCTTCAGCGGCTGGATGCGCGCCGCGATCGGCGACATCGCCGTGCTGGGCTGGTTCATCGACGCGTTCGTGGCGCTCGCGGTGATCTCGACGCTGTTTGCGTTGATCTACAAGATCCTGCCCGACGCGAAGGTTGCCTGGCGCGACGTCTGGGTCGGGGCGGTCGCGACCGCAATCCTGTTCATGATCGGCAAGTACCTCATCGGCCTTTACATCGGCCGGGCGAGCGTCGGCTCGGCATTCGGCGCCGCAGGATCGCTGGCGGTGTTGCTGGTCTGGATCTACTACTCCGCCCAGATCGTGCTCCTGGGCGCGGAGTTCACCCGCGTCTACGCCAATCAGTTCGGCGCGAAGGTCCGCCCCACCGCCCAGGCGGTCCCGGCGCGAAGCGCGGTGGCGCGCCGGCGGCCGCCGGCGCCCGACGCACGACCCCAAGAAGGATGAAAGGACGATTGCGCCACGGAAGCGTGGGGGGCGGGCCGCGCGGCCACCCTCACATCTGCTGGCCGTGCTCGCAGTAGGCCTGGACGACCTGGGCCAGCGAAACGTAGTCGACCGGCTTGAACAGCACCGGCGCGTCCTCGCGGATGCTGATCATCGGATCGTTGGTGCCGGTGATGATGACGCGGGGGATGCGTGACCACTTCGAGGATCGTCTGACGAGGCCCAGGAACTCGGACCCGCTCATGTGGGGCATCAGCATGTCGACCAGCATGACGTCGGGCGGGTCGTCATCCAGCGCACACATCGCTTCGCGCCCGTTGCGCGCCATGATGGTGCGGTACCCAAGTGAGCTGACGACTTCGCTGATCGAGAGCGCCACATCGCTGTCGTCTTCCACGATCAACACGGAGGCCTGGGACGGTCGAGGTTGCTGCAGCATGCCGCTTTCATAGTGGTGACTCCTGAGTCAGGGTGTCAGTCAGGGGAACCCCGGAGTCTTCGATTGCGGTATGCTTCTCCGCTCACCAGAGACGCGTGCGAAATGATCGAATCTCTCGAAACGATCGATCGCGCCGACGTTTGCGGATCTTGCGGCACGTCGGTTGGCGGGCGTTACATCCTCCACGGGGAGGGTGCCGTCCTCCACAGTTTCTGCTCCGAGGCGTGCCTGCAGGCGGCGCTGACGGCGCAGCGCAAGCGGCGATGGAAGGCGCGCCGCCGCGGGATGAAAATCGCCATCATCGGCACCGCGGTCGCGGGCGCGTGCCTGGCGCCGCACCAGGGGTGGCACCCGCCGCCCGCGCCACCCGCCCGCGCGCCCGTCGCCCCCGCCGCGGCGGCCGGGTCCCTGCCGGCGGGCTGGTTCGGTCCCGAGTGGCCGCCGTCGGACACCAGCCTGCTGGCGGCGCTGGGCCGCGACGCCTGGATCCATCCGCTCGCGGGGCCGGTGCGGCGCATGCCCATCAGGGACTCGCGCGTGTTCGGCGCCGTGCGCCCTGGGAACCGCGCGGTCGAATGCCGTAACGGCCACTGCGGCGTCGACCTCGGCGGCGAGATCTGGGGCGAACACATCCGCGCCGTCCACGACGGCGTGGTCGACTTCGTCAGGCGGGGCCCCCACGAGCAGCACGGCGGCCAGTTCGTGCGCATCTCGCACCGGGGCGGCACGGTGTTCACGCAATATTTCCACGTGGCGGCGATCCCGCGCGGGATCGAGCGCGGCGTCGTCGTGAAGGGCGGGGACGTCGTCGGCCTGCTCGGCGACACGGGCGTGAAGGACTCCGCGCCCCACCTGCATTTCTCGATCTCGATACGGCCATCGCCGGATCGGCCGGAGAAGTATTTCGATCCGGAGCCGCTGATGGCGTTGTGGCCTCTGCGGATCCCGATCGAGGGCAGCGACGCGGGTCTGGTCACGACGGTCGCGGAGCCCGGGGTACCGCTGGGGTCGATGCCGCTCCTGTCGGGACGCAAGCGGAAGCTCGCTGCAGCCATGCACAAGAAGCGCGGCGCGTCGGCGGCGGTCGCGGACACGGCGTCGGCGGCGTCCAGCGGCGACGAAGGTTCATCAGGGCCAGGTCCGTCGGTCGACGAATCGTCGGGGGACGAGTGATGGCCACGCGCTGCGTGGTCTGCGGCGACAGGCTGGACGCGGATAGCGGCCTGGTGCTCGCGATCGGCGGGCGGCGGCAGGCGCACTGCTCCGAGGTGTGCCTGGAGGAGACCGTGGAGAAGCAGCTGCGCGCCCGCACCATCCGGCGGCGCTGGACCGCCGTGGGCGCAGCCGTCGTCGCGCTGTTGCTCGTGGGCGCCGGGATCGTGCGGCGGCACCGTGCTCCTCCGTCGCAAGCGATCTCCTACGCGTGGCCTGAGACCATCTCGAAGGAACAACCCGCGCCGAGCGCGTCGGGGTTATACGGGCCGGCGTGACCGCCGACGGACGACGACTGGACGTTCGCGTTCGGCAGGGTGAGCTGGACCCATCCGCTTCCCGGGCCGGAGCGCCGCGCGCCGATGCCCGACGAGACGCGGTTCAATCCAGGCGGGATATGCCGCAAGCCGGGTGTCTGCGGCGTCCGTCTGGGGGGCCAGCTCTGGGGTGAACACGTCTACGCGGTGCTGGACGGCGTCGTCGATCGCGCGCAAGGCGGCGGCAACGAAGACCACGGCGGCGGCTATGTGCGCATCGCCCACTTCGGCGGCATGGTGTTCACCCACTACTATCATCTCGCGGCGATCCCGCGCGGTGTCCGGCGCGGGGCCCACGTCGTGGCCGGCGAGGTGATCGGGCTGCTCGGCGATACCGGCATCCGCCAGGAGCCGACGGCGTCGCGCGCCCACCTGCATTTCGCGTTTTCGATCCGCCCGTCCATCGAGATGGCGGAGGTCTACTGGGATCCGATGCCGCTGATGGCGCGCTGGCTGCTGCGCGTGCCGCCGCACGGCACGGTCGCGGGCCTCGCCGCCCCGGTCAGCGACGAGGATCTGCTGCGGCGGCGGCGCGGGCGCTAGCCGCTCTCGCGCGGAGCGCGAGAGTGCGGCTACCTGAAAAAACAATAGTCGCACACCGCGCCTGCGGCGCGGAGCGACTAGTCCCTCGCCACAGAGATTGTGATCGGTTCGGAACGGGGCCTCGGGCCTCTGGCTTCAGGCCTCGGGGACCAGAGCCGGAGCCCGTCTCTATCCCGTCCGGAACCCGAGGTCCGAGGC
>Ga0111539_10006307_pt1 | contig 15306 bp, 33 predicted proteins | sample RhiMethybrSRZTD1_FD_79667 | JGI IMG/M metagenome (GOLD analysis project Ga0111539, IMG submission 79667) | Populus rhizosphere microbial communities from Tennessee, USA - Rhizosphere MetaG P. TD hybrid SRZTD1 (version 2) (version 2) | ecosystem: Host-associated > Plants > Roots > Rhizosphere >... | reverse complement strand
TGACGGTGAAACAGGGGGACTGACATGGGCAAGACGCGCATCTGCGGCAAGCAGTGCCACAACGCGAAGCACGCGAAGTGTCGCTGCTGGTGCGGCGGGACGTTCCACGGCGAGGCGGGCGGGCCGCAGCGCCAGACGTTCGCGGAGACCTTCAAGCTCGAGACGCTCCCGACGACCGAGGCGCTGTTCGACGTCGTCACGCAGCCGCGGCTGTTCGATGAAATGGACGGCGTGCCACGCAAGCGCTGGCGGGCAGTCGTGGAGGCCGGCAGGGCCGCGCAGCACCTGGCGCGCGAGGCGAGCAAGCGGCGCCGACGCCGACCGAAGGGGGAGTAAAACCTAAGCGGTTGACTCGGCTGAGCTTGAGATGGCATACTCGTAACCTAAGCGGTGACACGCAGTCGCCACAAAGGAGCGAGCAATGACCAAGAGACGAAAGAACCCGCACGCGGTGGCCCTCGGTCGCCGCGGCGGTCAGGTGACGACAGAGAAGAAGACGGCGGCGGTGCGGGAGAACGGGAAGAGGGGGGGGCGCCCGCGGAAGCTCGAGCGGCCCTACCCGGAGTTCATCTACACGACCGTCGATGGCGTCAAGCGGCTGCTGTTCGACGTCGCCAATATCGACAAGCAGTCGGCCGACATGATTGCGGATTGTCGCGAGCACTTAGCCATGTGCAGGGCAGAGGGAATCACCCACGACGAGGGCGTGATCTATGAAGCGTGGGCGATTCAGAAGATTGCCGGGCTTCAGGTCATGCAGTTCGACCTGATCTTGAAGGTGGACGCTCTGGCGCGACGGCTTGAGGAACACATCAATGGAACGGCGGTGAGCCGTGACTAACCGGAGGCTGTATGGCCGAGAAGGCGCCCGCCTCGCCGTGGCTGTCGGCCAGCCAGGCGGCGGAGTATCTCCAGATCAGCATCGACTCGATCTACGACGCCTGCGCGACGAGGGGCCTGCGCCACTCGAAGATCGGGCACCGCACGCTGCGGTTCCGTCAGAGCTGGCTGGACGAGTGGGTCGAGCAGCAATCGCGCGTGCTCACGAGGTAGGGTGCGCCCATGCGTAAGCCGGGTGCCAGCGGCACGAAGCACCTCTTCAAGCGCCACGATGCCGGCTGTAAGAACACGAAGGGCGATCCGGTCGATTGCAACTGCCAGTGGAGCGGCAAGTACAAGGGCAAGGAGAAGGTCCTCAGCGTATGGGCCAAGGTCGCCATCAACACGCGCAACAAGAAGGACGCGATCCCGGTCCTCAATCGGTTCAAGAAGGCCATCGACGACAAGGTCTACGACCCGAACGGCGAGCATCCGGCCGTGGGGACCGAGGAACTGTTCGAGACCGCGATCGATGAGTGGGCCATTCTGCAGGAGGCGCGCGGTGTCACCGGCCTACGTCGTGACGCGCAGGGCAAGATCGTGAAGACGTCGCTGCGCGCGATGCTCGGCCTCCTGAAGGACAAGAAGCGCGGGCTCGGGGCGATGACACTCGAACAGGTCGCGAGCGGCGCGAAGACCATCGAGACCTGGCTGAACAAGACCGGCGCACACGGCGCCCCGCCGCCGCCGCCAGCCGAGGGGCGGAAGCCGACCCGGCGCGCGCCGAAGGCGTGGAGCAATAAGACGTGGAACGGCTACCGCGATCTGCTCGCGCAGATTTGCGACAAGGCCACCACGTGGTTCACCGTGAAGAATACGCCCCGGCTAGCGCGCAATCCGATGTTGGGGATCGACCGTCGGGTGTGGATGCAGCCGGAGCACTTCAAGCAGCGGCTCGACGATGTCGAGGCGGCGCTCTTCGCCGCGTGCGACAAACTCGACCGGCCGCAGCACCGGCCGAACCGCAACAAGCTGACGCAGGAGAAGGCCGACGCGATTCGCGCGGCGCTCGCGGCAGAGGCCGACAACAAGAACGGGTGGGTCCACGTCAACGGCAAGTACGTGCGCGCGACGTTGGTGAAGGATCTGGCTCGTCGCTTTAAGGTGTCCACTGTGATCATCTCGCAGATCAAACACGGCGAGATTTGGAACCCGGCGAACATCAAGGTCGGCACCAAGGGCAAGGAGATGCGCCGTCGATTGATTGCGGCGTTGCGAGCTGGGCTCCGTGCGGGCGAGATGATGTTGATCAAGCTCGAGTGGGTCAACTGGCGGCCGCTCATGTTGAAGATGCCGGACGGCAGCACGAAGAAGGCGTACGAGATCACGCTGCCGGCCGGGACGACCAAGGCGAGCAAGCGCACCGGTCAGCCGGAGCAGGTCTATGCAACCGACGACCTTGCGCGCGTGCTCGAAGAGCGCCGCTTCCAGTTACGCGCGAACCCGTCGTCGCGCCAGTACATCTTCGGCACCGAGGACGGGCGATACCAGAAGAGCTTCATGTGGCACGAGCTGTTCCGCCTCGCCGGCCTGGACTACGGCCGCGACAAGGGCATCGTGTGGCACACGACGCGGCACACGTTCATCAGCGGTGTGGCGGACCACGTCGAGGAGAACGGTCTGCGCGACGGCCTTATCGAGGACCTTGCGCGCATCCGCGACCGCAAGACCGCGAAGCTCTACATGCACAAGCGCCGCGATGAGCGGGCGGCGGTGATAGCCGGGATGAACCGGTGATGGTGCCGGGAATCGGCCGGGAAGTTTGTGGGTTGATTGTGGGCTGACCGGAGAGAAGGGCTGATTTCATTGTCGATTTGCCAGGAATAATAGTCGGTTCGGGACCGAGGGGTCGAAGGTTCAAATCCTTTCGCCCCGACCACTTTCCTCAGCAAATCTTCAAAAACCCTAGTCTTTCTCACCGGTCATAACTGGCCATAAAAGGCCATGCTGACGGGGATTTTGTGGGCTGGTAGTGGGCTGGCCCATATCGCCCCCGTCAGCCTTCTCTTCGGGGAAGGTGACCGATGGGCGAGTTTCTCGACTACCTCGACCGCACTCCTGCTGGTGAGCGGCACCTCGCGTGGTGCCAGTTCCTTGACCTCGTAGACCGACTCCTCGACGACGAGGAGTTCGTCTGGTCGTGGGGCACGCTGACCGCCATTCGCGAGACCGTCCTCGACACCCGACGGGTCACCGACGGCCAAGTGCTCGCGGTCCAGCGCATCTTCGCGTTCGATGAAGAGGGGGGCTGGTGATGCCGCGCCGCCCCCTCGACCACTACGAGACCCCGCCGCACTACGTCGAGCCGCTGCTCGCCCTCATCGGCCCGCTGCACGGGCTGACGGTCTACGAGCCGTGCGTCGGGCGCGGGCACATCGCCCGCTACCTGACGGACGCCGCAACGCTCACCACCAACGACATCAACCAGGACCTGCCGGCGACGATGCACCAGGACGCCCGGCTCGAGGCCGCGTGGCCGGACGTGTTGACCGGGGAGGACCTGCTCGACTGGACGATCACCAACCCGCCGTTCAGCGACGAGCTGGTCATCCTGCAGCACGCGCTGCGCTGCTCGCGCAATGTCGCCTTCCTCGCCCGCCTCTCGTTCCTCGAGCCGACGATCGAGCGCGGCGCGTTCTGGCTCACGGCGCCACCGACCGACACCATCGTGTTGCCGCGCTACTCCTTCCGGCTGAACGACCTCGGCAAGCGACAGACCGACAACGTCACGTGCTGCTGGCTCGTGTTCCGCGAGGAGCACGTCGGGACCGTCCACTTCAGCGTCCGTCCGTCAAAGCACCTCCCGCCGCCGCCGCTCGACGACTGCGACAACCCGATCGTGAGGGCCCCATGAATCGCCCCCTGCCCGTGATCTACATCGCGGGCCCCTACCGCGCCCCGACGGCGTGGCGGGTGCTCGCCAACGTCCGCGCCGCGCAAGAGGTGGCGCTCCGCGTGTGGAAGCTCGGCGCCGTCGCGCTCTGCCCGCACAGCAACACCGGGCTCTTCGACGGTGAGTGCGAGGACGTCGTCTGGCTCGAAGGCGACCAGGAGCTGCTGCGCCGCTGCGACGCCGTGCTGATGATGGACCGCTGGCGGGAGAGCAAGGGCTCGGTGGCCGAGTACGAGCTGGCGGTCGAGGTCGGCTTGCCGGTGTTCGAGATGCTCCAACCGCTGCGTCGCTGGATCGACGAGTGGAAAGTCACCCGCGTCGCGGAGTAACGCCATGGCTCGCATCACCCTCAGCACGCATTGGAAATTTCAGCGGCTGGCCCGCACGGTCGGCAGCAAGGTGCTCGCCCGCGGCATCCTCGAGACGATTTGGGAGCCCTGCTGGGTGGCGGGCGACGCGTACATCGGCACCAGCGAAGACATCGAGGCGCTCTGTGAGTGGAAGGGCGAGCCCGGCGCGCTGACGAAGGCGCTCCTGATGGCCGGGGCCAAGAGCGCCGGCTTCATCGAACCCTATGAGGGCCAGGTGCGGACGGGCGAACCGCACTATCAGGTCCACGACTTCCTCCATCACTGCCCGGAGTACGTCCGCCGGCGACGCGATCGCGAGCTCGACCTCACAGTCCCGAAGCTCTGCATCGTCTGCGGCGACGAGTACTTCTCGCGCATGGCCACCAGTCAGGTCTGCGGGGACCGGTGTCGGCTGCGTCTCTTCCGCTCGCGACAGCGCGACAAAACCGACGCGGTTGCAAGACCGTGCCATGAAACGGCTGATGAAACGTTTCATGAAACGGATGAAACGGACGGAAACGGTACTCACACACACAGCACACAGTACGTACCAAGTACCCCTACGCTCTTAGGTACCACCGCGGCGCCGCGACCGCGCGCCACGGCGCCACGCCATCCGGCCATCGATCCGGACATGGAAGGGGACGACAACGTCCCCACGCCCGACCCGCCAACGCCCCCAGCGCCGCTGAGAGCGACGAAGACCCCCGCCCGGCTACCGGACATCTCGCCGGTCATCCTGACGTTCCCGGTGACCGGGCAGGGCGGTCCTACGTGGGCGCTGCACGAGGTGCAACTCGCGCGGTGGAAGGAGCTGTATCCGACCATCGACGTGCTGACCGAAGCCCGCCACGCGCTCGCGTGGCTCGAAGCGAACCCCTCCAAGCGGAAGACGGCTGGGGGGATGCCGAAATTCTGCGTGTCGTGGTTCAACCGGAGCGTCGATGCGCCGCGCGGCCGCAGCCCCGCGCTGATCACCGGCTCGCTGAAGACCGCCGGCAATGTCGCGGCCATCCAGGAAGTCTTGCGGAGGCGTGGCCATGCCGTGGACTAGGGCGGATGAGCGGGCGTTTCTGGAGGTACTCCTCGCGCTCGGCGAGATTTACGAGGCGCCCGTCTCGACGATCCGCGCCGAGATGTTCATGCGGCTGGTCGAGGACCTGCCGTTCGAGGCGGTGAAGGCGGCGGCGGCGGAGCACGGGCGGCGCTCGCCGTTCTTTCCGAAGCCTGGCGACCTGCGCGTGCTGGTGGAGGGGAACGTCGAGGACGGGGCGGAGCTGGCGTGGCAGTGGCTGCAGCGCGAGGTCGGCCGTGTCGGCTACATGGGCACCCCGACGTGGCCGGACGAGGTGACCCAGCGCGCGGCCGAGGGGCTCTTCGGCTCGTGGCGGAAGTTGTGTGAACGGCTTCCCGGTGAGGGGCCGGAGTTGCTCGGCTTCCGCAAGCAGTTCATCGCGCTCTACGGCGCGACCGCGCGCAAGGCGCAGCAGGGCGAGCTGGGGCCCAGCCGCGAAGAAGCCCGCGCGCGGCTCGAGGATCTCCAGCGGGAGCTGCAGGCGCGTGGCCTGCCAACAGGGAAGGAGACCAAATGAGTCGCAGTGGCTATTCCGATGATTGCGAGGGCCTGCAGCTGTGGCGCGGGGCCGTCGACCGCGCGATGTACGGGGCGCGCGGCCAGCACTTCCTGCGGAAGATGCGCGACGCGCTCGACGCGATGCCGCGCCGGCGGCTGATTGCGGAGCACATCGTGGACGAGCAGGGCGAGGTCTGCGCGCTCGGCGCCGTCGACCCGGACCGGACGCTCGACCCCGAGGACCGGCACGCGGTCGGCGTCCATTACGGAATCGCGCCGGCGATGGCCGCCGAGATTGTCTTCATGAACGACGAGGGCCTCGCGTGGCGGCATCTCGAAGAGACGCCGGAGCAGCGGTGGGAGCGGATGCGGAACTGGATCGTCAGCCACATCTTGCCGGACCCCGAGGACCCCCGGCGGTGAGAACGTGCCCGACCTGCGGCGAATCGTGCGCGCAGGTGTGGTGCGGCTTCTGCGAGCGGATGTTGCCGGGTGCTGGCGGCTGTGCGCTCGGCCAATGCACGGACCCGAATTGCTACATCTGCGTGGTGATGCCGGAGAAGTTCAAGGTCGAGCGCTGTGAGGGCCAAGTGGGCGACAAACCGTGTCGGCTGGTCGCGCGACACCGGGGCCCATGCCTGCCGGGGACGAAGAAGCGCGAGCCGAAGCTCAAGGACGGAGATACGCGCGACGGGGCGCCGGCCATTGCTGGTCGGCGCCGCCCGAAGTAGGAGGACATATGTCGGAGCCAACGGCTGATGCGGTAGCGCACGCACGGGACGACTATCGCCGCGCGCTCGAGGTGCTCATGGCCGACCACAAGGCGTCGGAGCTGCGGGCGAAGCGCGCGGCCGTGGGCCATTGCTTCAAGGCCATCGAGCGACTGGCGGACGACTCAACGCGGATGTGGCCAGTGTATCTCGCGGCCACGGCGTTGGATGACGACGGCCGTTTGTCTGGTTGGCACTTCCAACACACCGCGAACGACGAAGTGCAGATCCGCGAAGAGCCCGACCTGCAGGCGGGGTTCCTGATGGAGCGCTGCACAGAGGTCGAGCGGGCCGAGTTCGTCGCGGCGTTCAACGAGGTGCTGACCTACATTGCCCGCTACGCCAGCCGGATCCCGTTCCCGTGAAAGCCGCCGTCGGTGTCGATGTCGTGCGCGGGAAGCTGCGCGTCGGCGCGTCGGCGCGGGCGGCGCTGCAGGAGGCGATCCTCGCGTGGCCCGACGGGCCCGTCACGCTCGCGATCGAGCGTGAGGAGGCTACGCGCAGCACGCAGGCGAATGCCTACTATTGGGCCGTCGTCGTCAAGGCGCTCACCGATCACACCGGCTACACCCCCGACGAGATGCACGACATCCTGAAGGTCAAATTCCTCCCCAAGGCTGTCGCGCTGGCGACGGGCAACGGGGAGGTCGTCGCGGAGTTCGTGCTCGGCGGCAGCACGCGCGAGCTGACTATCGCCGAGTTCTACGACTACGTCGAGCACATCCGGCAGTGGGCCTTTGAGCTGCTCGACGTCAGCATCCCGCCGGGGGATCCAGCGTGGCGGGGGCGAGTATGACCTGGCGCGCGTTCATCACGTTGCTCTGCACGCTCATCGGCCTGCGCGGTGGGCAGGCGTCCGATCTACCCGTCGTGCGCGAGGGTGTCACGCGGCGCGCGTTCCTGACCGCGCTCGGGGTCTCCGTCGGCGCGCTGGCGACGGCGCCGTTCGAGCTCGACGTGCCGCTGCTGCTCGACGAGCCCATCACTGGCAACCAGTTCGTGATGGCAGACTGGATCGCGAAAGAGGCGCTGCGGATCCTTGAGAAGAACCTCACCTTCTCACGGACCATCAACCGCGAGTACGGCGCGAGGTTCGGCGCCACCATCGACGCACGCCTGCCGGCGCGGTATCGGCGTTAGTAGTCGCTGCTGGCGCCGCCGCCGCCGGAGTCGCCGCCATCGAAGCCGCCGTAGCTCGGCTCGGGCGACGGCGTGGGCGCCGGCGGGTCGTAGACCGGCGCGATGATGGGGAGAATGACCGCCGGCACAATCAGCGCGCTGGTGTCGTCGTCGCGGCGTTTGCGCTCGTCGCGCCTCTTCTGGTCATCGTTCATTGTTAACCTCTCGTTTTCGTCGCCTCGAATGCCTTGCGGTAGGTGACCGCGATGTGGTCGAGCAGGTCGGCGGTCTCCGCCGTGGGCGGACCAAACACGCGGACCCCGATCTCACCATTCAGCTCCGCGACCATGAGGATCGGCTTGGCGTCCGGGTGTTGGATGATGGCCGCCTCGCGCGCGCTCGCCTCGCCACCAAGGACGAAGGGCTGGCCCGCCTCATTGAAGCCGATGTCGTCGTCGCTCTTCTTGGCCATTACCCCTCCCACTCGAATACCGCGATGATGGTCTCGTTCATTTCATCCGGCCGGGGCATCATCCGATGCAGCTCGAACGACAGCAGGCGATACCCTCGCTTCGCGTTGATGTTGATGACGGCCTCGAATAGCTTCGCGATGGGGCCGTTGGGTTTGACCTCCTGGCCGTTGATCCAGTTCTTCGAGACCTCGGCCACGATGAAGCGTTCGCTCACGTGTTCCACTTCAGCTCCACCCCCGGCCAGCTATCGCCGTCCACGCGCTCGGCGACATGGATGCCGTGTCCGTGGAGCAACATGCACTTGCCCTCGTCGGTCTCGAGGAACTTGCCCAAACAGCGGACGTGCAGCGTCGTGTCCCACTCGTCGCAAAACAACTCGCAGCCCTTCTCGTGGCAGACCCAGCACTCGTGGTCCAGCCAATGGCTCCCCGGCTCCGGCGTCCAGATACCCCCGCACGGCATTTAGTTCTTGCTCCGTTCAAAGAAAGTGCGGCTCGCTAGGTTCGCCTGCTCGCCAGCCTTCAGAATCCGTTTCGCCTCGTCCCAATCGTCGGTGAAGAGTTTGCCGTGCTCGATGTGGAGATCACGACTGTGACAGATGCCGCACCACGGGTTGATGGTGCCCGTGGCGATCACGTCCTTCATCCCGCGTTCGATTTCTTCGCGCGGCGTCAGCTCGACGTCGTAGGCCAGCGCGAAGAGGGCGTGCCTTAACGGGCAGAGGTATTGCGCGAGCCAGAGAGATGACATCAGAGTCCCTCGTCGGTGCGATGCGCGCGGAAGGCCACGACCGCGGCCTGCGCGGCCTCGCGCTTGGTCAGGTGCGGCGGGTCGCCCTCGTCGGCGCCGCCGTAGCAGCTACACGCGCCTTCGATGTGCGCCACGCTGCCTAGGAGCTGCCGCTGCCAGCACTCGGCGTGGTAGGCCAGCTCGGTGACGGTGTCGCCGATGTGTGGAATCAGGTAGCCGCAGTCCTCGGGCGCGAAGCCTTCGTCGCACCAGGCGCAGTTCGCGTCGGGCGTCGGCGCCTGCGGCGTCGAGGCGCACGCATGGGAGAACGGGATGGGGCCAAACCATTTATTCATGTTCGAGCGCCCGGATCGCGAGACGGCAGAAGCGCCGCAGCCGGAGATGCGCGCGGCTCCCTTTGCGCGGGAACCCGCCGGCGTAGATGCCGGTCAGCACCTTCTTCATCTTGCGCGGGTATCTATAGATCCGCCTTGGCGGCAAGGTATCGGGAGTCATAGCGGTATTCCTTGACGGGCTCCGCGCCGCGCTTGCGGGCAATCCAGGCCACGTGCCCGCAGTAGCCGTGCGCCTTCCACAGCCGATAGATGTCAGGCAGGTCGGTCAGCTCGAACCGCTCCGCGTCCGCGCAGGCGTACATGAACGTGTCGCCGCAGTTGATGAGCAGCACGACGGCCTTCTCTCGAATGCCGAGATGAATTGGTTCGCCGTCGGCGTTTAGGAGCTCCGTGACCTGCGCGAGCTGGTCCTCGGTCATAGACTTCGCCCAGGTCGTGAGCTGCTCGTGCTTCTCGGTGATCTCCGTCACCGCCGCATTCCAGCCGTCCTGCCACTCGGTGCGCGGCGTCTCGACGTCGCCACGGCGCACGGCGCGGGGATAGATGCCCATGTCGTCCACGGCCGCTTCCCACAAGAGGCTGTCGAGCACGTGTCGGCTACTCCACATCAGGCGTCCCCTTGATCGGACTGATACGGTTTGCGAATCAGGACTGCCGGCGTGTCCCACGGCACGTCGTGTGCTCGTCGTATGTGCAGCGCATAGCCGGCGCCCAGGATAGGTGTCACGGCGCCGCAGACTGAGCAGGTCCCCGTCTCGGGCAGCACGTTCGGGTCGGGCGTCATCTCGCGCGAGCCGCACGCGGCGCAGTCGAACTTGTAGAACACGCGCGCGCGCTCTGGCCCGCCATGCTCGCGTATCGCCTGCTGGGCCAGTCGCACGATCTCGTCGCGGGGTCGATTGCTGGGACGCTTCAGCATTGCCGTCAGACCAAGTCGAACATCGAGACGCGCCCGTCGGGCAGACGGCGCAGTGGGCCCATATCGTTCGCGGTGCGGTGCGCCTGAATCCAGCGCAGGAACAGCACGCGCGTGCGGCGCGGGAAGCGGTAGTCCGGCTCGTCCAGCCAGCGCTTGATGCCCTTCTTCAGCCGGCGGGGCAGATGCTTCGGTCGTGGGCCGCAGCCCACGTTATGGGTGAGGGCGTGCTCGCGACGTTTTAGGGACATTCATGCCTCCGCCTTGGCCGGGTAGCCCGCCACGTCGTACCGCCGATGGTCGGGCCGGTAGGGCTTGCCGAGGATTGATAGCGTCCGCCGCCACTCTTTCTCGTGGTGGCATCGCATCGAGCAGACACCATTCTCCCACCGCGTGCCGCTGTTGCAGGTCACCTCGTACTCGACCGCGCAGATGCAACAATGCAACGTCTGGAGCGAGAAGATGGGGCTGCTCATCTTGGCCACGGTTGCGCCTCCCACGTGTCACCGTCGGGGAAGGTAAAGACGTGCTCGGGGAGCTGCCCGCGCTCGTCCATCACGTTGATCAATAGCTGTAGCTTGGCGGCGAGATCGCGGCACTCCTCGGCGTAACGCTCGGCCCGCTGCTCGGCGGGGTCGTTCAAGCTGACGTCTCGCTCGTCCGCGAGTTCCCGCTCCAGCTCGGTCAGGCGCGCCTGCGCCTTGATGAGCGCTTCCTGGCACTCCGAGTGCTCGATGCCTTCGTTGTGGAGCCGCTCCAGCGCCTCGGTGAGGCACACCGCGCAGGCGGTCCGATGTTGGATGCCCTCCACGTCGGTGTGGATCTCGCAGGTGTTGAGGGCGTGCTCGGCGGCCTCGGCCCGTTGACGCCAGTGCTTGCTGTCGGTGTTCTCACCCGCTGTGTAGCCCTTCACCGTGCCGCGAATGAGCGCGCGTGTCGCCTCTGCGCGCAGCGCCTCGACCTTCTCGTTGGCCTTAAGCAGTTCCTCGTCCTTCGCATTCACGCGGGTCGCCAGCACCTTCAGCAGCTGGTCCTGCGCCTCGACCTGCTCCTTTAGTGCCACGATTCGCCCGCGATAGCGTTTGACGTCGCCTTCAAGCTGCTGCACGTGGTCGTGTTCCTCGGGTGTCATGGTCAGCACCAGCAAATGCCCTTGTCGCAGACCTCGCAGACGCCGTTGTGATGCTGCGAGGCGACGTGGCCGCAGCTCGTGGTCCGGCAGACGCACTCCATCTCGTCGTGGAACTTGTGACAAGCCCCGCAGTAGCGCTGCTTGATGTCGTTGCGGTTGTAGCTGGTCATGCCGCAGCGCGGGCAGGTAATCGACGGCGGCGCCGCGCCGGTCTTGGGATGCACCGGGCATCCGCCCATCTCGGTGCTGCGGTACTCGCCGTTGACGATGATGCACGTGCAGCCGGGAATGTGCTCGGCCAGCGCTTGGCGCACGTCCGCGCGCACGGCGTCGAGCTTTTTGCGGTGCCGGATCGCCAGCTCGCAAACCTTCGGCTCCACGGCCTCGATGGCCTCCACGAAGCTCTCCAGCAGCTTGTAGGCGGCGTAGGTGTCGGCGCCGTAGATGGTGCCGCCTGCGGTCGCCTCGAAGGCTTCGCGGGTTGACTCTCGCATAGTCTCGGGGAGATCGGGCTTGCCTTTGGCGAGGATCTCCTTGGCGCGCTGCACGTCCTCAGCGAGGGTGGGGTAGTAGGGCATCAGTCGATCCATTCCTTGCGCTTCTTCATCCAGGCTTCAATCTCCAGCTTGGCGCGGTCGAAGTCGAAGTAGTAGCGCGGCCAGCCGTCGGCGTAGTCGATGTGCAGCTCGCGCGCGTCGAACACTTCGAGGTGGGCGAGCCAGCTCCCCCGGTCGCAGTAGTGCGGGCGCTCGCTCATCCAGACGTAGCAGTGATGCCCGATGAGCGACCACGTCTTGAACTCGGGGTCGAAGCCCCACTCGCTTGGTGCGCCCGTGGGTTTCATCGGTCGCCGTGCCTGAGCGCCACCGCCGCCGTCGCGGCCGTCACGGTGTCGAAGGCGGCGACCCAGCCGCTGCGCCACGCGATGACGTACGCGTGCGCCACCTGATAGCGCGACGAGGCAAACTTCACGTCGTCGTCCGCGCGGGTGCGTATGACCCACGACCCGCTCTCGTCATCGACGCGGATCGGCAACCCGCCCACGATGTCGCGGAGGGTGTTGAGACTCTTGGCTCGCAACGCGAGCGCTTGCCGACTCGGGGGCATTACGAACCTTTCGGGCGACGGCCCAGCCGCACGCGCTCAGACTCGGCGGCGCTGTCGCACGCCATCCGAATGAGATTGATGGCGGCGCGGTCGTAGTCTGGATCCTCGGGGTCGCGTATCGAACGAATGAGCGCCCAGCAGTCGCTGGCGAGCTTGTAGTGGACGGTGGCGAGGGCTTCGCCGGCGGCCACTGCCGCCGGCGTGTGCGCGTCCGCCCATTCGTCGCAGGTGAGGCACTCCCCGTTGTGATCGGGTCGGAACACGGGGCAGGCCATGAGGGGTTACGACGACGCCGTCTGTTCCGCCAGCGAGTAGCGCGCGAGTTCGGCGCGGTCCAGCACCATTGTGGGGACCATCTTGTGCATCCCGCGTCGATTCCGCAGCTCCTGGCGCGCGGTCATCTTGCCACCCTTGACGATGAGGCGGACATACGAGTCGCTCACGCCGAGCACCTTGGCGGCTTCAGCCACGGTCAGCGCGTCACTCTCGGGAGCGGCGCCATTGCCGTTTGGTGCGCTGCCTGTCTTCACTGGCTTATCGGTGATGGTGAACACCTTGGCCGTCCGGACGTAGTGTCCCGCCGGTCCCTTCTTCTTCGCGTAGCCCCGTCGCACGAGTGCGCCGATGGCCTTATTGCCGCCGGGGAGGAGTGTCCGAGGTTCGGTGCGGTCGAGCGCGTCGAGGATGGAGAGGCTGAACGCGCGGTCCTGAAGTCGCTTGGTCGAGTAGGTCGCCTTCGCGGTGGGTGTGATCTCGATGTCGGAGGTCTGACGCAGCGGCACCGGGAGGGGCTGTCGTTTGGTGTAGGTCCGCTTCACCCGTTCGACGAACGCGGGGCTGAGCCGCTTGGCGTGTCCGTTCCCGTTGCTGGTGGCGCGCGGCGCGCGTCCCACCACCCCGATGCCGTTGCGCTCCATAAAGCGATTGGCGGCGGCGGTGTCGTCGTGGATGCGGGCGATCACGATACTCAACTCCACGAAGTTTTCGATCTCTCTGTTCGTTGGCATGTCCTACTACCTCATTCATGATGCGACGGCCGATGCGGCCACCGCAGGGCGAACCAGGCGTGTCCCGCGACGTTTCGCTTCGCGCGCCTTCTGCTTCTCCTCGAATTGGCGTTTCATGGCCCGGTGTTTCTCGGTGGCGAGGGTGACGATGGCGTCCGGCTTGTGATCCAACCACTTGATCGGATCCTTCTGGCGCGCCTCCTGCGCGGCCATGAAGACGATCATGGTGGTTTCACCGAAGCCCCGTTGTTTGAACAGTTCTTCGACGGTGAAGCGAGCGACGAAGTCGTCCAGGTTCTTGACGTCGAGTGTGTTGGCGATGCGGGTGAGGTTTTGTGCGGCGACGAAGTTTCCGATGTGTAGGTCGTCCACGATTTGCTGGCGGGTCCATGCGTCCGTTCCGAGGATGAGGATTTTCTCGGTCTGCCGATCAACCCACGTCTTGCCCAACAACCGTGAGTCTCGCCAGTACGGGCGCCGCCGTTTGTCTCCGTCTCCGAAGCGAAGATGTCTGCTAGCCATCCCGTTCCCTTCTTTCGCCTTGGAAGGCGCTGGGCGGATCCTTCACCCAGCGCAGGCTGGCGAATGCCTTGGTGTCAGTATCTATCGGTCTGCCAGTGCCGCAACTGGCGTATTTGCCTATTTCCGAAGAAATCCTAAACCGACTCGTGCGCGGACGCAACCCCTTCCGTATCCCGGCCAATGTCGTCCCGGCCCTCGTCTGGACGCCGCCCCTCTAGCCAATTCTGAATCCATCCGAGCAGCAGGTTCCGCTGGGAAATGCCCAGCCGCTTGCACTTCGCGGAGAACCCGCGCCGGAGCTTGAATGGGACGTGGGACACGTGGATCTGAAGTTCCTTTTCGCCGGGGGTAAATTCTGTAGACCACTGCCGCTTTGGCATTTCAACTTTGTCCTCTCTGTCGTTTTGGATTCAGGGGGCTGCAGCAGCCCGCCCCGAATGCCGGCGACATCCACCAGACGGCCTGGGGCATCGCCAAAATCTCGTCGTATCGCGCGCAGACAGCCTGCCCGTCCGCGTATGAAAGGTGGACACACCGCTTCCCCTCGGCGTCCCACTCCCCGAAGCCGCACGGGCCTTGCTCGCAGCACCAGCCTGAGCGTTGGCACGGCTTGGCTCCAGGGTAGAGGGGAAGTGGCGGCATGTCTTCCTACGCTCTCAGTGCTTGGGCGCCTTCGCGCAGGCATCGCACATCCCCACGTGCATGAACCGCAGCCCGTGCCCGATCAACAGGTCGCACACCTGACATCTGTCCTCCGCCCACTCCCACATCCGGCCCGGAGGGGCCGGCGCGTCGATGTCCGGGTCCATCGCCCCCGTGGCGAGCTGCACGAACACCGCGGCCACTGCGTAGGCCAAGTAGCGTGCGTCGTTCTCCTGGCCGAGCGTGGCGTTGATGCGCGCCATATTCGGCTGGATCACCTCGCGCTGGACGACCTCAACAAACTCGCTGGTGTCCCCGGTGCGCTCCCACACGGTTTTAACGTGCGCGATTTCCTCCTCGGTGAGGAACTCCCCAATGCTGATGTGCTTCACTTCTTCTCATCCTCGCGCAGTCCGCAGACTCGCTCTAGCCGGTACTTCACGGGCGACAGCGGCTCGCCGTGCTCCACAAGTACCGCAAATTCTTTGGTCTTCGCTTTCCGCACCGCGTTGATGTCTTCCAGCTCGTTAAAGAGGAACGCGGCGCGCGTGAGCAGTTGCTTATCGCCAAGGGCTTTGGCTCGCAAAGCGTTCCGCTCCCGCCGGCCGGCGAAGTACGCGGGGTTTTCGCGTTCGACCCACGCCGCGTTCAAAGGCACGCTGGCTTCGCTCCGCGCGAGCATGAGGCAGATGCCTTGAGGACTCGCGCCGCTGGAGTTCACGTACGCGCGGTTCTTGATTTCCGTCCATCCAAGCTGACGCGACAAGCGCCACTCGACACGTCCGCCGGGGAGCTTGTCGAGCTGTCGCGTCGTGATGGCTTGTCCGTCGATCTTCTT
>Ga0111539_10006303_pt1 | contig 15309 bp, 12 predicted proteins | sample RhiMethybrSRZTD1_FD_79667 | JGI IMG/M metagenome (GOLD analysis project Ga0111539, IMG submission 79667) | Populus rhizosphere microbial communities from Tennessee, USA - Rhizosphere MetaG P. TD hybrid SRZTD1 (version 2) (version 2) | ecosystem: Host-associated > Plants > Roots > Rhizosphere >... | reverse complement strand
GTGGTGAGTATCTCGAACGCTCGTTCGCTCACACGTACGCCACCGGCGGCATGCGTCGCACCCATCTTCGTGGTCATCGCAACATTCTCAAGCGCGTGGTGATACATGCGGGCGCCTTTAATCTTGGCTTGATCATGCGTCGGCTGATTGGCGTCGGCACACCCCGCGGTCTGCAAGGACGTGTAGCTCCGCTCATCGCCATATTACTGAGTCGCATTCGTCTACAGCGACTGCGCGCTCGTGAGTGTGAACTTATCGCAACCCGGTGCTGCGCCTTAAAGTCGCTGAACCGCGTCGCTCTCATTTGTCGCAAACCGACATGTGCCACGGGCTGCTAGCGGCGGCCGCCGGCCGGCCTTAACCTTGGAGTCATGGAGATCAAGAGAGCAGGTTCACAGCCATCACGTAGAGGCCCTGCCGACTGGTTCACCGGAACGGTGCGCATCGATCCATTGCTCGATCCACCGGAGCCTGCGCGAGTCGGCGGCGCAAGCGTCACCTTTGAGCCCGGCGCGCGCACGGCCTGGCACACGCACCCGCTCGGGCAGACGTTGATCGTCACCTCCGGCGCGGGACGGGCCCAGCGCCTGGGCGGGCCGATCGAGGAGATTCGGCCGGGCGACGTCGTGTCGTTCGCGCCCGGCGAAAAGCATTGGCACGGCGCGTCGCCGACGACGGCGATGACGCACATCGCGATTCAGGAAAAGCTCGACGGCAAAGCAGTCGAGTGGATGGAGCACGTCAGCGACGCGCAGTACGACGGACGCGGGGAAAGGTGAGTCATGCAGAAGCGAATGTTGGGACGAGATGGTTTGGAGGTGTCGGCGCTCGGCTTCGGCTGTATGGGCATCAGCTTCGGCTACGGACAGCCGACCAGCCGCGAAGAAGGGATCGCGATCATCCGTGCGGCCGTCGATGGCGGCGTCACGTTCTTCGACACCGCGGAAGCGTACGGCCCGTTCGCGAACGAGGAACTGGTGGGCGAAGCGCTGGCGCCCGTTCGCGATCGGGTCGTGATCGCGACGAAGTTCGGCTTCAAGTTCGACGGCGGGAAGCAGGCCGGGCTGGACAGCCGGCCGTCGCACATCCGCGAGGTCGCCGAGGCGTCACTCCAGCGACTCAAGACCGATCGCATCGACCTCTTCTATCAGCACCGCGTCGATCCGGACGTGCCAATCGAGGACGTCGCGGGCGCAATCAACGAGCTGGTCCGCCAGGGCAAGGTCAGACACTTCGGACTCTCGGAGGCGGGCGTGCAGACGATTCGCCGCGCCCACGCGGTCCAGCCGGTGGCCGCGCTCCAGAGCGAGTACTCCCTCTGGTGGCGCGAGCCCGAGCGAGAGGTGCTGCCGACGCTGGCAGAGCTCGGCATCGGGTTCGTGCCGTTCAGCCCTCTCGGCAAAGGCTTCCTCACCGGCAAGATCGACGACAAGACGACGTTCGATCCGACCGATTTCCGCAACGTCGTCCCGCGCTTCACCGAGGAGAACCGGAAAGCGAATCTGGCCTTCGTCGACTGGTTGAAGGCATTCGCCGCACGGAGGCAGGCAACGCCGGCGCAAATCGCGCTGGCGTGGCTGCTGGCGCAGAAGCCGTGGATCGTGCCGATTCCGGGGACGACGAAGCGACATCGGCTCGAGGAGAACATCGGCGCGGTCGACATCCAGTTAGCGGCCGACGACCTGAGCGAGATCGATCGCGCAGCATCGCAGATCGAGGTGCACGGTGCGCGCTATCCGGAGCATCTGCAGAAGCTGGTGGGGCGCTAGGAAGGTCTCGCAACCCCTTTGCGCTGTGGCAGCCGAGCCGGCGTCTCTGGTAACCTGCGCGACGCCTGATGATCGCGCGAATCCCTGATCGGCGTCGCCGCCAGTGAACACGGCACGACGCGATTCCGTTTCACGACGGGATGCCGCGGCGCCCGTTCCGTGGTCGCGCGTCATGACGCCAGGTCTTCTCGCCGGATTCGCCAGCGTCCTCGTGGTCATCGTCGCCACGTTCCTCGTCGGCAACACGACCGTTGAAAACGTCTACACCGCGAGCGACGCCGTCGCGCGTGCACACCAGGTGAATACGAGCCTCGAGAGGCTGCTGTTGGCCGCGGTTGACGCCGAAACGGGCGAACGCGGATTCATCATCACTGGAATCGACGGCTACCTCGAACCGTACACCCGGGGACGGACCGAAATCGCATCTGCCCTCGCCCGCACGCGCGAGTTGACCGCTGCAAACCGTGACCACCAGGCGGACATGGATCGCCTGGCGGCGCTCGCCGAAGTGAAGCTCGAGGAGCTCGACGAGGCGGTTGCTCAGCGCCGCCAATCTGGCTTCGCCGCGGCTCAGGCTGTGGTGGCGACGAATCTCGGCAAGCGAACGATGGACGAGATGCGGGCGGTCGTCGCCCGCATGCAAACGCGCGAGGACAGGTCGCTTGTCGTGCGCACCGGGCAGGCGCAGCGGAGCTATCAGGTCGCCCGATTGGCACGACTGACGACGGCCGGACTGGCGCTGTTCGTGTTGACAGCCTTGTTCGTCGTCAGCTACCGGCACGGTGTCGACCGGGAGCGCGCGGCGCAGACCGCCGACCGTCTGGCGGTCACGCTCGCCAGCATCGGCGATGCCGTCATCGCGACTGATGACACGGGGTGCGTCCGGCACATGAATCCGATCGCCGAGCGATTGACCGGCTGGACCGAAACGCAGGCGGCCCGCAAACGCCGCTGGATCTGCAGAAGTTCCTCGAGGCGGTCAAACGGTACGTGCAGCCGAGGAGACGTCCAACGTGAGGAAGCGCGCCCGGCCCACCTCCGCTCCTCCGGAGCTACGGTGCGCTCGGGCCTGATTGGCGCGCCCGGCAGAACTCGGAAGAGCGTCCCCCTAGCTCCTCGTCTGTTTTCTGCGGAGCGAAGCCGGGCCTGAGGAGCCAGTCTTTTCAGGTCCGTTCCGGACACATCAGGTAACAGTTCAATTCGACCCGCCGCGCCTGCGCGCGAGTTGTCGTCAGTCCCCCCCTCTAAAGGCACGTGGCGCAACTGTTGCGACGCCGAAGACGATCGGCCGCCGATCAACCGCGATTGGGCGGAATCGTTCCAAGGTCCCAGATCGGCCGCTGAAAATTGGTGAAAGCGTGTAGCCCAGTCGACCTTAGAATCTGCGTTGATGATTGCCTGGCTGCGTCGGTGAATGTGTGAGGCGCCCCGCCGTGTCGCGGGGCTGTATGTCCTTGACTGCGTCCTCCGCCCGCTATACTTATCGCCCCCGTACGACGTCGGTAGCCGTCTGCGTCCTCAGTGTGTGTCTGCCAGCCGCCGCGGGCGCTGCTGACATCTCGCCTGCCAATCGAGCCTTGGCCGTCTGGTCGGCTTCCAGCCTGCTCCAACGGAACTGGTTGATAGTCGTCGCTGCGGTGTTTTGCCTCGCGCAGTTGCTGCTGGTCGGCGCGCTGATGGCCCACCGCTCGCGGCGGCGGCAGGCCGAGCTCGCGCTGCGGCAGAGTGAAGCGCGGAACGCGGCGCTGCTGCGGGCCATCCCCGACCTGATGTTCGTCATCCGCGCCGACGGCGTCTACCTCGATTACCGCGCGCGTGATCGAACGCAGCTCTTCCTCCCGCCCGAGCAATTCCTGGGCCGGCACATCGCGGACGTGATGCCGCCGCCGCTGGCCGCGATGTTCGCGCGGGAGCTCGCCGCCGCGCGTACATCGCCGGAGCCGCGCGTGGTCGAATACGAGCTGCCCATGGCGGGGGAGACGCGCCACTACGAATCGCGGCTCGTCGCCTGCGACGACGACTCGGTGGTGAGCATCGTGCGCGACATCACCGAGCGGAAGCGCACAGAGAGCGCGCTAAGCGATCGGGAGATCGAACTGCGGCAGACCGTCGAGCGCAACCGGCACCTTGCGGGCCGCCTGATCGCCGCGCAGGAAGGCGAGCGGCACCGGATCGCGCGCGAGCTGCACGACGATCTCAGCCAGAAACTGGCGATGCTCAGCATCGACCTCGCACAGCTGCAGCAGAGCGGAGCGAACCCGCACTTCGACGCGGCCGCACAGGTCGGGCAGATTGCAGAGCGGACGAAGGAGATCGCCAGCGGCGTGCATCGCCTGTCGCACCGCCTGCATCCGGCCCGGCTGCAGGCGATCGGCCTGGTGCCGACGCTCGAGGCGCTGTGTCGCGACACGTCGCGGCAGTGGGGCACGCCCGTGAACTTCGAACACGGCGGCGTGCGCGATCCGTTCGACCCCGATCTGGCGTTGTGCCTGTATCGGGTCGCCCAGGAAGCGCTGCACAACGTGGTCCGGCACAGCGGCGCGACGCACGCCGCTGTGCGGCTGCGCGACTCGGCCGATCAGGTCTCGCTGGAGATTGTCGACAATGGATCGGGGTTCGCGCTGCGTGACCGAGAGGGCACCGGCTTGGGTCTGGTCAGCATGCGCGAGCGCGTGACCTTCCTCGGCGGCACTCTCGCCATCGAAACAGCCCCTGGCAGGGGAACGCACATCAACGTCACCGCGCGCAGGATCATGGCGGCGAGCCGCGCCTTGCCGCACGCTGCCGGATCTGCATAGCCGCACGTTGTCGTTGCCGGTTATCGTCCCGGCGTCGCCGCGCCGAGCGACGGCGGCCGACCGGGATCCATCGCCCGCGGGCAATTGGGCCCGCTGGGACCTCAGCAGCTCAGCCCCGGTCGTTGGCTGCCGGCGGCCGCGGGAATGTCGGGCCCGCGACCGCCGGAGCCTGCTCGCGGATCTCGCGCCCGCCCTTCCCGAATGTCACCGGGCTGCGTCCGCCGGCGAGTTCGTCATCGCGAGCCGGTCATCCGATCGCCGCTGGCGAGGGCGACGGAGATCGGGATGCCGAATGTGCATAGCCTGCCGAGCCACGGCCTCCTACTCTGCGAGGACACTTCCTGGAGGACGTATGACGAAGCTACGCAATGCCGCACTCTTCACCCTCGCGCTGGGGTTGCCGTCGGCGGCCTGGGCGCAGGCGCCGGTCACCAAGTCGCAGACCGTGCGCGGGACGGCGACGATTCAGGCCATCGACAGCACGACGCGGTACGTGACGTTGAAGACGAAGGACGGCGAGCAGCAGCGTTTCAAGGCGTCGGCCGACATGACGCGCTTCAACGAGCTGAAAGTCGGCGACACCATCGACATCACCTACATCGAAGCGATCGTCGTGCGTCTGGCCAAGCCCGGCGACCCAGACATCCCGAAGGCGACCACCGGCGATGTGGCGCTGACGCGCAGCACCGGCCCGCGGCCCGGCGCCACGCTCGGCGAGCAGCGGACCGCCCTGGTGACGGTGAAGGCGATCGACGCCGCCGTGCCGTCGATCACTGTGCTGACCGACGACGGCCGCACGGTGACGTATAAGATCGAACAGGCGAAGAACCTCGAAGGGTTCAAGGCCGGCGACAAGCTTGCGGTTACCTACACCGAAGCATTGCTGATGAGCGTCGCGCCGGCCGCGGCACGCTGACGACTAACATTTACGGCGCCTTCCAGGGGCGATTTCCGTGCAGCACCTGTCAGTATTGACAGTTGTGTAACTCGTCTGTCTGCCTTTAGAACGTCGCAGCGAACCGATGAGAGCGGGAGACGCTTCGCTCGGCGGGCGACAGTCGCGGACGGCGGGCGCGCGGGTTGCGTGTCTGGTCGTCGTCTGCGTGGTGGGCGGGGGTCTGTCGCTCGGTGCGCAGTCGCCCCGCACGCTGCCGCGCGCGATTCGCGATCCCTTCGGCGCGACGCCGGCCGGAGCGCCAGTCACCGCCGAACCGAAGCGCGTGGTCGCGCTGTTCTGGGACGGACCGGATTTCCCGTCGTATCCGGGGATCAAGAGCGGGCTGATTGAGGGCCTCCGCTCGATGCCACCGGGCTCCCTGCAGTACTACGAGGAGTATCTCGAGTCGGAGCGCTTCCAGAGCCCGAGCTATCCGCAGGTGCTGGCCACCTACTTGCGCGAGAAGTACGCCGATCGCCACATCGATCTGGTGCTGTGCATCACCACCGCGCCGCTGACCTTCCTGCTTCAGCAGGACACGCTGTTTCCCGATGCCGACATCGTCTTCGGCAGCAGCCGCTTGCCGCCCCAGGGGTGGCGATCGCCGCGGATGACCGGGCTCGTCCACAGCCAGCCCTATGGCGAGACGCTGTCGCTCGCCTTCCGCCTGCACCCGGGCGCCCGGCGGGCGTACGTGATCACCGGCACACCGGAACGCGATCGCCGGCTGGAAACCGACGCGCGGAACCAGGTGACGAGAATGGGCCTCGAGCAGCCGATTACGTATTGGACCGATCGACCGGTCGCCGAGATCGTCAACGACGTGAAGCAGCTGTCGGCCGACTCGCTGGTCCTGCTGGGGCGCCAGTCGGAGGATCTGCGCGGCGCGGCGCTGCTGCCGCAGGACATCCTCGACCAGGTGACGAACGCCTCGCCGGTGCCGGTGTATAGCACTGCCAGCCACGCCCTCGGCCGCGGCGTCGTCGGCGGCTACGTCCTCACCAACGAAACGTACGGCACGATGGTCGCGGACATCGCCGAACGCGTTCTGAACGGCAGCCCGCCATCCGCGATACCGATTGCAGTCCCTCGGACGACGCCGATGTTCGATGCCCGGCGACTGAAGCGCTGGGGCATCAGCGAAGATCGGCTGCCGCCGGGAAGCGCCGTGCTCTTCGGCGAGGTATCGGTCTGGCAGGAGCATCGCCGCCTCATCGTCAGCGCGCTCTCGATCGTGATCCTGGAAAGCGCGCTGGTCGCGGCGCTGCTGGTGCACCGCGCTCGCCGCCGGCGTGTCGAAGCGGCGCTGCGCGCGAGCGAAGCGCGCTACCGCGGCGTCGTCGAGACGCAGACCGAGCTGATCTGCCGCTGCCGGCCGGACACGACGCTCACCTTCGTCAACGACGCCTACTGCCGGTTCTGGCAGCGGCGCCGCGAGGATCTCGTCGGCACGAAGTTTCTCGAGCTCATCCCGCCGGCCCGCCGCGACGAGGTCCTGCAGCGGATCTCTTCGATCGTCGAGAGCCACCCTGAGATGAGCCACGAGCACGAGGTGCTCCTTCCCGACGGCGGCATCGGCTGGCAGCACTGGATCAATCAGGCGCTGTTCGACGCCCGAGGACAGGTGGTCGAGATCCAGGCGACGGGGCGCGACATCACCAAACGCAAGCGCGCCGAGGAGGCGCTGCGCGAGACCGGCGAGGCGCTGCGGGTCAGCTACGAGCGCGTCGAGGATCTCGCCGGGCGGCTGATCGCGGCCCAGGAAGCCGAACGTAAACGCATCGCCCGCGACCTGCACGACGATCTGAGCCAGAAGCTGGCGCTGCTCTCGATCGACATCGATCAGATTCCGGCGCGCCGCCCGTCCGAGCTGAGAGACCGCGTCCGCGACATCTCTTGCCGCGCCGCGGAGATCGCGACCTACGTCCACCGCCTCGCCTACGAGCTTCACCCGTCGAAGCTCGAATCGCTGGGGCTGGTTGCCGCCCTCAACAGCGTGTGCCGCGACATCTCGCGCCAGCACCAGGTGCAGGTCGAATTCGATCACGAGCCGATTCCCGACAACGTGGCGCCCGACATCGCGCTGTGCCTGTACCGCATCGTCCAGGAAGCGCTGCACAACGTCGTCCGGCACAGCGGCGCGCAGAAGGCGCAGGTCGCGCTGCATTCGAACGATGGCATGCTGGAGCTCCACATCGCCGACCCGGGCGCGGGGTTCGCCGCCGCCGGCCAGCCGGGCGGCGGCATCGGCCTGGTCAGCATGCGCGAGCGGGTCAACTTCGTCGGCGGGCAGATCGTGATTCATTCGGCGCCTGGTGCAGGCACGAGGATCGGCGTCCGCGTCCCGATTGTCAGGCAGTCGGCGGCGGCGGTGTCGTTGCCGAAGGCTCTGCTCGGCGCCTGATGGTGCCAGATGCGCGATCGGACCGCTCATCACCCATCCGGCTGATCATTCAGCGCCGGCCTCGGAGTATTTCCGTGCCGGACTGTACAGGTTGACAGTTCTGCCAATCGGGCCCTTCTCGCGATCATGCGCGCGGGTCAATATGGCAGACACAGCAACGCTCTTCATCCAGACCAGCGCCATCGAAGACGTCGATGCGATGGCGGCCGCGATCGCCGACGGCCTCGAAACCGAATATGTGCAGCTCGAAGCGAGGCCTTTCAAGGCGCAATGGACCATCGCGTCGCTGCAGGCGATGGTGGTGCAGTTCGGCCGCGAGGACGTGGCGATCGTGCGCCGCCTGCGCATTCCTGCCGGCAGATGGGCATTGGTCGTCCCATTGGCGGTGCCGGACTCCGCCCGCTGGAACGGCTGTCGGGTCGACGGCGACGAAGTGATCATCTGCCCGCCGCTGGCGGAGTGCTACGCGTTCGATCCGCGCGCGACGACATTTGCCATCGTCAGCGTCCCGGAAAAGAGCGCGCTCGCGTCGGCCGCGCGCGATCTGCTCGATGCGACCGCCTCGACACGCACCGTGTTACCGCGTGCGCATGATGCCCGCGAGCTGCATCACTGGCTGAACGCGGTGCTGACGAAAGCCGCCACCGATGGATGGTGCGCCGCCAGCGTCGAGCGCAGGATCGACGGCGCGCTCGACCGGTGCCTGCGGAGCGCGGTGCCGGCCGAGCGGCACGTGGAAGCCTCCACCGGCCGCAGCCAGATCGTCCGCCGCGCCGAGGCCTTTTTCCGGCGGCACCTGGGAGAGCCGGTGTCGATCGCGCAGCTGTCCTCGATTGCCGGCGTCAGCGAGCGCAGCCTGCGCAACGCGTTCTACGACGTCTACACCACCAGCCCGAAGCGCTACCTGCGCCTGTGGCAGCTGCATCAGGTACGGCGCGCGCTGCGCCGCAGCGACGGCCAGGACGCCTCCGTGACCGACGTCGCGACGCTGCACGGCTTCTACGAGCTGGGGCGGTTTGCCGGCGAGTACAAGGCGCTCTTTGGCGAGGTGCCGTCGCAGACGCTCCACCGCGCGCGCGGCCGCTACGCGTCGCGGTTGTGCGGCGCGGCGTGACCGGCTAATCGGGAGTCCTGGTGGCGGTGAGCGCGGCGTGGAGCACGTCGACGAGATCGGTCGCGAGGTCGCGTTTCAGGACCCAGGCCGAGGCCCCCATCCGTGCGGCCATCTCGCGGCACGCGCTGTCGTCGTGCACCGTGAGGAAGACCACCAGCGGCGAATGCGCCTGCGCCAGCACCTGGCGCGCGGCGTCGAAGCCGGAGAGCACAGGCATGGAAATATCAAGGACGACGGCGACGGGATGCAGGCGGGACGAGGCGTCGACCGCCTCCTGTCCGTTCGACACGGCGGCGACAACCTCGAAATCGTCCGCGAGGACCTCGCGGGTCTTTTCGAGCATCTCAGCGTGGTCGTCGGCGATGAGAATGCGCGGGCGTGGTGACGATCGGGACGAACGCATATTTCCGAAGGACGACGTTCGGTAGTAGCGCTGACATGCGAAGCATACGCCGAAAGCGCACCGAGGAGAGTACGGGTTTTGCTGTTTTTGCAGACTGCGTGCTGTGTGGATGACCTCCACTCGGGCAGCGTGCTCTTGAGATCTGCAGTCTCGCCGGCCATGGCTGCCGACATCGAGCGTCTCGCGTTTTGATCGGCGCGGAACTTTTTTGAGACGACTCCAAACGAACCGAGAATCCCGCGCGACCACTTGATCGCTTGCCGCGAGACAGCCTTCCATCACCGCGACGGTTTCGCTAACACCGCCGGCGGAACGCCATATGGCATCGGCAGCAGCCGCCCTGCCGGCAAGGCGTCATCGCACAGGCGCTGGCGCCTTGTCATCTGTATTTGCCAAAGCCCTCCGGCGCAACCGGTTGCGAGCGCACAGCCAGCGCAGGCGGCGATGGAACCGTCGGTGCCTCATGAGCGGGGGTGTACCCGCATTCGGAATTCGACCACCTGCTGAAAGAGCTCGTCGCCCGCGCCCGGGAGGCGATGATCGTGACCGACCCCGCCGGCACCATCCGGTTCGAGAACGAGGCCGCCCGTCGACTCACCGGCCACGCCGGCGAGAACCGGCGGGGACGGCCGATACTCGAGTTGATTCATCCCGACGACCGCGATCGGCTGCGCGGAGCGCTCGAGCGCGCGGCCGACGCGCGCGAGCCGGCGGCGCTGTTCGAATGCCGGGCGCATCACGTCGACGGCCGCGAGATATCGCTCGAAGTGCTCATCGGCCTCTCGCCCGCGAGCGTGGGCGAGGCGTCGGTGCTGATGCACGTCCGCGACGTCAGCGAACGCCTGGAGATGACGGCGCGCCTGCGCCAGGCGCACAAGCTCGCGTCGCTCGGCCAACTGACGATGGGAATCGCCGACGACCTGGCGCGCGTGATGGCCACGATCGGCAGCCAGCTCGATCACCTGCCCACCAGCGAAGCGCCGCCCTTCTTCCTCCGCGTCGTGAGGAAGGCCGCCGAAACCGGCACGGCGCTGGCGCAGCAGCTGAAAGCGTTTGCAGAGATGCCGTCGTCGTTCCGCGAGCAGGTCGACGTGCATGCGCTGCTGAAGGAGCTGCGCCGCGCGATTGGCGGCGATCTCTGGCTGGACATGCTGGTTGCGGCGTCGAACGTGCTGGTGCGCACCAACCGCGAGCTGCTGCGGCAGGGGCTGGCCGATCTGGTGCGCGGCTTCGGCCACGCGATGCCGGACGGCAGCGTCGTCTCGATCAAGACCCGCAACGTGTCGATCGCGCGGCCGCTGTGGCGCGGCCGGTCGGCGCCGATCGAGTACCTCGTGGTCGAAGTCACCAACACTGCGCGCGGGGTGCCGCGCGGCGCGCCGAAGGAGCCACGTGAGCAGGCCGGGGCCGGGACCAGCCCACCAGTGAGCGCCGGGATCATGCTGGCGCTGGTGTCTCTGGACGATGTCACCTCGGACGCTGGAGGCTATGTGGAAGTGTCGAGCAACGTCTCAGGTGCGACAGTGGTTGCGGTGTATCTTCCTGCCGAATAGTCGGCACCTCGGCCGCGAGCTCTTTCTGAATCCCTCGGGACACACCTGACGATCGTTGCTTCTCCATCCCTCGCGACTGAGGTTGATTCTGACTGCGTGCTGCCGAAACCGCATAGCCGCAATCGCGCGTCGCGCCGACAATGGCCGTCGGCGTTCGCCGTACGCGGTGGTGTCCCCTGATTCCGCACGCCGGCGGAGCACGCTCGAAAGGATGTCGTCACCATGCAGCGGAAGGTTGCGACCATTGTCGCTGCGGCCTGCTTGATCGTAGCTGCGTGTTCGAAGTCGGAGCCGCAGCCGCCGGCGCAGACCCCGGCATCTGAACCTGCCGCGGCTTCACCGGCAACCGCGCCGGCTCGGGTCGCGTCGACCTCGGGGACCATGCCCGCCACGGCCGAAGCGCCACCGCCGGCGGCACCGGCGCCCGCGAGAACTGCGCCGCCAGCCGCGCCTCCGACGCCAGCGCCTGCCGCGCAGGCCGCCGAACTGGCGCCGCCCGGCGCCGCCACTGCGCCGCCAATCGCAGCCGCGGCCCCGCCGGTCGCCGTGCCACCGCCGCCGAAGCCGAAGGTCGCGCGCTTGCGGGCCGGCGATCAGATCATCATCAGGACGACGAGAATGCTTTCCACCAAAACGGCGAAGAGCGGCGATGCCTTCTCGGCGGTGCTCGAGCAGCCGATCACCGTCGACGGTTGGGTGGTGGCCGGTGAGGGCGCCAAGATCGACGGCCGCATTGTCGAGTCCGACAAGGGCGGACGCTTCAAGGACCGCGCAAGCCTCTCGATCGAGCTGACCAGCCTGACCACTGCCGACGGCCGGAAAGTGGAGATCGTGACCAGCCCGGTGACCCAGGAGGCCGGGAAGAGCGCCGGCAAAGATGCCGCCAAGGTCGGCGCGAGCGCGGGCGTCGGCGCGATCGTCGGCGGCGTGGCCGGTGGAGGCACGGGCGCGGCGGTCGGCGCGCTGATCGGTGGCGGCGCCGGGGCGGCGATGCGCGGCCAGGCGTCGGAGATTCCGGCCGAAACCGTGATTGCCTTCGAGCTCCGTTCGCCGGTGACGATCACTGAGCGGAAGTGATCGCGCGCGGGCGCGGCGGCTGCACGTTCTGACGCGCCGGCGTCTTCCCGCCCGCGCGGCAGGCCGCCGGCGGGTTACACTCGTGCGGTCAGGCATGCCGCTTCCTTCTGCTTCGACCGATCGAAGATCGTTGTGGAAGGACGCGGCGGCCACCGCCGCAGTCGCGCTCAGTTATTTCGTCGGCACGAGAATCGGCTTCGCCCTGACAGCGGGCGACATGCCGATCGCCACCTTCTGGCCGCCCAACGCGATCCTGCTCGCCGCATTCCTTCTCGCACCTGTACGTCTGTGGTGGGTGTTCCTGCTCGCACTCATCCCGGCGCACCTTCTCGCGCAGCTGCAGAGCGGCGTGCCGGCGGCGACGTCGCTCGGCTGGCTGGTGGGCAACTGCGGTGAAGCGCTGCTCGGCGCGACGTTGATCGCGAAGGTCGGGCGCCGTCCCGGGCTGTTCCAGAGCATGCAGGGTGTCACCGCTTTCCTGCTGTGCGGCTTCATGCTCGCGCCGCTGGTCACCTCGTTTCTCGACGCCGCGATCGTCGTCGGCACCAACTGGGGGAGCGACTACTGGGATCTCTGGACCACGCGCCTGCTCTCCAACATGCTCGCGCAGTTGACGATCGTGCCGTTGATTGTCGCCGTCGGCCAGCGCGGATGGGCGTGGATCCGGGAGCGGCCGCGCCAGGCCTGGCTGGAGGCCGCCGCGATCGGCGCGGTGGTGATGCTGGTGAGTGTGCTCGTCTTCCGCGCCGAGTATCTGTCGCGCAGCAATATCCCGGCGCTGATCTACCTGCCGCTGCCGCTGCTGCTCTGGGCCTCAATCCGGTTTGGCCCGGCCGGCCTGAGCGCAACCCTCCTGGTGATCGCCGTCGTCTCGATCGAGAGCCTGATGAACGGCCGCGGCCCGTTCATTTCGACCTCGCCGGCGGCGAGCGTGCTTTCGATGCAGGTCTTCCTCTGCATGATCGGCGTGCCGCTGCTGCTGCTGGCGGCGCTGATCGTCGAGCGCCGGCGTACCGAGGTGTCGCTCAGGGACACCAGCCGCAAGCTGATCGACGCGCAGGAGCGGGAGCGCAAACGGATCGCGCGCGAGCTGCACGACGACATCGGCCAGACGCTGGCGCTGGCCGAGATCGAGATCGATCGGATGATGGCGCACGCGCCGGATCAGGGGCCGGACGTCCGCCTCAACGCGCTGCGTGATCAGATGACGATGGTCTCGCAGGGCATCTGGGAGCTGTCGCACGGCCTCTACCCCTCGAACCTCGAGATTCTCGGCCTCGTCAACGCGCTGCACCGGCTCTGCACGGATCTGAGCGATGGGACGCGCCTGCACGTGCAATGCGACAAGCGCGAGATCCCGGAGGATCTGCCGCCCGACGTCTCGCTCTGCCTCTACCGGGTCGCGCAGGAAGCGCTCCGCAACATCGTCCGGCACAGCCACGCGACGAACGCGTCGGTGCAGCTGCGCGGCGAGGACGGCAGGCTGCTGCTGCAGGTCGCCGACGATGGAGTCGGGTTCGACCAGGCGAGGGCCGCGACCGGCGTCGGCCTGGCGAGCATGCGCGAGCGCCTCAATGCGGTGAACGGCGGCCTCGACATCCACTCCAAGCCGGGGCGCGGCACCAGGCTCGATGCCTGGATCGTTTTGGGTCCGTCGCCTGCGCCGTCGGACACCGAACCGACGATTCATTGACGGCGCCATCGGCCGCCTCCCGCTACGGCCGGCGATCGATGCGCGTCACGGCGACGCCGACCTTATCGCCCCGCAGCAACGGCTGAATCGCGAACCCGGTCCTCCGCTCGAGCCGGGTCGCGGTGCGGCCCGATGCGATGCCGACGAAGGCGCCGAAGACGACGTCGCTCGCCCAGTGTTTGTCGACCGTGATGCGCGAGGCACCGGTCAACGAAGCGGCGGCGTAAACCGGCAGGCCGACGCGCCAGCCGTAGTAGTGCTGCAGCACCGCCGCCGTCGCAAACGTCGCCGAGGCATGGCCCGACGGGAACGAACGCGGATCGCCGTTCGGACGTGTGCGATTGACGGCGAACTTGAAGGCATATGTCCAGCTCAACGCGTTGATCTGCGCGCGCAGCAGGCTGCGCCCGGCGGCGGCGGATCCCGGGCTGTTGGCGGCGTGGCCGAGCGCCCACCAGCCGATGGCCAGCGGCACCTGCAGGGAGAGGTTGCCGTAGGTGGCGCCCGTGCCGCCGGCCTCCAGCGTGCGCGTCAGGCCCGCCTCGGGATCCTCGGTCTCCTGCCGCAGCGCCTCGTCGGCGAGGTGCATGATCCCGGCAGACGCGGCGCCGCCGCCCCACCACAGGGCCGTCTCTTTCGAGAACACGTAGCCGTAGTCGCCGGCGACGTCGCGGACGAACTGACTGAATCCCGAGCGATGCGGCTCCGGGACATCACGCGCGCCCTCCGCCGTCTGCAGCGTCGCACCAGCGTCGCGCGGCGTGTACAGGGTCGTCCTATCCTGTCCTGAAGCCCGAGAAGCGGCGAGCAGCAGCGCGACACTCAACACGATCCGAACTACAGCGGGCAAGTCACACCTCACTCTTTCAGTCCACCCAGCGCAGGACGTTGCGGACGATCGACCACCGCGGCCGCGCGGGCGCAGCGTTACGGCCGAGAATCCAGTAGTCGTACAGGCGCTGGACCGTCCCGTCCTTCTTCTTCAGGTCGATCCATGAGTCGATGAAGGCGGCGAACGCCGCGTCGTGCCGGGCGATTGGATAGGCAAGCGGCACCTTGTACGAGCCGGGCGTCGGCACGACCACCGAATATTCCGGATGCAGCAGCGTCCACGCCGAGCCGCGCTCCGCCGTCATCACCAGGCCGTCGAGGCCGGCCGCGGCTGGCCCCTTGAACATCGCGTCCACCGATCGGAACGGGATCAACTTCACGCGGGGGAGGCCGCCGCTGACCTTCTCGACGTAGTAGTTCACGGCTGGAATGCCCAGCCGCAGGTTCGAGCGCGCCTGGATGTCGCTCCAGGTGACGAACCGATCGCGCGTATGGTCGGGTACGACCAGCGCGATCGTCTCGTCGAGGTAGGCGGCCGAGAAGCGCATGTCGGCGGCGCGCTCGGTAGTGAGCGCCACCCCGGACATCACCAGATCGCAGGCCCCGCTCGCGATCGCATCCGCGAGCGTATCGTGGGTCAGCGGCACCAGCTGCAGCTCGAGGTGGAGCTCTCGGGCCAGCAGCTGCGCCATGGCGACGTCGAAGCCGATGACTTCGCCCGACGCGTTTG
>Ga0111539_10006302_pt1 | contig 15310 bp, 25 predicted proteins | sample RhiMethybrSRZTD1_FD_79667 | JGI IMG/M metagenome (GOLD analysis project Ga0111539, IMG submission 79667) | Populus rhizosphere microbial communities from Tennessee, USA - Rhizosphere MetaG P. TD hybrid SRZTD1 (version 2) (version 2) | ecosystem: Host-associated > Plants > Roots > Rhizosphere >... | reverse complement strand
TTGTAGAATTCCGGCACATCAGACGTAACGACCCCCATGTCGATACTCTTGAGAAGGAGTACGTCGACCACGTTTCGAACTGGCCCTTTGCCGAGAACCGTAAGCACGCGAACGGTCGCGTCATCATCGAGCACACGCGACATGTCCGAGCCGAAGACCGAGGTGGCGCCTCCCGCGGGCGCCGTGATCACGGTCACGGTGCCTTCGTTGACGCGATTACGATCGGGCATCAACCACGTCTCATCTGGGTTGGCGCTAGGCGCACCGGGTCGTGGAGGCGTCTGCGGCATGGCATTGTCCGCAAGCGCGCACAACACCAAACAAACTGCGATCAAGTATTGAATGTGCATCACTTTCCCTCGCAATTGGTGTTTCTTGCTAAGCGTCTTAGGCCAGAAGCTTAGCTGGCTTTCTCCCGCAGGCACCGCACCACAGACGATGGTCATGAACTCGCGCCGTTTCATGCTCCCCTCCGGCTGATTTCGGAGAATATCACAGCTCGGCAGGGTGCGGACGAAACGTGAGCCGCGCTTGGGGCCAAAAGAGCCGCTCGAGGGTTGTTTGTCGGGAGTTTCAATCAAATAGCATCGATGGCTGAATGTCTGTCGGCGGGGTGAAGCCGCGGTCGGGCTTGGCTGAAACTGGCAGAGTCAGAGCCTATTCCCATTCGGGTCGCTCAAGGCGGGACTGGCGCGCAACTTGCGCTACGCTGACCAAGCGGTGCTGCTTGGAATGGCGAGCAAATGTCGGCGCCCAGCAAAAATCAGAAGGTTCTCCGCCGATTGGCGGCGATGCTCGCCGCCGACATCGCGGGCTACAGAGCGCTGATGGGGACCAACGAGGCGCGCACTGTTCGCGACCTCAAGGAGCATCAGGCGGTCGTACTCCGCAGCCGGAATACCTTGCAAAGTATGTAGATGCTCTGTGAAAAGCGGGCCTACCTGAATAACCGCACCGGCTGTGGCGCTGCGACGGGCATCCACCACGCGGAGGGAACCCGATCGCTCACCGAAGCCAAAACGATCATTGTCACCAGCCAAAGGAACATGTTGCGTCGCAATGATGGTGCGCAGCTGGGTTCTGGTTTGGGTCATGTGTGGACGGCGCCTTGCGGTCAAGCACTTTTTGGCGTGGTGATGATTGCGGTCGGGTGCAGACCGTATGTCCCTCTGACAAATGAGGCGACTCACCCTCGATGTAACAACGAGGGTTGCCCGGATAGGCCAGGCAGAGCCTCATACATGGAGGGCGAGTCGTGGGGCATCATAGCGAAGCTTTCATCGGAATTGATACGTCGAAATCGCGTAATGCAGTGGCAATTGCCGAAGGTGGCCGTAGCGGTGAGGTGCGCTATCTCGGGGAGTTCCCCGCCACTGAGGCGGCAACGCGCAAGCTCGTTGCCAAGCTTGCAACGAAATACCGTCATCTGACGTTTTGCTACGAGGCAGGGCCGACGGGGTATGGAGCCTACCGGCTGATCAAGAGCCTTGACCACGAGTGCATCGTGGCGGCTCCCTCACTTATCCCCAAGAAACCCGGCGACCGCGTGAAGACAAACCGGCGCGATGCCGTCAGCCTCACCAAGCTGTTGCGCGCCGGCGAGCTCACGGCTGTGTGGGTGCCCGACGAGCGGCATGAGGCCATGCGCGACCTCTCGCGCGCCCGCCTGGCGGCGAAGAAGGATCTCCAGGGCAAGCGCCAGCAGATCTCGTCGCTGATGCTGCGGCTGGGGCGCTGTTATCCGGGCAAGTCGACGTGGGGACCGGCCCACATGAAGTGGCTGATGTCGCAAAAAGCTCGAGTATCGCGAGCAACGTATGGTTCTCGAAGAGCTTCTTCAAGGCATCCGCCAAGAAGGCGAGCGCGTCGAGCGCTTGGAGCAGGCGATCCGCGAGGCAGTGCCCGAATGGTCGCTTGCCGAGGTCGTTACGGCCCTGCAGGCGATGCGCGGGATCGATCTCATTGCCGCCGTGGCGATATTGGCCGAGATCGGTGATCTCTCCCGCTTTCAAAATCCGCGTCAGCTGATGGGATACCTCGGCCTCGTACCCTCAGAGAGCTCTACAGGCGACAACGTCAAGCGCGGTGGTATCACCAAGGCCGGCAACGGCCGGGCACGACGCATCCTGGTGGAGGCGGCATGGAGCTACCGGTATCCGCCGCGCGTGGGTCGGCAAAAGCAGCCAAAGGTTGCAGCCGCACCGAGGCGTGTCCGGGAGATCGCGTGGAAAGCGCAAACGCGACTGTGCAGGCGCTTCCGGTCGCTCGAGCGCAAAGGCAAGCTGCGGACGGTCGTCGCCACGGCGGTTGCCCGTGAGCTTTCGGCCTTCATCTGGGCGATCAATCGCGAGGTCATGGGAACTCGGCAGGCGTAACCTCGTCCGGGGATGTGGACCGCTCGAGTCGTGAAGTGCGCTCGACCGGCCCACAACCCGTCCGTTGCAACGAGATCAAGAGGGAAAAGCCGCAGACATCAATCGTGCAGCAGTGAGGGCGGGACCACGGCAGGGGAATTCCTCAACATGACTGTGTGGCCGGTCACCTGATCGACGCCCGTGAGCAGACCGGGACAGCCCCAGACGAACAAACGGAAATGCGGTATCCAACCCGCGCATCAGAGCTTGTTGACCGACGTCTTCAGGTCCCGCCCTCTCCTCTGCACGATGCATAGCCTAACCAACTTCACGTTCGCGCGCGTGGAGAGGAATTATTGCGCGCCTTGTGCTTGACTTGGGACATCAGAGTCATGTGTCTGGCCTGTCGGTGCAGCCATTCTTCACGACTGCTGGCCCTGATGTGGTTCGCGAGGTGGGTCCTGATCATTTTCATGGGCTCGACGCCCCGTGACCCGAAGAAGGTTCTCCCGCCTCGACGACCGACCGATCAACATCATGCCATCAGCACCTCCGCAACCCGTGACGCCTTACGGCGTGTTCCTCTCGCTCTGGCGATGCAATGATGCGCCGCCGCTGCGGCGATCACCCCATCGCCAAGCCTTATCCGGCAACCGCACACGCCTCCGCTCGATATTGAGGGGCGCGATGGCCAGCCTCGTAGACGCCGCCGTGGACCATGATGGCCCAGGCGATCCGCGCGGTCTTGTTGGCGATCGCGATCGCCGCCTGCTTGGCCGACATGCGGCCGAGCAGCTTCGCGACCCAGGGATTCTTGTCCGGGCGGATCTGCGCCTGCTGCACGACGGCCATCGCGCCGGCGACGAGTAGTGAGCGCAGATAGCGATCGCCCTTCTTGGAAAGCCCGTTTTGCCTGACCTTGCCGCCGGCGTGGATCGGCATCGTGCCGGAGAACGATTCGACCGGGTGACACCTTGGAGAGCACCGGAGGCCGGTTCGCGGCAGCCCGCAAAGAAATGAGGTCGGGCGGTTGTACGGCATGCGGCAATTTCGACAAATATGGGTCAAAAGCGTCACGGCATCTCTGTCTGCTAGAGAAGCGAACCAGACCAATTGCGCGATTACGAGCGATTGGCCCGCGGTCGCCGAGGCTTCTTAGGCTTTCGCTCGTCCGCCGTCTTCGCGAGCGCGCGGTTTAGCGCCCCCATTCTGGCAAGGTGAGCCGCCTTTGCAGGATCCCGTTCGGAGCTGGCCCAGGCTTCGTAATCGACGGCCATCAAGATGTGCTCGCCCGCCGTGAGGGCGACGTGCAGGCCTGAGGCGAACAGGCGCAACTTGAGGTTCAGGATCGCGCGCCACGCGGCTATCTGCCGGCTCAGGATTTCGTGAATGTGATCGAGCGATCGGTCCTCGGCCTCAGTGTAGAAGCGCCAGTCGAAGTACATGTCGATGGCCCTGTCCTCGGCTTCAGACGACCACCACGGCCGGGGCGGTTTCGAGGGATTCGAATTTTTCGGGGAGGTCACGTATTGAATATAAGGCTTCCTGCGCCTTTTTTCAAATCTGTGGAGAGGGCCTGCCGACGATTCACGAATCACCTAGCCTGAACCGTCGACGTGCCTCGGCAAAGGCTAGCCTCTCGTGTGCAATCTATATTCGCTGAACAAGAAGCGGGACGCGGTTGCCCGCTTCTTCCGCACTTCGCACAACCGGGCCGCGGCCTTTGAGCCCTTGTCGGCCATCTTTCCAGGTCACACGGCGCCTGTTGTTCGGCAGAGCGCCGACGGCGATCGCGAGATCGTCCTCATGAGCTGGGGCTTCGTGCTGCACCAGAAGGAGAGAGCACCGCGGCGCGTCACCAATGTGCGCGACGACAAGATCATGGAAAGCAGGTTTTGGCGGGGTTCGTTCGAGGAGCGCCGCTGTCTGGTGCCGGCGACATCATTTTGCGAGCCCAACGGCGACGTCAAGCCGGCTACGTGGCATTGGTTCGCGTTGCAGGGTAAAGATGAACGCCCGATGTTCGCCTTCCCCGGGATTTGGTGCCGCCACCAGGGGCCCATCAAAAAGGACGGACCTAAGGTCGACCTCGAGGTCTACTCGTTCCTGACAACCACGCCCAACAAACTGGTAGCAACAATCAATCACGAGCGCATGCCGGTCTTGCTGACGCGCGAGGACGAATTTGACGCGTGGCTCAATGGCGCACCCCACCTCGCGTTTGCGCTGGCCCGGGAGTACCCGCCCGGGCAAATGCGCATCGTGCAAGAGGGGTTCAAGAAGCAGGACCTGCTCGAAGCCGCGGAGTGAGCCGCTGGTTCGCACTTCCTTAGCAGCACCAAAGAAGAAAAAATCAAGGCAGGGCAGCCTGCGCGTGCAGCGCTGGCGGCCGAAGCAATAGCGCAATTGCAAAGACTGCCCGCACCCACCGTTTCAACTAATTCTCCTCACCGAGAACCTAGGGCTGGGGAGTATAGCCAGCCATGATGTTGCGCAGTGTTGCCTCCAAAGCACGCCGTCACCTTGTTTCAGCGCATCGGCCTAACATCGCCGACGATTCGCAGGTAGGTACAGGCCAGCCTGGTCCGCGTCACCGTGGCGAGCGCTTTGCGGTCGATGGCGTGGCAAGGGGTGGGCCTAAGGGCGGCCGATCAACATCGCGACGGGTTCCCCACGAACTGACCGTTTAACGGGGAGGCCAAGTCTCCCCATTACGGGGGGCATGTATGCAGGTGACACCGTGAGCAATTCCGTTGATTACCGACCACAGGAGGCTTCGGATCGGGGCAGCGCAGTACGAACCAGCATGCTGCTCGTCGGGGTCCTGGTCGCGGGGGTGTCTCTGCTGCACCTACCGACTTCGTTGATGTCACAGGCCAATAGTCAAGTTGAAGCGGGTCCGCCGATTGTGAAAGCGTCTGACAAGTGGATCAGGCTTGGGGTCGACGCATCAAGCAGTCAGGTGCCGACAGCACTAGATCAGCCGCCGGCGATGAGCTGGTGAAGAACCCGGGCCAAGGCCTCACAGCGGTCGCCGAGGTTTGCTGTTGGCGGCGCCGTTGCACACAAGAAAATCATCTGGAAGCTGCAGGCGATGCGTGCGGACTGATGAGCTTTTAGAGTCCTAATTCCGTCAATTGCCGCCCGGTATCGGCCGCGGAGGTGTGCGCAATCCAGATGCCGCCGGCCTTTAGCCAGAGCTTTCTATGCTTGTCCCAATCGTCGACCAAAATGTCGCCTGGCGAGGCATGCAGGCATTTCTCTCTCGCTAGGCAGCAGCGGACCTCGACATGGTCGCATTGTGGAAAGTGGTAACTTGTGCAGCGCTCGCTTGACATCCCCACATGTGAGTAGCGATGTGCTGTCAACATATGAGAGCACATATTTACACCATGGCCAAACCAAAACCAGACGAGGAAAAAGCGGCACTCAGCTTTCTAGTGCCCAAATCTCTCAAAGAGGCGCTCCAGGAATTTGCCGACGCCGATCGACGCAATCTCACCAATTACCTACAGGTCGTGCTCGAGAAGCACGTCGAGCAGAACAAGAAGAGCAAGCGGATATGACCGCGCCTAAGGGTGGAATTTCGGAAGCCGCTTCCAAAAAACGGGGAAGGCCGAGGGTCCTGGAATTCGGCACCGACCTGGAAAGCATCGCTCGGCCGATCGATCCGTGGACGCGTGCCAAAATGTGTCGGCGCTCGACCGTCAATCACAGGTACGCTGCACTGGGCATATTCGCTGTGCGCGATAAGGGTAAGCCCGCTCCGCGGTATGCCTGGTTCGACGGCCCGCGCCCCCGGATCGGCGTCCTGATTGAACTGGGGCGCACTTCCCAGTTGTGGGGCAAGGACGGCGCGCGGCTCGTCGCAGACACGCTAATGCGGGCCGTAGCGGAAGGCGAGATCACAACTACGCGGCATGCCGAACTTTGGATCCGCGATTGGCGGGTCCGAGCCGAGCGCGATGCGCGGTCAGATGCGCAGGTGAAGCGCAAGGAAGGGAAGCGGCGATGAATTGCGCCTGTTGCCAGGAGGATGTGCGCGCCCTCGATGAGGACGGCATATGCTTCAGCTGCGCCATGGTGCAGCATTTCGCCATCATCCTCGAGAAGCAGACAGATATAACCGGCGATGAGGCTATAGATCTTGCGTGTGAGTTGGCCGACTGCGCTCGCAGTCTCATTCTCGACGCTCGCGACAATGGCAAAGCGAGCGACGACTTTTTCGCCGATGTCGGCGTCGGCATGGTTCGGGCTTCGACAGAACACTAAGGTGTCCGATGGAACGTAACGAGTTACGCATTCGTGAGTTGGAAAAGGAAATCGTCGAGACAAACGCCTGCATTTCGTAAGTGCAGTCGGAGGTCAGTGGATTGCCGCTTGAGGATCCAGCCCGCGCCGGCGCCAGCGCGCTGATGGGGAGCTGTTGGAGGCCAGGGCTATCTCCTTCCGCACCCTGCTTGCCCTTGTGGAGGGCGTCGAGCTGAGACCCGTGCGGCACTGAATTCCTTGCAAGGTTGCGTCGCTGCGTTGCGTTGATCCCCAGCTGCGCTGGTAAGGGAAGTGGCTTAGGCTCACATTAGTCCCGTGATACGAACCCCTGTTTCGTGCGGAGCTCTTGAGGGCAATCCGGAGGACCCTCAATTGGCACAGTGGGCAGCATGACGGAACCGACGGATCCCATCGCCGCAGCCTGGGAAGTGATCGTCTTCGGCGAAGGTGTGCGCAGCGAGGTGTTGGTCTACATCGATGGTTATGAGGCTGCGAGGGTCGCCAAGGCAATCAGGGACAGCACCGGCCGTCCGGTGTTTCCCCGACCTACCACGATCAGCAATAGCGACGAGCTCGCCAATCTGCTGAACTTGCGCAATGCCATAGAGGCAGAGCTCCGCGAGGGCCTTGCTGGCATCGAGCCACGAGTGGGCGCGCTCGAATTGGAGGTACGCGTCCTCAAGCGCAGCGACAAGCGCCGCGAGTTGATCGAGGCGGAAGATGATCGAGAAGGGGGCCCAACTTCTCGATCTTGAGGAGTTAGACGAGATCGAGCAACATGTTGAGGCGACGTTTGCGCCGAAGCCCGGGCCGCCAGCGCCACCTGCCGACACCTCACCTCCGACACCGAGGCTTAGGGCGACCGAGGTCATAGTTAACCCCAAACGCTACGAGGAGTACATACGTCAGCGTCCGAAGATTCGCCGGCTTCGGAGGCTCATAATACCCGATGAGCCCGACGACGAGACTTGACCAGCCAGCAGGTTCTTCTCTAGTCCCTGGCGTCGGTCGGGCGGGCGCGGATTGGGACGCTACACACCGTGGCTGCGCGCGCCAAGGTACTCCCGCCCAGCCTGAATTCGCCCTATTCTTAAGGGCGATGCCAGACAAGGTTCACTCAGAGTTTCACGCCTGCCCCGCCTGCGACGGCAAGGGCACGTCCCAAGTCGGTTGCCCTTCAGGACGAAGCCCTGCGGTGCGTGCGGCGGCCGCGGGATTGTGCCGCCGCTCCGGCGCCAGCAGTTGCTCGCGAAAGCTTCGGAACTTCCGCCACCAAGGGCAACCGTCGCTGAAACGACCTACTTCCGCGGGCGCTTCCTGACTGGGGCAGGGACGAAATACTGCACCTCGGTGCGACGCCCGGGCTCGTAAAATACTCGCTTCCGTTTAAGCACCAGCTTGCTCAAGACACGCGCAACCGCGAGCCACGAGACCGTCGGCGGCAGGTTCGAGTCTCGCACAAACCTGCGATAGATGCCTTCGAGCTCGAGGGCGGGAAACCAGCCGTCGACAAAACCCTTGCCCTGAAGGAATTGGAGGAACTCTACTGCCCGATCGAGTGGCGTTGGTCTCAGCGCCGAAACGCGTTGGAAAGTGTCGCCGACGCGGAGAAACTGGACGTGGTCGCCATGGTTTCCAGCGGCGGAACCGGGGGGAATTAAACTGATGGTAGCGGAGGTCCGCTACAGCCGTTCCCCCCGATTGCTAGGCAATTGTTTTCGCTGCGATTTTCACAGCACACCCCGACAAAGGGCGGATCTCCGGGGGCGCAGATCGGAAAATGATCTGAATGCAGGAATTAAAACCCATCCTCCCACCTGGTGCCGGAGAACCAAGAACACAGCGTGGTGTGGCACGGTTCCATGAGAGGAGGCTGGAAACTGCTTTGGATCAAGATGCGTGGTGCATCCTCCCGACATAATGGAGCACCCCGACAGCCTGGTGCTTCACTCCCACAGCCTGGTGGCTCAGCCCCTAAGGTTGATCGAACACGCCCGCAGCCCGCTGCATCACACCCACAGCCTGGCGGTTCAGCCCCAAAGGTTGATGGAACACGCCCGCAGCCTGGCGCACCACGCCCACAGCCTGGCGGCTCAGCCCCACAAGGTGATGGAACACGCCCACAGCTTGGTGCGTCACGTCCACAGCCTGGCGGCTCAGCCCCAAAGGGTGATGGAACACGCCCGCAGCTTGGTGCGTCGCGCCCACAGCCTGGCGGTTCAGCCCCAAAGGATGATGGAACACCCCCTCAGCGAGGTGCACCAACCCGACAGGATGACGCAACACCCCGGCAGCCTCACGCAATCTCCCGACACCACACTGACCCAACCCCACAGTATGATGAACTAGACCATCAATGGGGGGCCGAGAAAGTTCGACGTGCAAAAGAAGCGCTTCGCGGCATCAAGCAGATTTGGTGCAAAGCCGCCAAGGTGCCCTATGGAGATCCGCTACGTCACCGAACGCCCGCAGATTTAGCCGGGGAGTTTCACCGGAGCCTTCAGGCGCTACCAGCTCTCTTCGGCATGGATATCCCCCATAAGTGGATCCGGGATGTTTATCCTATCTTCTGCGAGGCGGAGCAGGTTGCCTGGCCGCCACCGTACAAAGACTTCGCGGGCGCGCTTTCTGAGGCGATGCCGCGGCGGCGGAAAGAGCTTTGGAAAAAAGGGAATCGGATCACCACGACCACGGTGTACACGGTGTCAGATCCCACCATGAGATGGGAGCCCAATCGGCGCCAGCTTGCCGCGCTTCGGCGCGAGCAGCGTCGGCACGAGGATAGAGGGCGACCAATTTGAGGTAGCGCTCGCTATCCACACCGTGGTCTCCACTGCAAAATCGAAGCCGCCTTGGGGAAGACGCTGCGATCCAAGTTGCACTTTGTCCACGCCGTGGAGGAGGTGGCGATGGGCGATGGCGTGTCCCGCCTCGTGATATGCGCTTGGTAAGCGACAGTCAAACTCGCGCTGCCACCACGGGCGTTAGTCGAAACCGCCGCAATGCTCGATGACCATCGTCGCCGCGGCATGATCCAGGCATTGATACTCCACGCACGCCGGAATAAGCCCAGCGAGGCGACGTGCGGGTCGCGGCCTGGGGAGGCCGCGAGCGCGCTTGCCATGGCGCTGTGAAAGACCTCGTCGACATCTCGGGGAAGTGTCTTGGCGCTCATCAATGCAATACCTTGCTCGGTTATCCGACCTCGATGTTGCGCTGAGGAACGAGCTCAAGATTGACCCAACGCAGGTCGTCTAGGTCGCCGTTCTTCGGCGCGGCCGTGTAGCCGTCGGGCGGATACGCCTCTCATCGCTACCCACGCGATAAGTACGGCGGGGTAACACGCGCCGTCGATCTCAATCAATTGCTCGCCTGGAACGGGCGGGCGAACATAGCCATTGTCATTGATCAGCATCGGATCGTTGAAGTCGAGGCTGAGGATCTTATTGAAAGTCTCGTCAGTCTTAGTTGTCTTCATAGTCTGTGAGCTCCTGCCCGGTAGGGCGTTGGGGTTTAGGCGTGTCGGCGCTTGCGCGCTGACACCGGGCACCAACGCACGCACCGTGCCATTTGCGGAGAGGCGAAAAGCTGGGCGCGTGCGGAGTGTTGGCGAATTTTCGCGCCCATCGTAGAGGTGGGGGCGGAAAGCAAATTCGCGATCAGGCGATGGTGAATCTGTCGTTACAGACTGTGCCAGAGCGCGTCTCGGGGTTTACCGAAAAGAAACAGGGCCGCGCGGCGGCGCCCCTTCTCACGATCGGCAAGACCATTGCCGCGATCAACCACTGACGAGCCGAGACCTATACCCGGCGCTCAACGGCTCCTCCTGCCGTAACGTCGAGCGGGCTCCGGCTTGTCGCTCGACGAGATCGCGCCCACGGCCACGAACCGGTAGCGCACCCCAGCGCGCTCGGCCTCTGCGTCGAAGCAAGAAGGGCAAATAGTCCGCCAGCGGTTCAAGACGACCGTGCGCCAGGCCTCCTTGGGTTCGACCTGGAAGCTCACAACGTTGCGCCGATGGCACTTGTCGCAAATCGGTGTGACCATGCCCCAGATGTAGCGCTGACTCCGAGAGACCAACAACGACCTATCGCGGCTTTCCTTAATCGATAGAACGGGCTGCTCTGACTTTGTCTAGCCACCTTCTTGTGAAATCTGCACGACATGACGATCTCTCGGCCTCGAAAATTGCTGGCCTATCTCGACCAGAACTTCATTAGCGAGATGACCAAACAGGCTCACGGTAAAGTTCGGCACGACTTCCGAGAGCTGTACGCGGTGCTCCAAAAGGGCTTCTGGAACGAGCAGCTTGTTGTTCTAAGGTCCAGGTTCCACGACGTTGAGACGAGTCTTGCCGGTGGGCTGAAGGACGCTATCAAGGCAAGACGAAGCACGCTAGGCCATGTCGATTTGGCCAGCCAATGGGACATCCGCGAAAGTCAGATCGTCGCGTCGCTGCACAAGTTCCTCGGTCGTCAAGATGCTCGACCCGTGATTTGCTACGACGGCATTTTCGAAGAAGAACCCGACGACCGCGTTGGACACTTCGACATTAACGTCAACATGGATTGGATGCACGCCGATGCCAAAAATCAGCGGCAGCGGCTCGCGGCACAGCTCGATGCAGTACGCCAGCGTGTCCTTGAGCACTCGATCTCGTACGACCAGCAATTCCGGATGGAGATGGATGCAAGCCGACAAGATGCCCTGGGATCCTCCTGGCTCACGCACTACACGGCTGCCGCTGATGTCACTACCCAGGAGTACGAGCAATTTGTGGCTTCGAGCGCGTTCGCAGACGTGCCAATTGTGTGGCTCGATAATGCGCTCCTATGTCGGCTGATGACGGCGCACTCACCCGCACGATAAAGGACGGTGACGTGACCGACATTGAAGCTATTGCGACCTACCTGCCGTACTGCGATGTTTACAGTGCAGATCGCTTCATGGCTGAAGTAGCTAGATCGTTGAAGGTACCCGAACGATACAACTGCCACTTGTTCGACAGTAGCAAGAATGGAGTTCCCAAGCTCATCGAGCACTTGCACAAAGCTCTCGAAGGCATCGCACCCGTCAACCTGCCCAGGCTGTCGATCTTTGTCGCCCCCGCAGAAGGTATCAAGGAGAACTCATTCAAATTCTTCCGCGAGATCGGGACCCAAGCGAAGATGGCGGAGAACCGTTGCGGTGCATGGATCGAAGTATTCGGATTCGATGATGGGAAGATGCCTCTGTACGAGATCAGGCAGGCCCCAGGCATAGCCGCACCTTTCTACGGCCTCCAAGATGTCCTCGTCATAAAGTGTGATGCATTCGACAACGCGGACGCGTTGGTTGAAGCCGCCAGGAAGGAGTGCCGCTCGGGGCATTTCGTGTTGATTGACGCATACCAAGACTTACCAGATGACTTCGTGATGCAGGCGCTCGCCGCGGCCAGAAGTGGCAATGGCAGTGTGCTCGGCTTTCCCGTCTACAGCCGAAATCGCTAGGATCAACGGCAGAGGTCACATCCTCACACGTGCTGATCATAGGGAGTGACGGAGCACAGCAACGACACGAAAGAATACATCAAGTGTGGGGAACATGAGGATAAGGAACCCGATGGTATAGCAAGTGAGGACACTGAGCCTGCCCGGGAAGCATCGGCTATTAAGCAGGTCAAAGTCCTCTTGAAGGATGTTTCGCCAAAATTCTTGGATCACCTGTTGCTGATCCTGCAGCGTAAAACCTGGTCCGGTTGCGTTACTTCGTCTCCTTTCGTAAATCGATCTATGGTGTGCTGCCCTTGCTGCGGCAATGGGTTCTGCTCCAAGTGCAGCCTCGACTCGATCAATCTCAGTTTCGCTAACGTCTCGAGTGAATGCAGGTCCGTAAGCAGCGGCGTCGGCATAATCTTTGATTACCCGCGGGCAGCATGATTGATAAATCGACGAGCCAGCCGCAATCCAGCACAGCCCAAAGTACGTCGCGAACAATCGCCATGGCAGAGGTTTCGGCTCATGGGGATTGCACCACAATATTAGGCAGGAGATCGTCGCCCGCGTCACTTCCGAACCGCTCTGCAAGCTTTACACCGAGAAGGCTTGTAGGAATCGCAACTGCCGCACCGGTGCCAAGCAACAACGGGAGAAGATTCGCCGGGTTGGCCTCTCCAACGACTTCCTCAAGATAGAAAAGGAGGAAACTGAAAATCCACCAGATGCCCATGTTGCTGAAGAACCGGGTAACCAGTACCCAATAGAAGTTGGGGTACTCGCGCGGCTTCAAATAAAACGATCCGAAGAACGGTGTTATGCCTTCGAATCGGAATCCGGACGCCGCCGGTTCTGCAACGTTGCGCAGAGTGAGCGCGAGGCAGGCCATGTTGATGCCGACAAAGCAGAGCATCACGACCAGCGGCCCCTAGCGTAGGCCACTGCCACCAGCACGTTTCCTACGACCGTGCCCACGCGCCGAGCAAATTCATCCAGCCGGTTGCAATTGCACGCTTTTGCTCGGCGACGGCATCGGGAATTAGGCCGGCATATGGTCCCGCGGCCCAATTCCACCAAAACTGAAGATTGATGAACGCAAGGGCGTATAGGACGATGCTGCTGCCCAGCTCGAATGTAACTAGCGACAAGAGCCCAAGACAAGTCCCTAACACACCGGTCACCAGGTAGGGGCGGCGCCGGCCGCCCGTCGCGCGCGTCATGTCGGACAGCGCTCCCGCAAACGGCGGGATCAGGAGCGCAATCACGGAGCCGGCAGCGATGACCGACCCCGTGATGCCTTCTTTGCTCGCTGTCTCGCCAATCATCGCGGTGATCTGATCGGGGACGATGACCGGCACGACCGTGGTCCACTGCGCCTGCAGGGCGAACCACAGCGCACCGAGCGACAGGTAGCTTACAATTGGGCTTCTTTCGCGCACTATTGTCGGCCTAGTGCGGCGTGCTCCGACCTACGGTTCACGGTCGCACCGTCACTGTTCTGTCATGCAAGGGCGCCATTGCTCACAACGTTCGCTTGCAGAACTAGGGGGAGCCACCGATGCAGTTCCCAATGAGATTTGGCATCGCGTTGGCGTTTGCGGCGAGCCTAGCCTCGGCCGCTGCGGCCCAGACGAAGCTGACGATCTATACGGCGCTCGAGAATGATCAGCTGGCACCTTTCAAAGCCGAGATCGAGAGGGCCGTCTCCGGCGTGCAGGTAAACTGGGTGCGCGATTCTACGGGAATCATCACCGCGCGTTTCCTTGCCGAGAAGGCTGCCCCTAAGGCTGACATGGTACTGGGCCTTGCCGCATCGTCGATGCTCTTGTTCGAGAAAGAGGGCCTGCTCGAAACCTACAAGCCTGCCAGCAGTGACGCCCTGAAGCCGGCGTTCAAGGACGGCAAGGAGCCGTACACGTGGACCGGCATGGACGCCTTCCTCGCCGTTGTTTGCTTCAACAAACTTGAGGGGGAGAAGCACAAGGCCGCCGTTCCCGTGTCGTGGATGGACCTTACCAAGCCAGAGTACAAAGATCAGGTGGTCATGCCCCATCCGGCCTCGTCCGGCACCGGCTACCTCACAGTGGCTGCTTGGATCCAGCTTATGGGTGAGCAGGCCGCCTGGGAGTTCATGGACAGGCTGCACCAGAACATCGCTGTCTACACGCATTCTGGCTCCGCACCTTGCGTGCAGGCCGCCAGGGGCGAGCGCATGGCGGGCATCGGATTCGACATGCGTGCTGCAAGGGAGAAGACCAACGGCGCACCCATCGACATTGTGCTGCCGAAGGAAGGTGCCGGCTGGGATATGGAGGCGACCTCCATCGTCAAGGGCACAAAGAACCTTGACGCTGCCAAGAAGGTCGCCGACTGGATCGCGACCAGGGGCGCCAACGAGCTTTACGGCAAGTACTACGCCATCGTCGCCCATCCGGAAGTGAAGACTGCACCGGCCAACTATCCGCCAACGGCCGAACAGGCGATGGTTAAGAACGATTTCAGCTGGATGGCGGAGAACCGCGAACGCATTCTCACGGACTGGACCAAGCGCTACGATAGCAAGGCGCAACCGAAGAACTGAGCTCTATGGTCGGCTGAACCATTACCAACCGACCCTTCAGCTTTGTAAAACGCGTCTGTAAGAGCATAGACAGTCTGGCTCGCTGCATCGCCGAAGTGACCTGAGTCGGGAAGTCAATCAGGCGAACTCTCTTATCTTGCCTAACACCGCGAGAGACTGCCTCCAAAGGCCTGTTCGAACGGAGCGATGATCACCCCGCCACCCGAATGGCCCAAGACGGCGAAGAGTACGAGCCTGAATACTCCGGCGAAACCACCGGTCAGCGCTTCCTGAAACTGCGCGGCAACATCTCGGGGGTCATTTTTGAATACGCCACGGCCCCGGGCGCCGAGAAGCGTCATAACCCTGTGTCGCCGCAACCAACAGGACCTTGCTGATTCTGCTCTGCAACGCTCGGCGGACTTCATCGACACGTGTCGGGTCCTGCTGCAGCGCGGCCCCTGCGTTCGGAGCAGGCGCACTCAGAAACGAGCATGTGAACGGAGTTTCCAGAAGTCTCCCTTCATTGTCACGAAAAACGACAACGGAGGGCGAGTAAAGCACGTAATTTGTATAAAGTGTGTCGCCATGGCGCTGATGGAACGGGTACATCGACCGGCCATTAAGGCAGGCGTGGAGGCTCGATGAGC
>Ga0111539_10006301_pt1 | contig 15311 bp, 16 predicted proteins | sample RhiMethybrSRZTD1_FD_79667 | JGI IMG/M metagenome (GOLD analysis project Ga0111539, IMG submission 79667) | Populus rhizosphere microbial communities from Tennessee, USA - Rhizosphere MetaG P. TD hybrid SRZTD1 (version 2) (version 2) | ecosystem: Host-associated > Plants > Roots > Rhizosphere >... | reverse complement strand
GTGCACGGCGGTCTGGCGGCCACGCTGCTTGACACCTGCATGGGTCTTGCCGTGCTTTCGAGCCTGGACAAAGGCGCCAGTCAGACGACGCTTGAGTTCAAGATCTCTCTCGTGCGCGCCATTACGTCAGAGACTGGTCTCATCACAGCGGAGGGCATCGTCTTAAGCTGCGGCCGACGTATTGGAACGGCCGAAGGGCGCGTTACCGATTGTGAGGGACGGTTGCTTGCCCACGGCACAACCACATGCCTGATCTTCCAGAACTAGAGCGCCGCGCTTGAATGTCCGCCTTCAGCCCCTTAGCGCAGGTTAAATTTGCCTACCCGAACGCCCGCTTTTTCATGGGAAGCGGTTCAACCGGCTCATCGTCCAGCACCGCGTCGTAAAGGTCGTCTCTCGCGATCGTTTCGAGCAGCTGCCGCGCGAGGGCCGTTTCGGTTTTTCCGCTCGCGGCAGCGCGACGCTGCAGGAGAGCCAGGGCGTCCCCGCTCAGCCTGATGGTGCGCTCGTCGATCCTGGGCCGCCCGCGGCGGCTTCCCGGCGGTCGCAGGCTGATCTTGGCCTGGGAACAGCGCACTTTGAGCGTGCCGAGATTACATCCGAGTTTCTCGGCGATGTCGTCCGCCCGCATGCCGCTCCGCTCAACCATCTCCGGGATGGTGGCCAGCACTTCCTTGGTCAGAATCTTACGTCCCATAGTCGCCTTCCCATTGGTATTCCGGCTCAATACTTGGTCGCACCACTGGCCTTCTTGGTTTGATTCTGAGTAGGGAATAAACGTAGCGTGCGTTCAGCAATGCCTCTGTGACGGGCATCACTTGCCAGAGAGGAAGCGACGCCTTTGTGACGGGCATCACTTGCCAGAGAGCGCATTACGGCGACCTGTCTTCCGGATTTAAAATTTTTAATGTGGGCAAGTGGCGCTGTTTTCACAGCATTTCCAAAATGTCGCACCGCCATGGGTGTGCGGACGCACGCCGTCCATCGGACGGTTATGCACAGGCCCGCAAAGGTTACCGCCCGTGGGCGCCCGCTACGGCTTCAGCGCTGCCAGCACGCGTTCCGGCGTGAACGGCATGTGATAGAGCCGCTTGCCGGTCAGCTTGTGGAAGGCATTGGCGATCGCCGGTGCCATGCCGGGCGTGCTGATCTCGCCGAGCCCGGTCGGGTGCCCGTCGCTGTCGAGGAACGAGACCTGCATCACCTCGGGCATGTCGGACATGCGCATGACGTTGTAGTCGCCGAAGTTCGACTGCTCGACCGCGCCGTCCCGCACCGTGAGGCGCTCGTGCAAGGCCGACGACAGGCCATAGACGATCCCGCTTTCGACGTTCGCCTTCGCCGCCTCCGGCTGCACAATCACGCCGCCGTCGGCCGCGACCCACACTTTGTGGACGCGGATCGTGCCGGCACGGCGATCGATGGAAGCCTCGACCACGCAGGCGCCGAGCGATCCCGAACGCTCGCTCATGGCGAAGCCGAGCGCACGGTCGCCGGGGCGCTTCGCACCCCAATCGGCCATTTTGGTCACCGCCTCGACGCAGCGACGCGCCTTCGGCGTGATCGACATGCGCTGCAGGCGGAATTCGACCGGATCCAGCTTCTGATCCTCGGCCAGCGCATCGACCATGGTCTCGATCGCGAACAGATTGAAATTGTGCGCGACCGCGCGCCAGTGCTTGATGCGGACGCCCTCATCGACATTGCGCAGCTCGAGCTGCTGGTTCGGCAGCCCGTAGTAAGATGAGATGCGCATGCCGCCGGTGATCAGACTGAGCCCGCCATCGTCGCCAACGGCACAGTGACGCCAGCCGACCACTTTTCCTGACGGATCGGTTGCCGCTTCGAGGCACTGGAAGGTCATCGGACGAAACATGCCGTGCGCAACGTCTTCTTCGCGCGTCCACACCAGCTTGACCGGACGCTTGACCTCGCGCGCCAGCACCGCCGCCTCGGCGGCGTAGTCGGCAAGCGAACGCCGCCCGAAGCCGCCGCCGAGATAGCATTGGTGAACGTCGACCTGCTCGGGCTTCATTCCAAGCGTCCTTGCGACGAGATCACGGCTGCGGCCGAGATCCTGCGAACCGTCCCACACCTCGATTCTGTCGCCAGCCTCGTTGAAACGCGCCACCGCGTTCAGCGGCTCGAGCTGCGCATGATAAGTGTAGTCGCTGCGGTATTCGGCCTTGTAGACCTTCGTCGCACCGTCGAAGGCGGCTTTGATGTCGCCTTTCGCGTCCACGACCTTCACCGGCGCCGCCGTATCGGCGTGGATCGCCGCGTAGTGCTCCAAGGCCTTTTCGGAATCGAAGCCGTCGACCTTGTTCTTGCTCCAGGTCACGCGCAGCGCTCGGCGCGCCGCCATTGCCTGCGGGAAGCTTTCCGCCACGACGCCGACGCCATGCGGCAGCTTCACGCTCGCGATCACGCCGGGCATGGCCTTGATTGCGGCGTCGTTCCATTTCTCCGGCGCGTTGCCACTCACCGGCGAATGCAGGGCGCTGGCATAGACCATGCCCGGCAACTTCACGTCGATAGAATATTGCGCAGTGCCGTTGACCTTGAACGGCAGATCGCGGCGCGGCACCGACCGCCCGATCAGGCGGAAGTCCTTGCGCGCTTTCAGTTCGCTCTTGTCGACGGCCGGCAGCGGCGCCGGCACCTTGCCGAAAGCCGCGATCTCGCCATAGCTCAGGCGCTTTCCGGATTTCGGGTCGACGACCGTGCTTGGCTCAGTCTTCAGCGTCGCGGCGTCAACGCCCCAATGATCGGCGGCATTCGCGATCAGGACCTTGCGCACCTGCGCACCCGCGGTGCGCAGGTCGTTCCAGTACATCATCACGGCACGGCTGCCGGTGACGGTCATGACGCGCCGGCCACTGCTGTCGGGCCAGCCATATACGTCAGGGTTCGAGGGCGCCCATTCGAGCGTCACTTTGCTCCAGTCGGCATCCATCTCGTCCGCGATCATCAGCGGAATGGATGTACCGGACCCCTGCCCCATCTCGGTAACCGTGAGAATTGTGATGTTGCCGTCGGGCGCGATACGCACCCATGGCGACAGTGGTGCGGGCCGCGTGGCGGCATCGGCGGGCGGCAGGATGCGCGTGCCGTCGGTTCCGAACGCAAAGAAGAATGTCATGCCACCGATGCCGGCGAGCATGCCGCGGCGGGTGATCTCCGGCGATCTGAGAGCGGTTCTCATGGCCTAGCCCTCCCTCGATGCGCGTTCGATCGCCGCGATGATGCGATTGTAGGTTCCGCAACGGCAGATGTTCCCGTCCATATGGGTGACGATCTGCTGCCGGCTCGGCTTCGGGTTGCTGGCGAGCAGCTCGGCCGCCTTCATGATCTGCCCCGACTGGCAGTAGCCGCATTGCGGCACCTCTGCGGCCACCCAGGCCTTCTGCAGCGGGTGCGAGGAATTCGGCGAGAGTCCTTCGATGGTGACGATCTGCGCGCCTTCCGCCGCCGAAACCTGCACCTGGCAGGAGCGCTGCGCGCGGCCGTCGATGTGCACCGTGCAGGCGCCGCAAAACCCTGCGCCGCAGCCGTATTTCGTGCCGGTTAGCCCGACGATGTCGCGGATTACCCAGAGCAGAGGTGTTTTGGGGTCGGCATCGACGGAGACCGGCTTGCCGTTCACTGAGAACGAAGCCATCGGGGACCTCCCTGAAGTCAGCCATTCCAGGCGGGCGTTGTTCCATCTGCCCGCTCAGGCGAGCCCTAGAGTATCAATCGGGCAAAGGTTTGAAATTCAAAAATGCGAGGCTTGAATGAATCTTCCGTTCATCCCCGCGAAAGCGGGGATGAACGGAGTTATAGACGCCCTAATGCTCGCCTGATTCCACACTTCCGGTCTGCGCCTCCACGATCACCGTTCCAGTCATGTGCGGATGTAGAGAGCAGAAATATTTGTAGGTGCCCGGCGTCGTGAAGGTGAATGAGTACTTCCCGTCGGTATCGAGCACTTTGGAGCGGAACGTGCTCGGCGACACGACCGTATGGGGGATGTCATCCTCATTCGTCCAAGTGACGGTGCTGCCGGCTTTGACCTTCAGCTCCTGCGGCCCGAAGGTGAAGTTGCCGATCTTGACCGCGATCTCTTCCGCGGAAGCCGGCGCCGCGGCGTGGAGATACGCCGCCGCGACGCCGGCCACGAGCAGTCTCGTCAGGGCTTTGATCATCGTCATGGCCGTACTCACTTCTGAATCGGCGTGTCGATGATGGCGAGACGCTGCTCGTTCTGCTTGAAGGTGACGCAGGCGATCCCAAGCATGCTGCGCAATTTGTCGTCCGCCACCTTGATCGGGCCGGGCGATGGCGCCGTCCCAGGCGCGGGCTGCGGGAACGCCGTCGAGCGCGCGGTGTGGAAGGTGACGTTGCCCTCGACCTTCTGCATGACTTGATGAATGTGACCGTTGAGCACAGTCACCGAACCGAAGCGCTTGAGGTAGCCAAGGGCCCGCGCGCCATCTTCGGTACCCCATCCCCACTCGGGATAGACGCTCCACAGCGGGATGTGCGCGAAGACGACGATCGGGTGCGACGCCGAGCGGCCCTTGAGGTCGTCTTCAAGCCATTCGAGCTGCTCATTGCCGAGATTGCCGAGACCGCCGGCTTTCAGGTTCACGACATTGACCAGGCCGATGAAATGCACGCCGTTGTCGTCGAAGCTGTACCAGCCGGCGCCTTGCGTGCCGCGCCCGTACCGGTCGAGATAGAGCTTGCCCTGGTCCTCGTCGAGCAGATCGTGCTCGCCGGGCACGTAGCGGACATTCAGCCCTGCGCGCGAAATGATCTGGTCCGCGTCGTCAAATTCGGACGGCTTCGACAGATGCGAAATATCGCCGGTGTGGATCATGAAGGAAGGTTTCACAGGCAAAGTCTTCACGCGCGCGATGGCTTCCTCCAGCGTCCCTTTCACATTGGGGTTGGCCGGCTTGTCGAATCCCATGTGGCTGTCGCTGATCTGAAGAAATGTGAAACCTTTTGCCGGCGCAGCCACGGCTTCGTCGATGATGCCGAGCGAAGCGGGCACGCCGCCGGTGATGGTCCAGAGCACGCCGGTGCCTGCCCATGTCATGCATTCGAGAACCTTGCGGCGGTTCATGCCGTCATCGTGCTCAGTCATTTCGCGCCTCCATGAATGTGCGTGTCTGGAGACGAGACTGAGGCGCGCGAAGATTTATTCCCGTGCGATTGCCATCACGAAAAAGTCAGGCGCGCTGTGAAATTTGTTCGCGTGCCGCGCAGTCTCCCAGGCAAGCGGTCATCACGGCCGCTGCATCAACAAGGAGACACGATAATGAAAAACCTTCTGGCCATTCTTGCAGTGCTTGGTGCCGTGACTGGCGCCGTGACCGGCCCGGCCTCCGCTCAATCGTTCTGCACCTGCGACGGCACCGGAAACGTCCTGGTCATTTCGAACAAGGCTTTCATGCCCCCGGACGGCAAAGCCGCACTGAACGACCGCGCGTTGCGGGCCTACGCGGTGGTTCCGGGCGCCGGCGTGGCGGGCGATTCCAACGCCCCAGCCGCCACAGGCGGTGGCAGCATCGGATATAACGAAATGCTGCGTAACTTTTGACCCTGCGAAATGGGGCAGGCCCCCGGCCTGCCCTGTTTTCGGAAAATTTATGCCGGCCCGGGAATTAAATGCGGCCTCGCAGAGTCTTGAGGATGACGTGATCGTTTTTGGCGTTAAAGGCTGGCCTGCAATGTCCATGGGCCAACGCAGCGCCCCGACCGATCGCCATACCGGATGAAAGACATGAGTCGACCCAGGTCTGACGACAATTCAGTGCTGCTGGTCCACGCCTACCTTGATGGCGAGCTCGACCCCGCGAATGCCCTCAGCGTCGCCCAGCAGATGAGCCAGGAGCCGGCGCTTGCCGCGGAGGCCGAACGCGTGAAGGAATTGCAGAAGCTTATTCATGACCGTCTGCCGCGCGAGGCCGCGCCGCCCGGATTGCGCGCACGGATCGAATCCTCGGTCGGCGGAACAAGGCGCGAGCGCGCAAAGCCATCATGGCTCGCCCTCGCCGCCTCGATTGTGCTCGCCGCCATGGTTGCCGGCACCTCGACCTGGCTTGTGGTCGACTCCCGGCAGCAGCCGATGCAGGTCGCGGAACTGCTTGTCTCCGACCACATCCGTTCTTTGATGGCGCCCGAGCCGGTCGACGTCGTTTCGTCCGACCGCCACACCGTGAAGCCATGGTTCAACGGCCGCATATCCAACTCCCCGCGCGTCGTCGATCTCGCAAGGAACGACTTCCCGCTGATCGGCGGCCGCGTCGACGTGCTCGGCCGCACGCCGGTCTCGACCCTCGTCTACCGCCGCGCCAAGCACCTGATCAGCCTCACCGCCGTGCCCGCGGACGGCGCGCCCGCGCTCAACGGCGGCCCGCGCAGCATCAACGGCTACAACATCGTGCGTTGGAGCGAGAACGGCGTGAACTACTGGGCCATATCCGACGTCGAGCCGAAAGAACTCGAATTGTTCGCACAGCTCTTCCGCAGCAGTCAGAACGAACTTTAAGCGAGCGAGCACTGTACTATGTCGATAACGCCGCTGCGGCCTCGAACCGGCCCGAACAGTCCAGACGGACCACCCGTCCGGCTGGTGACCCCCGGCGCGCAGGAATCGATCGGCATGCTCGACGACAACGCGCTCTTTAGAACCGTCGTGATGCCTTATATCGACGAAGCCTATCGCCTCGCGCGCTGGCTCACCGGCAACGGCACGGACGCCGAAGACGTTGTGCAGGATGCATCGGTGCGCGCCTTTCGCGCCATTCGCAGCTATGCCGGCGGCAATCCACGCGCCTGGCTGCTGAGCATCGTACGCAACACAGCCTATTCCTGGCTGCGGAAGAACCGTCCGGCAACAATCGTTTCGGTCGACGATCTCGAAGCGGTCGAACTCGAGCACGGAAGGCTCGACGAGCGCCACGACGAAACGCCGGAATCCTCGCTGATCGCCAAAGTCGACGCCGAGCAGCTTCGCGCGGCAATCGCAAAACTGCCCGCAGCGTTCCGCGAAACGCTCGTGCTGCGCGACATCGAAGGCCTCGACTATCGGGAAATCGCCGAAGCGACAGAGGTGCCGATCGGGACCGTCATGTCACGGCTCGCCCGGGCGCGCCGGCGGCTACTCGAAACACTCCGGCAGGACGACTGAATTCTTTCCGCCTAGGCGCGCCACCGCTACGCCGCAAGCGCGCTAAGTCTTCTTTCGCCAGATGGCGTCAAGGCTCCATGATCCGGCACCGGCGAATATCAGGTAGAAAAAGACGAAACAAAACAATACCTCGAGCGTGCCGCCGTTCTGAATCGGCATAAGTCCCTTGGCTGGGCGGTTGGCATAATACCAATACGCCACTGCCATCTCGCCCGACATGATGAAAGCTGCGGCCCGCGTGTACAGGCCGACCGTCACCAACGCGCCGCCGATGATCTCGATGATGCCGGCGATGCCGACCATCGAGAGCAACGTGATTTTCGCGTAGCTCGGATTCGCGACCGGAATGCCGAACCATTTCTGCAAGCCGGCACTGAGGAAAAGCAAGCCGGCCATGATCCGCAGAATACTGAGAACCTGCGGTTGGTATCTGCTCAGGTTGGATTCCATTGTGAGCGCCCCCTTTTTTCGATGGCAACGCGCCGATCGCGCGCAATAGTATTTTCAGGCGCGCCAAATTCCAGAGAAAGCGGGCTCACGTTCCTGTGATAAGGACGGTCGGAGAGAATCGGCTGAACCAATTTGAATTGCCGTCGAAGCAGGCGCAACGATAACCCGCAAGAATGTCGCGGGAATGGACCTGCCTCATCCCGGCTCCTTCGCCGCCCCGGCATGAATCTCGATCAGTCTGCGCACGAGATCCGGCTTGCGCGCACGAGCGAAGCCGCATTCCGTCGCAATTCCGAATTCCGGCAGGTATTTGTGCGCAAGTTCGATGCGTTTTCGCGCGCCTTCGACGCCATCCGCCGCATGGATGATGCCGAGATAGATCTCGACGCCCTTGGGCAGCTCTTTCATCGGCGCGAAGAATTCATCGGTCGCGCGCGGCGCCGGCACCGGCAGATGGATATAGGCGACCTTGTGTCGGACTTTTTGCGCGATTGCATTCGAGATGTCGACGAGATGGCGCGCCGTCACCGGGTCGAAGAAATGCTTGCCGCCGAAATCGCCGTAACAAAGATGAAAACCAAGCTCGACGTCCTCCGGCACCGGTTCGCAAATGCGCGCGAACCGCCGGGCGATGTCGTCCTTCGATGCATTCACCAACGGGAACTGGTCCTGCGGCTGCCCGTCCCAGACGATCATGTCATGGCAGACGTCCCACTGGATGCAGAGATCCTCGTGCGGGATGTGCCGGCAGATCTGTTCGACCTCGCGCGTCATCGCTTTTTCATAGGCCGGCTCGATCGCCGCCACGTCGCGCGCGGTGCAGAAGGCGTAGATGACGCTCATCGGCGTCGGCAGGCAGACCTGAAACCGCGTCCCCTTTGCGATATCGCCGCGATTGCGCGCGGTCAGGAAGTCGAGATAGGAGCCGCGCGCCTCGCGGGCATAGCCAAGCTCGCCGAACTCAACTTCGTCAGCTTTGATTCCTTCCGCCAGGCACAACAGAGGAAACCCGGACGTCTTGCGCAGCGCGCCGCTCGGGTCCGGCCGCAGGAACGGACTCGAGCGCAGTAACGGATACTGGAAGCTCACCCACAGGCGGCGCGGTCCCGGCTCGCCGTCCGGGATGCGCTTTAATCGCCGGCCCAGGGCACGGCCGACGGTGCCAAACACCTCGTCCACGCCGCCGAGCCCGATGCTGCCGACGAGGTGGACGTGGGTGGGTGTGTAGGAGGTCATTATAGTTCTCGTGTCTGGTCGCCCTTTACGACGTCATGCCCGCGCGTGGCGCGGGCATCCACGTCTTAGTGCGCCGCAGATAAGTAAGTCGTGGATGGCATCGGAAGTCGGGCTTGCCCGACTTCCGCATAAATATGCGCCGCATGTCGGGTAAACCCGACTTGCGGTAACAAGGCCGGCCATGACGAAATCACCTCGGCGGGATCTGGATCATGTCGTCGAGCTGCGCCTTGGTCAGTTCATTGGCAGTGAATTTCAGCGCGACCGCATCCTTCACAATCGTGTCGAGGCCGACAATCTTGTCAGGCTCGATCGAAAAGCGCGGGAAAAAGTCGTCGCGCGTGCGCTTGGCCTTCGCCTCGGTGATATTGAGCCATTCCGAGTAGACCTTCAGCGCCTTCGGGTCCGTGTACATGAAGTTGATCGTCTCGCGGTAGGCCTTCATGTAACGATCGACCACGGCCTTGTGGTCTTTCAGGAAGTTGGCGTTTGCGATATTGAGCCGCACCGTCTGCCCCTTGAACGCAGCGGCGTCGTTGCCGGTCGCGATGATGCGGATTTCCTTCTTGTCGAGCTGATCGAGGCCGAAGGGCGGCGCGGCCCAGCCGACGTCGATCTGGCCCGACATCACGGCCGTGAGATTCGCCGCAGGCCCGCCCATCGCGGTCGGCTTCGCCTTCAGGTCATATTGCTTCATGAAGGCGGTGACGATGCCGTGCGTCGAGGAACCGTTGGTCGAATAGGCAAGTGTCTTGCCTTCGGTGTCCTTCAGCGACTTGATCGGCGAGTCCGTCTTCACATACCAGTAGAGGTCGTTGGCACCGGTCGTTTCCGCACTGATGACCCGCACCGGCGCGCCTTTCGAATACGCGCTCATCACGCCCATCACGCCCGCGGCGATGCCGAGATCGACGCTGCCGGAAATCACGGCCTGCTGCGTCTCGCCGGCGCCGTTGGTGTAGACGATCTCAAGCTCGAGGCCGTGCTTCTTGAAGATGCCGGCGCGCTGGCCAACCTCCGAGACCGAAGTATCCCAGTTGCCGCGCTGGCCGATCGCCAGCTTGATCTTGTCGTCCGCCGATGCGCCGGCGGCCGCGCCGAGCAGCATCACGGTTGCCAGCGCAAGTGTGGTTGACGTCGTCCTCATGCGTATCCTCCCTGATATTTTTTCGTCTTATTTTGCCGGTTCTGTCTGCCTCGTGGAATGCTGGTGCGGCGCCTCGCTGCCGCCCCCGAGGCTGCGCCAGTTCGTCGTCTTGGGCACCACCCCCTCATAGGAGCTGATTGTCGCGTGCCGGATATGCGGTTCGGTCGTGCCGATCGCGGGCCCACCATCGCGTATGGCGCGCGCTGCGTCCACCATCAGCCGGCGGAAGGCCACCACGGCGACATCGCTCGCGCCGACCTTTTCCTTAGAGCGGTCGCCGATCGGCCCCATCGATTCCCACATCACGATGTCCTGGTTCGGGATGCCGCTGATGCCGGTGAAGTTGCCCGTCTTCATCGCGGCGCGATCCTGCTGATAAAGATTGGCGCGGTTGCGGATGCCGTCGAAATTGCGGTCGACGTCGACGCCCCATTCCAGCACGTTGAACTTGCGCCATGTGTCGGCATCGATGCCGGGCTTGTCGGGCCCGTTCCAGGCGATGAAATAGAAAATCGTGTTGGTGTCGTCTTCCGGCGCCAGCAGCGTCGCGACGTTGTGCACGTTGTTGGGCGGGATCAGCGCCGTGTACGGCGCGATGTATACCGTCGTGCGGATATAGTCGTGCGTGTCCTCGTTCTTGATCGGCCGCCGGATCGCCGCATAGCGGAACCCGTAGCTGGTGCGCTCGATCTGGAAGCGCGGCGCCTTGTCGGTTGAGGGCCGCAGCCAGTTCGCTTCGGTCGCCTTCGCACCATCGACCTGCGCCGGCACCATGTCGGACGAATGCAAATGGGAGGAATGCGCGGAGTCGATCTGCCCCTCGAGGATCTGCGCCCAGTTGCAGCGCACGCGCACTTTTGTCGCGCTCACCCTCGCATCCGGCGTTGGCGCAAAGGCCGGCGGCTCGAATTCGCGCATGTCCTCCGGCGGACCCATATAGGTCCACACGAAGCCGCCCGCTTCGCGCGTCGGATACGACTTGTGCTTGACGCGATCGAAGATGAGGCTGTTGTCCGGCTCCGACGCCATCTCGACGATGTTGCCATCCACGTCGAACTTCCAGCCGTGGTAGAGGCAGCGCAGGCCGCAGTCCTCGTTGCGGGCAAAGAGCAGCGACGCCCGCCGGTGCGAGCAATATTCGTCGAGCACTCCGACGCGGCCCTTGCTGTCGCGAAACACCACCAGATCCTCGCCCAGCAGACGCACCTTGACCGGCGCGCCGTCGGGCTCGGCGACCTCCTCCGACAGGCAGGCCGCAATCCAGTGGCGGCGCATGATCCGGCCCATCGGCGCATCGCCCTCGACGCGGCACAGCAGGTCGTTTTCCTCGGGGGTCATCATGACGGCGCTTCCCTCGCGCGCGACAGATTCCTGTCGCGTCTTCTTTCTTAGATATCTAAGATAAGACTAATGAACGCGCCGGACCTTGTCGATGGCTGATGCAACTCCTCTCCGTCTCGGCGTCGCCGGCCTTGGCCGCGCGTTTTCGGTGATGCTGCCGACATTTACCCGCCACCCGGCGGTGCGGCTCGTCGCCGCCGCCGACACCCGCACGGAGGCCCGCAAGCGGTTTGCCGAGGAGTTTTCCGCAACGGCCTATGACACGGTCGCAGCGCTCTGCGCCGATCCGGCCGTTGACGCGGTCTATGTCGCGACGCCGCATCAATTTCATCGCGAGCAGGCGACGCAGGCGGCCGCGGCCGGCAAGCACCTGCTCATTGAAAAACCGATGGCGCTGACGGTCGAAGATTGCACGGCCATCGTCGAGGCCGCCCGGCGTGCCGGCGTGCATGTGGTCGTCGGTCACAGCCACTCTTTCGACGCGCCCGTGCAGCATCTGCGCAAGCTCATCGAGCGCGGGGCGTTCGGCAAGGTGCGCATGATCAATGCGCTGAACTACACGGACTATCTGTACCGTCCGCGCCGCCCCGAAGAGCTCGACACATCGAAAGGCGGCGGCGCGATTTTCAATCAGGCGGCACATCAGGTCGACATGGCCCGTCTGGTCGCTGGCACCCCAGTTCAGAGCGTGCGCGCGGTGACCGGATCGTGGGACGTAACGCGACCGACCGAAGGCGCCTACGCAACACTCCTTACATTCGCAAATGGCGCCTTCGCATCGCTGGTTTACAGCGGCTACGGCGGTTTCGATTCAGACGAGTTCGAGGGCTGGATCGGCGAGATGGGCCAGACGAAGACGCCCTACGCCGCGCAGTCGCGCCCCCAGTTCAAGACGCAGGGCGAGGAGACGGCATATAAGCGCGCCCGCAACTACGGCGGCGCCGATTTCCGTCCGCCCGGCGAAGCGGCCGCGCATCAGCACTTCGGCACTTTATTGGTGAGCTGCGAGCGCGCCGACCTGCGTCCGGTGCCGAACGGAGTCATGATCTATCAGAGCGGATCGTTCCGGCTTGACGCGATCCCCTCGCCCGGCGTGCCGCGCGCCGAAGTCATCGACGAGCTTTACCAGGCCGTCGCGCACGGCAAGGCGCCCTTGCATGACGGCGCATGGGGACAGGCGACGGTCGAGGTCCTGTTGGCGATGCTGCAGTCGGCGCGCGATGGCCGAGACATACGTCTCAAATGAGCAAGTCCCCGCCCAGCACGCAGGTCATTCTCCGCCATTGGCGCGAGGCCGTGCCCGACGACCGGCTCGCGCATCTGGTGAAGGATGCGACACGCGCGTTGGTGCGTGCCTTGCAGATGCGGCTTGGCGGGCATGGCGTGTCGTTCGGACATTGGACGTTCCTGCGCATCCTCTGGGAATCCGATGGGCTAACGCAGCGCGAGCTCAGCGAGCAGGCCGGCGTCATGGAGCCGACTACGTTTTCGGCCGTAAGAGCGATGGAGCGCCTTGGATATGTCAGCCGCCGTCGACGGGCCGGTGACCGCAAGAAGATCTATGTTTTTCTGACCGCGACGGGCCGCGGCTTGCGCAAAAAACTTGTTCCGCTGGCCGAAGACGTAAACCGGATCGCCGTCCGCCACGTCCGTTCGGCTGACATTGCCCGCACACGCAAATTATTGCTTTCCATCATAGAAAATCTGGCACGCGACGAACAAAGCGCCGATATGCGGATGCCGTCGACGCGCGAGCTTGGACGACTTAACGGGTCAGGACGAAAACAGCGGCCAATACGCTCACGGCGTCATACGCACAGGAGCCGTAGGGTGGGCTAAGGCGCGACTTGTCCGCCGTAGCGCGAAGCGCGCAGGCGGACAGCGCCGAGCCCACCGCCGAGTTGAAAATCTGCCGGTGGGCTTCGCTTCGCTCAGCCCACCCTACAAGCACGCAACCAGCGCTTTGGTTGGCTCAACCTCGGCCCCCCTCGGGGCTTGAGCAGGCCTCTCATAAGGCTATAGTTCGCGCCTTAATCGCTCAGAGCAAACAGAAGCGAAAACGGGAGGATCTTCGAAATGACGCGCACCTCACAGCGCCTGATCAAGACATTTATGTCTGCAATCGCGCTCGTCACGGCGACCGCGACGACGTTTGCGGCCGACTATCCCGACCGGGCCATCAAGCTGATTGTTCCATGGGCGGCGGGCGGCGACACCGACCTGATCTTCCGGCCGCTGGCGCCCCTGCTGCAGAAATATCTCGGGCAGCCGATCGTCATCGCCAATGTCGGCGGTGCGTCGGGCACTGTCGGCGAGCGCGAGGCCTCAGGCGCTGCTCCGGATGGCTACACGTTGTTCGGCGCGCACGATTTCATCCACTCGGTTTATTTCGGCGGGATGATCGACATAAAATATGACGCGGCATTCGAGCCGGTCTGCATGGTCTCATCCACGCCGTCGGTGATCACGGTCGGCGCCAAGACGCCATGGAAGACGTTCAAGGAGCTCGTCGAGGATGCAAAGAAGCGCCCGGACCAGATCGTGGTCGGCGCCTCGCTCGGATCGACCAGCCAATATTCGATTGCGATCGCAGCAAACGCCGCGGGCGTCACCTTCAAATATGTGCCGTACGACGGGACCGCGAAGCGTATGAACGCGCTGCTCGGCGGTCATATTGATGTTGGCGACAGCAATCTCACGCAGAAAGGCAAGGTCGATGCCGGACTGCTGCGCTTCCTGGCCAACATGTCCGAAAAGCGCACCACCGGCCTTGAGGATGTGCCGACGCTGAAGGAACTCGGCTACAACGTCACATATTCCGTGAACCGCGGGATCATGGTGCCGAAGGGAACGCCGGCGGCGGTCATCGCCAAGCTCAACGACGCCTGCGCCAAGGCGACCAAGGAGCCCGAATTCGCGAAGGCGATGCTGCTGCAGGGCACTGAAGTCTACTATCTCGACCCGAAAGGTTACGTCGACTACCTCAAGAAGACCGACGTGCAGACCAAGGACATTTCCAAAGCCCTCGGACTGCTCAAGCGCGAATGATGCTGAGCCGTGATGGAGTTTCGGGGCTCGTCTGCCTCGCCATCAGCGTCATCCTTCTGACGCAGACGTTCGGGTTGCCGCCGGCCGCGATCGTTCCGATCGGGCCGGCGTTCTATCCGCGCGTGGTGCTGTCGATCCTGATGCTTCTCAGCGTGATTTTGATCGCGCTCGATGTCCGCGCGATGCGGACTGCGGCCGCTTCCGCGGCGGCGCCGGCGGCAGGCCCGCCACCGAACTACCGGCTGGTGCTCGCGACCTTCATTGAGTTCGGGCTCTACATCCTGCTGCTGCCGCCGCTCGGCTTCCGGATCGCGACCTTCCTGTTCGTTCTCTCGCTGCAGGTCACGCTGGAATGGCCCCGCAGCACCAAGCATTGGGTGCTCGCCATCCTGGTTGCGGCGGCGACAAGCCTGATCTGCTTCCTGATCTTCCAGGACTATCTGTCGGTGCTGCTGCCGCGCGGCACGTGGAGTAACATGTGAACCATTACGAATTGCTCCTCACCCACATGGGGACGGTGCTGCATTTGCAGTACCTCGTTCCGCTCCTCGTTGGCACGATCGCCGGCGTGATCGGCGGCGCGCTTCCGGGCGTGACCATCACGATGACGGTGATCGTGGTGCTGCCTTTCACTTTCGGCCTCGACCCCCTGCAGGGTCTTGCCGCGATGATCGGCGTCTATGTGGGCGGGTCGGCGGGCGGGTCGATCACCGCCAGTCTGATCGGCATTCCGGGCACGCCGTCCGCGGTCGCCACGACATTCGACGGCTTCCCGATGACGAAAAAAGGCGAAGCCGGCCGCTCGGTCTGGGTCGGCGTCTGGTCGGCCTTCATTGGCGGTGCGCTTGGTGGTCTCTGCCTTATCGAACTCACCGGGCCCTTCGCTTCCCTCGCGCTCGCATTCGG
>Ga0111539_10006300_pt1 | contig 15315 bp, 11 predicted proteins | sample RhiMethybrSRZTD1_FD_79667 | JGI IMG/M metagenome (GOLD analysis project Ga0111539, IMG submission 79667) | Populus rhizosphere microbial communities from Tennessee, USA - Rhizosphere MetaG P. TD hybrid SRZTD1 (version 2) (version 2) | ecosystem: Host-associated > Plants > Roots > Rhizosphere >... | reverse complement strand
GGGACGCCCGGATATCAAGCCGCTGCCGACTGGGCGATGAAGAAGTTCAACGAGTGGGGACTCAAGAACGTCCATGTCGAGCGCTTTCCGTTCGGCCAGGGCTGGTCGATCGATCGTTTCTCCGTTCATCTGCTCACGCCGCAGCCGGCGCCGCTGGTGGGCATGCCGCGGTGGTACTCGCCGTCGACAAAAGGCACGATTTCGTCCGAGGTCGTGCACGTGAAGGCAACCACTGAGGCCGAGCTCGCGAAGTACAAGGGACAGCTCGTCGGCAAGATCGTGATCCTCCAGGCGGCGCGTCCGGTACGCATGCTCGAAGATCGAGTTCTTCTGAGAATGAACGAAAAGGACTGGGAAGAGGCTATGAAACTACCGGAGCCACGGCCTGCGGCCGCGGCTCCTGGTGCCTCGGGTGCCTCAGGTGCCTCAGGTGCCATGACTCCCCAGCAATTTGCGCAACTGGTTCAGAGGTTCCTCGTCGCGGAGGGCGCGGCGGTCGTGCTCGATCGCGGCGGCGACGGCGATCTCTCGGCCGGCGGCAGCGATCTGTCGTGGCAGACGCAGCGCGTCGATGGCGGCACGATCTTCCCCGGCAACGGCGGCAGCCGCGATCCCAAGGCCCCGCAGCAGGTGCCGTCGGCGACGCTCGCCGTCGAGCACTACAACCGCCTGGTCCGCCTGCTCGAACACGGGCAGCCGGTGCGAATGGAAGTGAACATCCAGACGAAGTTCCATCCGGAAACCAATCCCGAGGGCAACGCCTTCAACATCATCGCGGAGATCCCCGGCACCGATCTCGCCAACGAAGTCGTGATCATGGGCGCGCACTTCGATACGTATCCGTACGCGACCGGCGCCACCGACAACACCACCGGATCGTCGGCGATGATCGAAGCGGTGCGCGTGATTCAAAAGCTCGGACTGAAACCCCGCCGCACGATTCGCCTGTGTCTCTGGGCCGCGGAAGAACAGGGTCTGCTCGGATCGCGCGCCTACGTCGCGCGCCATTACTTCGATGCGACAACCAGGACGCCGAAGCCGGATCAGGCGAACGTCTCGGCCTACTTCAATCTCGACAACGGCACCGGCCGCATCCTCGGCATCTGGGGCCAGGGCAACGCCGGTGCAATGAAGAATTTCGAGCAGTGGGGCCAGGCGCTGAAGGATCTCGGGTGGAAGAACGTGAGCCCGCGATCGGTCACGCAGACCGATCACGGTTCATTCGAAGAAGCCGGCATCCCCGGCTTCCAGTTCATCCAGGAGCGCCTCGAATACAACTCGCGCACGCATCACTCGAACATGGACACGTTTGATCACGTGCAGAAAGACGACGTCATTCAGCAGGGCGCCGTCGCTGCCGTGTTCGCGTGGTATGCGGCGAACGCGCCGGAGCGGCTTCCGAGAAAACCGCTCCCGGCGAAGTAGATCTCATTCGACGCCCCTCGCCTGATTTCGCTCGAGCCGATCGGCAACGCTCAATGAACGAGAACGACCGCGGCTATCCCGGGTGGCGTGTCATGTGGGCGTGTGCCGCCGCGGCGTTCTTCGCGTCCACCCCCTACACGGTGTTTGCCGTTTTTCTTCTGCCGGTCTCCGGAGAATTCTCGTGGTCGCGTGAATCCGCGTCGGGCGCCTACGCGGTGATGGCGCTGTCGGCGGCCGCCGCGGCGCCGCTCGTCGGCCGGCTGATCGATCGAATCGGCGCACGCCCCGTAGTCCTGATGTCGATGACCGTGGTCGGGCTCGCGGTGGCGTCGCTCTCGCTGCTCACGGCCGCGCTGACGCATCTCTACGGCGTCAGCATCGCGATCGGCGTCGCCACGATTGGCGCGTCGGCGGTCGCCCATTCGCGCGTGATCTTCGGCTGGTTCGACGTGCATCGCGGCCGGGCCCTCGGCCTGATGCTGGCGGGCGGCATGGTGTCGGCGATCGTCCTGCCGCCTGCCGCCGTCAACCTGATTCGCTTCTTCGGGTGGCGCGCCGCGTGGTTCGTGCTCGGCATGTTGATCGTGGTCGTCGGCGTGCCGCTCGTGGCGAAGTTCCTTCGGGAGCGTACGCCGGCATCCGGCGCGGACAGCGTCGTGGTCCCGGGCGCGAGCATTGCGGAGGCGATCCGCTCGCGCCTGTTCTGGACGCTGATGGCGACGATTTTCGGCGCCTCGATGATGGTCAGCGGAGCCATTGTCCACACATCGGCACTGCTGACCGATCGCGGGCTCACTCCCGGTCTCGCAGCGGCCGTGATGTCGGCGATGGGCGCCGCCAACCTCGCGGGCCGGTTACTCACCGGCTGGCTGGTCGATCGTTTCGCAGCGCCGCGGGTGGCGGCGGTCCTGCTGACGGTCGGCGCGATCGGCGGACTGCTGATGGCAAACGCCGATTCGATCGGCGTGGCGATGATCGCGGCCGTCATGATCGGCGGCGGCTCCGGCGGCGAGATCGACATCAATCCGTACTTGTTGTCGCGGTATTTCGGCTTGCGTTCCCTCGCGACGCTCTATGGATTCAACTGGATGGCGCTTGGAACCGCGAGCGCGATCGGTCCAATCCTGATGGGCCGCGCCCACGATGCGACCGGCAGCTATGCCGTGATCCTGAGTGAGCTCGCCATCGTCACGCTGGTGACGGCCGCCCTGTTCCTGACGCTGCCGGCACCGCGCGCTGTCCCGCGATAACAGTTTCGAACAGTCCGCCAATGCGGGCGCTGATCGCGCGCAACACCAGCCGGCGATGCGAGCGCGCGTATTCACGCTCGATCGCCGCGACACCGCCGCGGTCGTCGAGCACTCTGCAGAAACGATCGCCGGTCGGCACCGCGGCGAGCAGGTCCGCCTTGGCCAGGCGATGCACCGCATCGCGCAGGCTGAGGACCGTTCGCACGCGGGCGACCAGCGATTGCGGCAGCACGAGAACGCCGCAGTTGGTGCCGTTGCCGTCGCCCATCACCGATGTGACGCGGCCATCCTGCACGCTGATGAGACTGTCCTTCCGCCGCGGCCCCTGATCGACGAGCAACGAGGCGCGGCCGCCATGGGCCATCGCTTCGCGCAACGTCGCCCGGAGCAGATCCGCATCGAGAATCGTGCGCGCGTCGATGACGACGATGGTCTCGGCGTTCGGCACGCCGGCAAACACGCGCGGCCATCCGAGGATGCCCATCGTGAACGCGCCGCGGTCGCGCAATCGCTCCATCGCCGAAAGATCGGGCAGCCGCGATCCCATGAAGTAGCAATGGTGAATGCCGGCATCCGACGCGACGAGCGCGGCGCGCTCGTTGAGGTCCACACCGGCGAAGGTGCGGCCGGTGGTGTCGGCAACGATGAGTGCGGCAATCGGCAGCATGTGTTGATCTCCGATGCCGTCATATAGCAACGGACACGCCAAGCGCGGCGATGTGGCCTAACCAGCTGTTGACAAACGATTTAATCGGCAACGACGACAGGATTGGCCGGTGCGTTCGCCATGCAGGGTGTTCAGGAATACGCAACTTGCGTGCAGGCTATTCCAAGCCGTAGCGCTTCAAACGAACGTACAACTGCGTGCGCGTCAGTCCAAGCTGCTTGGCGGCCTTTGACTTGTTGAACTTTGCCGCTTTCAAGGCCTGCTCGATCATCGCGCGCTCCATCGATTGCAGCTCGCCGGCAGGTGCCGCGGTTTCGGCTGCCGCAGATCCGTGAGTGACGGCCGGCGCTTGCTGCGCGATTGGTGGCGGCGCCGCCGGTGCCGGCGTCAGCGTGAGATGCGCGGTGGTAATCAAGCCGCCCTCGCACAGGATCGCGGCGCGCTCGAGGATGTTGCGCAGCTCGCGGACGTTGCCCGGCCAGTGATATTCCATCAGCCGATCGCGCGCGTCGCGCGAGATGCCGGCCGGGGGACGCCCGATGCTCTGGCCAAGCTCCTTGAGGAATGCTTCGCTCAACGGGAGCACATCGTCGCGCCGGTTGCGCAGCGGCGGCAGCTGGATCGCGAACACATTCAAGCGATAGAACAGGTCCTCGCGGAATTGTCCGAGCTGAATCGCCTTCTGCAAATCGCGATTGGTCGCCGCAATGACGCGCGTGTCGGTCTTGAGCACCCGCGTGCCGCCAAGCCTCTGGAACTCGCGCTCCTGCAGCACACGCAGAAATTTCGCCTGCGCCGGCAGGCTCATCTCGCCGACCTCGTCGAGAAACAGCGTGCCACCCGACGCTTGTTCGAGCTGGCCGGGCTTGCTGTTGACCGCGCCTGTGAAAGCGCCGCGCTCATAGCCAAACAGCTCGGCCTCGAGGAGGTGTTCCGGCAACGCCGCGCAGTTGAGCGCGACAAACGGCCCGTTCTTCCGCGGCGACGCGCGATGGATGAATCGCGCCACCACTTCCTTGCCGGTGCCGGACTCGCCCAGCAGCAACGCGGTGGTTTCCGTGGCCGCGACCTGGGTGGCCTGCGTCAACACCTGATGCCAGGCCGGCGACTCGCCGACGACGCGCCGATAGCCGGTGCGTGAATCGAGCTCCTCGGTCAGCTCTTTCACGCGCGCTTCGAGGCGCGACGCGCGTGCTGAGGCTTCATCGACCTGCTTGCGCAGCGCCGAGCGGCGCTCACGCGCAAAACTCTGCAGCAGGCGATCGCCGATGCGATTCGCCGTCTCCACGTCGGACACGCGGTACTTCGACGGCGTGAACGAGAGAAACGCGAGGGCCGCCACCGGTTCGCCGTCGAGGCGCAACGGGACGCGCAGCGCCGATCGATAACCGCGCGCGGTCGCCTCGAGATGCTGCTGATCCGGCTGCGCCTGCAAATCCTCGACGAGGTCGTATTCCCAGTTGCGATCCCTGGCGACCGCGGGCGGCACGTCGACGACATCCGAGAACGGCTTGGCCCCGGGCGCGTTGCTCGCATACACCCGCGCTTTGCCGCGCTCGGGCAGGGCGGCCGCCAGCACCAGCGCGTCATGCGGCAGCACCTTTTGCGCCGCTGCGGAGATGCGTTCCCACACGTCGGGCAGCTCGCCCAGCCCGGTGACCGTCTCCAGCACGTCGTCGAGCAGCTCGCTCGTCGCCGACCGCGCCTTCAACGCTTCGTTGCGCCGTTGCTCGTCCGCGAGCCGCTCGTGCGACAGCGCCAGCGCCATGTGATCCACGATGCGCCTCGCGATCAACACGTCGTCTTTCGTGAACGCACCGGGCGCTTTCGACTGGAACGTGACGATCGCATCGAGGCGGCCTTCGACCCTGATCGGCACCAGCAATGACGCGCGCAGCCCGATCTTCACCGACTGCGAATCCGCGTATTCGGCATCCGCGGCCAGGTCGTCGATGATCTGGTGATCCCACGTCCCGGTGAGGAGATAGGCCGGGCCGCGCAGCCTCGTATTCAGCACCTGCGGCTGCGGACCGAACCCGCGCACCGCGTACACGCTGCCATAGGCCGGATCCGCCGACGGCCTGATCACCGTCATCGCATCGTGCTTGATGACTCTTTGCGCGATTTCCGAAACACGATCGAAAGCCTCGCGGAGGCTCAGCACGCCCGTGAGCGCCGCCAGGAGACCGTCGAGCACTTCAAGATTGGCTTCGAGCCTGCGGAGACGGGCACCGTCCGATGCATCGAACGGTTCACGGGTCGTCATGTGGAGACGGACCGTAGTCTCCCATACGCCCGCCAACACTGTCATCTGCGTCCGGGCGACGTCTTGAAGCTGGCTTTCTGCAATCGCGAGTCGAGCTCGCCGGCGATTCGCTCCCACAAACCCTGATCGGTCGCCAGTAAGGCGCACACTTCGATCGCGCTCAACGCCAGCCCCCACTCGGCCGCATGGCTCAGTACTTCTTGCGGGTTGCGTTCGAACGCGCGGCGGAAATCCTCGTCGGTCGCCAGCCTGCCAATCACCACCTCGATATGTCGTTGCACGTGTCCGGTCCTTTCGTGCCTTTGCAAAGCAAGAGTCGAACCGTTGCCGCCCTGTGGCGGCAACCGCCAGCGCCATCAGTCAGTTAGCGTCGGTTTCGGGCGGATGATGCGTGTGGGTCACTTCGCGCAGGCTGATTGGAAATGCGCAACTTGCGCATCGCGCTCGATGGCATGCGCACCTTGAACAACGGCCGTCGTGAACGTCGATCGGCATGGTTTGCGGCCCAATCCCGCCGGATTTCGATGCAATCGCGCGCGCGCCGCGACGCGGCATCTCAATTGCTCTGGAGCGGCGCATGACACGGATTCACCTGGAACGCATCACCACGATCATCATCGCGTTGTCGATCGCATCGACGGTGTCGGCGCAATCACCCGACGACGCGAGCCGCGCGCAGGAGTTGTCGGCGGCACGCGCGCAGAAAGCGGAAACGATCGCGCCGCCAACACGAACGCTCACCGAGCGCGTGCTGCACTGGTACGACAACCGCGATTCCAGCTTCTCGTGGAACGGCCTCCACATGAACCTTGGCAACTTCAGCGGCGGCGCGGGACTGGCCGCCGGCGTCGGCTTCACGCGACATGCCATCGGATCGGCGATCGTCGATCCGCATCACGCCAATCGCATCGACCTCGATTTGTCTGCAGGCCGGAGCATCCTCGGGTATCAGCGGCTCTCGGCGCGCGTCGACGTCCTCAACGTGGCGGGCGCGCCGGTCAACATGTCGGTCAGCTGGCGTGACGATCAGATGCCGCAGGAGGATTTTTACGGGATCGGCCAGGACACGAGCGAAAGCCACCGTGTCAGCTATCGACTGGACACGACCGACATCACCGCCGCCTTTGAATGGCAACCGTTCCGCCGCGTCTTCATCGGCGGCGCGGTCGCGCACCTCTCGCCCGTGCTTGGACGCGGCACCGACTCGCGGTTCCCGTCGATCGAAGCGACATTTGATCCGTCAACCGCTCCCGGACTCGGCGGCTTGCCGGAGTTCATCCGCGCCGACGCGACGGTGGGTTTCGACTGGCGCGACAACGCATCGCATCCGCGCAGCGGCGGACACTATCAAGTCACCGCCTCGCGCTACGACGGCCAGGGCGACGATCGCACGGACTTCCGGCGCACCAACATCCTGCTGCAGCAGATCATTCCGCTCGGCAATCGCTACCGGCGGATCGAGCTGCGCGCGCAGGCGGCGCTGACCGGCGCCGACCGTCTCGCCCGCGTGCCGGTGATCTACATGCCCTACGTCGGCGGCGCGTCGACCTTGCGCGGCTTCTCGACATCGCGCTTCCAGGATCGCCAGGCCGTGTCGATGTCCGCTGAATACCAATGGGAAGCGTGGTGGGCGCTCGACGCCGCGCTGTTCGTGGATGCCGGCCAGGTCCAGCACGCGGCCGGCGATTTCGCGCTGCGATCGTTCGTCACCAATTACGGCGTCGGCCTGCGTCTTCACAGCAACAGCAAATTTCTGGCACGGCTCGATCTGGCCTACGGCCGAGAGGGATTCCGTCCGCTCCTGGGGTTCAAATATGGCTTCTAAGAATTTCGTACTGACGATGGCGCTGGCCGCAGCGCTCGGCGCATCGACGGCCGACGCGCAGCAGGCCACGACGGCGAAGGCGCAGGAATCACGGCGCTTCTATCCCGACGATCCGCTGTGGAGCGACGACGACATGCGCGACATCGCGCCGGTCGCGAAGGACGACCTGTCGAAGAGTTACGACTTCGTCCACAACACGTTCACGAAGCGGATCACGATGCGCGCTCCGGCCGTGAACGTCAATACGCTCGGCGAAGTTCCGAACTCGAGCTGGTTCACGAACCGGATCGGCGTCCGCGACATGACGATCGACGAAATCCGGCGCGGACCGGACACCATCGAGGGTCCGGCGCCAGGAGCGTGGGAGGTGATCGGTCACCCGACGGCCGGCATCACGCCGAAGTTCGCGATCCGCGACGCCAACGGCAACGTGTTCCTGATCAAGCTCGACCCCGCGAGCAGTCCGGAGCTGGCTTCGTCCGTCGAGCTGATCGCGACGAAGATCTTCCACGCCATCGGCTACACCGTGCCCGAGGACTTCATTGCCGCGCTCGATCCCGCGCAGCTGCGCGTCGGCAAGAGCGTGCGGATCAAGTCGGAAACCGGCCGTGAGCGGGCGATGACGATCGCCGATGTGCACAACTGGCTGAAGCATCAGCCCCGGCAGTCCGACGGCACGATTCGCGTGCTCGCCTCGCGCTGGGTGCCGGGCAAGGTCGTCGGCTCGTTCCGGTTCACCGGCACTCGCCCCGACGATCCGAACGACATCTACCCGCACGATCAGCGCCGCGAGCTGCGCGGGCTGCGCGTGTTCGCCGCGTGGCTGAACCACGACGATGCACGATCGCTCAACAGCATCGATACCTACGTCGAGGACAACGGCCGCCGCTACGTGAAACATTACTTGCAGGATTTCGGATCCGTCCTCGGCAGCGGTTCGACATCGGCGCAACAGCCGCGCGGCGGCTACGAGTACCTGATCGAGAAGGACAAGATCGGCAAGGGCCTGGTGACGTTCGGCCTGTGGCAGCGCGACTGGATGAAGGCGAAGTATTCGCAGCTGCCGTCGCTCGGCAACATCGAAAGCACGATCTTCGAACCCGGATCGTGGAAGACCGAGTACCCGCATCCGGCATTCGACGCGATGGACGCCGAAGACGGATTCTGGGCCGCCCGGATCGCGGCGCGCTTCACCGACGACATGATTCGCGCGATCGTCGCCGAAGGCAGGCTGTCGAGCGCGGCGGCGGCGGCGGAATTGACGCGGGTCATCATCGAGCGCCGCGACAAGGTGGTGCGCCACTGGATCACCGGCGTCAACCCGCTCGACTCGTTCGAAGTCCGCATGGCTCCCGGCGGTCCGATCCTGCTGTTCGACAACGCCGCGACCCGCGCGGGCGTGGCTGCCCCCGGAGAGAGCTATCAGACGACGTGGAGCGAGTTCGACAACACCGCGGGCATCGAGCTGGTGAGCACCGACACCGAGGAGTATTCGGAGCCGGTGAGTCGCGTGCCGGCGTCGGCATTTGGCGCGGCGGATGGATCCGGTGCGCGCTATGCGATCGCGACCATCCGCACCATCAACCCGAGGTTCCCGCAATGGGCGGCGCCGGTGCGCGTCACCGTGCGCAGCCGCGGCGGCGTCGTCGACATCGTCGGCATCGAACGGCGCGCGTCAGGCGCGGCGATCTCGACGAACAACAACTAGAAGCGTCATGGGAATTCTGATTGCATTTGTGCTGGCGCTCCTGAGGTTCACGGGCTTCCTGACCGAGCCACAGCTGACGAGCGATGAGATCCACGCGATCAACGGCGAGCCGGCCCGCGTGATGTGGACGCTCGCAGACGATCGCCCTCTGCAGGTCGCGACCTGGAACATCGAGCGCGGCGTCAGGTTCGATCGCGTCGCGGCGCTGCTCGCGGAGCTCGACGCCGATGTGATCCTGCTGCAGGAAGTGGACCGATTCTGCGATCGCAGCGACGATCGCGATGTGGCGCGCGAGCTGGCGCTGCAGTTGCGCATGAACTTCGTGACCGCCGGAGAGTTCCAGGAGATCGGCGAAGGCCGGCGCGATCGCGCGTGCGTGAGCGGACAGGCGATCCTGAGCCGCCTGCCGATCGACGGCGCCACGACCGTGCGCTTCGAGAATCAGGCGACGCTGAAGTGGCGGCTCAATCCGGCGCAGCCGCGGCGCGGCGGCCGAATCGCCCTGCGCGCGCGCATCGGCGGCGCGGTGTTCTACAGCGTCCATCTCGAGAGCGGCAGCGACGAACAGCGGCGAGCAAACCAGGTGCGCGACATCCTGCGTGATGTCCCGGCGGGACACGATCCGGTCATCGTCGGCGGCGACTTCAACAACCTTGGCGACACGGCGTCGCCGATGTTCGCGGGATTTCGCGACGCGGGATTCGACAACGCGATGACGCGCGGCGCGGACAACGCGCAGACCGTGGCGCGGCGGCCGATCGACTGGATCTTCGCGAGACACGCCGCGGCGACGGCGCGTGTCGTCCGCGCGACCGACGCGTCCGATCACGATCCCGTCATCGCGAAAACTTTTATGCAACGACGTTTCTGACTCGCCGTGTGCCGAAACGGTGCATGGTTATCACCTCAGCTCATCTTTTCCACAGACGTAAACCGCTGTAGCTGAAAGCTTTTGCGGGGTTTTCCCCAGGGGCACACGTTTTGCCCCTGAAAACGGCGTTGTCTGCCGCTTCTGAATCCTCCTCGGTTAGCCCGGCAGCGACGGGAAGATGACGCCGTTAAGGCTTTTGCAAGTCGAAGACACTGAAGACGATGCGGCCCTGGTTCAACATGCGTTGAAGCGCGCCGGGTACGAGATCTTCGCGCGGCGTGTTGACACCGCTGAAGGTCTGCGACGCGAGCTCCACGACTCCGAATGGGATCTGGTGATCGCGGACTACACCATGCCGGGCTTCAGCGGCACCAAGGCGCTCGCGATCGTTCGCGAGCAGCATCCCGATCTGCCCTTCATCTTCGTCTCCGGAACGATTGGCGAAGACACCGCCGTCGCCGCGATGAAGACGGGCGCGCACGACTACATCATGAAGGGCACGCTGGCGCGGCTGGCGCCGGCCGTGGAGCGCGAGATGCGTGAAGCCGCGGTACGCCGCGAGCGCTACCTCGCCAACCAGCGCGTTGCCTATCTTGCCTATCACGATTCACTCACCGATCTGCCCAACCGCGCGCTGTTCCTCGATCGCCTGCAGCAGGCGATCCTGCGATCGCACCGCGACGAGAAAGGCCTCGCGGTACTGCTGATCGATCTCGACGGCTTCAAGGAGGTCAACGACGCGCTCGGCCATCACGCCGGCGACATCGTGCTCCAGGAGGTGGCGATGCGGCTGCGCGGCGCGCTGCGCGCCTCCGACACCGTGGCGCGCCTCGGCGGCGACGAGTTCGCGGTGCTGCTGCCGGCCACCGACGTCAATCGCGCCGAGCTCGCCGCCCGAAAAATCCTGCACGACATGCAGCATCCGTTCGTCGCCGACGAGCGCCCGCTGCTGGTCAGCGCCAGCATCGGCATCGCCGGCGTGCCGTGGCATGCCGCGACCAGCGACGAAGTGCTGCGCATGGCCGATTCGGCGATGTATCTCGCCAAGGGCGACAAGACCGGTTACGCCGTCTACCATCCCGATCGCGATCGCCGCAACAGCCGCATGACCCTGGCCTCGTCGATGCGGCAGGCAATCGACGCGCAGCAGTTCGTGCTCGACTATCAGCCGATCGTGCACCTGCAAACCGACACGGTGCTCGCCGTGGAGTCGCTGGTGCGCTGGAACCACCCCGAGCTCGGACGCCTGCTGCCGGACGATTTCATCCGCGTTGCCGAGCACACCGGCCTCGTCAACCCGCTGACCTCGTTCGTGCTCGAGCGCGCATTGAGCGAATGGCCGCGATCGATGCGCCCGGACGCGTGCGGTGTCGCCGTCAACATCTCGCCGCGCAGCCTGCATCACGCGGCGTTCCCCGGCCGCATCCGCGACATGCTCGAGCGGCACGGCGTGCCGGCCGCGTCGCTGATCCTCGAGATCACCGAGAACCTGGTGATGTCCGATCCCGACGGCGCGATCCGCTGCCTCGACGAGCTGCACGAGATGGGCGTGCGCCTGGTCATCGACGATTTCGGCAAGGGTTACTCGTCGCTGAGTTACCTGCGCCGGCTGCCGGTCGACGAGATCAAGATCGATCGCTCCTTCATCATCGGCATGGCCGACGGCGAAGACGACACGCTGGTGCGCTGCATGATCGAGCTCGCGCACAACCTCGGCCTGTCGGTGATCGCGGAAGGCGTCGAGACCGAAGCAGTGCTCGAACAGCTCGAAGATCTCGGTTGCGACGCGGCGCAGGGCTATTTCCTGGTCAAGCCCGGTCCGCCCGCCGAAATCACCGAGTGGATCGACCGTCGCGACGCCCCGCCGGCGGCTTGAAGAAGTGTGCACCCTGAGCGAGCAAGGGACAGCGGCTGGCGGTCCCTTGCGAGTCGAGGGGCCGATCAACTACCCTGTAGCGGTCATGTCGTTGGTCCACCACGCGCATCATTGCCACCATCACCGTTCATCGAACGGCCCGGCAGGAGTCTGCGCGTAGACGAAACGATCTGACAGTAGGATTCGATTCACGCACACCCGCCGGTCCCGGCGGGTTTTTTGTTTTTTGGAGCGCTGAAAGCTGAGAGCTGCATGGACTTTTCAAAGATGGGCGGGTTGTTGCCGGCGGTGGTGCAGGACGAGATCAGCAACGAAGTGCTGATGGTGGGCTTCATGAACGAGGAAGCCTGGCGGCGGACGCGGGAGTCGGGGTTCGTCACCTTCTTCAGCCGCACGCGCCAGAAGCTGTGGATGAAGGGCGAGACCTCGGGCAACCGGCTGCTGGTGCGCCAGGTGCTGCTCGATTGCGACGAGGACACGGTCCTCTTCAAGGTCAGGCGCGAGGGCGAGGGCAACGTCTGTCACCTGAACCGGGTGTCGTGTTTCTGCACCTACGTCGAGAACGCGGAAGTCGGAGAGCGCCGATGAAGTTGAGGCTTGGTATTCCCAAAGGATCGCTGCAGGACGCGACGATCCAGTTGTTCCAGCGCGCCGGCTACATCCTGCGCGTCGATTCGCGATCGTATTTCCCGTCGATCGACGATCCCGAGATCGAGTGCATGCTGATTCGCGCCCAGGAAATGGCGCGCTACGTCGCCGACGGCGTGCTCGACGCCGGCCTCACCGGCCAGGACTGGATCGCCGAGCACGAAATCGGCCACCCGGAGAAGACGCCGCTCGCGCGCGTGTGCGACCTCGTCTACTCGAAGCAGAGTTTCGGCAAGGTCCGCTGGGTGCTGGCCGCGCCGGAGGATTCGCCGTTCAAGAGCGCCGCCGATCTCGACGGCAAGCGGATCGCCACCGAGCTGGTGCGGGTCACGAAGCACTATTTCACGTCGCAGGGCATGAACGTCGACGTGGAATTCTCGTGGGGCGCGACCGAAGTGAAGCCGCCGGTGCTGGCCGACGCGATCGTCGAGGCGACCGAGACGGGATCGACGCTGCGCGCGAACCGGCTGCGGATCCTCGAGACGATCATGGAGTCGAACACGCAGCTCATCGCCAACCAGGCGGCGCTCGCCGATTCGTGGAAGAAGACGAAGATCGAAAACGTCGCGCTGCTGCTCAAGGCGGCGATCGAGGCGCAGGGCCGCGTCGGCCTGATGCTGAACGCGAAGCGCGCGGATCTCGAGAAGCTGATCGGACTGCTGCCGGCGCTGCAGCGGCCGACGGTGTCGTCGCTGAGCGATCCGGAGTGGGTCGCGATCAACACGATCCTCGAGGAGAAGACCGCACGGGACCTGATCCCGCGACTGAAGCTGGCAGGCGGGCAAGGCATCGTCGAGTACCCGTTGAACAAGATCGTTGTTTAAATGCAACACGAAGACACGAAGGAACGAAGACTTTATTTTCATGATCAGGATCGTCTCATCCAGCAACAGGGCGGCGGTTAAGAAGCTGCTTGCCGCTGAGCAAATTCGCGACCGCGTCACGCAGACACGCGCGGAACAAATCGTCACGCGGGTTCGGCGCGGCGGCGACTCGGCGTTGAAGCGGTACGCGCGGCAGCTGGACGGGCTCACCGGCTCGATCGAAGTGCCGCGAGCGAAGTGGGAATCGCACGCGCGAGCGCTGCCCGCGGACGTGCGCACCGCGATCAAGCGAGCGGCGCGCAATATTCGATCGGTCGCGAACCGGCAGGTGCCGAAGGGCTGGCGCCACAACGTCGCGCCAGGCATCACGGTCTCGCAGCGGGTGACGCCGCTGCAACGCGTCGGTTGCTACGTGCCCGCTGGCCGCCATCCCCTTCCCTCCTCGCTGTTGATGACGGCGATACCGGCGCGCGCCGCCGGCGTCAACGAAGTCATCGTCTGTTGTCCTCATCCGGACGCCGCGGTGTTCGCGGCCGCGATCGAAGCCGGGGCCGATCGGCTGTTTCAGATTGGCGGCGCTCACGCGATCGCCGCCATGGCGTATGGCACGCGCACGGTTCCACGGGTCGACAAGATCGTCGGTCCGGGCAATCGCTGGGTGTCGGCGGCAAAGTCGCTGATCTCTTCCGACTGCGGCATCGACTTCTACGCCGGTCCGACGGAGATTCTCATCGTCACGGCCTCGGGCTCGCCGGAGTGGATCGCCGCCGATCTGCTCGCACAGGCGGAGCACGATCCCGATGCCCGCGCGGTATTGATCACCACGAGCGCGCGACTTGCTCAGCAAGTCGCACGGGAAGTGGCGCGGCAAATGCCGGCGAACGGTCCGGCCCGACAATCGATCGCGCGACACGGCGGCATCATCGTGTGCCGGACGCTGAAAGAGGCGATCGCACTGACCAACGAGGCGGCGGCAGAACATGTCGTGACCGGCAACCACAGCATCGCGAACCAGGTGGTGAACGCCGGCTCATTGTTCGTCGGCGTGCCGACGCCGCAAGTGGCGGGCGATTACGCGATTGGCTCCAATCACGTGCTTCCCACCGCCGGTGCCGCCAGATATCGCGGCGGACTGAACGCCGCTGACTTCGTGAAACTGATCTCGGTCCAGCGCGTGACGAGGCGCGGTTTGAAGGCGATTGGCGCAACTGTGACGACATTGGCGAGAGCCGAGGGCCTGGAAGCCCACGCGAGATCCATTGAAGTGAGACAACGATGACGACCATCCAAGGCGTTCCGGATCTCGGTCCGGGACTCCGCCTGCATCTGAACGAAAACACCGGCGGCTGCTCGCAGAAGGTCGTCGACGCGGTTCGCGCGTTCGACGGGCCCGCGCTCGCGACGTATCCGGACTTTCGCGACGCGATCGTCGAGACGGCCGCGTTTCTCGGCGTCGATCCCGAGCGCATCGTGCTGACCAACGGCCTGGACGAAGGCATCCTGCTCGTCTCGATCGCGTATTTGATCAACCGCACGCCCGATGCGCTCGTCTCCCTTGGCGCTCCGCTGACGGCGCCATCGGGAGCACCGGAGATCCTCGTCGCGCAGCCGGCCTTCGAGCCGTACCTCCATGGCGCGCACTCGCTCGGCGCCCGCGTGGTGTCGGTTCCGCCCGGAAAGGACTTTGCGTTTCCGCTCGAGGCCATGCTGCGCGCGATCACGCCGAACACGCGCATCGTCTACGTGAACAATCCCAACAATCCGAGCGGCCAGCCGATCTCGAAGGACGCGATTCATCGCCTCGCCAAAGCGGCCGGTCACGCGCTCGTGTTCGTCGACGAGGCGTACCACGATTTTCTCGGCGAGAACTTCCTGAAGGAGGCCGCCGATTATCCGAACGTGCTGATCGGCCGCACGTTCTCAAAGGCGTTCGGCCTCGCCGGCATGCGCGTCGG
>Ga0111539_10006299_pt1 | contig 15317 bp, 15 predicted proteins | sample RhiMethybrSRZTD1_FD_79667 | JGI IMG/M metagenome (GOLD analysis project Ga0111539, IMG submission 79667) | Populus rhizosphere microbial communities from Tennessee, USA - Rhizosphere MetaG P. TD hybrid SRZTD1 (version 2) (version 2) | ecosystem: Host-associated > Plants > Roots > Rhizosphere >... | reverse complement strand
TATCTGGTTATGCCGCCGAGGGGTCGCATCTCACCACGCCATGCCCTGGTTGGCGGTATTGTCGTAGGTTTGCTCTGGGAGGCCACCCGTCACATCCTACTTTGGTATTTTTCGACGCTGTCGGTGGTGGGTGTGGTCTACGGATCGCTCGCGACCACGATCATTGGGCTCTTGAGTCTCGAGATCGCCAGCATCATGCTATTGCTCGGCGCGCAGGTAATTGCTGAGTACGAGCGGCTTCAGGACGGTGACACGGCGGCGCCAGAAGAGCTCAAAACAGATGTTGCGCACGCCAAAGTGGAGTGATGAGACGGGAGTCAGCCACGGAGCTTTTAGCCCCCAACCTGGTGGCGTCTTTTCGTAGTCCGGCGCGTCTGGAACCCCAACGCTCCGCGCGCATTACATCTGTAGGGAGGTAATGGCTAGACTGGCCCGCCAAGCCTTCCTCGCCCGCAGGAGATCGCCGTGACCGAGGCGCAGCGGTTGGCTGCCGTCCGCCGCTACGACATTCTTGGTACGCCCCCAGACGGGGCTGACGATGCCACGTCGCAGCGCTACGCAACGCGGCTCGGCAACCGCATCCAAGCGCTTGCGCACACCCACGACCTCATCGCCGAGGAGGAGCGGCGCGGCGCGAGGCTCGACGAACTCGCGCGAGGCCAGGTGACTCAACTCGTGGGGATGGAGAGCCCCCGGGTGGAGCTGTCCGGCCCAAGTCTCATGGTGACGCCCGCCGCCGCGCAGAACATTGGGTTGGCGCTTCACGAACTCGCCTCCAACGCGGCGTAGCACGGCAGGCTCATGGCACCGGACTCCCACGTCTCATTCGCATGGCAGATCGAGGAACGGTTGCCCGCTCAACGATGGCTTCACGTGACCTGGCGCGAGTGGAGTGGCTCACCGGTTCAGCCACCGGGTCGGAAGGGGTTTGGGCACCTCGTTCTGGAGCGGCTGGCACCCGAGGGACTCGGCGGGACGGCTCGCCTTTCCTTCGAGGGAGACGGCGTCATCTGGTCCTGCGAGACGCGTTCGTCTCGTATAGTCAGTTGAAGTTCGCGCTAAGTCTACGGTGGTTCGAACCGAACGCCGATCTGTCATTGGGGCGCGGTGATTGAATGCATTCTACGACGCGAGGTCATCACCTTCATCGGCGGCGTGGCCGCTTGCCGCGAGAGCGCATCAGCGGCGTTGGCAGGGAACAAGTTGCGAGGACCCGGGGTATCTTGATCGACGGCGGCACGGAGGAAGATAGCCATGAGGACCGTCCGTTTGGTTTTGGCAGGGACTGCCGCCACACTGGCGTTGGCCTTGGGTTCGCACGGGCCCCGGGCACAGCCAAATCCGGAACCGATGATCTTCTTCGTCGCCAAGGGCGAGCCCAATGTTTGTGGTCCAGGCTGCAGCGAATGGATCGCGGCAGAAGGAATGTTCGACGGGCCGCAGGTGGAACGACGGTTCCGGGATCTACTCGACAAGTTGAAGGGCCGCAACTTGCCGATCGTCTTCAATTCGCTGGGCGGCATCATCGGCGAAGCGCTCGTCCTGGGGCGGATTTTGCGCGAACGCAGGATGACCGCCAGCGTGGGCGAATCCTATCCGGAAGGATGCCAGGCGCGCATCGCAGCCGACGAATCCTGCCGTCGGATCATGGAGGGGAACCGCGAATTGAAAGCGCAGCTCCGCACGAGGGGCGCCGTGTGCTCCTCCGCGTGCGTTTATGCCCTCCTCGGAGCGTCCACGCGTCATGTGCCGGCGGATGCGCGCGTCGGGATCCACGCCGCAACCCCGACGGCTATATCGTCCCAGCCCGGCTGGCTGACTGTCGAGCAAATGCACAGCAACAGAAAGCGCTACATTTTGGAGATGGGCGCCAATCCCGATCTCCAAGATGCGGCAATTAAGACTCCGCCGCCGGGGGTGCACGTCCTGAGTCGGGATGAGCTTGTCCGATATCGAGTCGAGACGATTGCCCCCTACGAGTCCGATTGGATGCAGTATCAGGAACCGAGAGGACCCATGCGGTCGTACATGTTGAAGGCGGTAACTGCGGCCAGTGGCGCTGGCGGCACGGAATTCCGAACAGCAAATCTGCGGATGACTTGCGCCGAGGGTCGGCCGGCGACGTCGATCGAGTATCAGCGGGAAGCAGGATCGAACGAGATTGACGTTTCGACGGTCATTCGCATCTCTGCTGGCAGCGAAGTGAGGACGCTGCAACGGACCACGCCAACGCGTGGAGACGACAGGTACCAGACACTTGCAGATCGGCAATTCGTTCAGAAGGCGCTTGCGGGCGGCGGTATTGTCGTGACCGAGACGTTTTCGCCGCGCAATGCTCGTGCCTGGTCACGCGAGATCAGGCTCTCGACCACAGGTCTGGAGCAGGCACTGCGCACGCCCCTGAAGAACTGCGGCGCGAGCTAATAGAAAGCATTTTCTGGACCGGTACGCGCCGAAAGTTGCTGAGACGCTAGACTTAACCCTAATGCCTTTTTGGAACTGTGCGTACCCGGTCTTGGTCAATTGAAAGCACGAGGGGTGACCTAGCCGCCGCTTTGTTGATTCCATTGCTGCGCGCATTGGAGATGCTCGCGTTCGTCGCGCGCCATTTGCATCCACGGCATCTTGAGGCGGTTGTCGCGAGCTTCGGCACCGTTGACGACGCGTTGCGGCCAACAATCTAGCGGGGGGCAAACATGGCGTACCCACTCAAGAACGCGTACTCCGAAAAACCTGGGGATTGTCTGGGTTCCCGACAGGCTGACGGTTGTCCCCTGGAATGAACCTCCGATCCTGGTAGTCGTCCAGAAAACCACTGTGCACGCGATGGGCGAATTGAGGAGATTTGGCGTACGCCATCGCTAACAACTCTGCGCCACCATTCGTCGGGCGCACACGTGCGTCAATCCTGAATTCCCAGGAACTCCGATCGATTCAAGCCGGTCGATCCGCGAAAGGATGGAGGCATCCACCTCGTAGAGGTCGCCGTAGGCAATCTCGCCGGTGCCAGGCTGGTCGAACATCCTTACAGCCGCGCCGCTTGCAGCGCATGACTTGCTGCGTTGTCCCGTTCGCCATCCGCAGGGCCGATCTTCCCGAAATCACCTCGCAGCGCCTTCAAAGCAATCCGTTCGGTCTCGATCTCGCGCGATGTCCGATAGCCGAGGCGCCGCAAGATGAGCACGGGCGGGCACCATCCCTGGACGGCGTGCTGAAACAGGAAACCGCTGACAAGCACAGGCAACATCAGCCATCGTTTGTGCACCGTCGCGGCAAGCACCGTGCCTGCGAAGGCGACGGAGGCAGCATTGGCTTCGAGCACCCGTTCGATGTCCCATTCTTCATCGAGCTCGCGCAGACGTCGCTCGATGCCGATCGGGTTGGCGGCATAGAAGTTCACGCGCCGGTTTGTCTCTCGCGCAATGCGCTGATTGACCTCCTCGGAGGTGTTGAGCGGTACCCGCTCTACGGTATTGGGAAGCATCGTGCTCCTCGTTCATGGTTGAATGACCAGGGCCTGGCTTGCTGCTCAGTCAATGCTGAGAACGACGTGGCGTTCCGAGGACACCGGCGATCATCGGCATCCCCCGGATTGGCGCATCGGCACCGGTCTCGGCAATGCCCGGTTCGGCACGCGCAAACGAAAGAGCTAGTCACCGAGGCCGGCGAGGTATGCCTTCAGCTCTTCGATGTCGGCCAGAACCACGTCACATCCCGCTGTGCACCACATCGATGAACAGGTTCCCCTCGCCAAAAAAATCGACCAAATGCTCACGGAGGCACGTGTGATCTTGCCGGGCGCTCAGGCGTTGCTAGGGTTCCAACTGTCCGTCGTCCTTACCTCGGCCTTCGAGTGGTTTTCGGGCCTATCGCAAATGTCTCATGCCATGGCGCTGGGCCTTGTCGCACTGGCGACCATTCTACTCATGGCGCCTTGCGGCGTACCATCGCATCGTCGATGCGGGTGAGGCGCAGGCCCTCCTGCCCTCACCGCTGTGGCAAACCGTGTCGGGCCTGAAGGAACGTAGGCGGGGTAAGGGTTCTGGCCGAAGCTATGAGAGAGATCGAGTAACCCGGGCAGATATGGCTTAAGCATGTGGACAGTTATTACGACCGCTGCAAATGACTGGCTCCGGCACCACGATGCCCGGCTTGGGGCTGCGCTCGCGTACTATTCGGTTTTCTCACTGGGACCTCTGCTGTTGATTGTCGTGAGCATCGCCGGTCTCTTCTTCGGCGGTGATGCCGTTCGCACTGCGCTGACCGGCCAATTCCGGTCGCTGCTCGGCCCGACGGGCAGTCAGGCCGTGGAGGCCATGCTCAAGGGTGCGGGGTCCACGTCGGGTGGCACCCTCACAGGCATCATCGGAGTGGTCTTGTTGCTCGTCGCCGCCGTCGGCGTGGTGGTGCAGCTCAAGGATGCGCTCAACGCCATCTGGGAGACCAAGCAGCCGGAAGGGGCGGGCATTTGGTGGTATCTTCGCACCTACCTCGTGTCGTTCGCCGGCATTCTAGCGCTCGGATTCCTGCTCGCCATCTCGCTGGTGGTCAGCACGGGTCTCGCTGCCCTCTCGAGCTGGATGGGAGGCGGAGAGTCGCTCTTCTGGCAGCTGGTGAACTTCCTGGTCTCCCTTGCTGTCCTGGGATTTCTGTTCGCGATGCTGTTCAAATGGTTCCCCGACGCCGTGGTGGGCTGGAGAGCGGCCCTGATTGGTCTCGCCACGTCTCTGCTTTTCAACCTCGGAAAGCTCGCCATCGGCTGGTACATCGGCAGGCAAGGGCTTGAATCGACCTACGGTGCCGCTGCGTCCGCTCGTTGTCCTGCTCGTCTGGGTGTACTACTCGGCCCAGATCGTGCTGTTTGGCGCCGAAATCACCCGCGTGCTTACGAAGGGGGAGGCCCCTCAAGCTACGTAGCTGGCAGGGCGTTCTGGCCTTTCACGGAAAGCGTTTTGCGGCACGAAGAGGCCAGCGCATGCATCATGGCTTCATGACCACCTTGATGCAGCCGTCCTTCTTGTCACGGAATTTTTTGTAGAGTTCCGGCCCGGCATCGAGGCTGGCCCGGTCGCTGACGACGAATGACGGGTCGATCTTCCCGTCCTCGATGAGCTTCAGCAGCTTCGGCAGATAGTGCTGCACCGGAGTCTGCGCCATTCGGAAGGTGAGGCCGCGATTGATGGCGGAGCCCATCGGGATCTTGTCGAGATACCCGCCATAGACGCCGATGATCGAGACGGTGCCGAAGTTGCGGCAACAGTGAATGGCCTGCCTTACGACATGGGGCCGGTCGGTGCCCATGAAGGTCGCAACCTTTACGCGGTCGAGAACGGAATCAAAGCTGGCCGTGCTATGGGGTTCCGTACCAACCGCGTCAATACAGGCATCCGCGCCCCTTCCGCTGGTCAGGTCCTGAATGCGGTCGTAAATGTCTTCCTTCATGAAGTCGAGGACCTGCGCACCGGCCGCCATGGCCATCGCCATGCGCTCGGGGACGGTGTCGATGGCGATGACGCGACCGGCGCCCAACAAGAACGCGCAGCGGATCGCGAATTGACCGACCGGTCCGCAGCCCCACACCGCGATCGTGTCGCCGTTCTGGATGTTGCAGAACTCGGCCCCCATGTAGCCGGTCGGAAAGATGTCTGACAGGAACAGAACCTGCTCGTCGCTCAGGTGCTCCGGAACCTTGATCGGTCCGACGTCGGCGAACGGCACACGCAGGTATTCGGCCTGCCCGCCGGGATAGCCGCCCAACAGGTGCGAATAGCCGAACAACCCGGCCGGCGAGTGTCCCCAGAGCTTGGCCGCCTTGGCCGCATCGGGGTTGGAGCGTTCGCAACCGGAGTAGTAGCCGCGCTTGCAGAAGAAGCACTCTCCACAGGAGATGGTGAAAGGCACCACGACCCGATCGCCGACCTTGAGCTTGGTGTTGCCGCGCCCGACCTCCACGACTTCACCCATGGTCTCGTGGCCGATGACGTCGCCCTTCACCATCTCGGGAATGACGCCGTTGAAGATGTGCAGGTCCGAGCCGCAGATGGCGCAGGCGGTGACCTTGATGATGGCGTCGCGGGGGTCCTGGATCTTGGGATCGGGCACCGTCTCGTAGCGCATGTCGCTCTTGCCGTGCCAGCAGAGGGCTTTCATGGCGTAGCCCTCAATGCGTTCCAGCTGGGCCGGCGATCGCCTAGTGCAGCCTGTTGTGCCAGCCGGTGACCACGTCGCCGTCTCGCTGCTTTCTTGATTTCGGCTTCAAGAGGCTTTGAATTGGACGCCAAGGGAAGTCTCCGTAGGGCGGAAGGAGAGTGCTCTCAGAACGGGCGAAAGTTGCGAGTGTTCCGCGCCTGCCGCTCGCTGCGGTGCGCAGGGGCTCTACCGCACAGCCTACGTTGACCTTGCCGAAGGGTCGCGCCGCCTGTTTGATTGGTGGCGATGACCCACCCCCCTTTCAATTCTGATGCGGTCACCGAGATCCGCGATCTCCGCACCGGCACCCCGCTATGGGCACAGTCTGCGCCGCGATCTCCGGGGCATCGCCTGCGCCATTCCGCCAAGGCCGATGTGGTGATCGTGGGAGGTGGCATCACGGGCGCAATGCTGGCTGAGACCCTCACCCGGCCAGGCCTTTCGACCATCATCCTCGACAGGCGGGAGCCGGCTCACGGCAGCACCATGGCAAGCACGGCCCTGCTGCAATGGGAGATCGATACGCCGCTGGTGCGGCTAGCCGACAGTATCGGCTTCCAGCGGGCAAGCCGAGCGTGGCGGCGCTGCTTCAACGCTGTAAGTACCTTGAGCCAACTGGTTTGCGAGCATCGGATTCGCTGCGACTTCGCCTCTCGCCGAGCGCTCTATTTGGCTGGCGAGGTTATGGGAGCCGATGAGTTGGGCGAGGAAGCCCGTTGCAGGCAGGCGATTGGCCTTCCATCGACGTTTCTGGATGCAAAAGAGCTGGGCGCCGGGTTTCGGATCTGCCGCCCGGCTGCCCTGATCTCGGATGGCGTGGCGGACGTGGATCCGGCGCGGCTTACCGTTGGCCTCTTGCGTCGCGCCCAACGTAGGGGGGCTGGAATCTTCTATCCTGAGGAACTTGCCGAGGTTTATCCGTCTGCTGCGTGCGTCGGCTTGGCCACCGCTTCGGGCAAGGAACTGGAAGCGAGGGCGTTGGTATTCGCGACCGGCCACGAGCTTGCCGACGGGGTGCCGGCCAATGGTCACCGCCGCACCAGTACATGGGCATTTGCGACCCGGCCACAGCCACAATCGCTCTGGAAGGACGGCGCGCTTATTTGGGAAGCATCTACGCCCTATCTCTACATGCGCACCACCGGTGATGGCCGCATCGTCGTGGGAGGCGAGGATGAACCCTTCAGCGACGAGCAGGAGAGGGATGCCCTGCTGCCGAAGAAACTGAAAGCCCTTCAGCGCAAGACGAGCCAGCTCTTTCCTGCGCTCGATGTTACGGCCGAGTTTGCCTGGGCCGGCACGTTCGGTGAAAGCGATACCGGCTTGCCGTCCATTGGCGCCATCCCGGGTATGGCGAACTGCTACGCCGTGTTGGGTTATGGCGGCAACGGCTTCACCTTCGGGGTCATCGCCGCGCAGGTTATTGCGGCTGAGCTGACGGGGTCACCCGATCCGGATGCCGACCTGTTTGCTTTCAGACCTTAGCTGGAACCAACCCTGACCGGTGCGGTTGAAGAGCAAAAGACAATCCGCCGGGCCGCCATGAACGTTAGTAGTGAGAGAAGCGTCTCCCTCTGGATGGAGACGAGCGTCCTCGACGAAGCTCCCGCCCTCGACAAGAAGGAAACCGCCGACATTGTCGTCGTCGGTTCGGGCATTGCCGGGATGTCGGTGGCCTACGAGCTGGTCAAGGCCGGCAAGAGCGTGGTGGTGCTCGACCGCGGCCCCATCGGCAAGGGCATGACGTCGCGCACCACGGCGCACCTCACCGCGCAATGCGACGACGGCTTCGATCTGATGATCAAGCGCCGCGGCGAGGATCTCACGCGGCTCTGGTACCAGAGCCAGGCAGCAGCGATCGACCGCATCGAGGCCAACCAAAAGGAGCTCGGCCTCGCCTGCGACTTCCGTCGGCTCGATGGGCACCTCTTCCACGCGTCCGGGACCGATGAGGGCATCATCGACCGCGAATATGAGGCGACCCGCAAGGTCGGCATGGAGGTTCATCGCGAGACCGGCGTTCCCTTTGAAGGCCAGTCAAAGACACCTTCGCTACGCTACCCTAATCAGGCAACGTTCCATCCGCTCAAGTATCTGGCCGGACTGGCACGTGCTATCGCCAAGGGCGGCGGGCGCTTCTACGCGGACACGATCGCCGAGGAGGTGACGGAGGAGGAAGGTGGCGTCGAGGTAAAAACGGCAGCGGGTCACCTTGTTCGGGCAGGACACGCCGTCATCGCCACCAACGCGCCGATCAGCGACAAATACGCCATTCACAGCAAGCAGGCGCCGTATCGAACCTATGCCATGGCGTTCTCAGTGCCGAAGGGAACGCTCCCCGATGGCCTCTACTGGGACACGCTCGAAGCCTATCACTACGTTCGCTTGCAACCCGGACGCGGCAACACCGACATCCTCATTGTCGGCGGCGCCGATCACAAGAGCGGGGAGGCTAACGACGCCGACGCGCGTTTCCTTGCGATCGAAGCATGGATGCGCAATCTGCTGCCCAAGCTTGGCAAGGAACGGCACCGCTGGTCAGGACAGATTCTGGATACGATCGACTACGCAGGCTTCATCGGTCTCGATCCCGGTAGCAAGCGCACCTATGTCTCCACGGGTGATTCCGGTCAGGGCATCACCCACGGCGCCGTCGCCGGCATCCTAATCAGCGATCGGATCCTCAAGGGCGAAAGCCCGTGGCGAGAGGTTTACGATCCAGCGCGGAAGCCAATCAAAGCTGCCGGCACGTTCCTCAGCGAAAATCTGACCGTTCCCAAGAACCTCGCCGAGTATGTTGCTCCCGGCGAGCGCAGCTCGTGGGACGAGCTCAAGCCTGGGGAAGGCGCCATCGTCCGCAAGGGGCTACGAAAGATCGCAGCCTACCGCGACGATAACGGCAACCTGTTCCTACGCTCGGCGGCGTGCTCGCACCTCGGTTGCCACGTTCATTGGAACAGTTTTGAGCGCTGCTGGGATTGCCCATGCCACGGCTCGCAGTTTGCCCCGGATGGCACCGCGCTCAACGGCCCCGCGTTTTCCCCGCTCGAGGAAGTCAAGCCGTAACACAAGCCTGGAGACCGATCATGGGCCTCTTTACGAAAGACATCCAATCCCTTGAAGATCTCTTCGTGCATGGCCTCAAGGACATCTACTATGCCGAGAACCAGATCTTGAAGGCGCTACCGAAGCTCATCGAGGCAGCAACCAACCCTCAGCTCAAGAAAGGCCTCAAGAACCACCTGGGAGAAACCGAGGAACAGGTCTCGCGCCTCGAGCAGATATTCGCAATGCGGGAGGAAATGCCCAAGGGAACGAAATGCTATGGCATCAATGGCCTTCTCAAGGAGGGTGATGAGCTCACCGGCGACATCGGCGACAAGGCCGTGCTTGATGCCGCCATCATCGCTTCGGCGCAGGCCGTCGAACACTATGAGATCACGCGCTACGGCGCGCTGATCGCCTGGGCCCGCGTGCTCGGTCGCAACGACTTTGCTGACATTCTCGAGGAGAATTTGGAGGAAGAGAAAGGCGCCGACGCCAATCTCAACAAGATTGCGCAAGGTCGCGTCAATGCCAAGGCCAGTGGCAAATCCTTGCCAGCCCGCCAACGCCCGCGCCCCAACAGGCGCGCGGTTCCACGACGTCGGACGTCGCGGTCCCGCAGCGCCGCCTGACCACCAACGCCTTCGTCCAGCGACGCACTAGCTAGGGCTTCTGTCCGCGCCGAGGGTAGTAGTCGCTCCCATAGTCATAGGTGAGCTCCTCGCCCGGCTCGAGGCCCTCAATCCCAGCAATGATCCACACTCCGCGCGCTTCGCGAAGCAGGCAGCAATTGGCGTAGCGACGGCTGTGATTGACAAGCGCAGCGCCATTTCCCCCATCAAATCCGTCGATATTGAGGTCGTCACCAAGCTCCATAATGGCGGTGGCCCCATTGGCAGTGCGCTTGGCCGCCTCGGCGTCCGAGATGATCGCTCCTTTGAATTCGATGATCCTCATGCCCCAGGGTATCGGTCCTACGGCAAAGACGCCTTCGCCACTGATGCGGGACTTCTTCACGACGAGGGGATAGTTTGCCTTCAAACGCCTGGGCATGAGCCGTCAGCTTTCCGCCGCCTCAGCAAGCGAATGCTTTTTCACGGCGTCGCGCAGCCGCGCAGGCGGCCTGAACTCGCGGCAAGCATGAGAGGAGAACCAACCCGCATTATCCGCCGCCCGTATTTGGACCGTACAGTCGGCGTAGCGGACCACTCGTTGCCTACGAACTAACCACCCGCGGCTTTTCGCGGAGGCCCTGTGTACGACACGCGCCAGATGGTGCCTGCGGTGTCGTCGGCGATAAGGAGTGAACCGTCTTTCGCGACCGCGATCGCAGCAGGCCGGCCCCAAACCTCGGCGCGTTCTTGACCAGCGACCCAGAAACCGGTGACGAAGTTCTCATAGTGTCCCTGTGGCCGTCCATTCTTGAACGGGACGCGCACAACCTTGTAGCCGGTGGGCTGTGCGCGATTCCACGACCCCTTGAGCACGACAAATGCATCACCGCGATACTCGGGCGGGAATTGCGTTGCACTATAAAATGCTATGTCCATGGCCGACGAGTGCGCTTCAAACAACAGATCGGGTTGCTTGGAGGCCTTGACCTTGTCTGGCGCTTTGTCTGCAAATCCAGGTTGAGGGTTGTGACCCGTGTAGGCGTAGGGCCAGCCGTAAAAGGCTCCTTCTACGGGTCGCACGAGATAGTCGGGCGGTACGCGGTCGCCTAGGCCGTCGCGCTCCTGAACGACAGCCCAGAGCTCGCCGGTGTCGGGGTGGATGGCCAGACCACAGGTATTGCGAACGCCGGAGACATATGTCGTCTGGCCGCTCCCGTCGGCTTCAAAGCGTTGGATGGTGGCCTTGACGTCCGGCTCAATCCCAATGTTGCCCGAAGAACCGACCCCAACATAGAGAGCGCCAGTGTTCGGATCGATGGCAAGCGGCCGATTGGCATGGCCGCGCACCAGACCAAATACGCCTCTCTTGGTAATGAGTTCCTGGGCGTTCATATGCGGCGAGGGCTTGCGCTGGTCGGGCGGCACCTCGGCGGCTTTCTTGGGGGGGCCATGGCCAGTGCGTACGTCTCCAAGGACGTGGGGGATCTTCCAGATCCCATCCTGGTCGGCCACCAGCACGTGATCGTCGCGCCAGGCGAGGCCGTAGGGTTGATTGAACCCTTCGGCGTGGCGCTCGATGAATTCAGCCTGGCCGTTGCCTTCCTTTGCCCGCAACAATGTCAGATGTCCGGGCTTCTGCTCCGCGACAATGATGTCCCCGTTGGGTAGCACCAGCAGGCGGCGCGGATGCTCCAGCTTGGCAAACAGTGTGGCGGTGAAGCCCTCCGGGACGCTCGGAACTTGATTGGTGAAGGGGAGACTTAAGGGCCCATTGCTCACACCGACCCTTGCTTTCGGCGCGGGCAGCTCATCGGCAATGATCTGAAATCGCTCGCCGATGTGCTGCTCGGTTGGGACTGGAGGCCCTGTCGTGGCCTTGTCCTGCTCGGACCGGTGCTCTTTGCGCTGCGTGGATGGCGCTTTTTGCTGCGCAACAGCGACCGTCGCTGCCATTGCGAACGCCGCAAGGGCAACCACAAGCTTTTGCATGGAAGCCTCATTTCCGCTGAACTGAGTGCCCAATGAACGAAGCCGCAGTTCTTATGTTCCGGTGCGCATCGACAAGATGATGCCGCGCATGTGGCCGCTGCGTAGGAAGCCGACGCCCACGTTGGAGCGGACAGGTGAACGCGAGCTGATTGGGCTTGCGCGTGGCGGAAGCGGTGCGGTCTTTGGAGAGGTCATGCGCCGCAACAACCGGCGCCTGTTTCGAGCCGCCCGAGCCATCATCGGCACCGATTGGCAAGCCGAGGAGGTTGTGCAGGACGCTTATGTCCGCGCGTTCCGTGGTCTTGGAGCTTTCCGGGAACAGGCCGCACTTGGCACCTGGCTGACGCGCATCGTGATCAATGAGGCAGAAGGACGATTGCGCGGCCGGCGAGAAACGCTGCCATTGACTGAACTAGACGAAAAGAGCATGGGCGAAATCATCCAATTTCCGGGGGCGACCGCACACACCGACCCGGAGCGTCAGGGGGATGGAGGGAGCGCCGATGATTTCTCATCATCGCCAATCATTGGCTCGCGTCGAAAAAACAGCTTGAGCTTAGCGTAAAAATCAGAAGCGTAGCGACCTTTGAGATGGCCACTTTTCGTTGATCGGCGATAGCGAAGGCACTGAGGGATATGGTGCGCGGGAGAAAGCGCGAGCAGAGTCCCCAAAGATTAAATCCACGTCATGTGGGTAGCGGCGCAGCGTTGGCTTTGCCGTGGTATGGGTGGTCGCCGAGATCGGAGTTCGCACGGCTTTATTGAGGCGCGACGGGCGCCCCAGTGGGGGCGCCCGCCAGAAATCTGCTACTTCGTCGTGGGGGTCGGCTGCGTCGTAGTGCCTGGCGGCGTTGTGGGTGTCGGCCGCCGATTGACAGACGTACCCGGAGCATTGGTCGGGTTCGTCTGCTCGCTTGTTCTACTCATCGGCACCGACCTGTCAGCGGTCGGCCAGAAGAGCAGATATCCGCCGATTAGCAGTACGGCCGCAGCCAGCGCGAGCGGGAGCGGGGACCAGCTGCCGTCATCCCTCCGCAAGTAGTCGCGGCGTCGCGTATTGCTGTTGGGATCGCCTTGATACGTCATGAATCACCTCTCTGGGGAAGTCGTTTTGGTGGAACAACCCCAGCGCGAAGCGACAGTTCCATCCCGTGTTGCGGTCTCTACGGGTCAACGATTTGAAGGTGACCTCGTTATGAGACCTGCCACCTATGGATTAAGCCATAGATTGCCTGCGCCATAATGGTCCCATAGAGCGCGATGCCGGCCAAGCCAAGCAACTGCTTCGCAATTGATGCGCCGGCAAAGCACCATTGCCCTGATCCAACGATTGCTAGCGGAGCAATTATGGCTAAAAGCCAAAGGTACCAAGACGGCATGGCGTCAGCTTGCCTCCTTAGGACGTCTATGACTGCCAGGCGCCGTGGGATCAATGCCATCGCGCGCACGAACATCACGCCTCGGAGTTCGCCCACCCCAAAGTCAGGAATCAGCAGCTCCCAGTTGGCAACCGTCCAACGCCCACCGTCGGTCTTCCCGCAGTTGCGTGCCAAGGCGGTCGATCCGCAGCAGGTCCTGAAGGACTGGCGGCCGATGGAGTTCAACGCGTTGCTCATTCGGCCGTTGTTCGACGAGTCCCTCTACGAAATTCGAGAACCTGTTTATTCTATTGGTCGGAGCGGGGAGATTCGAACTCCCGACCCCTTGCTCCCGAAGCAAGTGCTCGGCACTGACATGTGGCGGGAGGTCGTTGTCAGTTTGTTACCGCAACACCACGACGAGTCCCAGTCTCGATCCTCTTCAGGAGGATCGACCTGTATCAACTCCGCGAAGAAGATCACAGCGGCGAGCGCAGAAAAGCGGCGAAGGGTTGCGGGATCGCAAGCGCGTGCAGGATCAGATCGGTGTCGATGGAGACGGCGCACGCTCCGGCAATCGATACGACGGAGCCGAAGACGACCAGAAAGCCGAAGACCTCGTGGTTTGGGTTGAGGAGAAGCGCGAAGAGGAACCGGAACACCAGAGAGAGCTGCAATAGGGGAACGACCAGCATGATGGGGGCCACGGCGAGGGCGGAGTAGAGGAAGCCTTGCGCCGCCGCCACGAAGATGCCCGAGTAGACGAACCAGCGGACGTTCTCGCCGCTCACGTTCATCACGTTGCGCCGCAAGGAGGGGATGAGGAGCCCGACGGCGACGGCGACGGTCGCTGCCGCGTAGGCGACCGAGCCGCCTGCGAGGCCCCCGAGCGGCCCCGCGCCAATGAGCGCCTGGCGGACGATGATCGGCGAGGTGCCGTAGGCGAGTGCGGCGATCGAGGCGAAGAAGAACCCCGCAGCGACGCGCGGCCTGAATGCCGAGGCGTCATGTGGTTTGCTTGGCGAGGCGGGCTGCGAAGCGCGCTGGGTGACGAGAGAACCCGTGACCATCAGGATGGCGCCGGCGACCTGCAACATCGTGCAAGGTTCGCGGAGAACGAGGACCGCGAGAATGAGCGTGACGACGGCGTTGAGTTGCATGACGGGCGCGGTGAGGTTCACGCCCGCCGCTTGGCTTGCCCGGAAGTTGCAGTATCGCCCGAGCACGAAATGCAGAACGCCCGCGGCCGAGAGAGAGACTAGCGCGGAGGTGCTGAAGCGGCTGAAGGCTTGCAAACCGCCAGTGAGGAGCGCGAGGGCGAGAAAGCATGCCAGGCCCACGGGCATGCTGATGACCATGCCTTGGGCTGGTGTGCCGGTGATGACCCCGCGCCGGCCGGTGGCATTGGTGAGCGCGAATGTCGCAGCAGAGAGGATGGCGAGCACGGCGCCCAAGAGATGCACAGGTTCCCTCCCCGGTAGGCTCTTCGCCCACCGGGCAGCGCGTTCGCGCGCGTCGCCTTGGGCTTCTTGCAAGCTATCGTAACGGGCGTTCGAGGCGGCCCGTCAAGGGACCATTACGAGGGGATGGGGTAGGGTGGTTCCGTCGAGCGCGCCGTTGCCGGCGGCGTCCGTCGTAGCGCGCAATCGTGCCGATGCCGGACATGTAGGAGAGCCATGCCCCGCAAGGAGACGCCCAAACGCAGGGATCCCGAGGCAAGCCGGCCGGCGGTGCCGGGCTACAAGTTTGCAGCGAAGAAGACGGGGCTTCTGCCTTGGAAATGGGCGTCTGACCGGCTGAGGAAGGATCGGCGGTACTGGATCGCGACCACGCGTCCCGATGGGGCGCCGCATTTGATGGTCATCTGGGGCGTGTGGCTGCAGGACAGCTTCTGGTTCGGCAACGGCGCGTCGTCGCGCAAGGCGCGCAATCTGGCCGTGAACCCGAGATGCTCGATCGGCACCGATAATGCGGCGGAGGCGGTGATCGTGGAAGGCAAGGTGGAGTCGATCGACGCGCGGCACTCCGAGTTCGAGGAGTTCGCAAACGCGTATCAGAAGAAATACGCGTGAGACGTACGGGAGATGGCGCAGCCGTGTATCGCTTTCAACCGAGCGTGGGG
>Ga0111539_10006293_pt1 | contig 15323 bp, 17 predicted proteins | sample RhiMethybrSRZTD1_FD_79667 | JGI IMG/M metagenome (GOLD analysis project Ga0111539, IMG submission 79667) | Populus rhizosphere microbial communities from Tennessee, USA - Rhizosphere MetaG P. TD hybrid SRZTD1 (version 2) (version 2) | ecosystem: Host-associated > Plants > Roots > Rhizosphere >... | reverse complement strand
TGCGACATTCGAGCGCGAGCTAAACTTCTGCCCCTTCGACCTAAAGCCAGGGCAAGCCCCGTTGCTCGCTATAGATATCGTCTTTCACTCCGACCATCAAAATTACGGCTTGGTTCCTGAGGTGGACCTGGCGGGATTCTTCACTGGGACGATCACACACACACAGCTCGAGTTCCTAGTGACAGGCCAGGATCTGCGTTGAACGCAAAGCCTGACGATAAAGGTCGGGGCTGACGCGCCCCGCACGATCTTTGCGCACACACCGACAAAGGGGCAGGCCTGTGTGTCTGCCCCGGATTCGGTGTGTTCATCATCACCGGGGCGGACGCACAGGCCTGCCCCTACGCTAAACACCATAAAAATTTGCCTTGTCGCTTATGAATGACCCTCAAGCAAACAGAATAGACCCAGTGGGAGCGCCCCGGCGCGCTGAGGGCCGCGACCAGATATTCAACGGGCGATTGATCGACGAGTCGCTTTTACGAGCGGGCATCGATTTGTCTCAATGTGGTTTGGAGGAGTTGTGGGGGGCGATCAACCTTCTTGAAAGGGAACTGGGCGTCGAGTTCTTGCGGATGGATTTCGGCGTGCCCGGTCTCCGACCGTCCATTATTGCTTTGACAGCTCAAGCCGCCGCGCTGACCAACAGTGTGATCCCCTCTCAATATCCGCCGCCTGACGGGATTCCTCAGCTCAAAGGCGCGGCGTCCCAATTTTTGAATAAATTTCTCGCTGTGGAGGCGCCTCCAGAGTGCATCCTGCCAACTTGCGGCGCAACTCAGGGGGCCTTCATTGCGCAGGCTGTCGCGGCGACGTGCCGCGAGAATATGAACGAGATACTATTTCTGGAGCCCGGTTATCCGCCCATGAAGGCGCAAGCAAGGTTCCTCGGAATCAAATCAATTGGAATCGACCTGTACGATCGCAGAGGAGATCAGTTGATCGATGCGATCGAATCAATCGTGAGAGAGAAAGGTTCGATAGGGGCGATCTCTTGGTCGAACCCGAACAATCCCACTTGGAACGTGCTTACCGAAGAGGAGCTTAGGGGGATAGCGAGAATCTGTATTGGTTGGGACATCGTCGCGATCGAAGACGCGGCGTACTTCGGGATGGGAACATGTACTGAAGCCGACAGGCCATCGAAGACCGTCGCGCAGTTCACGGATAACTACTTCTTGCTCCTGAGCGCCTCAAAGATGCTCAGTTACGCCGGCGAGCGCATCGGGTTGTTGGCCACATCTCAGCAAATGATGCGGCGTCGTTATGACGGGTTGGAGCCTACATTCGGAACAAAGGAAGTAGGCGCCGCGCTCAAAAGGGCTATCTTCAATCTCACCGCTGGCGCGCCACATAGCGCCCAGTACGCCGTCGCCGCCCTCCTGGAGGCCATCAACGCTGGAGAGTACGATCTCGAGCGCAGTTTGGCCACTTACAGTCAAATGGCTAAACAGATAAAGAGAGTGCTAATCGACAATGGCTTCTACTTGATTTATGAGTCGGCCGAGCGCAGCACGTCCGGAGATGGATTCTACCTCACCTTCGGATACCCGGGATTCGACGCAATGCGATTACTTAAAGAACTGCTCTACTACGGAGTGACCGCGCTCCCGCTTCAGTTATTTGGAAGTTCCCGTTCCGACGGCCTTCGAGGGTGCGTCGCGCTTATCGATCAGCAGAACCTGCGCGTCCTTGCGGAGCGCATAACGCGCTTTCGACGCGACCACTGATTTACAGCATTTTTCGATACTTGTATTCAGGAACCGCTTGCTTACGGTCGCGGTACAGTACCGCGATCGTGAAGGAGCGGCTGAATGCGCAAGCCGAAATTGCTTTAAGCAATTAATCGCAAAATGGAGGATACCCACATGACTATGACTGATAGGAAAACAACATGGATGGTGAAACATGTTGACGAGTTACCGGTAGAGCGCCTCGAGGGAATTAGAGTTACTCGTGTCCTGGAGGGAACAGCGTTTGACAACATTGGCTGTGAGTACGTGGTGTTGGAGCGCGGGCAGAGCTTGGATTCTCACGTCCATGAAGAAGCGCATTCCTTTATCCTCGTTTTGCATGGTAGCGGCGTCGTCGAATTGGAAGGCAAAGTGATGAATATTCGCGAAGGGAGCCTGGTCTATGTGCCGGCGGGAGTGCCTCATGCATTCAGAACGGTTGACGACCCCATCGTAATGTATGGTTTTCAGTCCCCCCCAATAATAAAGAACACAACAAATGTCGACATAGTCTTCGAGAGGACGGGCGAGCAGGGGAAGCTCACACAGCGTTAGGGACTCGGGGCGGCAAGATTGCCAGAAACCCTCGGGACCTAACGCGCTTTTTGTTTAACCAATAATCACCGATTTTTTGTGGTCTCGGCCATCAGCTAAGCCGCTTTGTATCACCCTTTGAACGAGCGGTTGCAGTATGAGCCTGACCATGGCGGTTCACTTTTATTTACGATACGAAAGGAGAAAACGATGACAAATCAAGACGAAATGAATGGAAATCTGCGGCGACCCGACGCAGTGGACGGGACAGGCACAGCTCCGCTGCCCTCAAACAGCAGGAGGAAGTTCCTCGGCAACGTTGGCGGAGGCGCCGCTTTTGCCCTGACGGCGAGTTCCACAGGACTGACGTCGTTGTTAAAGACGGAAAGCGCAGCGGCGCACGACGACGACGACAAAATCGGTTCGGGGAGGCTAAGGCAGCGTATCAAAGACGCGAAACAACTTCGAATCGATGCGGCTCAAGCAATGGCTCGTGAGGGTTTGCCCGACCACCCCAACAATGGCGACGAGGAACGGTTCCCGAACAAAATTGGCAACTATTCGAAGGGATTGCGCCACAACGCGATCGGCGAAGTCGATCCCCGCGCCTACGCGGCATTTCTCAACGCGATTGACAGAGGAAGGTTCGCGGATTACGAGGCGCTCGCTACCAACGGCCATTTAGGGGCTGGAGACCCGACAAGGCAGCGCCGCCTCGTCAACCCGATGTCCGGATACGCCTTCGATTTAGAAGGGCTGGACTCTCATCAAATCAGCATGAAGGCAGCCCCGGCTTTCAGCAGCCCTGAGGAAGCAGGCGAGATAGTCGAACTTTACTGGATGTCGATGCTTCGCGACGTCAACTATCTCGATTACGAGACGCATCCATTGGCCAGACTCGCGGCGGAGGATCTTTCCCGCCTTTCGGACTTTCGCGGGCCCAAGCAGGGGAACAGGGTGACGCCGCAGACGCTATTCCGCGACAACTTCCCCGGCTGCACGGTCGGTCCCTACATCTCCCAGTTTCTGCTCAAGGATTGTCCATTCGGCTCGCAATTGGTTGACCAACGCATCAGAACGGTGGTGGCGGGGACCGACTTTATGACGGACTTCCAATCGTGGCTGGATATACAAAATGGTATCCAACCCACACAGACAATCCCGATCGACGAGCCGCGGTTTTGTCGCAACGGTCGTGATCTCGGGGCGTACGTTCACGTTGACGCTCTTTATCAGGCGTATTTTGTCGCCGGGCTGGTTCTGCTTGCCAACAACATGCCTTGGGACAGCAACAACCCTTACGGTCAGACTCCTGAAGGCGGATCAGGCCGGCCGCTTCCTGCGGGCGTGCCCGGATCATTGGCTCAGGTGGGATTCACCACGTTTGGCGGGCCGCATATTCTGGCTCTGCTCACTGAGGTTTCTTCGCGCGCCCAGAAGGCTGTGTGGTTCCACAAGTTTCTAGTGCACCGACGCCTCAGGCCGGAGGAATTTGGCGGGCGCGTAGAAGTGGTCCGAAGGAATCTTGCGCCTTACCCGATTCACTCGGACCTTTTCAGGTCACGGGCGCTTGACCAGGTTTTTAGTAAGTTCGGCTCCTATCTGTTACCACAGGCTTTCCCGGAGGGGTCTCCACTACATACATCATATGGCTCCGGCCATTCGACCACGGCAGGCGCCTGCATTACGATTCTGAAAGCATTTTTTGACGAATCCGCGATAATCCCGAATCCGGTTGTTCCTAACAGCGATGGTTCCGGGCTTATACCATACGAGGGGCCTGAACTTACGGTAGGCGGTGAGCTAAATAAAATCGCCTCGAACATAGCCCAAGGACGTAACCAGGCTGGGATACACTGGCGCTCAGACGCGAGCGAGGCAATAAAACTTGGCGAGGCCGTAGCGATCAGCGTGCTTCGCGACCAGAGACCAACGTACCTAGAGCCATTCCATGGCTTCACGCTTACCAAATTGGACGGCACAACGATCACCATTTGAATCGCTACTGCGACGCTGCGACCCCCTGACAGGTCGCAGCGTCGGAAAGCGACGATAGTGCGGGAGCGATGCGGATTTCCATCGAAATCCCCGCTTCCGCACTCACCGCCTACACCCCTTACATTCTAAATACTGAATGCCCCGAAGACGCGCCCCCAGCCACGAACGTTTCAGCGTTGAGTACGCCATCCTATTCTGGAAGCAGGATTCGATTTGGCGAGCGAGTAATTTAATGGAGTGACGAAAGGACAGGAACAGACTGCGGTGGAACTGGGAGCGACTATCTACTGGTTACCATGCTGCCGCAACGCCCGTTTGGGCGGACCGTTCTCGTTAATATTGAGTTACTGAGAAACATCTTGACAGAGATAGTCCTATATCGTACTATCTACCCTGTAGACGGGGAAGAAGCCCCATAAAAATCGCCGGCAGGTAAATAGGATTTATGAAGTGATATTTCTGCCGACTACGCGGAGAGATTCAAATAATATCGCGAAAAAAACAGGTTCAAATATCAGAGAGAATATCGGCTTTCTACTTGCAAAGGCGTTACAGCGATGGAACGTGTTGCTCTATGAAAAGTTCTGCGAAGCGCAGTACAACGAGGTGCGACCGGCGTACGGGTCAATTCTGATCCCGTTGTTCGAAGAAGACGGGCTGCAAATCGGTGAATTAGCAAAACGAGCTAGGTTGAGCAAGCAGACGATGACGACCCTTCTCAAGTTGATGGAAGCGCGGGGGCTTGTATCGCGTCAGCGCGACCAGCAAGATGCGCGGGCGTCTCGCATTTATCTTACGGAATACGGCCGGCAGTTCAAATCCGTCGCGTTTCGCGTGCTGGAGGAGATGGACGAACTGGTCGGCAAACGGCTTTCGAAAAGGGACGTCTCGATTCTCAGGCGTTCCTTGAGCGAGTTAGTGGAATTGGAAGACTGAAGCGCCGTCACGTCCTCTATCTTGACGGCGAGACGGTGTCTTCAGTCCAAAAACTTCGTGAGGTAGTATGAACTCAAAAACTGTTACCCTAATCTTGAATGCCCCTAAAAGTAAAGTGTTCTCCTTTATTTCAAACATTGAAAATCTGCCGAAGTGGGCGACGGAGTTCTGCCAAGAATTGAAAAAAGACGGGGATAAATACAAGGTGATTTCTTGTAATCCCGACGCCGGAGAGCTTTTTTTCAGTATCCGGTCTGATCAGGCGACGGGAGTAGTGGATATGTTTGCAGGGCCAACCGCGGAACAGATGAGTATCTTTCCAACAAGGGTGGTTGAGCTATCTGATAATACCTGCGTATATATTTTTACAATGTTCCAGATGCCTGGAATGAGCGATGAGTTATTCAACACTCAGTATAACTCCTTGACCAAAGAATTTGGCAACATTCGCCAGCGGTTCGCGTGATTACAGCGATGTTCAGATTGAGAAACAAGCGCGAGTCGAAGTCAACGCCACGACGCTCCGTCGCGCCTCGAAGGCGCTCGACTTGCCGCGAAAAAAACATCTGTGCGGAGTCGTCCCAACGATGGGGGGAGAAGCGCGTTTCATCTAACATCTCGATGGATATTCAATCTAGGGCCAGGAGGGTCTATACGGAGTGGGAACCGAGACCGTATGCGCGTTGAAGGGAGCTGCCACTTCAACGCGCATACGGGTGACTTGTCGTTTATCAATGTTTTTAGGCGGAGGCGCTCCTTTCAGGAGAGAACGATTTCCGCGACGCTATCGCTTCCGGGACAGCTCGGAGGTTGACTGGCCGTCACCAAGTCTGCGGACTTGAGAAATCAACCGGCTCGGGCTGGTCCGTTCCTGGAAATTTCTTCCGAGAGTGAATACTAAACTTGAACTGAAAACCCCGCACTACAGCCCACCTAACGTTGAGTGGCGGGGAATTGGCAGATCAAGAAAGCGTTGTGCCCTCGGATCAATAAATGCTGTTATTGGATAGCTTCTGTTACGCGTGTGTTTAAATCTATGGTGCCATAATACCGGCAGAATTATACGAATCGTTGATTTGCGCCGGCGCGCGTTCACAAATTAGGATGGTGCCCCTTGCCACAGTCATAAGCAGAATACAACACGGATGCCACGGATCAGAAGGAATTTCATCAGCCTTACTCCGTGCAAACAGCCACACCTACACTAGCCCGTGATGATTCTGCCGCCCTGAAAGGGCCGCACCCGAACCAGGTGAGCATAGTTACTTTTCCCCCGTACATCTGCAAATCCAAGGCTTGATGCGGCAGGCGCTGGTTATTAACTAGCATGGCGCTCGCGCATGATTGCCGATGAAGAAAGGGAACATGCGTCCTACTAGTCGCTTATTCAAAATAATGCTCATTATAGAACGGGAAAAAGTTGTAACGGCTAAGCAGATTGCTGATCAGTTGGAGGTATCTCTCCGTACGGTATATCGAGACATAAAAGCTATCGCAGAATCAGGTGTGCCGATCAACGGTGAAGCGGGAGTAGGTTACTCGTTGCAAAAAGGTTTCTATTTGCCACCTCTTATGTTTACTGAAACCGAAGTTCAAGCGCTGGCGTTGGGCGCCAAGATGATCCAAACGTATGGTGACGCTAGGATGTGCCAGGCTGTTGACCAGGCGCTAAGCAAGATTGAGGTCTCCTTACCAGAACACCTGAAGTCACATGTCGCCCGCATCCCTCCGTCCTTACTAAAGGCGCTGCGCGTAGAAAAACCGCCGATTGGCGATCACTAGAGTCTTTGTTCTACGAATGACCCCTGGTCATCAACCGCCAGCAATTTGGTGAGTGCATTTTCAACCGTCTGAAAAGAGGTCTCTTCAATATAGCTATTCGCGGTAGAGTTTAAAACTTCCGCTGCGCGGTCGCCGCGAGCTTCGGCGCCAGGCTCTCCGGCAACACCACCTGATCCTTTGTCCCTGGGTCTACGCCATCCTCTTCAAACGGCGTCCGGCCGCCGCGCAGCTTGAAGGCGCGTATATCGTTGGGCCGAGAGAATGGCGCCAGGACGCCAATCTCGACATCGGCATATTTGAGGAATCATGCTTATTGTAATGAACTCCGACGCGACTGATACCGACATTCGGCGCGTCGTCGAAATAATCGAAGCGCTCGGATTCAAAGCCCACCCGATGCCGGGCGCGAATCGCGCGGCGATCGGCCTGACAGGTAACCGTGAGGGGGTTGATCCGTCTCCGTTCGCCGAGCTGCCCGGCGTGGCTGAATGTGTGCGGGTGACCAAGCCTTACAAACTGGTCGGTCGCGATCTGAAGCGCGACAAGACGGTCATCAGAGTTGGCGAGGCCGAGATCGGCGGCGATGAATTTGCGATGATCGCCGGCGTCTGCGCCGTCGAATCCCATGAGCAGACCATGTTGACTGCTGAGGTCGTGGCCGAGCTGGGCTGCAAATGGTTTCGCGGCGGCGCGTTCAAACCGCGCACTTCCCCCTACACGTTTCAGGGATTGGCCGAAGAAGGCTTGAAGATTCTCTCCGACGCCCGCGACCAGTTCGGGTTGCGCATCGTGACCGAAGCCGTGGACGAGCCGGCGCTCGATCTGGTTGAAAAGTACGCCGACGTGATTCAGATCGGCGCTCGAAATATGCAGAACTTCAGTCTGCTGAGACGCGCGGGGCAGGCTCGCAAGCCCGTGCTGCTGAAGCGCGGGATGTCTTCGACACTCGAAGAGCTTCTGCTCGCGGCGGAATACATCATGTCCGAAGGCAATTATCAGGTGATCTTGTGCGAGCGCGGCGTGAGGACTTTCGGCGACCATTCGCGCTTCACGCCCGATTTGTCAGTGATCCCGGCAGCGCAGCGGCTGTCGCACCTGCCGATCGTCTTCGATCCCAGCCACAGCACGGGCAATCGTGAAACCGTGATCCCGATGGCTCGCGCCGCGGTGGCCGTCGGCGCGGATGGGCTGCTGGTCGACGTTCATCCCTATCCAGAACGCGCGTTATGCGACGGGCCGCAGGCGCTGCTCTTTGATATGTTCCGCGATCTGGTGGCGCAGACGCGAGTGATCGCAGAGATCGTCAAACGACATTCCGAATCTCACAGCTTAGGCGCGGCAGCGTAGTAACGCTTATGTTGATCACATCACAATCATACATCTGAGATCGAGATCACATGTTTGATTGTGATTTGAACCTCGGCAAACTCTATTCGCTCCACCATCAGGCGAAGAAATTTCTGCTTCATTTCAGAGCTCGGGTTATCGAGCCCTGTGCTCATATTACGACAAGGCTACTCGACAGTCGTAGCCAATGCGGCCTGGCGCCCTCGTCCTTGTCGCCGCTGCTCAAGTGGACTCAGCCTCCCTTCCAGGCCCTGACATTACTTCTGCGATTCGCTTACTGACAACCCGCTGTCAGTAAAGAACGATGTTCCAGACACTGCTGACAGAGCTTTGTCAGCAGCCTTGTTATATAGTCACCTCGGTGATCAGAATAGGAATAACAATAACTCAACACCAACATAAATAACGTAGATTCATACTGGAGCCGTTGGCCGACGGCGGTATAAGTATGTAGCGGATGACGTCCGATTTGAAACAGCGTAATTCAACGGGCATTATCCTGATAAGAAGCAGGATCGGGATGCGCCGACTCAGACGCTACGAATATCGACTTGGTCGATATTCCATATGGGGGCGGATGTTATGGCCCGCTTAGCAACCTTGGTTAACACAAATCAAGTCAAGCCGGCAGTTGCGACAATCGCGTATGATTATTTGCATAAACCGCTCTCACGCGCCGGGTTCCAGGTTGACTTGCTCGACCTTTGCTTCTCACTAGATTTCGAAATGGATATCGAGATGCATTGTCGACACAATCACCCCTACTTTTAGGGAGTTACATTGCGCAACACGGATGAAGTCTATTTTTCGAGCCAGTATTCTTTTCTTGATGTCATTTGGGAAATGGTCGCCGCTCTTCTCTCAGCCTTTTTGACGCGAACGGCAGTTCCGTGATCGTCCATCTCAATGAGGATCAGGGCACGGCCGGAGTGTCTGGGGAGATCAGGCGGCCCACGGATCGCTTGTGGCGTTATCGGGCGGATCCATTGGGCGGCGTTTGGGGCGTTGCTCGCCTGACGTTATTTGTTACGCATTACAGCAGTTTTCACTTGAACGAGTAGGCAGCCATGGCTTTGATTGAAATCTATTTTGCCTATTCGTTCAAGTGAAAACTGCTGTATATCAGTTTGCAGTTGAGCATGTGAGACAAGATGCTGTCTTGTCCCACGATCAAGGTCGAATCGATACACGCAATCCGCGAGTGCAATTGCATACTGATATAGTGGAAGACTCCTGAAATTATCCCCGCTACTAACCGAGCCATATTTTCCTGCCCTACATATTCCTGTTTGTAGTCTTAACAACGGAAATATGTAAGGCAGGGAGATACTTTTCATTAATTAACCCTCTTCCTGCTATCACCCTTAGGGGCGGAGCGTTTCCAAAATCGCCTGCTGGCGAGTAAACGGCCAGCGGAAAAGGAGTTTTAAGATGCCTAAGATGAATGGAAAGAGAATGAAAGCGCTTTTTATATTATCGCCTTTGATCTCCTGCGCCGTGGCTTGCGGCAGCGGCGGCGCGGCGTTTGCGATGCCGTTGTTTGCGCGAAAGCTGGGGGTCCCATGCTCGACCTGCCATACGTCGCCGCCAAGACTCAACGAAACGGGCTATCAGTTCCGCGCCGCGGGCTATCGGATGCCCACGGAGATCGGGAAGAGCGGAGAAAAGAAACTGTTCAATTTCTTCGATTATAACGGGGTGCGGCTCCAGGCGCGCTACGACGCTACCCGCGCCAGGACCGGGCCTGACGCCCCACAAAACAATAATTTCAATCTATTCGCGGCTGAGCTATATGCCTTTACGGGCGCTTGGGGGAAGTACCTCTCGTCAAACATAAAAACCACAATATATCCGGAAAAATCGTACGACACCGAAGACCATTTTAGAGCCGAGGGAAACATCAAGGTGACGGTAGGTAACGAGAAGAGGTTCTTCGAAGTCCGCGCCGGTGTCCCTCACCCGATGGAAGGCTTCGGCGCATCGGATGTTGGGATTACAAACACACGCCCATACCTACAGGAGCAAGCGGCGAATTTCAACCAGACGACCTTCTTCACGCCGTGGAATTTTCATCAGGCCGGAGTGACATTTGGTTATTATCAATGGCGGACAGCAGTCCGAGCGCTCATACTCGCAGGCGTAAGGCTCCGCGAAGACGGCGAGGAACTCGAACCATTTGGCAGAAGGGAACCTTTCACGGCCTCCTCGTCCTTCTCCAAACGTAGAGGGGGCGACTTTCAGTTACTCGTGAATCGTATCCTTAATTTCAACGGCGGGGCCGTCACCTTGTATTACTACCATGGCAATATGAACATCCCGATAATAAACCCGGACGGGACTTTTCAACCTGACAGATCGTTCCGGAACGATTTCGACCGCGTCGCGTTCTACGCGAGCTATCCGGTCGCGAAACGGTTGACGTTGCTCGGCGGGGTTCAGCGCGGGCGGGACGATATTGCGACCGGAGGCAGATTCACCAGCCTCGGCGCGTACACCGAAGCCGCCGTGCCGGTAATAAACGATCTCACACATGCTGGAGTCAGGGTCGATTGGTTCGACCCGGCGCGAAATAAGAATAGAAATGAAGTGTATGGGGTCACGACCTATATAAATCTGTGGTTGCGCGATCAGTTCAGGTTTGTGGCGGAATATCAGCGTAAAGAACGGAGAGAGGCGCCGGCGCCAAATAAGAAGGATCACGCCTTCCAACTGCGACTCATTTTCATCAAGTGACCGCCATGATCGCGTTGCGGCGGAAGCGCTCAAAAGCCGAACAGTAGCGGCTGCGCAAGGAGGGCGCGGGCCGCGCCGCCGCCTCCATCAGGCTCCTGGCGTATTTGGCGTCATTGACCGGTTGCGGCCGCATCTCCGCGAGCTTGCGCTGCCGAGCCTCCCGCTCGCTCTCCTGCGCTGCGGCGGGTTGACGGTCCTGCCCGGCGCGCAATGCCCAGAGTGACCCGGCCAGAGTTATGGCGCCGATCGCGATCGAAAGGATAAAGTTGTACTTGTGGAAAGGCATATTGGCTCCTTTCAGCTGATTCATTCATTGTCGATGCCGTTATACGCGGCGTAGGAGTTGAAGCGGCTGGTCTTGAGATAATCGGGCAGATTGAGGTCGCCACCAGCCGCCTGCATTTTGCTGAAATAGTTGTTATTGGTCAGCCCTCCGTTGAGCCGCGTCTGCTGGTAGAGCTTGAGCATGTCCAACTTCATGGGCCAATCGGCGCAGGTGTCGGAGACGTTCGTATACCGGTCCCAGAAGAAGCGCAGCCACTCTCCATTTGTCCCCGCGCTCGCCCACGAATTGGAGCCGCCGCCGACGCAACACTGGTTCTCAAGCCGCCCGCCGGAATTGCCGCCCGCGCCCGCTAACATGAACAGGGGGACGATATACAGCGCCCAAAATTTCCGCATCCGCTCATGTATCGATGGAATGTTTCGCATCTCTTCCTCCCTATACCTGAGGCTCACAGATTGTTGAGAAGCTGGCCTGGGGTCCGGATAGGCCGCGAGAGCAATCTTGCCCGCGCCGTTTTCCAGTAGTGGTCAAGTTATTGCTGACAGCGGCAAGCTACCTTATGGGGCTTAAGGTTGCAGTGAAATGGTTCACCGGGAGGATGTGTGTCGCGTCACAGCAAGATAATTCGCATGCAGGCTGAGATGGATTACAGCGCCTCGAGCGCGGGACGGATGTGTTGGTAATTGATGTCGCCCATTGCGCCTTCTATGATGAGAGCGGCTTCGGTCAGCTGCAGGTTTTCGAGAAGCTACTTGTGCAGGTCGAGCGCAGCGGTTCGTTCTAGTCCTGGCTGGATTCACCAATTGTGCGTCCGATGCGACCGGGAAACGCGGTTCCCGATTTGTATTCGACCATCGCGCTATCTGCGTTACCACTGTCCTTTTTTCCTTTCGCCATTTAATCATCCATTTCAGTTCGAGTGGGTTTGATCACTTATCGATGCGAGAGCTGGTTCGCTATCAGCCTTATCTCCTCGATTGGGTCTTTGATCATTGTGTGCCGCCATATTTGCTTATAAGAAGATCGCTGGTAATAATCACCCCCGCGGCTGCAAGGAAATTATCCGCTCGCCACTCATACATCCGCATGGCGACTGATAATGTCTCAGGCGCGGGGTAAAAGTACTCAAAACCGCGATCAAATCTTCTCAAACTCGTTCGGGTTCCATCCGGTTTTCATGGTTCTCATTCGGATTGATGATGTTGGCTGATTATTACTACGATTTCGGGCCTTTCCGCCTGCTACCGTCGTTGCGTGTGTTGTTGCGCGAAGGGCGGCCTGTGGCGCTGACGGCGAAGGTCTTCGACCTGCTCGTCGCGCTGGTGGAGAACCGGGGAGCGCTAGTGGAGCGCAACATTTTGATGAACATGCTCTGGCCCGACACCATCGTGGAAGAGGGTAACTTGACGCAGTGTGTCTTCATGCTCAGAAAGGCGCTGGGCGACAGCCACTGCGAGACAACCTATATCGCCACCGTCCCCGGTCGTGGCTACTGTTTCGTCGCCCCGGTGACGGAGTCCGCCGGTCGTGTGGACGCGCCCGGCCTCTCCCAAGCCAACGACCGCCCATGGACAATCAGACCCACGACATCGCTGGCTGTACTGCCGCTGAAGCTGCTCGGGATGGATCAGACCGCCGGCCTGCTCGGGACGGGTATCGCTGACGCGATCATCACCTGCCTGAGCAGAAACAGCCGGCTCATTGTGCGCCCCACGACAGCAGTCCTGAAATACTCTGAGATCGGCAAAGACCCGGCGCTCGCCGGACGCGAGTTGCGGGTTGACCTGGTGCTGGATGGCACGCTGCAACACGTCGGGGAGCGGATACGCGTCAGTGTGCAGATCATCAAAGTCACCAGTGGCGTGACGCTTTGGGCCGACCGCTTCGACGCCACTTTCACAGATATTTTTGCGGTGCAGGACGCTATTGCGGCTCAAGTGGCGCAGGAGCTCCGGTTGGAGATCGGCGGCGCGGACGGGCGGCGCAGCGAAGGCCGCACTGACAACATCGAGGTCTATCAACTTTACGTCAAAGGGCGTTACTTCTGGGACAAGCGGAGCGAAGCAGGGCTGACGCGCGCGATGGAATGTGCGCGCGCGATGATACGCCTCGACCCAAACTTTGCCGGGGGGTGGGTAGGGCTGGCGGACTCCTGCGCGCTACTGGCCGAGTACCTGTTCCGCGACCCACAGGCGATGTTCCCGGAGGCGAAGTCCGCTGCTTTGAAGGCGCTTGAGCTGGACCATGAGCTGGCCGAAGCCCATGCCTCGCTCGCCGAAGTTCATTTCTACTACGACTGGGACTGGGCGGCGGCTGAACGCGAGTACAAGCTTGCCATCAGACTCAACCCCAACTATTCGTCGGCCTTCCATTTTTACGTCTGGTTTCTGTTTACGCAGGGGCGTTTTGACGAGTCGTTGCAGATCCTCCGGCGGCGCAGCGGATTGACCACGGTTCGCTCACATTGAAGACTGTCATGGGGCTACCGCACTATTACCAACGGCAATATGAGCGCGCGATTGAACATTACCGCGAGGCGCTGGAGATGGACGCTGATTTCGCGCAGGCGCATTATTACCTTGATGAAACACTCACCCTGCAAGGGCGGTTTGACGAAGCGGTCGCCGCCTTTCGCCGTGTAGCGACGGCTCATCTACAACAAGCGCAGGCGTTGGAAGCCTTCGCGCATGCGCGCGCGGGACGTGAGAACGAAGCCCGGCAAATATTGCGCGGCCTGGAGGAGTTAGCGGGGGCGAAGTACATTTCCCCATACTGCCTGGCGCGCATTCACGCCGGATTGCGCGATTTCGAGAAGGCGTTCGCGCAACTCGAACGCGGCGTCGCCGAGCGGGCTTGCTGGATGATCTTTCTACGAGTTGATCCTTTTCTTGACGAATTGCGCAACGACCCGCGTTTCACGGTGTTGCTCGACCGGGTAGGGTTCGAGGCGTGAGCGACAAAGTCACGGCGCGATCAGAGATCAAATGCCTTATTTTTACAGCTCCTGTAGCTGAGAATTCCGTGTCGTAATAGAAATTGACTTTGGCAAGGCGGCATGGGTTCATCCGAGCTTTTGGTGCAAGCCAGATTTTTTGCTATTCATCATAGATGAATACGGTACCTCTTTTTGTCGATCCTAACCTTCTTCATCTGGAACGCGTCCAATCCGAACCTGATCGGATTACGCTGATCGTGAAAACGGCGCCGAGGCCGGCGCTCTGTCCACGGTGTCTTTCGCCTTCCGCTCACTTGCACAGCCGATATGTTCGGCGACTCTCGGATCTGCCGTGGTTGGGGATCGTCGTCCGGCTTGAGATTCAAGCGCGGCGTCTTTACTGTCGCAACTCGGATTGCCCACAACAAATCTTCTGCGAACGCATTCCAGCATTCGTCGCGCCCTACGCCCGTCGAACGCTCCGACTGAACGAGGCGCTGCGTTTGATCGGGCTGGCTGTGGGCGGAGAGGCAGGAGCCCGATTGGCTACCGCCTTGGGAATGCACGTTAGCGCAGATACGCTCATTCAGAGGATTCGCCAGATGCAATTGCCAACGCCTCCCGCCCCAAAAGTCCTCGGAGTCGATGATTGGGCGAAGCACAAAGGGCAGAGTTACGGCACGATTTTGGTGGACCTTGAGCGGCGCTCTACGATTGATCTCCTTCCGGACCGGGAATCGTCGTCGCTGGCGACCTGGCTCAAGCAAAATCCCGGAGAGGAGTTCATTAGCCGCGATCGCGCCGGAGCCTATGCTGACGGCGCGCGGCAAGGCGCGCCTTCGGCCGTTCAGATTGCCGATCGCTGGCATCTGCTTGCGAATATGACAGCGGCGGTCGAGCGATTCCTTAATACCAAGCATTCCTGCTTGCGCCAGGCGGTCGGCCGAGTCAACCAAACGGCAGGCGCCCCCGAGGAACTTCGTGCGGGCGTCGCAGATATGAAGCGCCCTTCCAAGCTAGAGCTTTGGAACGAGCGGAG